>Ga0247727_10002342_pt1 | contig 43526 bp, 37 predicted proteins | sample WisWelCaveWW1625_FD_202498 | JGI IMG/M metagenome (GOLD analysis project Ga0247727, IMG submission 202498) | Biofilm microbial communities from Wishing Well Cave, Virginia, United States - WW16-25 | ecosystem: Environmental > Aquatic > Deep subsurface > Groundwater > Cave microbial mat | place...
GGCCTGGGCGACGTCCGAGCGTGTGTCTTTCTCGATGAGGCGGATCGTGTAGATCGTGTCGCCGACCTGGAATCCGCCGGCGGCGTTGATCTCCTGGACGGCCATGAGCAGGCCGTCGCCGGACGGCTCGCCGAAGCCCTGGAGCGGGCCGGTCTCCTCGAACATGTAGCCCCAGACCACCTCAGCGCATTTCGTGACGCTCGGGTCCTTCGCCAGGATCGCTTCCTTCGTCAGGACCTCACCCGTCCCTTCGACCGCCGCGCCGGGCGTCCTTTCGGGACAGGCCGTGGTCGTGGGGCCGTCGTCGCCATCGCCACCGCATGCGGCGGCGATGAGCAGCGCGGCGCAGATCGCTACCAGCAGCCAGGTCAGCCTCATGCTACGAACCATCCCGCTCCTCCTCCCCTACGCGCCGGACCGCGCGGACGCCAGGCGTCCGGCAGCTTCCTCGAACCCCGAGATGAGGTCCGCCATCACGGCGCTCACCGGCCGCACCTGCTTCATGGCCCCGACGATCTGGCCCACCGGCGTGCCCACCAGCTCCCGGGCGCCCGGACTCTCGTCGGCGAAGCGGTGAAGGCGGTGTTGCGCCTCTGAGGTCAGCATGTACTGCAGGGGCAACGGCAGCGCGCCCGGCGAGTCAGCGGCGTCCCAGGCGTCGGTCCAGGATGTGCGGAGCTGGCGGGCGGGCTTGCCGGTCATCGCCCGCGAGCGCACCGTATCGCGCGAGCTGGCGGCGAGGAGCTTCTCGATGACAGCGCTGTGGGTGTCCGCCTCGGCCACGGCGAGCCAGATCGAGCCGGTCCACACGCCCTCCGCGCCCAGCGCCAGCGCCGCGGCGACCTGCCGGCCGCTGCCGATGCCTCCGGCCGCCAGCACGGGCGCCGGGTGCACCGCGTCGACGACCTCCGGCACCAGCACCATCGTCGCGACGTCGCCGGTGTGGCCGCCCGCCTCGGTGCCCTGGGCAACGATGATGTCGACGCCAGCGGCGACCTGGTCCTCCGCTTGCTTCCGGTTGCCGACCAACGCCGCGACCTGCACCCCGCGCCGGTGCGCCTCCTCGATCACATCGGGCGGCGGCGGGCCGAGCGCGCTGGCGATGAGCCTCGCCCCGTGCTCGAAAGCGACTTGCACCTGGCGGCGGGCGCGGTCGTGCGTCCAGCTCAGCAGGCTCTCGGGCGATTGCTCGCCTTCCGGCAGCGCTGGCACGCCGAAGCGCGCCAGCACGTCCAGGACGAACTGTTTGTGCTCCTCCGGGATCATCTTCTCGAGCTCGATCTTCTCGGAGCCGGCGTAGGTAACGGGCATGACGACATCGACGCCGTAAGGCTTGCCGTCGATGTGCTCGTCGATCCAGGCGAGGCCGGCCTCCAGCTCGCCCGGACCGAAGGAAACGGCGCCCAGCACGCCCATGCCGCCCGCTCGGCTCACCGCCGCCACCACCTCGGGGCTGCGGGTGAAGGCGAAGATGGGGTGCTCGATGCCCAGCAGGTCGCAAACGCGCGTGCGCATCGCCCTACCCTCGCTCCGGCGTGAAGGTCACCGGCATATGTTTGATCGCGCTGATGAAGTTGGAGCGCATGCGCGAGATGGGGCCGGCGAGCTGGATGTCGGGCAGGCGTCGCAGCAGCTCCTCGAACATCGTCTGGATTTCCAGGCGGGCCAGGCTGGCGCCCAGGCAGAAGTGAACGCCGCCTCCGCCGAAGGTCAGGTGGGCGTTTGGGGTGCGGCCCACGTCGAAGCGATCGGCGTCCGGGAAGGCGTCCTCATCGTGGTTGGCGGAGGGGTACCACAGCGTCACCTTCTCGCCCTCGCGAATGGCCTGACCTCGGATCTCGGTGTCGCGAAGCGCCGTTCGGCGGAAGTACATCACCGGCGTCACCCAGCGCAGCATCTCCTCGACCGCCGTCGGCAGCAGCGAGGGGTCGGCCAGGAGCCGCTGGCGCTCTTCGGGAAACTCGGTGAGCGCCAGCATGCCGCCGGAGATGAGGTTGCGGGTCGTCTCGTTGCCGGCGACGGCGAGGAGCAGGAAGAAGAAGTCGAACTCCATCGGCGAGAGCTTCTCGCCGTCCAGCTCTGCCTGCATGAGGATGCTGACCACGTCGTCGCGGGGTTCCTGGGTCCGCTTCGCGGCCAGCGAGTCGGCGTAGGCGAACATCCCCATCGCCGCCTGCTGCGCGCGGTCCATGGAGTTGCCGTACTCCGGGTCGTCCAGGCCGATCATCTGGTTGCTCCACTCGAAAATCTGGTGGCGGTCCTCGATCGGGATGCCGATCAGCTCGGCGATGACCTGGAGTGGCAGCTCCGCGGCGACGTCGGTGACGAAATCGCACTCGCCGCGCCGGGCGACGCGATCGATGATCGACGTGGCGACCTCGCGGATGTGCGGCTCCATCGCCCGCACCACCTTCGGCGTGAAGCCCTTGCTCACCAGGTTGCGCAGCTTGGTGTGGCGGGGCGGGTCCATGTTGACCATCATCAGCTCCGTCCCGCCGCTCTGGTCTTCGATGTTGGTGCCGTGCGCGGACGAGAACGTCTGGTGGCTCTGTGACACGGCGATGATGTCGTCGTAGCGAGTGAGCGCCCAGAAGCCCTCGCCTCGCGGCGTCTCCTGCCAGACGACGGGCGCCTCCCGTCGCAGCATCTTGAACACCTCGTAGGGCACGCCCTGGACGTACGTATCCGGGTTGCCCAGCTGCGCGTCAGCCAGCGTCACCATTGCCTTCCTCCTCTGTCTCGCCCGCGGTCAGTACGACCGGGGCAGCCCCAGGTTCCACTCTGCGACGTAGTTCAGGATCATCTCGCGGCTCACGGGCGCCGTCTTCAGCAGGCGGGCGCCGCTCCACTGACCGATCAGCCCGGTCTCCTCCGCGAAGCCCAGCCCGCCGAACGTCTCGATGGCGCTGTCGACCGCCTTGATCGCGAGGTCGGCGGCGGTGAGCTTCGCCATGTTGGCGTAGGTGCCGACTTCGAGCGGGTCGTGGCCGGCGTCGAACGCCCAGGCGGCGCGATAGGCCAGCAGCCGCGACGCCTCCAGGCCGACCTTCACCTCGGCCAGCGGGTGCGCGATCGACTGGTAGGCGCCGATCGGCGTATCGCCGAAGACCTTGCGCTCCTTGGCGTAGGCGACGGCCTTCGCCAGCGCGTGCTCGCTCATGCCGATGCATATCGCGGCGGCGAGGATGCGCTCCGGGTTGAGCGAGTTGAACATGGCGAGGACGCCCTTGTCCTGCTCGCCTACCAGGTTGCAGGCCGGCACCTCCAGATTGTCGAAGAAGAGCTGGTACTGGTTCAGCTCCTCGCTGAGCGGAATCGCGATCGGCTGCTTCTGGATACCCGGACTCTTGGTATCGACGAGGAAGAGCGAGAGGCCGTGCGACTTGGGCTTCCCCTGCGCCTCAAGCTCCTCGAACGAGGTCGTGCGGGCGACGAGCAGCATGTAGTCGGCGATGTCGACGCCGGTGATGAACATCTTCTGGCCGTTGACGACGTAGGTGTCGCCGTTCTTGCGCGCGGAGGTCTGCAGCTCGAAGGTGTTGGTGCCAGCGGTCGGCTCGGTGACGGCGAAGCAGAGCTTCCAGGTGCCGTCGGCGATCTTCGGGAGGAAGCGCTGCTTCTGCTCCTCCGTCCCGTTCTTGGCGATGCACGCCGAGTCCATGCCCACGACCAGCAACAGGCCGGGCGAAAAGCCGTTCGTCGTGATCTCCTCGAACCCCAGCGTGAGAGCGAGCAGCCCCATGCCGTTGCCGCCGTACTCCTCCGGCACCAGGCAGCCGGTCAGCCCGACCGAGGCGAAGCCCTGCCAGAGCTCCTCCGGGAAGCGGCCGTCCTGGCCCATCTGGCGGAACTCCTGCCTCCTCGGCACGAAGGGCTGGAGCATCTGCTTGACGGCGGTGCGGATCAGCTTATGTTCGTCAGAAAGCGTGAAATCCAGTGACATGGTCCTTCCCCCTGTCAGCGGCCCTTGAACGCGGGCGTCCGGTGCTCCTTGAACGCTTGCGGCCCTTCGCGGGCGTCCTCCGTGGCGAAGACGGGAAGGCCGAGGCGCAGCTCGATCTCCAGAGCCTCCTTCTCCGGCAGAAACTCCGTCTCCTGCACCGAGCGCTTGATCTGGCGCACGGCGACCGGCCCGTTGGCGGCGATGCGTTGCGCGATTTCTCGCGCGGTGGCCAGGGCCTGTCCCTGCGGCGCCACCCGCCCGATCAGCCCCATGCGCAGCGCATCGGCCGCCGGATAGTGGTCGCCGGTGAGCAGCAGCTCGATCGCCCAGGTATAGGGAATCTGGCGGCGCAGGCGGACGGTGGAGCCGCCGATGGGAAAGAGCCCCCAGCGAACCTCGGAGATGCCGAAGGTCGCGCCCTCGCCGGCGACGCGGATGTCGGTCGATTGCAGAAGCTCCGTCCCGCCGGCGATGCAGGCGCCCTCGACCGCGGCGATGAGCGGTTTCGTGAGGTGATGGCTGCGCAGGAGGCCCTTGAAGATGACGCCGGCGTCGTCGCGGCAGCGCTGCTCGAACTCGTTCTCCGGTGGCAGCCCGCGCACCGATGCGGAGACGAGCCGGTCGAGGTCGGCGCCCGCGCAGAAGGAGTCGCCCGCGCCGGTGAGGATAGCGACGCGCGCCTCGTCGTCGCCGTCGATCTCGTCCCAGGCGTCGGCCAGGCGGCAGAGCATCTCCGGGTTGATGGCGTTCTTCACCTCCGGCCGGTTCATGGTCAGCGTGACGACGTGGCCGTCGCGTTCGACGAGCAGCGCGGCGGTCATCGCGTCTCTCCCACCGCCGCCGTCTCGCCCATCGCCACGGCCTTCGCCCACTTGTAATCGGGCTTGCCGCTGGGCTGACGCTGAATCTCATCGACCAGGTGCAGCTCGCGCGGGACCTTGTAGCCGGCGATCTTCGCGCGGGCGTGGGCGTCCAGCTCCTCCAGCGTCGGCGGCTGGCCGGCGCGAGGCTGGACGACGGCCGCGACGCGCTCGCCCCAGCGCGGGTCGGGCACGCCGACGACGATCGCGTCGAAGACGGCGGGGTGGGTGCGGAGGGCGGCCTCGACCTCCTCCGGGAAGACCTTCTCGCCGCCGGTGTTGACGCAGTTCGTGCCGCGCCCGAGGAGCGTGATCGAGCCGTCCGCCTCGACGAGCGCCATATCGCCGGCAACGACCCAGCGCTCGCCGTGGGCTTCGATGAAGGTCCTGGCCGTTTTCTCCGGGTCTTTGTAGTAGCCGAGGGGGATGCGCCCTTTGCGCGCGAGCATGCCGGCGACACCGGTGCCCGGCGGCAGCGGACGCAGATCTTCGTCGAGGACGGCGGTCGTCTCGTCCGCCTTGAAGCGCGGGCCGAGCTTGCCGGGCTCGCCGGGGGCGCTCTGCCCCTGGTTGCCGCCCTCCGAGCCTCCGAAGGAATCGAGCATCATCACCTTGGGCAGCTTCGCCCGGAGCTGCGCCTTCACCCCTTCGGAGTAGGTCGCCCCGCCGGAGCCGATGACGAAGAGCGAAGAGGTGTCGTACGCGGCGCCGGGCTTCTCCAGCGCCTCGGCGAGCGGACGCGCCATCGCGTCGCCGACGATCGCCATCGAGGCGACGCGCTCCCGTTCGACCAGGCGCCAGATGCCGTCCGGATCGAAACGCTTGCCGGGCGAGAGCACCAGCTTGCCGCCGCTGAACAGGTAGATGAGCGCCGCCCACTGCGCCGCGCCGTGCATCAGCGGCGCGGCCGGCAGCGCCGCCAGCCCGGGGCTGTTCTTCGCGTTTTCGCCCACCTGCTCGGGGCGTTCCGGCGGGGCGCCGTAGGGATTGCCGCCCATGAGCGCGGCGAAGAAGAGGTCTTCGTGACGCCACATCACGCCCTTCGGCAGGCCCGTCGTGCCGCCCGTGTACAGGATATAGACGTCGTCTCCGGCGCGAGGCGGGAAGTCGCGCTCCGGCGAGGCGTTCGCCAGCGCCGAAGCGTACTCGGCCGAGCCGAGCGCGGCGAGCTCGGCGCCGCTGCCGTCCTCGACCGCGACGAACGCGCGCAACGACGGTATCTTGGGCGCGACGGCCGCGATGCGCGGCGCGAACTCTCGGTGGTGGATGACGGCGGCCAGGTCGGCGTTATCGAAGAGATAGAGCAGCTCTTCTTCGACATAGCGGTAGTTGATGTTGATGGGCACCGCCCGGATCTTGAACGCCGCCAGGGTGCCCTCCAGGTACTCGACGCAGTTGTGCAGGTAGAGGCCGATGTGGTCGCCCTGGCCGATGCCGATCGATAGCAGGTAGTTGGCGAGGCGGGTGGCCCGATCGTCGAGCTGGGCGTACGTGAGACGCCGGTCGCCATCGATCACCGCCTCCCGCTCCGGGACGGCGTCGGCGACACACTCGAAGAGGTCGCCCAGGTTGAACTGCAACGCTCGTTCGGTCATGGCTTCTCGCTCCCGACGATCCACATGGCGAAGAACTGCGATCCCCCTCCGTAGGCGTGGCCCAGCGCCTTGCGGGCGCCGGCGACCTGGTGCTCCCCGGCCTGGCCGCGCACCTGCATCGCGGCCTCTGCGAAGCGAATCATACCGGATGCGCCGATGGGATTCGAGGAGAGGACGCCGCCCGACGGGTTGACCGGCAGCTCGCCGTCGAAGGCGGTCGCGCCTTCCAGCACCATCTTCCAGCCTTCGTTGCGCTTGGCGAAGCCCAGGTTCTCCATCCACATCGGCTCGTACCAGCTAAACGGCACGTAGACCTCCGCCACGTCTAGGTCCCGCCGTGGGTCCGCAATGCCGGCCTGGCGGTAGACGTCGGCGGCGCAGTCCCGGCCGGCGCGCGGGTTCACCTCGTCGCGGCCGGGAAACATGATCGGCTCGCTACGCATGGCCCCGCCCAGCAGCCAGGCGGGCGGGCGGGGCGAGTTCGCGGCGGCGGGCTCGCTCGCCAACACCATAGCGCAGGCGCCGTCGGAAGAAGGGCACGTTTCGTGGAAGCGGATCGGGTCCCAGAGCATCGGCGATTCCGCGATCGCCTCGTAGGTGGCGTCTTCCATGCGCAGGTGGGCATAGGGGTTGCGCAGAGCGTTCTGCCGGTCCTTGAGGGCGACCCGAATGCCGACGTCGGGCGGCGCGCCGGAGCGGGCGATGTAGGCGCGGATATGCGGCGTGAAGTAGCCGCCCGCGCCGGCGACGACCGGCGGCTGGAAGGGGATCTTCGGTGTGAGCGCCCACATCGCGTTGCTCTCCGACTGCTTCTCGAACGCAACCGTGAGCACGCGGTCGTGGATGCCGGCCTGCACCAGGCTGGCGGCGACGAGCGCCGTCGACCCGCCGACGCTGCCCGCGGTGTGGACGCGCATGACCGGCTTGCCGGCGGCGCCGAGGGCGTCCGCGAGGTAGAGCTCCGGCATCATCACGCCCTCGAACATGTCGGGCGCCTTGCCGATGACGACGGCGTCGATGTCGCGCCACGCCAGCCCGGCGTCCTCGAGCGCGCGCGCCGCCGCCTCGCGGACGAGGCCGGCGATCGAGAGGTCGTCGCGCTTCGCGGCGTACTGCGTCTGGCCGATGCCGATCACCGCGCAGCGGTTCGCCATCACTCCGCCTCCAGCACGCAGACGAGGTTCTGCTGCAGGCAGGGGCCCGACGTGGCGTGGGCGACGGCCCGGCCGGCCACCCCGTCCATGATCCGCTGGGCCGCCTCGCCGATGCGGGTCAGGCCGGCGACCATCAGCGGGTGCGCGGCCAGGGCGCCGCCAGAGGGGTTGACCTGGGTCTCGCCGTCCAGCCCCAGCGCGCCGCGCAGGATCAGCTCCTGGTGCGTGAACGGCGCGTGCAGCTCGGCGATGTCGACTGGGCCGCTGGCGACGCCCGCCTTCTCCGCGGCCAGCGCCGTCGACGACGATACGGTCAGATCGCGCGCGCCGAGCGCCTGCGCCTCGATGCGGTGGTCGATGCCGCGAATCCAGGCCGGCTGCTGGCAGACGCGGCGCGCGAGGTCACCGGCGGCGAGGACGACCGCGGCGGCGCCGTCCGAGATCGGCGGGCAGTCGTGCCGGCGCAGCGGCGAGACAAGGTAGGGCTCGGCGAGGAGATCGTCGATGTCGAAGTCGCCGGCGAGCTGGGCGTTGGGATTATTGCGGGCGCTGGCGCGGCTGCGGGCGGCGACCTGGGCCATCTCGCGCTCGCTGTGGCCGTCCGCCTCCAGCCAGGCGCGAGCCTGGAGCGCGGCCAGGCTGACCGGGTCGGGCCAGAGCGGCGCCAGGTAGTAGGGGTCAAGCTGGAGCGCCAGCACCTCGCCGACATCGCCCAGCGACGACTTGCCGAAGGCATAGACGAGCGCCGAGTCGACGTCGCCGTGCTGGAGGCGCACCCACGCCTCGTAAAGCGCCCACGCCCCGTCCATCTCCACATGCGACTCGCGCACGGGCGGCCAGGCGCCGATCGTGTCGAGCGCCATGACGAAGGCGAAGGGCTGCCCGGCCAGGTAGTCGCAGGAGCCGGAGACGGTGAAGCCGATCTCCGACTTCGGGATGCCCGAGCGTTCGACCGCATCGCGCACGACGGGCAGCAGGATCTCCACCTCGTTCCGCTCGGTCTCGCGGCGGACGATGGGCGCCTGGGCGAAGGCGACGACGGCGACCTCGCGCATCAGCCGCCCTCCCCATCGAGGCCTATCGGCGCGTCGGGTTCGCCGGTGGGACGGAAGTAGCGGATCGTCTCGGCGCTGGCCTCCATCTCCTCGTCCGGACGCCAGACCGCCTCGACACGCATCCCCATGCGCACTTCGCCGGCCGGCACGTCTTGTATCAAGTGAAAGAGCGTCGTGTCGGCGCCGTCCAGCTTGACCGAGGCGCAGACGTAGGGCGGCTGGATCCGCTGGCCGTAGAACGGCAGGTTGACGACACAGAACGTCGTGACGGTGCCCTTTGGCGAGACCTCGACCCGCTCCTCCGTCGGAAGGCCGCAGGTGGGGCAGGCGCCGGTGGGCGGCAGGTACACGCGGCGACACTGCGGGCAGCGCTCGCCGACGAGGCGCCGCTCCGCCAGGGCGCGCAGAAACGCCGATCGGGCGCGGCCGGCGATGTACGTGTACTCCAATCGGATGGGCGTCTTGATGCCGTAGACGCGTTCGCTCACGGCGAAGCCTCCGGCTCGAAGCAGGCGATGTCGTGGATCTCGCCGGCGCGCTCGTCGCGCCAGCGGACGCGCACGCGCATGCCGGTGGCCATGCGCGACTCGTCGCCGGCGTCGACGGCGTGGAGGAGCGCCGTGTCGGCGCCATCGAGACGGATCAGCGCCCAGGCGAAGGGGCGTTGGAGGGGGTGCTGCCGGAGCGGCTCGCTCACCCAGGCCCACGTCGTCACGACGCCGGCCTGGCCCACCTCGACGAAGTCGCCGGTCGCCTCGCCGGTGTCAGGGTCGTACTCCGTAGGCGGCACCAGGACGCGGCCGGACCGCGTCCGCACACCGAGGATCTTCTGCTCTATGAGCGCGCCGAAGAAGCGCCCGGTCACCGGCCCAACGGAGCGGGTGTACGTGTACTCCAGCTCGTGCGGGGCCGAGAGGGCGGGCGGCTGGGACGAGAGCTGCTGCGACATGACGCGGCGCGTGCCTTCGCTAGACGAGTTCTGAGGGGCGGAGCTGGCCGAAGATCAGTTCGACCAGGTGGTTGCGCCGGGCGATCAGCGCCTCGATCGAGAAAGCGTCCGCCGGCTTCAGGCGCTCAAGGAGCGGCCGGTGGCAGAAGTAGCCGACGAGCAGCACGTGCAGGTCGTGGATGAAGAGGGCAGGGTCGACCGGGCGGATCAGCCCGCGGGCAGAGGCTTCCTCGAAGCCGGCGACGGCAGGCAGGTAGATCTGGTCGACGAAATGGCTCAGATAGGCGTTGGGCACCTGCGCCTCCAGCAGCTCGCGTTCGAGGAGGCGGGCGTGCGAGGGGTGCTCAGCGAAGTACGCCTGGATCTGGTCGATTAGGTAGGCGACGCGTTCGCGCAGGTGGTCGCTCTCGAAGCCGCCGGCCAGGAAATCGCGCATGACCACGGCGATGCGCTCCAGCGCCTCGTCCAGCACCTCGCCGTAGAGCGCCTCCTTCGTCCCGAAGTGGTAGAGGACGGTGGTCTTGTGCGTCTCAGCGGCGTCGGCGATGTCCTGGACCGAGACGCCGGCAAAGCCGCGCTCGGCGAAGAGCTTCGTCGCGGCGTCCAGGATCGCCTCTCGCCGGCTCGACCGGCGAGTTCGGTTCGCCTGACCAGGCACTAGCGTTCTTGCCACCATGCGGCTAGTATATGGACGCGCATGGAGAGTGTCAACAGCTTCCGAGCGAGTTCGCCGGGGCGTCGCTGAGCGCGATCATGGCGATCGAGCTACAGGAGAAGTTCGAGGTGCAGGCGCCGGTCGAGGCCGTCTGGCGCTTCGTGCTAGACGCCCACCAGGTCGCCGCCTGCATGCCCGGGGCCGAGCTGGAGGAGGTGGTCGACGACCGTACCTTCCTCGGGAAGATCCGCGTGAAGGTGGGCGCGATCACGACGAGCTACCAGGGCCGCATCGCCTTCGTGGAGGTCGACGAGGCCGGGCTCGCGGTGCGCATGCTCGCGGAAGGACGCGAGACCGGCGGCGGCACCGCGAAGGGCTCAATGTCGAGCCGCCTCGCGGCACTGCCGGACGGCGGGACGAAGGTGACGGTCGAGGCGTCGGTGGAGGTGACGGGGCGGATCGCGCAGGTGGGGCGCGGCATGATCCAGGGCGTCTCGCGGCAGCTCTTCCAGCAGTTCGTCGCGTGCGCGAAGACACGGCTGGAGGCGCCGCCTGGCGCGGTCGAAGCGCCGCCGGCTGCTTCCCAGCCGATCAGCATCATCCCGCTGGTGCTCGGTGTCATCTGGTCGAGCATCACGCGCTTCTTCCGGCGGCTGTTCGGGAGCCGGGCGGCGTGAGCGCGGCCGGAGCGCTTGACGGCCTCTCGCGCGCCGTGCTACACACAAACGCGCTTCAGCCGAGGGGAAGGGAGCCGAAGACCACGCATCGCTCCGAACTGCCCCATCGCGCTCGATCAGCTTGCAGGAGGTAGCCCGCTGCGATGCCTCGTTATCTCATCGCTTGTGACGCCGGCGGCACGATGACCGACGTCATCATCGTCGACGAAGAAGGCCAGTTCGTCATCGGCAAGGCGCCGACGACGCCCCACGACGAGAGCGTCGGCTTCGTCGAATCGCTCGACGACGCGCTGACCTACTGGCAGGACCGCCTGGCGAACGACGGCCGGTCGGTGTGCGAGAACGCCGAGACGGCGATCTACACCGGCACCAGCATGCTCAACACGCTGATCAACCTCTCCGGCCTCAAGGCGGGGCTGATCGTCACCCGCGGCTTCGAGGACGTGATCGTCCAGGGGCGCGGCTCGCAGACGTTCATCGGCTACGAGTGGTCGGAGATCAGCCACATGCAGTACCGCAAGCACCGCGAGCCGTTGGTGCCGCGCCGGCTCACACGCGGCGCCACGGAGCGGATCGACATGTTCGGCCAGGCGGTGATCCCCCTCTACGAACACGAGGTGGAACGGGCGGCGCGCGAGTTGCTGGCGGAGGGTATTGAGTCGCTCGCTATCCTCTTCCTCCACTCGTTCACGAACCCGGCCCACGAGCGACGCGCCGCCGAGATCGCGCGCCGGGTGATGGAGGAGACGGGCCGTTCGGTCCCCCTCCTCATCTCCAGCGAGGTCGCGCCACTCATTCGCGAGGTCTCGCGGGCGAACGCGACGATCATCCAGGCGTACGCGGCGGAGCCGGCGCGCGAGCAGCTCGTTCGGGTGGAGGAGAAGCTGACCGAGCGCGGGTATCCGCACTCGCTGAAGACGGTGCTCTGCTACGGCGGCGTCACGAACATCCGCTACCCGCGCCTGTTCGAGACGGTGATGTCGGGGCCGGTGGGCGGCATCATGGGCGGCCACTACCTGGCGAAGACCGTCGGCGGGCTGGAGAACATGGTCTGCGCCGACATGGGCGGCACCAGCTTCGACGCGGGCTGCATCACGGCGAGTATCCTGCCGATCAACCGCGAGCCGCCGTTCCAGCAGATGTACGTCAACGTGCCCATGCTCGACATCCGGTCGATCGGGGCGGGCACGGGCACCTACATCCGGCTGGACCCCGACACGAACCGCCTGAAGCTAGGCCCCGACAGCGCCGGCGGCACGCCTGGTCCGGTCTTCCAGAACGCCGGCAACGAAATCCCGACGATCGGCGACTGCGACCTGCTGCTGGGCATCATCAACGAGGATTACTACCTGGGCGGACGGATCAAGGTGCACAAGGACAAGGCGCTGAACATCTTCCGCGAGAAGGTCGCCGACCCGCTGGGGCTCGACGTGTACACGGCCGCTGAGCAGTGCCTTAATCTCGTGAATGTCCTCATGCGTGAGCACCTGGTGCGAACGCTCATGCTGGGCTACGACATCCGCGACTACGTCCTGCTGGGCTACGGCGGCGCCGGGCCGATGCACCTGGCCGGCTACGCCAGCGAATACCCGTGGAAGGGCGTCGCCAGCGTGCCCCACGCGGCGGCGTTCTCCGCCTGGGGCGGCGCCTGCATGGACTACTCGCACCGCCGCCACCGGAGCGTATCGGCGCTGATCCCGCCAGGCGACTACGCCCCGGCGATGAAGCAGCAGGCGGCTCAGACCGTATCGGCGGCGTGGGAGGAGCTGGAGGGCCAGCTCCTGGACGAGCTGCTGGGCGAGGGCTTTACCCGCGACCAGGTGGCGCTGCGCCAGCAGGCCTACATACGCTACTACGGCCACCTCGATGACCTCGAGGTCGCCTCGCCGCTGCCGCGCCTCGCCTCGGAAGAGGACGTCGACCGGCTCATCGCCACCTTCGAGGACGTCTTCACCAAGACCTACACGCTGGCGGGCAAACCGCCGCTGCCGACGTACCAGATCGGCGAAGTGAGCGTCGTCGCCGAGGTAGGCACCGTCAAGCCGAAGATCGTCCGTTACGACCTCGAAAGCCCGGAGCCGCCGGCGGCCGCCTCGAAGGGCACCCGACAGGTGTACCAGCAGGGCGTCTGGCACGAGGCGCGCATCTTCGAGATGGACGAGCTGCGGCCGGGCAACCAGGTCTCGGGCATCGCCGTTATCGAGGCGCCCAACACCACACTCTTCGTGCCGCCGGGCTGGACCACCCGGCTGGACGAGCACCTGATATTCTGGCTGAACCGAGGAGGGATGGCATGAGCGCGATGCTAACGACCGAGCGAACGACGCTGCAGGACCAGGTGGCGGAGACCGACCGCCTCCTTCGGGACACGGGCCACCTCTTCGGCCTGGAGGAGCTGCTCCGGAAGCAGGACGACCCGGGCACGTACGAGGCGGTCTGGCACATCCTGCTCAACATCTGCAACACGGCGTGGGCCGTGGGCTGCCGCGTCTCGTCGTCCGCGATCGCGGTCGAGGGCGGCGACGCGCTCTGGGGCCTGCACCTGCCCACCGGCGAGGCGGTCTGCACCTCGAAGGGGATCACCGCCCACCCCGGCCTGCTCTCGCTCTTCATCCGCTCGCTGATCGAGGCCGGCTACGAGGACGTGCCCGGCATCAAGCACGGCGACGTCTTCGAGAACAACGACTCGCACTACGGGGGCATCCACCCAGCCGACTTCGACGCGGCGATCCCGATCTACTACGGCGACGAGCTGGTCGCCTGGGCCTCCGGCGTCAGTCACGTGATGGACAGCGGCGCCATCATGCCGGGCTCCATCGGCTTCATGAACCCGGACTCCTTCGCCGACGGCATGCCGGTGACGATGGAGAAGGTGGGCGAGAACGACAAGCTCCACCCCTGGTACGAGATGCGCGTCCGCTCGCGCACGCGCATGCCGGATTGGGTGATGGGCGACGCCCGCGGCCGCCTGGCCGGCATGATCACGATCCGCGACCGCGTCATCCAGCTCATCGACCGCTACGGGCTGGACTACGTGAAGGACGTGATGCGGGAGTACGTGGAGGACAGCCGCCGGTACGCGGTGCGCCGAGTGAAGACGCAGGCGGTGCCCGGCCGCATCCGTAAATCGAACTTCAAAGACCTGGCGATGGCGGGCAAGCGGGTGATCATGCCTCAGCAGAACATCGACTGTCTGTTCAACCTGCCGCTGGAGATCAACGTCTCGCCGGAAGCGCGCGTCAGCTTCTCGCTGCGCGGCGCGAGCGGCTGGGTGCCGTTCGGGCAGAACATCACGCCGCCGGCCATCGTCTCGGCGTTGCTGAACTGCTATTCGCACATCGTCGGCTTCGACATGTTCAACTGGGGCGCCATCGCCGCCTGGAACCTGGAGACGCCGCCGCCCGGCTCGTGGGCGAACCCCCACAGCGCCAACTACTACGCCGCGTCGGGCGTCGCCTGGGCGCCCGCCGTGATGTGGATGAGCTCGCTCTACGAGACCTTCGGCCGGGCGTACTACACGCGCGGCTACATCGAGGAGGTGGCGGCGGGCGCGGCGACCACCCTCACCGCCGAGTTCTCGGGCATCGGCCAGTACGAGATGTACGTGGCGGGCCTGACGCTGGAGCAGGCGAGCAACGGCGCGCCCGCGCGCGGCATGGCGGACGGCGAAACCAGCGCCTGGTGCATCTACACGCCGAACGCCGACTTCGGCAACGCCGAAGTGACCGAGCTCTACTACCCCATCCTCTACCTGGGCCGCAACATCCAGCCGGACTCCGGCGGCTACGGCACGTACCGCGGCGGCCTGGGCCACACCGCCGTCTGGATGATCAAGAACTCGCCCGGCGTGGAGTACCAGTGCGGCTGCGCCGGCATGCGCAGCAAGGTGGTCGCCAACCACGGCATGTTCGGCGCCTACCCCACCTGGCCGGACCGCGGCAGCTACGCCGCCGGCACGAACGTGAAGACGCTCATCGACGCGCAACAGCCGCTGGTGCACGAGCGGGGCGACCCGGTGACGCCCGACCTCGCCAAGAACATCGAGGCGGAGGTGCTGGAGACGAACCTGATCGCGCCCTTCGTCACGCCTCAGCAGCTCCACGAGTACGACCTGGTGATCCACCCCATCTCCGGCGCTCAGGCGCTGGGCGACCCAATCGAGCGCGACCCCGCGCTGGTGCGCGACGACCTCAACCGCGGCTGGACGCGCGAGTGGGTGGCCGCGAACGTCCACGGCGTCATCGCAACGTACGATGACGCGACGAAGGAGTGGAGCGTCGACGAGGCCGCGACCGAGCGGCGGCGCGGCGAGGTGCGCGAGGCGCGCAAGCAGCGCGCCGTGCCCTTCCGCGACTGGTGGCAGCAGGAGCGTCAGCGAGTGATGGCGAAGGAGAACATGGCGGACGCCGTCCTCACCATGTGGCGCAGCTCCATGGAGCTGTCGCCGGACTACGGCAGCGAGCTGCGGGCGTTCTGGCAGTTGCCCGAAGACTTTACGTTTTAGGCGAGGAGGTCCGACGTGGCAGAATACGACATCGCCGAGCTGGAGCGGCTGGTCGACGGCCAGCTCCCCTGGCCGCGCGTCCAGGAGATCATGAAGGCGCCCAAGGACGTCGACCGCTTCGACAAGTGGCTCCAGATCCTCCAGCGCCGCGTCTCTTGGCCCGAGCCGATCCTGCTCCCCCTCACGCCGAACCTGTTCATCGTCCAGAAGGGCGGTGAACGCATCGTCAAGTGCCGCTGCGGCCACGAGTTCGGCGACTACCGGGTCAACTGGAAGCTCTACGCCTCGATCTACGTCCGCGATAGCGCGGAGGCGCTGGGCGAGGTGTACCGGGGCAACGAGCAGCCCGACCCGGCCTGGATGCAGCTGCGCGAGTACTACTGCCCCGGCTGCGGCTCGCAGCTCGAGGTGGAGGCGATGCCCCGCGGCGCGCCGCCCGACTTCGAGCTGCTACCCGACCTCGACACCTTCTACCGCGACTGGCTCGGCCGGCCGCTGCCCGACCGGCAGGAGTTCGTCGACAAGACGCCCGACGTCATCCGCGAGTGGTCGACCTAGCTGGCTACGTCTGACTACCAGCGATGAGCAAGGCGCTGCGAGACGTGGTCGTGCTGGACACGGCGGCGTCGTTCTGGGCGGCGCTGGGCGCGGCGTTCCTTGCCGACTTCGGCGCCACCGTGATCCGCATCGAGGAGCTGCCGCCCGCCTCGGACAACAACGCCGACGCCTCGCTCGACGAGCTGGCGAACCGCAACAAGCGCAGCATCGCGCTCGACGGCCGTTCGCCGGCAGGCCGCCGGGCGTTCGAGCAGCTCGTCGCGACGGCGGACGCCTTCGTCACGGACGCGCCCCAGGCCCAGCTCGCTGAGCGACGCCTCGATTACGCGTCGCTCGCTGCGCTGAAGCCGGACCTGGTTTACGCGCGCGGCTCGGGCTTCGGCGCGGACGGCCCCGACCGCGATCTGCCGGCGCTGGACGAGCTGGCGGCCGCGCGGACGGGCATGATGCCCATCCTGCCGCAGCCCGGCCAGCCGCCGGTCTACACCGGCGCCGGCCAGATTTACACCAGCGTCATGCTCGCCTTCGGCGTGACGCTGGCGCTCTTGCACCGTGACGCCACGGGCGAAGGGCAGGAGGTCGACGCGTCGCTCTTCGCCGGCAACATGTACGGCGCCAGCCTCGACGTCCAGGCGTTCCTGGCGATGGGCGGCGAGCGCTTCCTGCGGCCCGTCTCGCGCCTCGACGCCGGCAACCCGATGAGCGGCACGCTCTACCCCACCCAGGACGGCCGCTGGGTGACGCTGACGATGCCCGATACCGACCGCTGGTGGCCCGGCCTGGCCGAGATCACCGGCCTGGACGCCAACGACCCGCGCTTCGATAGCCACGAGAAGCGCTGCGAGGATCACCGCCTGCTGCTGATGCAGCTCTTCGAGGAGGCCTTCCAGCGAAAGCCCGCCGCCTACTGGCGCGACCGCTTCGACGAGCGCGGGCTCTCCGCCGACGTGATCGAGGACTACTCCTACCCTGCGACCGACGAGCAGGCGCGGCGCAATCGCTTCGTCCTCGACATCGAACGGCCGGGGCGCGCGCCGGCCAAATCGCTCGGCTTTCCGCTCTTCCTCAGCGACAGCCCGGCGCGGCTGAGCCGCGCAGCACCCTTCGCCGGCCAGCACACGGCGGAGGTGCTAAGCGACCTGCTCGGCTACTCCGAGGACGAGATCGCGGAGCTGGAGGCCGCGGGCGTTGTCCGCTGAGCGCGCTTCGTCCGGCGAGACGTCGACGGCGAAGCCGCTCACCGGCGTCCGCGTGATCGACCTGACGGTCTGGTTCCAGGGGCCGGTCGCCGCGCAGCACCTGGCCGACTTCGGGGCTGAGGTGATCCACGTCGAGCGGCCGCAGGGCGGCGACTTCGGGCGGGGCGTGCGCACGATCAAAGCGGTGCCGGTGGGCGACTGGAACCAGTACTTCCTGGTGATCAACCGCAACAAGAAGAGCCTGGCCGTCGATCTCAAGCAGGAAGCCGGCCAGGAAATCATGCGTCGCCTCGTCGAGCGGTCCGACGTCTTCCTCTCGAACCTGGGCGAGGACAACCTCGAGCGCTGGCAGCTCACGTACGAGCGCCTGGGCGAGATCAACCCGCGCCTGGTCTACGCGCTGGCCAGCGGCTACGGGCGCTACGGCGGCATGAACAAACCCGCGTTCGACCTGACGGTGCAGGCGCTGACCGGGCTGATGAGCCGCCTGGGCGAGCCGGGCCAGCCGCCGATCTACGCCGGCATGGGCTCCGGCGACGCCATCGGCGGGCTGATGGCGGCGCTGGGCGTGCTGCTGGCGCTCTACCAGCGCCGGCGCACCGGGCGCGGGCAGCAGATCAACGCCTCGCTGTACGGGGCGCAGCTCTTCCTCGCCGCACCGACGCTCCAGCCCTACCTGGCGAGCCGCGACGATCGGCTCGCGCGGCAGCGGTCGCGGATGGACGCGCCGAATCCGCTCTGGAACACCTACCCCACGAACGACGGCTGGGTCTTCCTCTGCCTCGAGAACACCGACGACAACTGGTCGGCGCTCTGCCGCTCGCTCGACGACGCAGCGCTCGCCTGCGACCAGCGCTTCGCCACCGCCACCGGGCGCCGGGAGCACGCCGCGGCGCTCGTCGCCGCGCTCGACGAGCGTCTGGCGAAGCGCGGCGACGGCGAGTGGCTGGAGCGCTGGCGTGCGGCGGGCATCACCGCCTCACGCATCAACAACCTGGCCGACCTGGCCCGGGATCCGCAGGCGTGGGAGAACGGCTACTTCACGAAGGCCTACTGCGAAGAGGTCCAGCGCGAGGTCGACGTGCGGGGCGTGCCGGTGCGGCTGAGCAAGACGCCGGGCGCCGTCGAGACGCTCGGGCCGGAGCTGGGGCAGCACACGGAGGAGATCCTGGTCGAGGCGCTCGGCTACACGTGGGAGCAGATCGGCGAGCTGAAGGCGCAGGGGGTGATCCTCTAGCCATGAGCGCGTCGAACGCGCCCGGCCCGCTCGCCGGCATCCGCGTCCTCGACATCGCGACGTTCCTCGCCGGGCCGTACGCGGCGACGCTCCTGGGCGACCTGGGCGCCGACGTGATCAAGATCGAGTCGCCCGCCGGCGACGAGAGCCGCCACCTGGGACCGGAGCGCGGCGGCGAGCGGGCGCCGTTCGTCGCCGTGAACCGCAACAAGCGCGGCGTGGTACTCGACCTGGAGACCGGCGCCGGTCAGGCGGTCTTCGCCCGCCTAGCGAAGACCGCCGATGTGCTGATCACGAACGTGCGTGAGCCGGCGCTCTCGCGCCTCGGCCTGGGCTACGAGGCGGTGTGCGAGCACCGGCCCGACGTGATCTGGGCGGGCGTGACGGCGTTCGGGCCGGACGGGCCGTACGCGGGCCGGCCAGGCATCGATTTCCTGGCGCAGGGGCTGGCCGGATTGATCTCGCTCAACGGCGACCCGGGCGGGCCGCTGGTGCGCGTGTCGGTGCCCATCGTCGACGTGATGACCTCGCTGCTCGTCTGCGCGGGCGTGCTCGCCGCCCTGCACGAACGCAGTGTCAGCGGCCTCGGCCAGCGCATCGATGCCTGCCTGCTCGACTCGCTCGTGCACGCGCAGGCGACCGGCCTGGGCGACCTGCTCCTCACCGGCGAGCCGACGCCCCGCTCGGGCAACCGCAGCCGCTATTTCGCGCCGTCCGGCATCTACGAGTGCGCCGACGGCCAGCCGGTCTGCATCACCTGCCCCACTGAGAAGTTCTTTCGCAACCTCTGCCGCGCGCTCGATGCCGGCTGGGCGGCCGACCCGCGCTTCCAGACGATCGAGCTGCGGCTCCAGCACCAGGACGAGCTCGACCAGGCGCTCGCCGAACGCTGCCGGGCGTTGCCCCGCGAGGAGCTGCTGGCGCGCCTGGTCGACGCCGACGTGCTCGCCGCGCCGGTGAACGAGCTGGCGGACGTCGCGGGCGACCCGCAGGTGCGCCACAACGAGATGATCGTGACCACCGGCCACGCCACGCTGGGCCCGATGGAGGTGACGGGCGTGCCCGTCCACCTGCGCCGGACGCCGGGCAGCGTCCGGCTGGCCCCGCCTACGCTCGGGCAGCACACGCAGGAGGTGCTGGCCGAGCTGGGCTACGCTGCGGACGAGATCGCGAAGCTGCTGCCGGAGGCGACGGGCCTCGCGCGAGCGAAGGAGGGAGGACGACATGGCTGACGACGAGAAGGTCCAGCTCGACTACGAGGCGGCGCGCGGCCTGCCTTCGGAACGCGCGGCGTTCTTCCATCGCGGGAAGTCGGTCGCGGTGGCCGACGGCGTCTTCTTTTTCCCGACGCAGGGCAACGCCACCGCGTTCGTCTGCGGCGACCGCATCCTGATGGTCGATACGAACCCCCAGTGGTACGCCGGGCGCACCATCGAGGACCTGCGCGCGAACTACAGCCCGGCGCCCGTCGAGGCGATCGTCTACACGCACGGCCACATCGACCACGTGACCGGCGCGGAGGCGATCATCGCCGACGCGCAGCAACGCGGCTATCCGCGGCCGCGCGTCGTCGCCCATCGCGACCTGCCCCGCCGCTTCGACCGCTACCGGCGCATGCACCAGCACAACAACTTCATCAACCGCGTGCAGTTCAACCTGCCGCCGAACGTGGCCGCCTTCTCGACCGTGCCCTGGACCTACCCCGACGAGGTGTACGACGGGACGCTCGCGATGACGGTCGGCGGCGAGCGCTTCGAGCTCTACCACGCGCGGGGGGAGACGGACGACGAGACGTGGGTCTGGTATCCCGCCCGCCGCGCGCTCTGCACCGGCGACACGTTCGTCTGGTCGACGCCGAACGGCGGCAACCCGTACAAAGTCCAGCGCTACGCGGAGGAGTGGGCGAACGCGCTGGAACAGATGGCGTCGCTGCGGCCGAAGCACCTGCTGCCCGGCCACGGGCCGCACCTCTCGGGCGAGGCCGTCATCCAGGACGCCCTGCTCTCGACCTCGGCGTGGCTGCGCTCGATCCACGATCAGGTGGTGACGAAGATGAACGAGGGCAAGTGGCTGGAGGACATCCTGCGTGAGATCGAGTACCCGCCGACCGACAAGCCGTGGCTGCGCCCGATCTACGACCACCCGGAGTTCGTCGCGCGGAACGTCTTCCGGCTCTACGGCGGCTGGTACGACGGCAACCCGGCGCACATCCTGCCCGCCCACTCCGAAGACGTCGCGGGCGCGCTCGTCGCGGCGACAGGCGCCCGGCCGATCCTCGATCGGGCGCGCCGCCTGCGCGACGAGGGCGAGCTGCAGCTCGCCTGCCACCTGGTCGACTTCGTCCGCAAGGGCGAGCCGGACAACGTGGAGGCCTGGGAGCTGTGGCGCGACCTCTTCGCGGCGCGGGCCGCGGACGAGCCGTCGCTGATGGCGCGCGGCGCATTCCACGCCGCCGTCCGCGAGGCGGAGGCGCGGCTCAAGGAGCTGGGAGCCTCGTAGGCTAGTGTTTCGCTGCACGCGCGGCGTGGATGCCACAAAGATAGCCCCAGGTCATCGCCAGACCGATCGTCGCACCGCCACCGTAGTAGCCGGCGCCGGCGACGCTCGCCATGACGTTACCCGCGGCGTAGAGACCAGGAATGACGCCACCGGAGCTGCTGAGCACCTGCCCATGCTTGTTCGTGACCGGCCCTCCCTTGGTACCGAGCGTTCCCTGGTACACGCTCAGCGCGTAGAACGGCGGTTGTTCGATGGTGCCCATGCTCGGATGGGGAGCCTCGAAGTCCATGGGGCTGCGCTGGCGGCCGAAGTCTGGGTCTGCGCCCTCGCGGACCAGGCTATTCCACCGGTTGATGGTTGCCGCAAGCCCGGGCGCATCGATGCCAGCCGTCCGCGCGAGGCCTTCCAGCGAATCGTCGCGGAGGAGCCATTCGGGATCGGGGTGGCCGGGCATGACGGTCAGCAACGGATACCGCTCACGATACTGCCGGTCGAAGATGGTCCAGCACGGCAGATTGCATCGACGGCCCGTGTCCGCGTCGACTTCATCGAACCTCTTGCCGAGCTCGTTGTAGCTCTGGCCCTCGTTGACGAAGCGGCGGCCGGCCTGGTTGACGAGGATTGAATGTGGGCAGGCCCGCTCTGCGGCCACCAGGCGATTGAGTTGCATCCCATCGTACTGCTCGCCCGGAATGGCGGCCGCCGGTGAGCCCCAGACTTCGCGCATGTTCGCCAGCGCCGCGCCTGCCTCGATGGCCATGATCAGCCCATCCCCCTCGTTGCAGGGCGGACTGTTCGGGTGGTCGACGGGACCGGGTAGATAGGTGGCGCGGAGCTGGTCGTTCCATTCGAAGCCGCCGGACGCGAGGACGACAGCGCACGCGCTGATCGAGACGCCTTCGCCATCGCGATCAGCGCGCAAGCCGGCCAGCCGGCCCTCTTGCATGACGAGACCACGCGCGCGGGTTCTCGTCGCGATGGTGATGCCGCGATCGAGGCACGCCTTTAGCAGGCACCCGATGAGCGCGTTGCCACAGGCAATCAGGCCCTGCTCCATGCGCTCGATCAGGAGGTTGGCCGGCAGGTTCCAGGGCTTGAGCGTGCTCTGGTAACGAAACGTCGCTTCCTGCAGGGTGACCGGGAGGAGGAAGAGTGGGGCAGGACGCAGCGCCGCCGCCCACGCACCGAGCTCGTTCCGGTCGAATAGGTCGGGCTCGATGCTGCGCCCGCCGAGCTTGGCCCCCTCGAAGTGCGGGTGGTAGTCCGGCATGGACCAGACGTGGAACCGGGCTGCTGTGTGTTGCTCCAGGTAGCGTATCGCTTCGTGGCTGGTGTCAATGAACGTTTCCACCAGTTCGTCGGGGGCCTGACCCGCGGTGACGCGTTTGCAGTAGGCCAGCGCCTCATCTCGGGTGTCGGTCGCGCCCACCTCCTGCATGTGGTGGTTGAGGGGGATCCACGCAGCGCCGCCGGAGACGGCCGTCGTCCCGCCAAGGAGATCCGAGCGCTCGAGGACAGCGACCCGCGCGCCGTGGTCGTGCGCGAGAATGGCGGCAGTCAGGCCAGCCGCGCCAGAGCCGACGACGATCACGTCAGCGGGCAGATCGACAGCGGTCACAGCGACTAGCGCGCTCCTTGCTCGCCTTCGCGCAGTAGCTGGTCGCGCCGCTCCGCCTCGCCCTGGCGGAGCGCCCAGAAGCGAGGGGGCCGCTTCTCCACGAAGGCGGCGCCGCCCTCCTTGCCCTCCGGCATGTCGAACCAGTCCGGGTAGAGTCTGCTGGAGATGACGCCCATCTCCGCATAGCCGTCCATCTCCTGGTCGAAGGCGGCCTTGAGGATCTCCAGGCAGCCCGGACTCAGGCGCAGCATCTCCTCGCACCACGTGTCGACCTCGGCGTCGAGCTGGTCGACCGGCACGACGGTGTTGACGAGGCCGATGCGCTCGGCTTCGGCGGCGGGGTAGCGACGGCAGAGCATCCACATCTCGCGCGCCTTCTTCGCGCCCACCACCTTCGTCAGGTAGGGCACGAAGAAGCCGTCGGCCGGGCTGGAGACGCGCGGCCCAGCCTGGCCAAAGACAGCGGTGTCCGCCGCGATCGTGAAGTCGCAGCAGTAGGCGAGGTGGTTCGAGCCGCCGATGCAGTACCCCCGCACCGCGGCGAGCACCGGCTTGGGCGACATGCGGAGCAGACGGTTGTACGGATAGCGCCAGTAGAACTGCTCGCGCAGGCCCCAACGCTCCCACTCGACATCGCCGCCGGTGCCGAAGTGGTCGCCGACACCGGTGAGGACGATGACGCCCACCATCGGGTCGTGGCCGGCGTCATAGAAAGCGCGGAACATCTCGTCCATCGTGCGGTTGGTAACGGCGTTGTACTTCTCCGGCCGGTTGATCGAGACGCGCGCGACGCGGCCTTCGATCTCGGCGTGCGTCCGCTTCTCGTAGATCACTTCGGCGAAGTCGAACTCGTCGCCGGGCACTCGTTTCCACTCGGTCCAGGTCATGGTCAGGCACCCCTTTCGACGGCGCCGTCGGCCCGGCGCGCCCTGCAGCCTACTTCGAGCCGGACGCGCCGGTCAATTCGCGGCGATTGTCCGGCGGCCGCCTGCTCGCTATAGTGCGGCGCACCGGCCATGGACTTTCGCTTTACCCCCGCAGACGCGGCGTTCCGCCAGGAGATCCGGGCATTCCTCCAGGCCGAGTGGCCCGGCGGCACCGGCGACGCGTCGGTGGACAGCGACGAGGAGTACCGGCAGGAGCGGGCCTTCGAGAAGAAGCTGGCGCAGCGCGGCTGGCTGACGATGGCCTGGCCGCGGGAGCACGGCGGCCAGGGGGCGAGCCACGTCCGCCAGGCGATCATGAAGGAGGAGTGCTCCTACTGCCGGGCGCCGGTGGGCGGCGGGCCGGGTGGCCAGGCGACCGGCCTCGTCGGGCCGGCGGTGATGGCCCACGGCACGGACGAGCAGAAGCGGCGCCTCCTGCCGCCCATCGCCGCGGGCGAGGTGGTCTGGTGCCAGGGCTTCTCGGAGCCGGACGCCGGCTCCGACCTCGCCGCCGTCCAGACGCGGGCCGAGCGCTCCGGCGACAGCTACGTCCTCAACGGCCACAAGGTCTGGACCTCCGGCGCCGCCTACGCCGACTGGATCCACGTCCTCGCCCGCAGCGACCCCGAGGCGCCCAAGCACAAGGGCATCTCCTACCTGCTGGTCGACATGCGCTCGCCGGGAATCAGCTACCGCCCGATCCCGGAGATGACCGGTCGCGCCGGGTTCTACGAGACGTTCTTCGAGAACGTCGTCGTCCCACGCGACAACCTCCTGGGCGAGGAGAACCGCGGCTGGTACGTGGCGACGACGACGCTCGGCCTCGAGCGGTCGGGCATCCTGCGCGTGGGGGCGATCCGCCGCTCGCTCGACGACTTAGCGAGTTATGTCAACACGCTCTCCGCCCGCCACCGCCCTGACCATCCGTCGCCCACGCGCCTCCGCCTCGCCGAGCACCGCATCGAGATCGAAGTGGCGCGCTGGCTCGCCTATCGCGTCGCCTGGCTGCAGGACGCGGGCGTCACGCCGAGCTACGAGGCGTCGGTCTCGAAGACATTCGTGACGGAGGCGGCGCAGCGTCTGGCGAACACGGCGGTGAACGCGCTGGGCCTCGCCGGGGCGCTGGCGCTCGGATCGCCGGGCGCGCCGCTCGAAGGGCTGGCGGGCTTCACGTACCTCCTCACCGCCCACTGGACGATCTCCGCCGGCACGAACGAGGTCCAGCGCAACATCATCGCTCAGCGCGGCCTCGGCCTGCCGCGGGGCTGACGCCGGTCGTGGTCTCTGCAGACTGCGGATAGCCTCCACCACACACCACATCACTCGGCGTCTGTGTGCTCTTCAGCGACCCTGTCGGCCGATCATGCCAAGGGAAGGGAGGAGGCTGGACATGCTCTTGGAGATTCCGTCCGCCGTCTGGGGCTTTCTACTCGTTGGGCTACCGGTCGTCGTCGGCTACTCACTTTTCGAGTGGTGGCGCGGGCGGGCGAAAAATCAAGAGTAGTCGTCTCTAGCTATGCTCAACTGGGTAGTGAAGAAGCTCACCGGAAGCGAGGAAGTCGACATCCTCGAGCAGGACTTGATGCTTAAGCGAGCGCTGATCACCCTCATGATCCCCGATGTCGTGACACTGTCTGAAACCAAGACTGATGGCGAGATCGAGGCTGCCTTCGCCGTCACGGCCTCTTATGCGGCGGTCGCTCGGGACATGCGCAAACACTGGCTAACGCTAAACAGTCGACACCTTCACCCGGAAGACACTGGCCGCTACCGCTCGCTACATCTCGCGCTGATTGAGGCCCTGCACGCGCGCGTGGCCTGCGTGGTGACACTGCCTGCGGTACCTGCCGGCCTCCAAGCCAGACACTCACAGCGAATGGCCAGGGTGAGAGAGGAACTACAACGTTGGGGCGAGACCTTGGTAGGCTCAGTCGTCGATCATAGGGCCTCATATCCAGTGCCTGATGAGAGCAGCGTGACCGCAGCGGTCGGCGATTATTTCGATCTAGACTTCAGATGTAGGAAGAAGGCCCGAGCGAAAGTCCTTATAGACGAGCTAAACGAGACGAATGTGGAGCTGACGGAATATCGATATCTAAAACGAAAGAGCGCGGCTGCATAAGCAGATTGGGCGCCGGCGGGCGGCTGCGCGAAATCGATCAACAGGCGCAGGTCGGTTGCGCCCGCGTACGGACGAGCGGCAATGGCGGACACGAGGGCCTCCGCGGCTGCTAGACGACGCCCGCCTCGCGCAGCGCGGCGATCTCTTCCCAGGTGCAGCCAAGAAGCTCGCTCAGCACCTCCTCCGTGTGCTGGCCGAACTCCGGCGCTTCACGAGCGATGCGGGCGGGCGTCTCGCTGAAACGCACCGGGTAGCCCATCATCTTCACGTTGCCCGCCGCCGGATGGTCGAACTCGACGACGTACTCGTTTTCCAGCACCTGCGGGTCGGCGAGCGCCTCCTGGTAGTCGAGCACGGGCGAGTAGGCGAAGGGCGCCCGGCGCTCCTCGAAGATGCGCACCCACTCGTCGCGCGGCCTGGCGGCGAGCGTCCGGTCGAGGATCGCGATCAGCTCCTCGGCGTGATCGCGGCGGCCGCCCATCGCGGTGGCGAAGCGGGGGTCGTCGATCAGCTCGTCCAGGCCGAGCGCCTGACAGAACTCCGGCCAGAAGCGGTCGGCCTGGATCTCGGCGAAGAGCAGCCACTTGCCGTCGGCGCAGCGGTAGTGGTTCGTAAGGGGATTTTTCGTCTTGGTCCGGCAGTGGCGCGTCCAGGCCCGCCCGCGAAAGCTGGTCACGCTCACGCCGATCGCCTGGAGGTGGAGCATGCTGCCGAGGAGCGAGACATCGATACGCTGGCCGACGCCCTGCCGCTCGCGCGCCAGCAGCGCCGCGAGGATGCCCTGCACCAGGATCGTCGCGCCCATCTGGTCGGCGACGCCGGAGACGGTCTGCACCGGCTCTGGGAACTCGCGCTCGCCCATGGCGTACATGAGGCCGCTGCGCGCCTGCGCCGTCTGGTCGAAGCCGCGCCGGCCGGCCCAAGGGCCGCTGGGGCCGTAGGTGCTGGAGACGGCGTAGACCAGCTTCGGGTTGCGCTGCTTCAGCGTCTCGTACCCGGCGCCCAGCTTCCCGGCGACGCCATCGGTGTAGTTCGTGTAGAAGACGTCCGACTGCTCGACCAGGCGGTAGAGGATCTCGCGCCCGCGCTCGCCCTTCAGGTCCAGGGTGACGCTGCGCTGGTTGCGGTTGACCGCCTCGAATCCGGCGTGGCGGCCGCCGGCCATCGACATCGCCTCGCCGTACATGCGGCCCATGCCGCGATAGGCGTCGCCCTGGACGGGGTGCTCGATCTTGATCACGTCGGCGCCCAGATCGCCCAGGATGTAGCCGGCGCTGGACGGCGTGAACTGCGACCAGTTGAGGACGCGAATGCCCGCTAGCGGCCCGGTCATTACACGGTCCCCCGCTCGAGTCGACCGATCAGCCCAGGCATTCCGTGGTCCCTCAATAGCGCCAGGAAGTCCATCAGCAGGGTTAGGTCTTGAGCGAGTGAGAAGTGCATGTCGACTTCGGCCGCGCGGTAATTCATGGTAAACCTAGGAACGCGAAGGGCAAAAACGCGCGCGTACAGGTTCTCACGCAAAAGTTTGTCGGCTCGCCGAGCTGACAAAACGAACCAAGCAGTACCCTTGATCTGGTCGAAGTAGGTCTTAATTGCCGATGCTAGGCCGTGGTCGTCTGGGCGAGCCGTCAGCAAATCGACAATGCGGTCCTCGAACTGACGAATGCCGCCGGTTTTTAGAATCCTTGGAAGCGCTGCTAGATGAACAAGGTCTTCAGGTATCGATTCGCCGACGCTCAAGCCAGTCAAGCCACGGATGCCTACTATGACGAAGAGGTACGGAAGATGCTCCGCGTCTTGGCGGTTCAACGCTGCGTGAATTTTGTAGGTAGCAAGAGCGAAGCAGTCCTCAGGATCGAGGCCTACGAGCTCGCTGGCCTTACGAAATAGGGCGCCGTGAAACTTGATGTTGATACGAAATACCTGTCGCCCTTGGCCATTGAGCACCAGATAGTCAGTCTCGCCGCGGGATCCGCGATCATCCTTCAATTTAAGCTCTGTCGTGCCGATTGACTCCCGATATATCTCCTCAAAGGCGCGCTCGGCTAGATTGCCAATCACTAGTTGCCCTAGTGATTGGCGAGTTCGCGTTTCGAGATCTGACTCTAGGACAGGAGGGGAATTACCGAGGCTAGCAATCAGGAGATCCTGAGCTTCAAGTGCGGACGTAAGGCGACGAGGGAGAACCTTCGCTCGGCGCGCAGCTTCTGGCAACGCGAGCCCGTGTCTACTAATCAGTGCTGTAGCCCAAAGAAGGTTGAATGGTTTGGGAGGGGGCTCCTCAGGAAAGATGGCCAGAAGCAAGTCCGATAGCTCTTCAGCGCCCGTGAGCATTAGATTGCGAGACGAATCTCAGAGAAGCGAACGGCAGACGCGACCAGGTAGTCATTACGAATCTCTACGGCGATCCATCGCCGGGCGAGATCCTCGGCCACCGATCCCGTCATATTGCTGCCGGCGAAAGGATCGATGACCAGATCACCTTCTTCAGTTAGGAGCTTAATGAAGAACTCTGGTATCGCGCGGGGAAACCTTGCAGGGTGCGGCTTGTGCCCAGCTGCTTGACAAGCCTTGATGTAGTCGGAATTGCTCTCATTATTTCCGCGCTCGATCAAGTTAGTAGGAATCGCGCCACCCCGATCGCGTCCAAACTTTGGGGTTATGATGTGTCCGCTTGGGCGCTTCTTGGCCTTATAGCCGTTCTTTAGCAAGCGCTTCATGTCCGGGCTGTAAGGTGTAAGAACGCGGTTATTGTCAGCTTTTGGCCAATCGCTCTTGCTTAGCCACCAAATGTACTCGACAGAATCCTTGATCCTGAGCTTCCTCACGTTCACCCATTCGGCTGGAGTAGGCAATTTTGCTGGGTTATACCAGAAGCATTCCTGAGCAAGACGGAACCCAAGTTCCTCGCAGAGCATTAGCAATAGCTTGAAGTGATAGAGAGATCTCGTCGGACGGCCCGGATTGTAGCTTCCGCCAATGTTGAGTACGAAGCTTCCGTCTTCGGTGAGGATTCTGTGAATTTGTTGTGCGAGTGGCTTGAACCACTCCACGTAGTCTTCCTTGGCGGCGTTACCATATTCCTTCTTGAAGTGAAGGGCATATGGAGGCGAGGTTACTACTAGGTTTGTTGAACAATCGGGCAAAGAGGCGAGGTATTCCGCAGAGTCTGCGGAGTACGCAGCACCTCTTGCCGTGTAATACACGGGCTCCGCACCAGGGGTCAACGCTCTCGGATGACGCTTGGCAGGGGCTCGACCCAAGCCAGCATCCCTAACCTTTGTTCGTCGCGTGCGCCTGCTTGGAGCGAGAGCCTTAGCCATCTTGCGTATTCTAGCATCAGAACTCGCTTCGGACAGCTAATTATGTCAATCGATCCGAAGACGTGGCGGCTAAAAGCCCAGCTCGCGCCAGCGCGCCTCGCGTTCGGCGAAGGCGGCCGTGGTGCCCACTTCGCCGCGACGTTTGAGGAAGTTGAACTCCTCGTCCTCCCACTTGAGGTTGGTGAACAGCGGGTAGGCAAGCGCTCCGGCGGTGAACTGACCGTTCATGCCCAGCAGGTCGAACATCATGTGCATGTGCGTCTTGGCGATCATCAGGCTGTCGGCCGGGTTGAGCGCGACCGCCTTCGCCCAGCGCATCGTCTCCTCGTCCAGCTTGTCGTCCGGCACGATCTGGTTGACGACGCCCCACTCCTTCGCCTCCTGCGCCGAGAGGGTGCGGCCGGTGAGCTGCCACTCCCGCATGCGCTTGTAGCCGATGGTGAGGAGCTGGATGTGCTGCCAGCCCATCGAGAGCCCGCCGAAGCCGGTGCGCTGCTGACGCTGGCTGAACACCGCGCTCTCACCCACGATGGCGATGTCGCAGCACATGAGCATCGCCAGGCCAACTCCGATCGTCCAGCCGTGCGCCTGGCAGACGATCGTCTTCGGGCAGTACAGCAGCGAGCGGTACATGCCATTCAGCCAGGTGAGCATCGCCTTGACGCGCACCCGTTGCGATGGCTTGACGCCCTTGGCGCCGCCGTAGGTGTCGTAGGGCGCCAGGTTCAGGTCGTCGCCGGAGCAGAACGACTTGCCGTTGCCCTTGAGGATGATCACCTTGATGTCGTCGTCGTCCACCGCCATGGCGATCTTGCGGGAGACTTCGTTGAACATGTCCGGCGGAAAGAGCGCGTTGTGCTTCTCCGGCCGGTTCAGCGTGATCGCGACGATCTCCTTCGAGAGCTTCTCGTAGAGCACCGTGTCGTCCAGCGGCTTCTCCAGGACGTAAGCCGCTCGTTCTGCCGTCGTCGTCATGTCGTTCCCCTCCTCCTCATAGCGTGGCGTGCTCTAGCATACGGGCGGGCGTCTGGCGCGTCAACCCGCGAGACCGGCGAAACGACCGCCGACTGAAGTCGGCGGCATGATCGCGTCCCGCGCGCCCCGCCGGGCCTCGCCGCCACTCCGGCGGATTGACACGTCCAGAGCGCGACGCCTACCATGGCCACCAGCCGCCCGCCGGGGGCGAAACGAGTGATGAACGACTCGCTGGCCGACCTCCTCGTGGTGGAGCTGAGCTGCAGCGCCGCCGCGGCGTTCGCCGGGCGCCTCTGCGCCGACGCTGGCGCGCGGGTCGTCCTCGTCGAGCCGCCAGCGGGCCATCCGCTGCGCCACGAGGGCCCCTTCCTCCGGGACGAACCGAACCTCGAGACCTCCGCCGCGCACCTGCACATCAACGCCGGCAAGCGCTCGGTCACGCTCGATGTCGAAGCGGATGCCGAGACGCTCGCCGGACTGCTCCAGCGCGCCGACGTCTTCCTCACCGACCTGCCGGCGCCCGTCCTCGACCCCCTGGGCCTGAGCTGGCGGGCGCTGCGCGGGTCGACGCCCGCCCTGGTGATGACGCGGGTGACGCCGTTCGGCGATACGGGCCCGTATCGCCGCTACGCCGCGACGAACTTGGCCTGCCTGGCGCTGGGCGGGCAGCTCAAGATCACCGGCGATCCCGACCGGCCGCCCCTCTCGAACTTCGGCGCGCAGGCCGAGTACCAGGCGGGCCTCTCGGCGTTCGCCGGCACGGTGGCGAACGTGCTCCTGCGCGACGCCACCGGCGACGGCGAGTACCTCGACCTGTCGGTGCTGGACGTCGTCGCGACGAACCTGGAGCACCGCAGCCCCGCGCTCAACCTGGGCCTCGTCGCCAACCGGGCCGGGCTGAGCGTCTCTGCCACCTACGGCGTCTATCCCTGCGCCGGCGGCTGGGTCCACCTCACAGCGTTTTCGCCGCCGCTCTGGGAGCGGCTGAAGGAGATGACGCAGGTCAGCGCGCTGGAAGACGAACGCTTCGCCACCCAGGCGGCGCGGCTGGAGCGCAACGACGAGCTGCAAGCGATGCTCACCGAGTGGACGATATCGAAGACGAGCGACGAGCTGCGCGCGCTGGCCCTGCGCGGCTACCCGTTGACCGTCGCCGAGACGCCCGAACGCCTCCTGCGCTGCGAACAGTGGCGCGACCGCGCCTTCGCCCGCGAGGTCGAGCATCCGGCCGCCGGACGGGTCACCGTCCTTGGCCCGCCGTGGCTGGAGGAGCAGCCAGCGCCGGGCCGACCCGCCCCGCTGCTCGGCGAGGCGAACGGCGAGTACCTGGCGCCGCTGGTGGAGACGCGCGGCTGATGGACTGGCGTTCGGGGCGGCTGCCGCTGGCCGGCCTGCGCGTCGTCGACTGGTGCGTCTACTGGGCCGGGCCGTACCTGGGCATGATGCTTCACGACCTGGGCGCCGAGGTGATCAAGGTCGAGTCGCCCTCGAGCTGGGACCCGGTGCGGACGGTGATCGATGTGAACCGCTACGCCGGCGAAGGCGCGCGGCCGCTGACGCCGCGGGAGCGCTCGAACGTCAACCAGCACTTCAACGAGTGGAACCGCGGCAAGCTCAGCTTCGCCGTCGAGCTGCTCGAGCCGCGCGGGCGCGAGCTGTTCCTCCAGCTCGTCGCGAAATCGCACATCGTCATCGAGAACCACCGGCCGGGCGCGAAGGAGAAGCTGCGCATCGGCTACGAGGAGTGCGCGGCGGTGCGGCCGGACCTCATCTACCTTTCGCTCTCGGGCTTCGGCCAGACGCTTCCCGAACGCGACGCGATGGCGCTGGGCGCGCCCGTCGAGCTGGCGAGCGGCCTCTTCTCCCTCAACGGTTACCTCGGCGACGAGACGCCGGCCAAGACAGGCTTCAGCTACGGCGACCCGGTGGGCGCGCTGGCCGCGCTCTCGGCGCTGCTGCTGGCGGTGCGGGGGTGGCGGCGGACGGGCGCCGGTCGCTACCTCGATATCGCAATGCGCGACACGCTGTCGTTCGGCGCGGGCGCGGCGTTCGCCGACTGGTCGATGAACGGCATCGAGCGACCGCGTCGGGGCAACCGGCACGCCGTCTACGCGCCGCAGGGCGTCTACCGCGCGCACGGCGACGACGAGTGGGTGGCGATCAGCGTCCGGGACGACCGCGACTGGCAGGCGCTGGGCCGTGCCCTCGGCGAGCCGGACTGGCACCGCGATGCGGAGCTGGCGTCTGCCGCCGGTCGCCGCCGGCGTCACGACGAAATCGACGCCCGCCTCGAGGCGTGGACGTCGCAGCGCGGCGCCCGCGACATCGAGGCGCTGCTCCAGGAGGCGGGCGTCCCGGCCGCCGCCGTGCTCGACTTTCGCCAGCTCTGGCACGACCCGCAGCTCAACGCCCGTGGCGCCTTCCAGGAGGTCGAGCATCCCGCCTTCGGCGCCGAGGTGCGGGCTACCTCCCAGTGGGCGCGCGGCCACCTGCCGCAGCCGATCGACGCGCCGGCGCCCTGCTTCGGCCAACACAACCGCCGCGTGCTCTCCGAGGTCCTCGGCCTCGGGCCTGACGAGATCGCCGCCCTGGAGCGCGAGGGCATCGTCGCGGACGAGATCCGCGCCGGGGCCGACTAGCGGCCCTCCAACTTGATCCCCAGATAAGGGCAGCACTTGATGTCACCCTGAGCGAAGCGAAGGGTCTGGCCCCTCGCGGGGCGAGAGATGCTTCGCTAACGCTCAGCATGACAGTTTGCGAGGCCCGATCTGCTGGACGCCGCCCTTCACAGTGATTAAGTTGCATGGGCACTAGCCTCGCTTGCTCTGCCAGGGCGGCGCGGGCACAATTGAGTCCTGGTGCTGGCAACGAGATGTTCCCCGTGATCGCCCCGGCATGAAGCCGCCGCCTTTCGAGTACGCCGCCCCGACGACGCTCGAGGACGCGCTGGCGCTGCTGCGCGAGCACGGCGGCGACGCGAAGGTGCTCGCCGGCGGACAGAGCCTGGTGCCGCTGCTGAACATGCGCCTCGCCCGGCCGGCGGTGATCGTCGACCTGAACCGCCTGCCCGGCCTCGACTACGTCCGGCAGGTGGACGGCTGGTTGGCGATCGGCGCGATGACGCGCCAGCGCGCAATCGAGCGCTCGGACCTGGCGCGCGAGCGCCAGCCGCTGCTCCACGCGGCGACGCGCCTGATCGCCCACCCGCAGATCCGCAATCGCGGCACCGTGGGCGGCTCGCTGGCGCACGCCGATCCGGCGGCGGAATACCCCGCCGTCGCGCTCGCTCTCGACGCCGAGTTGCGCGTCGCCGGGCCGGCGGGCGAGCGCGCCATCCCCGCGCGCAACTTCTTCCAGACGTACCTGACCACCGCGCTCGACGTGACCGAAATCGTGACCGAGGTGCGCTTCCCCACGCTGCCGCAGGGCGCCGGCTGGTCGTTCCTGGAGCTGTCACGCCGCCACGGCGACTTCGCGCTCGCCGGCGCTGCGGTCACGCTGTCGCTATCGAGCAGCGGCATGCTCGACGGCGCGCGCATCGCCCTCTTCGGGGTCGGCGCTACGCCGCTGCGCGCGACGGCAGCCGAGGCGCTGCTGACAGGCGAGACGCCCGGCGACGCGCTCTTCACCCACGCGGCGCAGGCGGCTCGCGACGCGGTCGAGGAGCCGCTCTCCGACGTCCACGCCTCGGCCGAGTACCGCCGCCACCTCGCCGGTGTGCTCACGCGGCGCGCGCTGACCGAGGCTGCCGCCCGCGCGAGGGGAGGCCGCGCCGCATGACGGCTCAGACGTCGCGGCAGGCCGCTCGCACGCGCCAGGTGCGCGTCACCGTGAACGGTCGGCAGTACGAGGCGACGGTGGAAGCGCGCACGACGCTGGTCGACTTCCTGCGCGCGCACCTGGGGCTCACCGGCACGCATGTCGGCTGCGAGCACGGTGTCTGCGGCGCCTGCACGGTACTGGTCGATGGCGCGGCGGCGCGGTCGTGCATCATGCTCGCCGTGCAGGCGGACGGCGCGGAGCTGACGACGGTCGAGGGCCTGAGCCGGGACGGCGAGCTGCACCCGATCCAGCAGGCATTCATCGACCGCCACGGCCTCCAGTGCGGCTTCTGCACCCCCGGCTTCCTCATGTCGGTCTGCGAGCTGCTCCAGCACGACGCCGACCCGGACGACGAGGCGATCGCCGACGCGCTGGGCGGCAACATCTGCCGCTGCACCGGCTACCAGCAGATCGTCGAATCGGTGCGGCTGGCCGCGGCGAAACTCCGCGAGGAGGGAGGCTCGTCATAGACGATATCCCGCGGACGATCGAGGAGCTGCCCACGAGCGCTCCGCGCTGGGTGGGCAAGGACGTCCCGCGTGTCGAGGACCGCCAGCTGGTCACCGGACGCACGGAGTTCATCGATAACCTGACGTTGCCGGGCATGCTGCACTGCGCCATCCTCCGCAGCCCCTACCCCCACGCCCGCATCACATCGGTCGACACCAGCGCGGCGGAACGCCTGCCTGGCGTCGCCGCCGTCGTCACGGGCGAGGACGCGCGGCGCTGGACGAAGCCGTACATCACCATGCCGGAGAAGTGGGGGCCGTACTGCGTCGCCGTCGACAAGGTGCGGTTCGTGGGCGAGCCTGTCGCGGCGGTCGCGGCGTCGAGCCGGTACCTGGCCGAGGACGCGTTGGAGCTGATCCGCGTCGAGTACGAGCCGCTGCCCGTCGTCGTCGACCCGTTCAAGGCGCTGGAGCCGGAGAGCCCGCTCATCTTCGAGGAGAACGGCAGCAACGTGATGTACCAGCGGCTGTTCACCTGGGGCGAGGTCGACCGGGCGTTCGCGGAGGCGGACGAAGTGTTCGCCGAGACGTTCCGCTGGCACCGCGTCGGCGCCAACCCGCTCGAGACGTTCGGCGTGATCAGCCAGTGGGACGCCATCGAGGGCGGCCTGACGTGCTGGGGCAGCTTCCAGGCGCCCTCCTACATGGCGAGAGGCCGGGCGGCCAACCTGCGTGTCCCGTCGAACAGGGTCCGCTTCATTGGCCAGCCGCACGGCGGCAGCTTCGGCGGCAAGGGCGGCGCTCGCGGCACCGACATCACGGCGATGCTCTCGCGCAAGGCGGACGGGCGACCGGTGAAGTGGATCGAGGACCGGATGGAGTGCCTGGTGGCCGGGGGCAGCCAGGCCTGGGACCGCTTCTACGAGGCGTCGCTCGCCGTGAAGCGCGACGGCACGGCCACCGGCCTGCGCATCAAGCTGGTCGACGACCTGGGCGCGACGGCCGAGGGCTTCGGCGCGTCGGGCGCCGCGAAACCGCTGGCGTCGTTCGTGGGCTGCTACGCCATCCCGGCGGCGGCGTACGACCTGACAATCGTCGCGACGAATAAGCTGCCGGCCAGCCCCTACCGGGGGATGGGGCCGCCGCCGCACAACTTCGTGCTGGAGCAGATGATGGACATCGCCGCGCGCGGCCTCGGCATCGACCCGGCGGAGATCCGCCGGCGCAACTTCATCCCGCCGGACCGCTTCCCCTACACCATCCCCAGCGGCAACGAGTACGACAGCGGCAACTACGAGGCTGCGCTCGACCAGGTGCTGGCGATGGCGGACTACCCGCGGCTACGCGCCGAACAGGTGACGGCGCGCGCGCAGGGGCGTCACCTGGGCATCGGCGTGGTGAGCACGATCGAGCCGGGGGTGTTCGATTGGGGCGCCTACGCGATCCTCGGCGCGCGCGGCACCGGCGTGCCGGAGGGCGTGACGGTGAGCATCGACGTCTGGGGCAAGGTGATCGCCCGCGTCGGCTTCCCGGCGGAGGGTCAGGGCCAGTACACGCTCGTCTCGCAGCTCCTCGCGGACTACTTCGGCGTCACCCTCGACGACGTGCAGGTCGTGCCGCAGGACACCCTCTCGGCGCCGCCGCACTTCGGGCCGGGAGGCAGCCGGCTCGGTGTCGCCATCACCGGCGCGGTGCTGGGCGCGGCGGGCGCGCTCAGGACAAAGCTGGTCACGGTAGCGGCGAAGCTGCTGGGCGCGGAGCCCGACGGCGTGGAGCTGATGGACGGCAAACTGCGCGTCAAGGCGGCGCCGGAGCGCGCGCTGACCGTCGCGCAGGTCGCCGCGACGATGCTCACGCGCGCCGACCTGCTGCCGCCGGATGTCGAGCCCAGCCCCGAAGCCACCTACGTCTGGACGGCGCCCGGCCGCACCTCGGCGGACGAGCAGGGCCGCTCGAAGGGCTACCTAACGGCGGCCAACGCCTGCCATCTGGCGCTGGTGGAGGTCGACATCGAGACCGGGCAGGTGCGCATCCTCAAGTACTACCTCGTCGACGACTGCGGCACGCGGCTCAACCCGGCGACGCTGGAGGGCATGGTGCAGGGCGCGGTCGCGCAGGGGGTCGGCGCGGCGCTGCTGGAGGAGTACGTCTACGACGACGAGGCGCAGCCGCTCACCTCGACCTACATGGACTACCTGCTGCCCACGGTGCACGAGGTGCCGATGACGGAGAAGGCGGCGCTGGTGACCACCTCGCCGTTCACGCCGCTGGGGGCGAAGGGCGCGGGCGAGGGCGCGATCAACACCACCCCGGCGGCGCTCATGTGCGCGATCAACGACGCCCTGGCGCCGCTGGGCGTACGCGCGCGCGAGGTGCCCGCCAGCCCCAACCGCCTCTGGGCGCTCATTCGAGACGCCGCCCCTCCGTCCACACCGTCGTAGAGGCGGGTCTCAGATCCGCCCCTACTTGTGCAGCAGGAGGGCGCTCGTCGGCACGACGGCGGCCGCCGCGACCAGCGCAACGGCCGCGCCGGACACCTGGCAGGTCGAGGTGCCCCGGAGCTGGCGGACGGCCTCCAGCACGTGGTTGAAGCCGTGGACGTAGGCCTCGGAGAGACTGCCGCCGTGGGTGTTCACCGGCAGCTCGCCGTCCGGCCAGTCGATGCGCCCGTCCTCGACGAAGGGACCGGCTTCGCCGCGCCGGCAGAAGCCGTACGCTTCGAGCTGCCAGAGCACCATCGGGCTGAAGACGTCGTACAGCAGCGCCACGTCGACGTCGGCCGGCCCCAGCCCCGCCATGGCGTAGACATCCCGCGCCGCGTAGAACGGCGGCAGGTCGAAGGGGTCGTCTTTGTAGATCAGGCCGCTCATCATGTAGTGCCGCGGCCCCATCCCCTGCGCCACGCCGGCGATGTAGGCCGGCGGCTGTTTCAGGTCGCGGGCGCGGTCGGCGCTCGTGACGATCACGGCGCAGGCCCCGTCGGTCTCCAGCGAGCAGTCGAGCAGGTGCAGCGGGTCGGCGATGAGCCGTGACGAAAGCACGTCGTCGACGGTGATCGGCTCGCGGAAGAAGGCGCGCGGGTTGCGGCACGCGTTCGCCCGCTGGGCGACGGCGACGCGAGCGAACTGGGCGGAGGTGGCGCCGTACTGGTGCAGGTAGCGCCTGGCCAGCACGGCGAGCTGCTGGACGGGGCTGACCAGCCCATACGGCGCCTCGAAGGCGGCGGGGCCGCTGGGGCGGGCGCGCGTCTTCGCCCAGGGACGGCCGCCGGATCCGCGGTTGCGCGCCCGAAACGCGACGGCGACCGAGGCCAGACCGCCGGCGATCGCCGTCGCCGCCATCACCACGGGCGCGCAGCCGGCGCCGCCGCCGAAGCCGGCCCCGCCCCAGGCGCGCAGGTTAGGCGCGCCCAGGTTGCGCGCCAGGTCCAGCTCGTTCACCGACTCCTCGCCCGGCGTCTCGATCTTGAAGATGGCGTCGACGTCCTTCACCGTCAGGCCGGCGTCGTCGAGCGCCTCGTGGACCGCCTCGAGCGCCGTTACCAGCTCGCTGCGGCCGATGTCGCGGACGTACTCGGTGGTGCCGATGCCGGCGATCGCCGTCTGGTCGCGAATCGTCACGTCGACGAGGCCTCGCGGCCGGGCAGCGCGAGCGTGGCGCTGCAGGGCGTCGCCGGGCCGTCCTGCGTCGCGATCATGATCTCGAGGTCCACGAGCAGCTCGTCGTCCGCTTCGTATTTGCGGACGACGCGGCCGGTGACGATCATCTCGTCGCCGGCGCAGACGTTGTCGCGCATCGCAACCTTGATCCGGCGGACGGTGCTGCGCGGGCCGGCCCAGTCGGTGAGGAAGCGGCTGACGATACCCAGGTTGAAGGGCGTGTTGACGAAGACGTCCTTCGCCTTGGAGCGCCCCTGCGCGTAGTCGCGGTTGGAGTGCTGGGGCGAGAAGTCGCGCGTGGCCGAGGCGAGGTAGACGCAGCGCGTGGCCGTGATCGGCATGACGAGCCGGGGCAGCTCCTCGCCCTCATGCGCGTCCTCCCAGCAGCGGTCGGGGTAGGCCGGCGGCGCATAGCCCGTCTCCCCGCCTCGAAGCGCCTCCTCCACGGCGGCGCTCCAGCCGCCGGCGGCGTTCGATTCGCCGCGCTCCGCCGCCTCCCGGCCGTAGCCGAACGCGGTGAGCCGCTCGCGGGCCACCAGCTCGCCGCGCTGATTGCGGTAGAGGCGCTCCATGGCCCAGAAGCGCCCCTCACCCAGCCGCGTGCGTTTCCACGCCGAGATCGAGACGAGACGCTGGCTGACGCTGAGCCGGTCGCCCACCTGGAGCGGGCGGAGATTCTCCAGCTCCACGTCCGTGATGATGCCCACGGGCAGGTTCAGCAGCTCCTTGACCGTGTAGTGGATGTGAGGGGCAGGCGCGCCACCTTCCGGCGGCCAGGGCCAGCGGTAGGGCATGACGAGCGTCGTCATGATGGCGCCGGGCGGGGCAACCAGCCCGTCGTACCCCTGCGAGCGAGCGTACGCCTCGTCCAGGTAGAGGGGGTTGCCGTCTTCCAGCGTCTCGCACCAGTGGCGGATGAGGTGCTCGCTCACCGCGATCGGCGCCGTCTGCGGCGGCGACTCCACCGCAAGCGCCAGGAGCGCTTGCTTCGCCTCGTCGGTCAGGTCCTCCGGGAGGTAGTCGAGCGCGGGTTCGGGGGCCACGGCGGGTCGCCTACCGATCGAGGAGCTCGGCGGCGAGGACCTCTTCCCAGTAGCCGCTGTGTCCCATCGACAGCTGGTACTGCTTACCGCGGCGGAGGAAGAGCGTCGCGTCGGTGCTCTCGTCGAAGCCGATGCCGCCGTAGATCTGCGCGCCGACGGCGGAGGCCTGCTTGAACGTATCGCCGGCCAGCACCTTCGCCTTCGCTACGGCCTCGCGCGCGGGCAGGCCTTCGTCCAGCGTCCAGGCGGCGTAGAGCGTGGTCGTCTCCGCGCCGACGATCTCCGTGACCATCTGCGCCAGGTAGTGCTGGATCGCCTGGAAGCTGCCGATAGGCCGGCCGAACTGCACGCGCTGTTTCGCGAAGTCGGTCGCCAGCTCCTGGATGCGCTCCGACGCGCCCACCATGTACGCGCAGAGGGCGATAACGCCGCGATGGACGACCGGCTCCAGCAGCGGCCACGCGCCACCGACCGGGCCGACGACGTCCTCTTTCGCGACGGCGACGCCATCGAAGGTCACCTCGTACTGCTTGTCGCGGGCCATCGTGCGCAGCGGCGTCAGGCGGATGCCCGGCGCCTTCGCGTCGACGAGGAACATCGTCACGCCGTCGCTCCCGTCCGCGCGGGCGACGACGAGGAAACGGTCGGCCGCGCCGGCGAACTCGACGAACATCTTCGCGCCGTTCAGGTAGTAGCCCTCCGGCGTCTCCGTCGCCCGCAGCGCGACGCCGCTCGGGTCGTACGCGGTCGTCGCCTCTTGGAAGGCGAAGGCGACGACCAGCTCGCCCGAGATGATACGCGGCAGGTAGGCGCGCCGCTGCTCCTCGCTGCCCGCCGAGGCGATGGCGCCGCCGGCCAGGACGACCGCGGGCAGGTAGGGGCTGGGACAGAGCGCGCGACCGAGCTCCTTCGCCAGCACCACCAGGTCGACGCAGCCCAGGCCGTAGCCGCCGTACGCCTGGGGGAAGGGCAGGCCCAACCAGCCCAGATCGGCCATCTTCTGCCACATCCCCGGCGAGAAGCCGAGATCGCTCGATTCCATCTCGCGCACCAGACTGGGGGGGCACTCGCTCTCCATGAAGCGACGGGCGGCGGCCATCAACTGCCGCTGCTCTTCCGTGTACTCCATGTCCATGACGGAAGCCTAACGCGGCAGGCCGAGGTGGCGCTGGGCGATGATGTTCTTGGCGATGTCGACGCCAGCGGCCGCGACCCGCTGGTGGCCGGCCCACAGGTAGTCGTCGACGACATCGCCGTCCATGGGAGCGTGGCCTTCGTCGTGCCAGAGGTAGCCGAACGGCCCCATGAGGTCCAGCACTTCGTCCGCGAGCACCGTTTCGACGATGCCGCCCCACATTTTGTTCATCGCAGCCTCGATGTAGGGCACGTAGTCGCCGCTGGCGGCCAGGCAGACGCACCGCAGGTCCAGCATGCGCCCCATCTCTATCTGAACCGCCAGGCGGGCGATCTTGCGCCGGACGACCGGGTCCTGCGCGAGCGGCCGGCCGTCGATCCGGGCCTCCTTCACCCACGCGATGAGCCGGTCGAGCTTGCGGATCGTCGGCGCGAACGAGGTCATGGCGAAGCGCTCGTAGGTGAGCGCCTCGGTGATGTACTGCCAGCCGCGGTTCTCCTCGCCGACGAGACGCTCCTTGGGCACGCGCACGTTATCGAAGAAGACGTCGTTCGTGCGTTCGCCGATGATCGTCCACATCGGCGTGATGGTGATGCCAGGCGCGCCGGCGTCGATGATGAGCAGGCTGATGCCGCGGTGCTTCGGCGCGTCGGGGTCGGTGCGCACGCCGGTCCACATGTAGTCGGCGAAGTGGGCCGAGGTGATGAAGCGCTTCTGGCCGTTGAGGACGTACTCGTCGCCGTCCAGAACGGCACGCATCTGCATGTTCGCAAGGTCGGAGCCGGCCTCCGGCTCCGTGTAGGCGAGCGCCCACTGGATCTCATTGCGCAGGATGCGCGGCACGAAGTCGCGCTTGAGCGGCTCGCTGCCGTGGTGGAGGAGCGTGTTCACGACGACGCCCAAGTTCTTGCCCACAATCGGCGCCTGCGCCTTATGCAGCTCATCGTTCAGGATGTATTGCGCCAGCGGCATCGATTCGCCGGCGCCGCCGTACTCCTCCGGGAAGCCCATGGCCAGCCAGCCGCGATCCGCCATCTTCGTCACGAAGCGGCGGCGCTCCTCCGTGTCGAGCAGGCCGCCTAGCCAGCGCGAGCGGATCTCCTCCGTCATCTCCTCAGCGATGAATTCCTGCACCTCCCGGCGGAAGGCCTCCTCCTCTTCGCTGAAGCGAAAGTTCATCGCCAGCCCTCCTACGCGATCGCCTGCGCGCGCCGCATCGCGTCGATCGCTTCGTCGTCGTAGCCCAGCTCGCGCAGCACCTCCGCCGCGTCCTCGTCGGGGCGCGGGCGCGGGCCGCGAACGCGAGCCGGCGTCTCGGAGAGCTTGACCATCGCGCCGACCTGGGCGCGGCAGCGGCCGTCCGCCGTCTTCGTCTCCACGATCAGGCCGCGATGGCGCAGGTGCCGGTCGCGCGTCACCTCGTCGATGTCGAGGACGGGGCTGACGCAGGTCTCCGCCGGCATCAGCTCCGCCACCCACTCGTCGCGCGTCTTGGTGAGGAAGGCCGCGCGAAAGGCCGCGACGATCTCGTCCCGCTGAGCGCCCTCGGCGTACTGGCGCTCGACGAAGTCCTCGCGGCCGAGCGCGCGACAGAGGTTCTCGTAGAACCACGGCTCGATCGCGCCGACGGCGAGATGCTTGCCATCCTTCGTCTCGTACACGGCGTACCAGGGGTAGCGGCCGGTGAGCAGCGTCTCGCCGCGGCGGGGCGTCTCGCCAGTCGTCAGGTGGTCGTCGAGCGTGAGCGACATCATCGTCACCAGGCCGTCGACCATCGCCATGTCGATGTACTGACCAACGCCCGCCCGATCGCGGACAAGCAGCGCGGCGAGGATGCTGATCACGGCGTTCATCCCGCCGCCGGCGTTGTCGGCGATGGTGTTGCCGGGGATGACCGGCGGCCCGTCCGAATGGCCGGTCATCGCCAGGAGGCCAGTGACCGCCTGGTAGTTGATGTCGTGGCCGACGTACGCGCCGTACGGGCCGTCCTGTCCGTAGCCGCTGAGCGAAGCGTAGACGACATCCGGCTTGATCCGGCGCACGGTTTCGTAGTCGACGCCGAGGCGCTTGACCACGCCCGGCCGGTAGCCATCGATGACCACGTCGGCGGTGGCGGCGAGCCTGTAGAACACCTCTCGGCCCGCTTCGTCCTTGAGATTCAGGCCGAGCGTTCGCGAGTCGCGGCGGATCGCGGCGTCCGGCGGCAGGCGGAGGAGCCTGCCGGCGCGACGCCCCTCGCCTGGGCCGGGCGGCTCGATCTTGATCACCCCCGCGCCCAGGTCGGCGAGGATCTGCGAGCAGTGCGGCCCGGGCCCCAGCGGGGCCAGGTCCAGCACGCGAATTCCCTCAAGCGCTTGCACGCATCCCTCTCTTCTGGCCTCAGCAGCGCTAGTGTTGTACCGTGCGCCCGTCAAGGCGGTCAAGCCGCGCCCAATGCCACGACACGAGACGCGCGCGAAGCCGCGACGGCGGGGGATCCCTCAGACGAAAGGCAAGGAGCGCATGCCCGCGCAGGTGACACGGTGGGACCTCGAGGTCGACGTCGTCGTCGCCGGCTCCGGCGGCGCCGGGCTGACGGCGGCGATCCTCGCGCACGACCGCGGCGCTCGCGTCGCCGTGCTGGAGCGCTCGGACAAGATCGGCGGCACCACGGCGGTCTCCGGCGGCGGCCTCTGGATCCCGCTGAACGACCACCTCTCCGAAGTGGGCGTCGAGGACTCGCGCGAGGCGGCGCTCGCCTACTGCCGGCGTCTCGCCGCCGGGCGCGCCTCCGACGAGCTGATCGAGACGTTCGTCGACACCGGGCACGAGATGGCGCGCTACCTGGAGCGACACACCCCCCTCCGCCTGCACGCCTCCCAGATGCCCGACTATCGCTCCGAGGAGGCGGGCGCGAAGCCGCGCGGCCGCACCCTCCAGCCCGACTTCTTCGCCAGGGCCGAGCTGGGCGAATGGGCGGACTTGCTGCGCCCGACGCCGCTCATGTTCGTCCCGCTCACCATGGAGGAGCAGATGGGCTCCCTGTCGAAGCCGAAGGAGCTGCCGGTCAAGGAGATCGTCGAGCGGATGCAGCAGGGACTGCTGGGCTCCGGCAACGCCCTCGTCGCGCGGCTGCTCAAGGGCTGCGTCGACCGTGGCATCACGTTCGTGCTGGAGACACGCGCCCGCGAGCTCGCGCGCGAGGGCGGGCGCGTCGCCGGCCTGCGCTGCGAACGCGGCGGCGGCGACTGGTTCGCCCGAGCGCAAGGCGGCGTCGTCCTCGCCTGCGGCGGGTTCGAGTGGAACGACGAGCTGCGCGCGAAGTTCCTGCCCGGGCCGCTGACCGGCCACTGCAGCCCGCCGCACAACGAAGGCGACGGCTTGCTCATGGCGCTCGAAGCGGGCGCCGACATCGCCAACATGAGCGAGGCGTGGGCCTACCCCGGCGCCGTCGTCCCCGGCGAGGAGCACGAAGGCCGGCCGGTGAGCCGCTGGATCGTCGGCGAGCGGACGCTGCCCCACTCGATCATGGTCAACCGCCACGGCCGCCGCTTCGTGAACGAAGGAGTGAACTACAACGACCTGAG
>Ga0247727_10002343_pt1 | contig 43518 bp, 38 predicted proteins | sample WisWelCaveWW1625_FD_202498 | JGI IMG/M metagenome (GOLD analysis project Ga0247727, IMG submission 202498) | Biofilm microbial communities from Wishing Well Cave, Virginia, United States - WW16-25 | ecosystem: Environmental > Aquatic > Deep subsurface > Groundwater > Cave microbial mat | place...
AGAACAAAACAGCCGGCAGTATTTGTTTGCCAACGATCGCGGCATTTTTTCAGATCTGGCAACGCCAGCCGGCATCTCCCATCCCGGCCGGGATCTCTCCGCTCTCTTTGCCGATTATGACAATGACGGCTATCTCGATTTATTTGTAACCAATACCCGGGCGAATAGATTATATCATAATACTCGCAAAGGCGGCTTCCGCGAGGCTGCCGCCGCTGCCGGAATCCGGACAATCTCCAAAAGCCGGGCGGCGATGTTCGTTGATTTGGATCTCGAGGGTGATTTGGATCTCTTTATCACCGGCGATTCTCAGAACCGGTTGTATCGAAATAATTCAGACGGAACATTCACTGAAATCACGGAAGAGGCGGGCATGAGCGGCCAGGCAGTTGTGAGTCAAGACGCGGCGTTTGGAGATTTTGACGATGACGGGGATATCGATCTTTTCGTGGTTAATCGAAACGCGAGCAATCGATATTACGACAATTTGCGGCAAAGCTATTTTCGCGATATTACCGAACGCACCGGATTGGCGACTGGCGGCGGCTCCGGCGCCGTGACGGCGGGCGACTATAATAACGATGGATATTTGGATTTATTTGTGGCAAACTTGAGCGGCGAGCATGCTTTCTTTCGCAACCGCGGCGATGGCACTTTTGAGCGGGATACTCGAGCCGGCAGCGCTCTGGCAAAGATGCGAGGAGTTGCCGGTCTGGACGCCGCTTTTTTTGACGCTGACAACGACGGCTGGTTAGATCTGGTGATTGCCGGCGCTTCAAAAGATACGACGCAAAAGCGTGGCGGACTTTGGCTGTTTTATAACAATGGTGAAGGAAAATTTTTGGAAGCCTCCTCGTTGCTGCCCGAGCTTCCGGAAGCCGGCAATCAGGTGGAAGTGGCCGATTATGACAATGACGGCGATCTCGACATTTTCATCGCCGGTTCTTATCACGTTCACTTGCTGCGTAATGACGGCGGCAATGTGAACAATTATCTTGTCGTGCGCCTCGTCGGGCTGCGCACGGGCAGCGGCAAAAATAATTATTTCGGCATCGGCGCCAGGCTCGAGGTGAAAGCCGGCGCGCTGAATCAGATGCGCGTGATGCGAGAGCCGGTTGCTCATTTCGGCCTCGGCGATCAGGAACGCGCCGAGGTCGTGCGAGTGGTTTGGAGCAATGGCGTGCCGCAGAATTGGTTCAATCCCGAAAGAAACCAAACCATCATAGAAGATCAAACCTTGAAAGGCTCGTGTCCCTGGCTTTATGCCTGGAATGGAAAGGAATATGAATTTGTCACCGATGCCCTGTGGACCAGCGCGTTGGGCATGCCTTTGGGAATTATGGGAAAAGGAATGGGCTATGCCTTTGCCAATTCGAGCCAGGAATATTTTAAAATTCCGGAAGAAAAACTCCAGCCCCAAAACGGCAGATATTCCCTGCAATTCACCAGCGAGTTGTGGGAAGCCTCCTTTGTCGATGAAGTGAAACTCATGGTCGTCGATCATCCCGATAGTGTGGACATTTTTGTTGATGAGAAATTCACTCCGCCTCCTTTCCCGGCGTTTCGTATTTATGCGGTTGCCGGCAAACGGCTGCCGGTATCCGCCCGTGATGGCCAGGGCCATGACGTTTTGCGGGAAATCTCACATCAGGATGGAGAATACGTCTCTCATCTCATTCCGGCTCGATATCAGGGAATCATGGAACCGCACGATCTCATTCTGGATTTGGGAAAATTGTCCCCGGCCGGCAGCGTCTTCCTGTTCTTGCACGGCTGGGTGTTTCCCACTGATGCCAGCATTAATGTGAACACGGCGCAATCTAGCCTCGTTAAATCAATGCCTCCCTCTCTGCAAGTCATCGACGCGCGAGGAAATTGGAAAACCGTGATTGAGAATCTCGGTTTTCCAAAAGGCAAGAATAAAACTCTGGTTATAGATTTGAGCAATAAATTTCTCAGCACAGATTATCGCATTCGAATCCGCACCAACATGCAAATTTATTGGGATTATGCTTTTTATGCCACCCGGGTAACCGGCAGTCCAATACAAAATTTTAGCCTGGAACCGGCGGCAGCGAATCTGCATTACCGAGGATTTTCCGAGGTGACTCGCGAGACTCCATACAGTCCGCACCTTCCGAATTATCAGGCCATGACCACCGCGCCGAAATGGAGAGATTTGACCGGTTTGTATACCAAATACGGCGATGTGCTCCCTCTGCTCTTGCAGTCGGACAACAAATACGTGATCATGAATGCCGGCGATGAAATCACTATCGCATTCGACGCGGCAAACCTCCCTGCACTTCCTTCCGGCTGGAAGAGAGATTTTCTGTTCTACAATGATGGTTGGGTGAAGGACGGCGATCTCAACACCGCCCGCGGACAAACGGTGGAACCCTTGCCCTTTCACGGCATGACCGCTTATCCTTACGGCAGGCATGAATCATATCCCAACGACGAGGAGCACGCAACTTATCTCCGGACCTACAACACCAGAAAGATAACCACTGAGAAATTCAAACGGGTTTTCTTCGACAGGAAGACAAAAACAAAAAGACAAAATGATTAACGACAAGATAATTTTTAAAATCTTTTTATTCGTTTTAAAACAGAGTCAATGATATGCCAATAGAAAAGAGATTCACCTCACGCGCCAATTCGCGTCATGGCTGCATATAATAAAATAATCAGGCCGATGATCAGCCAACAAACAATAAAGCCGGCAATATCCGCCTTCGTCGGTTTCCAAAACTCCCAGTTGGTGCCGGGAAAAAGCTTGTCGCGTTCGACAATCTCGGGGTCGTCGATTGCCGCTTGCACGCGCCGCGCATCTTCCGCCGCCTCGGCCACCACCGGCGTATGCACGGCGGCATAAAATTCGCGCAGCACTTTCTCGGAGTTGCGTTTGGTGACGAGACTCACGCCAAATAAAATGACGAACGGAAAAAAAATATCAAAAATAAAAGACGCGGTCAAAACCTGGGCTTTTGTCATTCTGGTAAAATCGATGCCGGTGAGCGAAATCAAATAAACCTGCACGCGAAAAGCGCCCCGTCCGATCAACGGCGAATTGGGATCGGCCGGATTTTTTCTCACGACGATTTCATAAAATATTCCAGCCGGCGGCGCGGTTTTGGTTTTGGGGATAATCTGGCCGATATTCAAGGCGCGACCGGCGGCAACATCTTCGTCAATCGCTCTGGTTTGGGCCACCTGCGTGCGCGCCGGCGTTTGAACGGTGAGCGCCGGATTTTCGCGATTATTATTGATGAGTGGAATCACATTGGGCAGAACGATCGTCACGAGAACCGTCAGAATCATTTGCGTGGCAACCGCCGCCGTCGTCAAGCGCCGCCAGAAAAATGCCAACCAGATAGCCGGACCGATGGTGGTCAAAACCGAAAGCACGTAACGAAACACCGTGAAGATATCGCCGATTTGCATCGAAAAATAAACCGTGCCCAACAGGCCGGCAACGATGGCGAGCCGCCCGCTCAACACCTGCGTTGTTTCGCTCATATCCGGTCGAATCGGCAGCAGCACATTTTTGATAAACGCGGCGCTCCATTCCAGATTTTGCGAGCCGGCCTGATCCATGTTCGCGGAAAAAATGGCGGCGATCATCAGCCCGGTAAAACCGGCGCCGAGGAGCTCGCGCGTCATCAGCCCCCAAATATTGGTCGGATCGGAAAGGCGACCGGCGTAAAGGCCGAGCGCAATCAAACCGGTCAATGCCCAGCCGATCATCATGAAACGTTTTGCCAGCGAGCCGGCGACAAAACCGAGGCGCGCCGCTTCATCATCTTTTGCCGAGCCGCCGATGGTGAATTGGCGCGGGGCATTGACGATCAAGTTGACCGTCACCGCCGCGGCAACGTAATACCACGTGTATTCACTCGTGACGTCCGAGCCAAACAGCGAAAAATGTTCCGCCGAAACTTTGGCGTGCAAACCGGCAAACCCGCCGAGCGCTTTCAAACCGGCGGGAATCAATGCGAGCGAGAGAAAAACGAGCAGCAAGCCTTGAATGACGTCGGTAACCGCCACGGCGAGCAAGCCGCCCATAATCGTGTAAGCGCAAATGATCGCGGCATAGAAAACATAAAACCACGGCAAACTCAAATATGAGATGTACGCCGGCAATTCGCCGCGCTGTGATTTTTCACGCAACTGGTGCAAACGATTTGACTCCTCCGCCCGCAATGCCGAGAAACTCGCTTTGGTCTCGAGATCTTGCAGCTCGCGAAACTCCTGCACGCTCTGCAGCTCGGCGGCGGTGTATTCGCTTTCCGGCTTTACCATTGTCGCTTGCAAGGTTTTGCCGGTGAGCAAAAAACCGAGCGCGCTGCCGTACACCGTGCTGGCGATCAAACAAAGCGTGAACAGGCCGGCGAGAAACCGGCTTTCAAAACGGTGCAGATAAATATCGCCGTTGGAAATATAACGCGCGCGGCGCTGGAGAATGGCAGTGAACAACCATTGAAACGGCGTATGAAAGAGGACGAGATTTTGAAACCAGATGCCCGGCAGTCCCTGCCGATAAATCTCGCGCGCGACGCCGGAGGCCTGGTCGGCGCTGGTGATATTGCCGAAATGCAGAAAGGCATTCAGCGCTTTGCCGAGCCGCCTTCCCCCTTGATAAAAATCGATGGTGTTGTGGATTTTTGCCGTCGCCCATTTGCCGATGCCGGCAATGATGACGAAGTAGCCGAGCAAAATAACCCAATCGACGAAATGAAGGCCGAAAAACAGCATGCCATCTCCTTAACCGCTGAGCCAAAATTTGGCGACAGCTTTAAATTTCCCCGGCTTGAAGAAACCCGCTGAAAAAATATGCATTGAGGAAAGCTGAATGGCAAGCATTATTTTGCCGAGAAATTTTTCAGGGCTTGCAATTGAGTTTTGGCCGAATTATCTTAAACAGTTTGATGACAACCCGGGTTAACGTTTGTTATTAATTATAAAAACGATCCTTTCCAGAATGACGATATTTTAAGTTGGAATTAAAATTAAAAACCGCGAAGGAGCGTTCTCATGTTAGCGCGTGATCTTCCCGCAGTCGAGGCGGCGTTTCGCGCCGATGGCCTGGATACGTCCGGCCGCCGGCACACGTTAACGCCGCTTGCCGTGCCGATACCGAACGAAAATCGCCATCTTAATGTCGTGCGTTTGAAGCCGGCCGACGGCATTGAAACGTATTACAACGCCGAGGCTTTTCCCAAAGAGCGCGTGGTTTTGCATTTTACGGCGGGCTACATTCGTGGCGATGTGCGCGCGCTGACGACGCCGAAATCCGATCCGGCGACGCGCGTTGCCGTGGCGTTCATTGTCGGGCGCGACAGCAATATTTATAATCTGTTCGACTCGCGCTATTGGGCCTATCATCTCGGCCCGACGGCGGTTGGCGGCAACACCACCATGAGCCGCAGCTCGGTTGGCGTGGAAATTTCGAACATTGGGCCGCTCGTGCAACAAGGGCAATCTCTCATTTCGACGCCGGCGGGAGATGCGTACAGCAATCTCAATGAATCGGTTTATTATCGCCGAGCTTCCTATCGCGGCTACAGTTATTATGCCAGCTTCACCGACGCGCAATATAATAGTTTGATCACGCTCGTGCGCTATCTCACGGCGCGCTTCAACATTCCGCGCCGCTTTCTGCCGCTCGCCTCGCGTTATGAAACGCGCACCGATATCGCCACGTTTCGCGGCATCGTCAGCCACGTCAACTTCCGCACCGACAAATTCGATATCGGCCCGGGGTTCGATTGGGATCGGGTGATTAGAGGAGTGACGGCGTGAAAAGAACAATTTTATTCGGAGCGAAAAAATGACGAGTTATCTTCTGGCCAGCGGCATGACCTGGATTGCGGTTTCAATCATTGCCGGCATCGGCCGCCTCGCCGTGTTGAGCAAAATTTTTAAAAATATGAATGGATTGCTCGACGAGCAAACCGGCAAACACCGCATGCCGTTGTATTTCCTCAGCAGCCTGGCTTTCGCTTTGATTTTTGCTTATTTAATCCGAATGGCGTGGCCCGCTAATGTGCCTTTGACCAGCGGCATCCTGTTCGGCTTGTTGACCGGGCTGGCGATTTATATTCCGCAAATGCTCAATCAATTCGCCGCGTTTCCATATCCAGCGACCATGGTGATCGGCAGCGCCGTGATTGGCATTTTGCAAACGACGGTTGCGGGATTAATTGGAGGGTTGATTTTATAAAATTCTGCTGAATTAAGCCGACTGCGCGAAGTTCACTGAGTTTGTAATAAACTTGTTTTGATTTTTCGGCGACACTCGGTGACTTCGGTGAATTTCGGAGAAAGTATTCATGCCTGCATCAACGCTTCCGGATTATCTGCGCCCCGGCCTCAAGCTCGTGTTCATCGGCTTAAATCCCGGGCTCTATTCCGCCCGCGCCGGAAAATATTTTGCGCGCCGGACCAATCGCTTCTGGCCGGCGCTTTCGGCCTCGCGGTTTTTTGGCAGAAACGTGCAAGCCGGCGACGAAAAAATTTTATTTGAACAGGGCATCGGTTTTACGGACGTGGTCGAACGAGCGACGGCGCAAATCGACGAATTAACGCCGGATGAAATTGCTGCCGGCGTCAAAGCCCTTCGTCGCAAAATTAAAAAATTTTCTCCGGCGGCTGCTTGTTTTGTCGGGTTGACGGGATGTCGATGGGTTTTTGAATTGCCGGCAAAAACGAAAGTCATTTGCGGCCCCCGCAATGGACAAATTGGTTCCACTCCCATTTATGTTTTGCCTTCGACCAGCGCCGCCAACGCGCATTATCTTTTTCCGAAAGTCGTCGAGGAATGCCGGCGATTGAAAATTTGGCTCGCAGAAATGGGTATAACATTTTGAGAGCAATTCTTCCTAAAAAAAGTCACTGACCGGTCACTTTTGCGCACCGAATGATCTGCATTTCAGTTAAAGTGGCCGGTCAGTTTTACTTAGCTAAAAGCTACGAACTCTTCGAACATACTCTTAGTTCATATTGATGGCGATCGCTTTGCTCTGCGACTCTTTGGTCTTCGGCAAAGTAATCACGAGTACGCCGTCTTTATAATCCGCCGCGATTTTGCCGCGGTCGATGTTGTCGGTCAAGCGAAAACTGCGCTCGAACTTGCCGTAGCGGCTTTCACGCAGATGAAAATTACCTTCATCGCGTTTCTCTTCGTGGCGCTTCTCGCCGGTCAACGTCAACACATGGTTTTCCAGGTTGAGCTTCACGTCATCTTTCTTCATGCCCGGCAATTCGGCGCGCACGACGAAATTCTCTTTGTTCTCAACCACGTCAACGCGGGGAGAGTACGTGACGACTTGCTCTCCGCCGTCAAACAAATCGCGCAGCAAAGGCCGCTCGAACACGGAGAAGATCGAAGGAACCGGAGCCAGATTGAATTTGGCTAACATAGTAATGTCTCCTTTTGAAAAAGTTTATCGTTTCAGTTTTGTTAACGTTTTCACGCTTTACTTTTCTGCAACCACTGTGCCATTGAGTTTTTGCGTCATTGTGTCGGAAAGTAGTTTGTGTTATCGCCATTTTAACCAATGAGTCTGCCAGGCTTTGACAGAATAGCCGAGTGGTCTGCAAAATTTGCAAGTCGACCGACGGTTTGGCAGTTTATACAGATAATAATTTGCTTGACAACCAGGCAAAATTTGATTAGAATGAAGGCCGTGTTTCGTACAAGTTGGCCGTAATCTTATTGAGTTAAATCATTCAGGCCCGGAGGAAAACATGGACTCAAATTTGAAAATCAGAATCTTCATCATCTTCATTTTTGCAAGCGGAATATTTATAGTGTTGGGATAATCCTGGGCGGCCCTCGCGTCGGGATTATCGGACCCTATGCTCGCTTGTTATTGGGTCTGGGTATTGGCGGTCGTGTTGGTATTTAAAAGTTCTGTTCACTAAAATAATGGCCCGCCCATGGACACATATCTTATATTCTCCTCGTTGGTTTTATATTTTACCAAAATCGTCCTCATTGGCTTTCTATCAACCATATTTACCTCACCATCGTATAGCCAGAAAAAACCAACCGTACTCACCGGCCTCGATGTCGTTGTCTCCAGGGGCTTCAGTGAATTTAAAAATAAGCGCGCCGGCATCATCACCAACCAAACCGGCATTGATCGCGAACGCCGTCACATTGCCGATTTGTTTCAGGAAGCTGATAGCATTGAACTCGTTGCGCTGTTCGGCCCGGAACACGGCATTCGCGGCGACATTGAAGGCGGCGACAAAATTAAAACGGGCGTCGATGCCAAAACCGGCGTGACGGTTCATAGTTTGTATGGCGAAACTCGCCAGCCCACGCCGGAGATGCTGAAAAATGTTGAGGCGTTGATCTTCGACGTGCAAGATGTCGGCGCGCGATTTTATACGTACATCAGCACGATGGCGCTCGCGATGGAGGCTGCCGCCGCAACAAAAATTCCGTTTTATATTTTAGATCGTCCGAACCCCATCGGCGATCTCGTCGAAGGCCCGGTGCTCGATCCGGCGCAGCGTTCGTTCGTCGGTATTCATCCGATTGCGCTGCGTCACGGCATGACCATCGGTGAGCTGGCGCAAATGTTCAACGAAGAAGGGTGGCTGCAAACCGGCCCTGAAAATGCGCCGCAAAAAACTAAAGTCGATTTGCGCATCATAAAAATGGCAGGCTGGCATCGCGACATGCTTTTTGACGAAACCGGTTTGCCGTGGATCTCGCCTTCCCCAAACATGACCTCGCCCACCACCGCGATTTTTTATCCCGGCATCGGCTTGCTCGAAGCGACGAATTTCTCCGAAGGCCGCGGCACGCCTTCGCCGTTTGAAAAAATCGGCGCGCCGTGGGTTGATTCAAACAAGCTCATTGAAAAATTGCAAAATCGCGTTCCCGGAATTTATTTGCGCCCCATAGATTTTATTCCGATCGATCTGCCCGGCAAAGCGATGAATCCGAAATTCGAAGGCACGGGTTGCCGCGGCTTGCAATTGGATATCACTGCGCCGCGCTCGTATCGCTCGGTGGCATTTGGCATTCATCTGCTTTGCGCGCTGCAGGAAATGTATCCCCAAAAATTTGTGCTCAATGAAACCCGCCTGGCGCGCATGGGCGGCCAAACCTGGATGGGAAAAATGATTCTGGCGGGCAAAAAACCCGAGGTCATTTTGAAACGTATTGAAAAAGAGACCCAGGCCTTTCGTGAATTGCGGGAAAAGTATTTGTTGTATAAGTAACAGTTCCACACAAATCAGAAAAGCTGCACGCAAAGTCGCAGAGACGCAAAGGCCGTGTTTATAAATTTTTCTTTGCGCTTTCTTCGCGTCTTTGCGTGAATGTTTTATTTTTACACGATTATTTCAAAAGAATATCAACCGGAGAGAGGAAAATCATGGTTAATGAAAATTCCGTAACCTGGCGCGACGGCTTCAAACCGACTTTTTGGGTAGCAAACATTCTCGAATTGTTCGAGCGTTTTGCTTTTTACGGCTCGAAAGCAGTGCTGGCGGTTTATCTGGCGAACAAAATCGGGCTCGGCGCGCAAGTCGCCGGTTCGCTCGCCGGACTTTATTCCGGCTTGATTTTTTCATTGCCCATCATCGCCGGCACATTTGTCGATCGCTACGGCTTTCGCAAAACGTTGATGGCCTGCTTCGCGATGTTTTGCCTCGGCTATTTTTTAATCGGCCTCGGAGGGATGGAACTGGGACAGGGTCTTGTCAACGCGATGGGCAAAACCACGTACATCACCTCGGTTTTGGTTTTGACCGCGATCGGCGGCTCGCTCATCAAACCGTGCATCGTTGGCACGGTTGCCAAAACCTCGCATCCCGACGTCAAGGCGCTGGGTTATTCCATTTACTACACGCTGGTGAATTTCGGCGGCGCCATCGGCCCGCTTCTCGCGCTGCAAGTTCGCGAGAACATCGGCATCGAATATGTTTTGGTGATGTCATCGCTCACTTCATTGCTGCTGCTCATCGGCACCTTCATTTTTTTTAAAGAGCCCGAGGGCGAGCGCGGCAATCGAACGCTGGGCGAAGTTTTCCGCGACATGCTGCTCGTGTTTCGCAATTTTCGTTTCATCAGCTTTCTCGTCATTTTCTCCGGTTTCTGGATCATGTTCTGGCAAATTTTTTATGCGTTGCCGTTTTATGCGACCGAAGTTTTAAACTTCGAGAAGTTTGAATTGTTGGAAACCGTCGACGCCTGGACGATTATTTTGCTCACCGTTCCCGTCACCACGCTGGTCGCGAGGTGGCGTCCCATCACCGCGATGACCATCGGTTTTGCGCTCGCCAGTTTTTGCTGGGTGATCATGGCCGGCTCTCCGACGGTCGTGGCCACAGTCATCGGCATCATAGTTTTTGCCTTCGGCGAAGCCACCCAGGCGCCGAGATTTTATGAATATGTTTCCGGCCTCGCGCCCAAAGACCAGGTTGGAACCTTTATGGGCTTTGCCTTTTTGCCGGTTGCCATCGGTTCATTCGTCGGCGGCCCACTCGGCGGCTGGCTGGTGCAAAATTATTTGCGCGACACGATGAATCCGAAAATGATGTGGTCCATCGTCGCCGGCATCGGTTTCGCTTCGACCGCGTTGATGTTGCTCTACAATATATTCTTGGTTAAAAAAGAAACGGCGGCGTGAATTTATTGACCGGTCACTGAAACTCTTATAGAGAAAGAGAAAATGATCGGCGCCGGCATTGCTCGCGACATTTTTATGGAAAAACCATTTTGGACGTGAGGCGGCGTTCTCAACTTGAGCTTGACATTTATGTTTCTTTGATTTATCTTTATTCGGTGTCTGAAAGAAAGACTTCAAATGAACGACCTTTATAAAAGTTGGTTTCAGCATAAATAAAACGATGCTCGTATATTTGAGATATTTTAATCGCGCAGTTTTTGGGAATCAACCGTAAAACGAACAACAATGGCTTTGCATCCTTTTGAGATTCAATTGACGCTCATTCCGCAAGAGCGTTTCGAGGTGATCAATGTAGCGGAGACGATCAGAGACAAATTCGGCGATCTGATTTCGAAGTATCGCAAGACGCTGTATTGTTCATTGCACACGACGGCAGGTTATCTCGATCAAACGATTTGCTCGCGGCTGCGCAACAGCAAGACGCATCTCGAGCCTTTCTTTCGCGCTTTTCAAAGATTATTTCCGCCGGACGCCGGTTATTATCACGATCAAATGCAGCTCCGGACGGAATTGAGCGCCGAGCAGCGTTTGTGCGAGCCGCAAAACGCCGACTCGCATTTGACCTTCATCGGCGCGGGCTTGAAAAATTGCGTCACCTACACGAACCGTCCCGGCATGCCGGTTTACTTTATCGATCTCGACGGCAAATATCAGGATGTTCGGCGCCATCGCAAGACGACCATTTTGGCGTACGATACCGAAGAAGTAGTTCACACCGATCGTATCCCCATTCCGATGTCGCATCATCCCATCGACTCCATCAATCTCAATGATCCGCGCTACGGTTTTTTTGACCAACTGCAATCGCTGCTGGAGAAGTACGACATCGCCAAAGGCCGCGTCGATATTGCCTTATCGCGCAAAGAACTGCACGCCGGTTTGACGATGAATGAGTTTGAGAATCTGCTCATTCAAAAAGATTTGACCGAAGTTTTGAAAGACCCGCTGAAGTATGTTGCCCGCAAAGGCCGGAGTTTCCTGAGCGAGCCGGCGCTGATACCCGGCAAAGTGAAATATTACGCTACCACTGATCTGGTGCACATTTTTAATGAGATGATGGACGCTTTGCAGGTTGGCCGCTCCGTCATCGAAAAAATCGTTTCTCGCGTTCTGTCGGTTCCCGCCTCGCGCTTTCTCGGCATGAAACGCAATCTCAGTCTGCTCGTTTCCAACGGTGAGGAAAACGGCAAAGGCGAATTAGTACAGGGAACTTACCAGAGTCCGATTTTGATTCAATGGCGCAAAGCCCCGCAGCGCACGCGCTATCTCGACGTGACGATGACGCGGTTTAAATGATTCTGGTTAGCCAGTTGACCGGTTTGCCAGTTAGCCAGTTAATTGGTTAACGGGCAACTGGCGAACAGGCTAACCGGCAAACGCTTTTGTTAAATCAACGATCGCGATTGGCAGCCATCAACGTTGATGCACGCGCCGGTCACGAGGCTGGCGCGCTCCGAGGCTAAAAAAATTACGACATTCGCCACTTCTTCCACCGTGCCAAAACGGCCCAGCGGCATCTCCCGCGCCACAAACGCTTTCATTCCTTCCAGATCTTCCAAACAACGTCTGTCCCAGCTTCCTCCCGGAAAACGAATCGATCCCGGCGCAATGCTATTGACGCGAATATTGTGCGGCGCTAATTCAACCGCCATTATTTTCGCGAGGCTAATGATCGCGGATTTGGTGGTATTATAAATCGAAAGATTCGCTCCGCCGGATTCTCTGCCAAAGATCGACGAGATAAATAAAATCACACCGCTGTTTTGCTCGCGCATGTGGGGAATGACCGCGCGGCTCATGCGAATATGCGCCGTCAAATTGATATTGATAATCGCTTCCCAATCCTCGTCGGTGGTTTTATCAAACAGATTGCGCCGATTGCCGCCGACGTTGTTGACGAGAATATCGATTTTGCCAAATTTTTCTGTGGTTTGTTGCACGAGCTGCTCGACATGCTCGGCGCGTGTTACATCCAGCGGCAGCGCCAGCACCTCGACATTTTTCGCGCGAATTTCTTTGGCGGCAGTTTCGAGCGGCTCCGGATGGCGCGCACAAATTGCCAGATTGCAGCCTTCCTCTGCCAAACCGAGCGCAATGCCTTTGCCGATCCCGCGGCTCGCGCCGGTGATAAGTGCGACTTTTCCATTCAGGCCTAAATCCATGATCTTTTCTTTAACTCTGTGGAAGCGGTTTTTCAATTGTCAGCGTGTTTTCGATGAAATTCATCATCATCACACAGCCATTAAGCAAACTGGTGCCAATGGATGGTTCATCATCGGCAGACAAAACAATATCCATTTCCTCATTCCAATTGAACCCGGTATCGACCAGAGTGGATAGAGTTTCTGAGCCTTTTGTGCCCGCAATTTCCAGAGCAATAAGTGGGTGCAAGCCGGCCTCAATTTTTCCGGTGATCATCCTCGCCTCCCATCAGAGGCGCCACGGCCTCCAAAATGAGCAACGGCACGATACCCGATTCGGATGGTATAAAACAGAATGTCGGAATACCTGGCGTGCATTTTCTTGACCGCCTCCCAGTGCACGGGAGAAATGGCATAGTCACCATTTTCGGGGTGAATCGTGATATACTCTCCCCAGTGCTCTTTTTCGAGCTTTGAGCGCAAAGGCTCATAAAAAGCCCGCGCTTTCTTGGCTAATTCACCACGCTCTTCGCGCGTTGGCAGGTTCTTCAAAGCTTGCGTCACCATAAAGCGCCTCCTATTTTAGATTCAGGATTTTATCTTGTTTTCACTCTTCCAATTTAATGATTGTCAAGCTGGAATGCAAGTGTCGACGCTTGTTCGATGATGAACTGCGCCATTTTTCCTTTCTCCCAATTTAGCGATTGCGAAACTCTGATGCAAGAGATTGGCAGAGGCAAATTCGTGAAGCCTTTTGATCCACAATCTGAATGATGCCTTACGTTTCACGTTTTACCCATCGCTTGCTCAATCAGCACAATCAACTTTTGTTTCTTCAAAAGAAATCAGCGATGAAAAAAGTTTCCTTCCCCAAATAATCGAAGAAGAGAGGGTGCTGGCGATAAAATTTCAAACCCAGAAACTTTCGATCACGCACGGCTTGCCAGAAAATCTCTTCGGCGTTGGTTTGACGCTTCCGCAAATCTCGGCAAAGCTGTTTGGCGATTTCTCGTAAGCGAGGATCAAAGGTGTCGACATTCGCTTGCGGTGTGTGTCCACACCGGAGCCGGATTTGGCGATGCTCCTCCAAAAACTCAAGCTGCATAAGTGCGAATAAATTGTTCGAGGCCGGTGCCCAGAGAAAGTTCATATAAAAAGACCACGACATTTATAGCCAGCAACCCCAGCGTGACAACCGCCAGGCCATAACCGCGATGCGTTTCGTCGCCAATCGGAAACCTTTCACTCTCCTCTTTTTGAATCATAAAAAATGCTATGCACTTTTCGGTATATCACGCGCTTTTGCCGTTCAGTCCTTTGAGTGATTTAAATTCCACCGCACGAACTTCCGGTTCACCTTTGGTCTTCAGCGTTTCGACAAACTCCGCCGGGTCGGTTAGCCGCTTCAGTCGCACCAGATACTCCAGCGTCCAGGCTTCGTCCTCATTGGCCGGCGTGACTTCCACCAGCCGCCACCGTTTCGTATAATCATCGAGAAGATCGCCGACGGTATCCTCGGCTTTCTCGGCATCCGAAGCATGCACCAGCAGCAAATGCTCGTAACGTTTTTTATTTTTTAATCTGGCATTAGTCTCCAAATTTTGTTCGAGCCGGGCAACCCGTTCCGCCACATGGGCGAGATGTTCGTGGCCCACCGCCTCAAGCAATTCCGGGTCGCCCACTGCCAGCCCCGGGTCTTTATCGACTGGTATCATAGCTTCGGACAGCGGCATTTTCTCTCCCGTGCGTTGGAGGTCGGCATACACGTTGCCGATTTTTAATTTCCATAGTGCGAGAACCACCAGACTAAACACCAGCGAAAGACACACGGCCACGGAGAAAGCCAGCGCCAGGTTGTCGAACACCACCAGAACCACGCCCGCCACCACAATGGGCAGAATGATAATCATTTGCACCACGGATTTATCATAACCTTGCGCCTGTTTGGTGACCGTATAAACCCAGGCCACCGGAATCGCCAAAATAATTCCGCCGAATACGGAGAGCAGCGTCAGAAGAATGGCGCCGCGAATACCAAGCATGCGGCCAAGCCAGCGTCTATCCTGCGACGAGGCTTCTTGACCGGGTTCAAAATCTTTCACCCATGCTCCTGTTTCCGGATTGGTCACACCAAAAATTTCGCCGATCGCTGGAACGAATCGCATCAACAACCCTCCAACCGCGCCAATGATCAGAAAATAAAGGATCAACCGTATGAACGGCGAGCGCCAGACGCTTTTGTTTGTTTCTCCAGTCCCGGTTTTTATCTACGGCCTGATGGCGCAAAGCTTTGGCCTGTTTTCGGCCATTGAGAACAATATCTTCCGCCTGCTCGCGCAAATCGTGAACTTTGTCATTTGCCTTGAGCCAACCACGCCGGAGAACTTTGCGGGTATCTCTGCCGGTTTTCGGCGCATATAACAGTGCCAGGCCGGCCCCGATCAAGCCGCCGGTCAAAAACATTTTAGCATAGCCATTTGAATGTGTCATGATTTACTCCTTTGAATTTCGCCATTACAGGCCGAACAAAAATCCCGCCGTCACGACGTAAAAATTGCTATCCACATCGCCGCGGCCGGGGATCTCTTCAAAATCATAATTAAGGAAAACGTAACGAATATCAGCCGTTAATTTGGTTTTGCTTGCCAGCGGCAGCTCCAGACCGCCGCCAAAATGCCAGCCGACTTCCTGTTTGGTTTCATCGTCTCCAACAATCGGCACATCATCATCAACCTTGAAATCAAAAGTAGTGTTATACCAGCCGGCGCCAATGGCCCCATAAACTATCGGGAGGGGATACAAAAGCCCGGTGACCATAATCGGCCAGCTTCGCACCGTCAAAGTGCCGTCGGCAAATTTTTCGTGGCGATAATTAATCGAACCTTCGATACCAAGCGCCGGCAATAACTTCGCACGAATGGCGAGACCGCCCATAATTTTGCCTTCGTCCGCATCTTTGGATTTGTGATAACCGACTTGCGGACCAATGCCGATCCCCTGCGCGCTCACTTGACTTGCCATCGCAACGGATAATGCCACGGCCAGGATAAGAAAAATCTTTTTTGACATGATAAAAACCTCCTGCTAAAAATTTTGAGAGCCACCAAGCCGCAGAATTTGAAGTGGGGGGCTTGTGGCTTTGGCTCCAGATCAATCGCTTACAAAGGCCGGCGTCCTTGAATCACATTAATCAACACCACGGCGATCGCGATGATCAACAGAATATGGATGAAACCTCCGATCGTGTAGCCGCTGACGAGACCCAGCAGCCACATTATCAAAAGCACAACAAATATCGTCCACAGCATGGTTCAATCTCCTTCTTAAAATTTTCTTTCAATTGCAGAGACGGCCGCTGCTGCAATAGCGAATACGGCCATCTCTGCATCATAATATGGCAGGTTACATTTTTTCCGTTACGACCTTCTTGATCCAGCCGCAATCAACACGACGCCACCGACAATCGCTACGGCGCCCAACGCCGGCGATAAAGGGATCGTCTTCTCTTTTTCGGCAGTGGCCTCGAGCGGGCCGATGTCAATGACTTTTTCGCGAGTCGTATAAGTGATACCCTGATATACTAAAGCCACCAGGCCAATCACAATCAGCACGATCCCAATAATTGTCATCGGTTTCACAGGCATCTCCTTATTTTAAAACCTCAGGCCAAAACCCAGCACGAATTCGGAGTTGTCCGAAAGGATAAATTTGCCTTGCACGTAAGGAATCACCGGCCGGCGAGAGAAACCGACTCCGGCGAGCAAATTGACTCCCACGTCCGTTGAATTGTCACCCGCGCCTTCCGGGTTGGCGTAAAGCGCCGCCAGACCGGCGCCCAGCCAAAAATAGGCGGGGCTGCGCGAGGGGAAGTCATAATGAAAATCGCCATTGAAAGTCAGAAACGTAAAGCCATCGGTAAAAACGTATTCCACATTCGGATTGAAATAAGTCGCATTTCCGAGTGCGGTGAGCAATTCGCCTCCCACAAAAACATCGGAAATGTCCGTATAATATCCGGCTCGCAGACCGACCACCGGATCTTGCGCTTTTGCCGAAACAAAAGAGCCGATCAGCACGGCGCCAGCCAGCGCAGCGGCAAACAACCAACGATTCTTTAATCGCATAGGAAAACCTCGATAAATTGTGTTTAGACGATCTTTGACTCATGTTCTTTACATGAATTAATCACTATGTCATGAATCAATCACCATGCCAGTTGTCGCCAGGCTTAAAATTGTTCGATGGTACTTCTTTAAAAACATAGGTTTTCTTATTAACCGTTTTTCTTAAAGACAAGAATATTTGAACACTAATGTGTTTGATGGTACACAAATAGATAAAAATTTAAGTCGAATTGAGTGTTTCAAAATACACAATTTTCTGTCTTGATGAACACGATTGTTTGAGTTTTTAAATAATTGGTTTTAAAATAGAAAGCCCCGAAGGTCAATATCGGGGCTTTCTTTGGGCAGGGCTACCGCGTCTATAAACCCGCTGCCACGCCAACCTCAAGTGAATGCACGGTGAGGGGCCACCATCCATTCAAGGGTCGTGTGACTTCCGGCTCGAGACGCAGTTGCATTTTGGGGTGGAGGAAGCTCGCATCTGCCGTCTTCTAACGTTGAAGAAGAACAGGAATTTCTATGAGGTTTTCTCTCTGGCAGCCTTTTTCAGTTTTTCGTTGGCCATAATGGCAAGCTCAACGCGCCGATTCGCTTGACGGCCATTATTCGTATCATTGGAGGCGATTGGTTGATCTTCGCCGTATCCCGTGATGGTGCTTCGGGCCCCGTTCACATTAAGCTGCGTCAGATAGTTGTCAACCGATTGCGCCCGCAGCCGGGAGAGTTGCAGATTGTACTCATCCGTTCCGGTTGCGTCCGTGTGTCCCTCGATCAGGATATTGGTGTCCGCATATTTGTTGAGAATTTCAGCAAGCTCGGATAAATTCTGCTTGCTTTCCGGCCGCAAAGAAGCTTTGTCCACATCAAAAAGAAGTCCGGAATCAAATGTAATTTTGATCCCCTCGCCTACCCGTGTCACCTTCGCGCCTTCAAGGTCGCGCTCAATTTCAGCGGCTTGCTTGTCCATATAATTGCCGATATATGCTCCTGCGGCGCCGCCGACTGCCGCGCCTAAAATGGCGCCAATTACCGTGCTGCCGGCCTTATTACCGATCACCGCGCCTACAGCGCCGCCCGCACCTGCGCCGATAACGGCGCCTTTAGTTTTGCGGCTTGCGCCACAGCCTGCGCTGCCGGCAATCAAACATAAAATCACTAAGAGAGAAATAACATTCTTCATAAAACATCTCCAGCCATTCGTGAAAAACTGACCGGTCACTTTTTTCTGAGTGACTTTGTTTGTATCAAACCGCATACATTTAAGCCAACTTAAAAGTGACCGGTCAGAACTTATATATATAAAGAACAACTGACAATGGGTGCAACTGAATAGATATAAAAAATCTTGACCTCGCGTTAATGCAAAACAATCATCGTGCCAGGGCGGTAAAACCATGCTGTGCTTTAAAAACAAAGAGTTTATTGCTAAACGTGTCGCAAGAAAATGGAATTAATAAACCAGGGGTGTCCCCAGAAACACGTGTACCCGGCAGGAGTTAAAATTAGGCTTGAAAATTTGTGTCGAAAAAAACACAGGGGCGTATACTTGCGGACACGGCAAGGAGTGCAATCGCGAAGCCTGAAGTTCGCACTCGAAGTTAGTTGCTTGCGGAGGCGGGGCGTTGAATGCCCAGACGCCGCATTATTTTAAGGAGGTTGGAGTGGTTGGCAATGCCGAGCATTTTGGCGGTATTGGTAATGTGCCAGTTATTGGTCTCGAGATGATATAAAAGAATTTGTTTCTCAGCTTCCTGCCTGAGATCGTGAAAAGTTTTTCCCTCACTCGACAACTTGGGAAGATGATTCGATTCGCGGATATCGGAGGGAATGTGCTCGGGCAAAATTTGTCTGCCGTCGCACTGAATGATCATGCGTTCGACGATATTTTCCAATTCACGCACATTATTTTTATGCCAGTTGTAAGCTTTCAAGGTGAGCAGAGTTTCCGGATGAACGGCTTTGGCCGGCGTTCCAAAGCGTTCGCAAGTGCGTTCGACGAAATATATCGTCAACGGTTCAATATCTTCCAGACGTTGGCGCAATGACGGAACGTGAATGACATGCGTGCAAATGCGGTAATATAAATCCTGGCGAAAACGGCCGTTGGCAATTTCCTGTTCCAAATCACGATTGGTGGCAGCAATAACCCGGACATCCACTTTCGTCACGCGGCCCTCGCCGCCGATGCGCGAAACTTCGCCGTCCTGCAAGATGCGGAGCAGTTTGGCTTGAATATGCTGCGGCATGTCGCCGATCTCGTCGAGGAAAAGCGTGCCGGTGTGAGCGACCTCGAACTTGCCTTTGGTGGTCCGAACCGCGCCGGAAAAAGCGCCCTTTTCAAAACCAAACAACTCGCTCTCCACCAGGTTTTCCGGAATCGCGGCGCAATTAACCGCGACAAACGGCTTTTTCGCCCGCGGGCTGAGCCGGTGAATCTCCCGCGCCACCAATTCTTTGCCGGTGCCGCTTTCTCCCATGATCAGAACATTGCTGGGAACCTCGGCGACTTTGGCGATGGACTCGCGCAGTTTCATCAACGTCGCGCCTTTTCCAATCAAGGATGAATCCGTGCGCGCCGCCCGGCGCAAGGCCCGATTCTCAAAGACAAGCTGGCGGCGTTCCAGGGCGTTCTCGATTTTGCGCACCAACTGATCGAGCGTGATCTCATCTTTGGCAAAAAAATTATAGGCGCCGAGCTTGGTCGCCTTGATACATTGCTGAAAATCGCCTTTGGCCGTATAAATGATGATCGGCACATTTTCCGGCCCTTCCTTTGCCATCACCTCAAGCATTTCAAGGCCGTTCATCACCGGCATTTCGAGGTCAACGATGACGACATCGATATCTTGGGTGGCGAGAATCTCCAATCCTTCTTTACCGTTGGCAGCGGTCAATACCTCAAAGCCGGTCTTCCGGCGAATATCATAAGCGTATTGCTCGCGCAGGGTTTTGACATCATCAACGACAAGAATGGTTGCCATGATAACCTTTCAGAATCGATTCAACTCAAAAGTTCCGTTCAGCCGCGGAAATATCAAACGCACGGTCGTGCCTCGCCCAACTTCACTCTGAATTGAAACCGTGCCGCCAAAATCTTCAACAATACGCTTGACATTGACCAATCCCAGGCCGGTGCCATTGGGCTTGGTGGTCACGTACGTCACAAATAGTTGTTGACGAATATTTTCAGGAATACCGCTGCCGCTATCCTTCCAGGTGACGCTGACCTCATCGTCAAACATTTCAGTAGAAACAAGAATAGTGCCAGAATCAGGAATCGCCTCCATGGCGTTACGCAAAACGTTTTCGAAGGCGCGCCTGAGCTGCACCACATCAGCCTGCACGCATGGTTCCCTCGGATCAAGATGGGTTTGGAATTGGATATGATGCGGCGACACTTCGTCGTAGATTTTCAACAAATCCCGAACGATGTGATTGACATTCGCTGCCGAGGGCGTCACATTGGGTCGCAGTCGCGAATAACTGCGGGCGAGATTTTCCAGGTATTCAAGACTTTCCAACACCGTCGTTTTTCGCTCATTAAAAACTTGCACCAGCTTTTCGCTTTCGTTGTCTGCAACTTCCATCCAGTGCTGCATAACATTATTTATCGGAATAAAACCATTCTTGATGTCGTGGTTGACCTGCCGCGCGATTTCGACCATGGCCGCTTTTTGCTCTGCTGCCGCCAGTTCAATACGACTCTGTTGCAGACGGCGCACCATTTTGCGCATCGCTTCATTTAGAACGCCAACTTCATCATTGCCGCTATCTTCAAATTTAACATCGAGTTTGTCCAGCGAGAGATCCCCGGCAGTGGTGGCAAGACGCTGCAATGGCTTTGCAAACGCCCTGGTTCTCCATACGGACAAAACAATAGCAATGATCACGCCAACTGCTATAGTAAGCAAAATACGCAAGTTGACGGTTTTCAAAACCTGTGTCAGCTCGGTTTTCGGATGCAGCAAATAGAGCGTCGCTGTTTCCCCGGCTGACTTATCCGACACGACCGGAAGCGCAAAGATGCCAGCCGAGTATTGTTGGTCAATCTCTTCCGGCAAATCGGTTTTTTTCTCTTCCAGGCCGGGCTGCTGCAAGCGTCGTTCACCCCATTGCGGCGAAGAGCTGATCACCCGGTCCGGAAGCTCCAAAATCAGAATTTCCGTCATCTCGTGTTGAAGCTCATGTAAAAAAGTCGAGGTGACCTCAGCGCCGCCAATGAAATAAAATTTTTGAGGTCCCAGTTGTATCGAGTCCAACACGGTAAAACAAAGAAATTTCTTCCTGACGTCTTGAAACCAGGCAAGAACCGGCCTCGAACCGAGCGCCTGCAATTGATGAATCAGCCCGCCGGCATGCCGGCCCAATGCGGCATAGCGCTGATGGCCGGAACTGAGTACCGTACCGTTATGATTGGTCAGCTCGAGCGCTTGCAGATTCATGGTGGCCATATAGTTTTGCGCATAATCAACAATGTATTTCTGACGGTAATCTCTGAGCAGAATGGCATACAAACGAAAATCGAGATCGTTTTCGATCTTCGCGGCAAGCTGGCGCAGTTGATTTCCGACCGCAGTTCGGCGAACGAACAAATCTTGTTGAATGCCGCGCAACGTCGATTCAATGCCTTGATGATACTGGGAAGTAAACTGGTCCGTAATCGTCTGGCGCACGGCAATGGTGACGATCAGCATAATAAACAAAAACAGTGCAGTGAAAGTCGCTGCAAACTTCGTCGCCAGAGAGATTTTGATTTTTCCATTCACAGGCTCTTCTGCTCTTGATACTTCGGTATGACGCCCAAATTGTAAAAAATAAACGTATAAATATCCGCCGTCTCTTCGAGGCGCTTGCTCGTGCTGCTGGCGCCGTGGCCGGATTTGGTTTGAATGCGAATGAGCACCGGATTTTCGCCCGCGTGTTTTTCCTGAATCGTCGCCGCATATTTGAATGAATGCGCCGGCACGACGCGATCATCATGATCCGCCGTCGTAATCAACGTCGCCGGATACTTCGTTCCCTCTTTAAGATTGTGCAGCGGCGAATAACCATACAGATTTTTGAAATCCGCCTCGTTTTCGCTCGAGCCATATTCCGCAATCCAGTTCCAGCCGATCGTAAATTTGTGGAAGCGCAGCATATCCATCACCCCGACCTGCGGAATCGCCACCTTGAATAATTCCGGCCGTTGATTGATCGCCGCGCCGACGAGCAAGCCGCCGTTGGAGCCGCCTTGAATCGCCAGCTTTTGCGGCGAAGTATATTTTTGCGCGATGAGATACTCGGCCGCCGCGATGAAATCATCGAAGACGTTTTGCTTATTAAGCCGCATGCCAGCCTCGTGCCACTTCTCGCCGTACTCGCTGCCGCCGCGCAAATTCGCCAGCGCATAGACGCCGCCCTGCTCGAAAAACCCGATCAGCAACGAATTGAACGAAGGCGTTATGCTCGCATTAAAACCGCCGTAAGCATAAAGCAAAGTCGGATTGTTTCCATCCAGCTTCAAGCCTTTTCGGTGCGTCAGAAACATCGGAATCTTCGTGCCGTCTTTGCTCGGGTAAAAAACCTGTCTGGTTTCATAATCCGCCGGCTTGAAATCAACCTCCGGCACGCGAAAGAGCGCGCTTTTGCGCGTGGCAATATCGTACCGGTAAATCGTCGGCGGAAACGTGAAAGAAGTGAACGTGTAAAAGACAAACTTATCATCCCTCTCGCCGCCGAAGCCAAACGCCGAACCCAGGCCCGGCAGCGTCACGGCATTTTCCAGCTTGCCGGCAAGACTGTGAACATTGACGCGCGTCGCCACATCCTTGAGATAAATTGCAAATAGTTTTCCGCCGCCGGTGGCGACGCCATCCAATGGCTCCGGTTTTTCCGGCACCGCCGTTTGCCAATTTTTCTCGTCGGGATTTTTCGGATCGCACAAAATCACTTTGCCGTTCGGCGCGTCTTTGTTGGTTTGAATGAGAAACCTGTCACCGGCGTTATCGACCACACCAAATTGCTCATCGCCGATGGTTTCGACGATGGGCGTAAACGCCTTTTGTTCCGCGGCCGCGTCACGGAAATAAAGCGCGTTGCCGTCTTTGCCTTTGCCGCGATCGCTCACATACAAAATCGCGAACCGTTCGTCTTCCGTCGTGTTGACAACGTGAAAGCGCTGCGGATTGGCTTTGTCTTCGTAAACCAATTCGTCCTGCGCCTGCGGCGTGCCGATTTTGTGGTAGTAGACTTTATGAAACTCATTCGACGCGGAAAGCTCTTTGCCTTTTTCCGGCGCCTCGTAACGGCTGTAATAAAAACCGCTGCCCTGCCACGCAATGCCGGAGATTTTCACCCATTTCAGCGTGTCCGGCAAATTCTTTTTGGCGGCAATTTCCATGACGTAATATTCCTGCCAGTCCGAGCCGCTGCGCGAGATGCCATAACCTGCATACTTGCCATCTTTCGAGAGCGCAAACGTCGTGAGACGCACCGTCGGCGCTGAACCCATTCGGATCGATCAACACTTCCGGCTTGCCCGCCAGGCCTTTCTGAATATAAAGCACCGATTGGTTCTGCAGGCCGTCGTTTTTGTAAAAGAAAAAATTCTCGCCTTTGCGAAACGGCTGCGAATATTTCGGATAATTGTAAATTTTTTCCAATCGCTCTTTGACCTTCTGGCGATACGGGATTTTTTCCAAATAGCCGAACGTCACTTTGTTTTGCTCTTCCACCCATTTCGCCGTTTCCGCCGAATTATCGTCCTCCAACCAGCGATACGGATCCGCCACCGTGACGCCGAAATACGTATCGGCGTGCTCGACTTTTGCCGTTTTCGGATACGATAAAGTTTGCGCGCCTATTGTTGAGCTAAACAAAAAAAGCGCGATCACCACCGTCAAACCGGCTCGAAGCTTTTTCATTTGATTTTTCTCCTTTCCTTGAATTTGTCCCCTTCCATCTATTTTATTGATGATCTGCTCGCGCAGCTCTCGTCTGGGATAGGTTTTTTGTACATTCAAACGCAACAGCGGCAACTGCGCAATTTCAAAGGCTTTGGTTTTAAATTCATTTGATCGGCTTGATATAATCCCAATCAGACATTTTCTGAATCATAGTCGACTCCGACACTGAGATGGAAATTGGATTGATGATATAAAGATTCAAATTCTTGTGTTTCGAATCGGCAGCGGAGTAAGAAAGAATTGCATCACAGACGTTATGTAATTGGGTTCCGATTTTCTGAGTCTGTGTCCAATCCTTGCCAATCAGTTCTTTAAAAGAACAGCCAAAAAAATCACGATTTCTTTTATCGGTCAAATCGACAACATTTTGCGGATTCACTTCTATTTGATGCAGCATTCTGGGCAAAAGCAATTCCGGATCGGCATTGACAGCCCTGGCTGATTTTATGAATTCGGCTTTTGCACCTATAACCGTCATCGAGGTATAAAGCATAGGAAACGACATGGGAGGATTGAAGCGGCCGCCGCGCGAGGCATTCAGAAGCACATCTAAAGGTGGCTGCTCGATCGCCGTGTGTCGCCAAACGACACCGCTGAAATTGGTAAAGCGCAGCCTAAGCAAACGATCCTTCCATCAAGCTGAAAGTGAGTTGCTGCAATCTGTCGTAATCTCCATCGATAATCGCCTGATAAGGAGATTTTCCTAAAAATTGATTGACCTGAAAAAACCAGTCATTAAAAGCCACCGGATTAACCAGCTTGCGCAAATCTTCAACGATCCGGATCACTCGCGCCATTTGCTGCACCACCAGCGGACTCGGCGTCGCACGGCGGTTCGACCAGTTTTGCACGGTTTTTTCGGAAGAATAAGTCAACGCCCCGATCCGGCTCTGAGAAAAGCCCAACTCTTTCAGGCGGCGAATCAGTTGTGGATAATTGTTTTGCATATTTTCCGCTCGCAAATTGACTGAAGAATTACAAAGCAATATGCACAAAGCCGAGGTAAAAAACAAACGCTTTGTTTTCAATACAACTCCACCAACGGTCGCGCCGGAATCAACTTCTTTTGAAACGCGCGATCAAACAAAAGTTCCAGCGCCTGTTGGCCGCGCTCGCCCATATCGAGGGTCACCTCGTTCACGTACATTTTCACGAACTTCGCGCCGAGAGCGGCGTCGAGGCCGCGGCCAAACTCAAGCGCGTAAGGAATCGATTCGTCTTGATGCTGATAGCCGTAATGAATGCTCTCTTGCAGCGCGCGCGATAACCGGCGCGCCAAATCTTCGCCCAGATCTTTGCGCGCGACATCGAGTCCGAGCGGCAGCGGCAAACCGCCGGAATCTTTTTGCCACACTTCGCCGAAATCCATGATCCTGTGCAAGCCCATTTCCTTATAGGTGATTTGCCCCTCGTGAATCAGCAAGCCGGCATCGACGGTTTCAGCTTGCACGGCGTTGACGATTTGATCGAATGCCATGTCGATATTGGCGATGCCCTCGGTATAAATTTTAAACAAGAGATTGGCGGTCGTGAGTCGCCCCGGCGTTCCAATCATTTTGCCTACCAAATCTTCGAGCCGGCAATTTTTCTTCGCGACGATGATCGGGCCGTAGCCTTCACCCATGCTCGCCCCGGCGCGCATGATCCGATAATGATTGGCCACGTGCACGAATGCATGAGCCGAAATCGCCGTGACTTCCAATTCAGCCCGCCGCGCGCGCTCGTTCAATGATTGAATGTCTTCGATCACGTGCTCGAGGCGAATGCCGTCGATCTTGACTTTGCCGCTCGCCAATCCATAAAACATAAATGCATCATCGGGATCGGGGCTGTGACCAACTCGAATCACGCGTTCGGACATAAATCTCCTTTAATTTTTTTAAAACGCTACGCCAATATCGACGATACTTTCGCTGCGGCCCTTTTCATCGAAAGCCAATTCCAGGCGCAGCAGGTTGATTGGAAAGGGAAGATGAAAATGCAAACCAACGCCGTAACCGCGCTGGCCGTCGGCGAAACGCGGGCGTTTGTTGCTCTGAAACCAGACGCGGCCATAATCGGCAAAAATGCCGGCGCTGATGCCGAATTTCATGTTCTGAAAATATGAGCCGAACATCGGCACGTCGCTGGCGCTGAAATAACGCCACGGCATAATGGGGAAACGCAGCTCGACGCTCGCCAGCGCCAAATTCTCGCCTTCCCTTTTATCTTCGGCGCGCGTGAAATGGCCGCGCACGCGATTGGAATAGCCGAGAAAGACACGATCGTAAATCGGAATCTTGTCCCGCGCCAGATCGGTCATGGCGCGAGCGCCGAGAGAGAGGTTGCGATAAATTTTTTTATAGCCGCGCACGTCGGCGCCGTAACGCTGGAAATGAATGTATTCGCTGTTGAAGCCGGTGCGCAGTCCCCACAATTTTACGAACACGCCGGAGCGCGGATATTCAAACAGATCGCGCCGATCATAAGCAAACGTCAGCCCGAGGCTCGGCAAACGATCGCGGCCGGAAGGATCGAGCGTTTTGCCCGGCACCGGCGGATCGAGTTTCAATTCAGTATAGCCGAAACTCATGCTGAGATACGTGAAAAAACCGAACCGCTTGCCGATGCTCCAGAAACCGCCCAGGCGCTGCTCATTGACGGTTTGGCCGAGATTCTCAAAGCTGCGGTTGCGCACGCGCTGCACCGCGAAACGAAACCGCGTTTGCATTTGCGCCGGGCCGAATACCCACGGATTCGAATAATCAATGGCGAAAGCCGGATTGTAACCGGCCCAGCCGGAGAGGGCGGCGACTTCGCGGCGGCCGCGAAAATTGGTATGCACGATGCCGGCGCCGTACGAGGCTTTGCCCCAGTCTTTGTCGTTGATGAATAAAATCGGAAAGGGGAAAAGATACCACCGCTCGGTGACGCCGATGAGAATGTGCACGCCCTCGGGCCGCTGCAGCGAATCGATCTCGACGCGATTGAACAGGCCGAGATTGAGAATGCGTTTTTGATCCGCCTGCAAAGTTTCGACGTCGATGGTGTCGCCCACCTGTGTTTTCATCTCGCGCAGAATCACCGGCGATCTGGTGCGCCGATTTCCCGCCACAAGAATTTTGGCAACTTTGGAGTTTGGGATAATTTGAAGAGAGGAGGAATCCGGCTCTTCGTTATTGTAAGATTGTGCCAATCCTGCGCTCACCGTGCCAAACACGAAAAGAATGAGAAAATAAAAACGCATGATTTCTTAAAAAATCAAAAATACTTCCAACGGCTAAAAGCTGCCAACGGATTTTTCTGAAGTATCCGTTGGCCGATTTTAATCCGTTGGGTTAATTTTCTGTTGAGAATTATTTCTCTCAAGTAAATTAAAATTTATCCAAAATCCGAAAGGTGACGCGCCAATCATCATAGCCGCGGTCGGTGCGTTTGGCGAAGTCGATTCGCAGGAGGCCCTCGGTGACGAGCAGAGAAAAACCGATATCGCTGCGCAAATCGGCCAATGAAAATTGTCCGAAGTCGAGAAGTCCGAGGTCCGGATGATTCGGATCGGCAATCCAGGCGTAACCGGTTTCGGCGAAGAGGGCGAGTGAAATGGTTTCCCAAAACGGCAGGTAATGAAGCAGCGGGGTTTTGCGCAACAAGCCGCCGAAAGCGGTTTGGCCGATCACATAATTCACATTTGCAAACAACAAACGATTGCCGGCGAATTCTTTTTCACGATAGGCTCGCAAACTGCCGAGGCCGCCGAGATTCAGCAAATGCTGCGAGGCAAAACTGCCGGTGCGGCTGCCGAACATGAATCTCGCCACCAATTTTTGGTCGCTCAACGTCGGCTGGTAGCGCTTGAAGATGAGAAATAAACCATTCGTCTCGAAATCATCAGCGGTACGCTCGAAGTAACCTTCCGCCAGCCAGCCGACATTGGGAAACACCGGATTGTCGCGCCAATCGAACGCGCCGATTAATTTGACCGAAACTTCATCACCGTCGATGATATTGAATCCGGCCGATTCCAACGTTCGCGGGTTGAGCGGATAAACTTTGTCGCCGCCGAACAAACTCCAATTCGTGTTGCGCCGCAATCGCTCGTAACGATGGCGGCTGGCCTCCAGACGCAGCGTATGAATCTCGGCAAGCTGATAATCGAGAAAGCCGCGGCCGCCTTTGCGGCCGTAATAATCCATAAAATCTTCGTGCAGAAAAATTCCCGCCAGTGAGTTCTCGATTTCACTGACGATCCAACGATCGTTGGTTTCCACTTTATTGAAATATTCCGCGCCGAAAGTCAAGCGGCCTGGAATCTGAAAATTCTTTTGCAAGCCGGCGGTCCAGCGGGAACGTTTTTTCTTTTCATTTTTAAAGCCGTAGCCGGCGTCGCCATAAAACGTCAGCCCGGAGGCGGCGCCGGCTTGCGCTTCGGGCCGAGGCTGAAATTTGACGCCGAGATTCAAATACGGCGCCTCAACGCGATTGAACCGCGTGTTGGTATAAAGGGTAAATTTTTTGGGCAGATCATAACCGAATTGATTGGGCACGCGCTCGATTTTAAATTGCGCCATTGCCGAATGCATCACTAACAGAACCAGGCCCAGCGGCCAAAAAACCTTTTTCGACATTTAAAGACTCCGATTCAATCCATAACCGTGTTTCCGCAAGACAATGCCGGAGCGCCAACCGATTGGAGAGGCAACGCTTTTCCAGAATAAGTTATAAAATCTCTCAAGCAGATGCAAGAAATCTTTTTGAGGATAAATCCGATTGCGGCGCTGGTTCGTAATTCAATTGCATGTTTCAAATCAACCGTTTATTCAATTCAACTTTTTAAGGAGAGGTTTTTTATGCGCAGGTTCATCGTATTCGCGGGGGCGCTGCTGGCAGGGCTGGCGCTGTTTCTCACGCCGTCCCCCGATTACATCGACGCCTCAAGCCACCGCGAAGCGCCGTTGATCGCCAACGATCCGTTGGCGGACAACACGGATCTCTGGGTGTTTCGCTCACCGGACGACCCGAATTTCGTAACGATTATCGCCGGGTATATCGGTCTCGAGCTTCTGGAAGGCGGTCCGAACTGGACGACGTTCGCCGAAGGCGTGCGTTACGAGATTCATATCAAAAACAAAACGTCGACAGGCCCGCTCGGCTCGGCAAAAGATGACATCACCTATAGCTTCACGTTTATGCAAACGAATGAAGACGGCGACACCTTTTTCAACATTCGTCTCGGCAAGCAAAATTTGAAGACGACATACAGGTGTGAAAAGAGCATCGACGGCGGCGCCACGTGGACGACGATTATCAACGACGGCATCGTTCCGCCGAACAACATCGGCCCGCGTTCGATCGACAGCCCGGCCGGCGTGGGAAAATCCTATCCGCAGCTCGTGCAAGAGGCGATCAACACCAGCTCGCCGGACGGCGAAAAAATAATCTGCGGTCCGTTCGATGACGCCTTCTTCGTCGATCTCGGCGGCGTGTTCGATCTCGGCCAAACTCGCAGCCAGTACGGCGCCGATCCCAATGTTAAGGAGAATGCCCGCGACGCCGTGGCCGGCTTCAATGTTCATTGCCTCGTCATGAATATTCCCATCACGGTGTTGCAAAAAGATCATAAGCCGGTTTCGCAAGCTGAAAATATTCTCGATCCGAATTTCGTGATCGGGGTCTGGGCTTCGGCCAGCCGGGCGCGGGTGACGACGCTTTCGCCGCTGGGCGGAAAGCCGATATACGGCTCGGAGTATGTCCAGGTCTCGCGCCTGGGTATGCCGCTAACCAACGAGGTGATCATTCCGATCAAAGCCAAAGATTTTTGGAACGCGGTGTCGCCGTATAGCCGGGAAGAGCAAGAGTTCATCAAATACTTTGCCAACCCGGAATTGGCGCTGTATATGGATGACAGCAAGTTCGGCAGCGCGGTGCCCGCTTTCGGGGCGCTGCGTATTCAAAGCCGGTCGTATCCTTCCATCAATAATGGCAATCCGATTCCGGGATATACCACACCGGGTTTTGATTTTCGCAACGAGAAAGACGGTGCGTTTGCCGCCATTAAAATTCCGGGAATTATTTTCACTGGAACCGCCTTTGCTTTAAACGGCCAGATCAATGGCGGTCTCGTTGGCGCCGGCCAGCCCCGTCTGGTTGATATTTATCCGATCTTCAATTTTGGCGTCCCGAATTTGCCCCCCTATCAATTGGCCATCGTTGGCAAGAACGGCCCGCTCGATACCGGCAAGCCGTTCATTCATAATTTCTTGCCGATCACCGTCGATAGCGAGAACAAAATTTACGGCGGTGACATGCTGCGTTTGAATATGGCAACGCCAGTGACCGATCGCAATTCGGCGGAATTCAAAAACAATGCGCGAATGGGTTTGATTCGTGCGGCCGCTATTGGCTTGACGGCGGCGCCGTTCAACACCAGAAAGGATCGTGAAGTCATTCCGCATCTGGATGGCTTCCCGAACGGCCGCCGTTTGGAAGACGACGTCACCACCATCGAGTTGCAAGCGGTCGGCGGTTTGGTGCTTGCGGCAGTGGGCCTGCCGTTTGATGATGCGACCGCACCGAACTATGCGGATCTGAAATCACCCAAATTAGATGCGGAATTGGCTTATAACGCCGGCCCGACGGCGAATGATAGGACGCTTTCGAATACGTTCCCGTATCTGGCGCTGCCGCATCCCGGCTATGATTACATTAAACAACTCACCGCGAAACCGCCAGTCATGACCGCCGTTGGCAGCGGCAATTTGAACCTCGGCGTTCCGAAAGCTTTTGTCATCGAGCAAAATTATCCGAACCCGTTCAACCCGTCGACGGAAATCAAGTATCATGTTTCCTCCAACGCCGCGGTGAAACTGCGGATCTATAATCAGCTCGGCCAGCAAGTGACCACGCTGGTTGACAAACCGCACGCGCCCGGCACCTACAGTGTTGTGTGGGAGGCGAGAGACGTTCCGAGCGGCACTTATTATTATCGTCTGGAAGTCGGCGATGAAATCTTCTCGGCGAAAAAGGCGGTGCTGGTGAAGTAGATGCTGGTTGCTGGATGCTGGTTGCTGGATGCTAGTTGCTGGTAGCTGGTAGCTGGTAGCTGGTAGCTCGTACTCTTTCTCATACTCGTACTCTTACTCGTTTTGCCGTGGGTAAAATGCGAGTAAGAGTATGAGAAAGAGTATGATTTGATGCATCTATCTAATAATTATTTTGCCAGCCCTTATCTTGCATTTCAAAACGGAGTATTTAGGATGACAAATAAAAATGTGATCGCCTTTGCTTTTCTCGCCGTTTTATCATTAATCGTGTTGGGCCGCTATTATGTCGTGAAAAAATCTGAACGGCCGCTGCCGAGCTTGAGTCAGCGCTTGAGTGAAAAAGCCCAGCCTTCCTCCGAATTTTTGAATGCAAAAAAAGCCGTCGAGTATTATGAAATCGAAATTCGCCGCAAGCCGGAAGTCGTCAAAAATTACGTCGATCTCGCCAATGTGTTTTTGCAGGAAGGGCGCGTCACCGGCAATCATCATGAGTATATTCCCAGCGCGCAAGAAATGCTCGACGAAGCGCTGAGCCGCGAGCCGGATGATTTTGAAGCGCTGCTGGCAAAAGCTTCGATCATGTTAACGCTGCATCAATTTTCGGAGGCAAAACGACTGGCGCAAATTGCCCTCGTGAAAAATCCCTACTCCGCTTTTGCCTACGGCGTGCTGGTCGATGCGCACGCCGAGCTGGGCGAATATGAAGACGCGGTGAAAGCCAGCGACAAAATGTTGAGCCTGCGGCCGGATTTGCGCTCGTATTCCCGCGCTTCTTACTTGCGTGAATTGCACGGCGATCATGCCGGCGCGATTGCAGCGATGCGGCTGGCGGCCGATGCCGGTGTATCCGGCCATGAAAACCGCGCGTGGGCGTTATATCATCTGGGCATGCTCTATTTGCAAGCAGGCAAGCTCGATACCGCCGCGTATATTTTTAAAGGCACGTTGGAAGAGCGCCCGAATTATGCGTATGCGTTGAGCGGCCTGGCGCAGGTGAATGCTGCGAAGAAAGATTATCCTGAAGCGATTCGATTGCTCCAACAGGCGCACAATCTCACACCGGAGCATGTTTTTCTCGAGCAACTGGCGGAGGCCTATCGATTCTCCGGCGATATTCGGCGCGCCGATTCCACCGCGCAGGAAGTTTTGAAAATGTTCGGCCAGCACGAAAAAGCCGGCTGGAACATCAATCGCGAATTTGCGAGGTTTTGCGCCAATCACGACATGAATTTGCCTGCCGCGCTCAAACGCGCCAAAATCGAATACGAGGCCCGCCCGAACAATATCGAGGTGCAGGAAACTTACGCCTGGCTGCTCTACAAAAACGGGCAAACGCCGGAAGCCGTGCCGATCATCGAACCAGCGCTGCGATTAAACACACGCCGCGCCGCTTTATCCTATCATGCCGGCATGATTACGCGCTAAAATTCCAGGGTGTTAAAATTCCAGGCTTGACTTCCTAGAAAAATTTGTTTATATTGCGCAGCGTTGTTATCTTTACCCTTGCTACGACGGTCACCCGCCATAGCAAGATTGTCAAGGAGATTTTATCGCCTTTCTATCAAGGATGACGAACAACTCTATCCTTCCATAATCATAACTCAAAAAACATAATTTCATTATTGGCGCGGAGCGGCGCGTTCATTGAAATTTGTAAAAAGGAGGTGATGCCGAAAAAATGAAAATCAGCCATAGCAGAAAGTTTTCTGCAACACGGCCGGGCATGTTCCATTCATGGCCACAAGAAAATTTATTCGAAAGGAGGTGGGCTAAATTTGATGTTCACGATTGATATCCAACTACTGCCAGGAACCGTAACCGCTTAATCAAGCACAATTCAAGGAGAAATCATTATGAAGATCGCAACATTTTTTCTCACGGCGCTTTTAGTGGTATGCCTATTCACCGCTGTTATATTCTCAGCAGACCATCGAGAGTCGCCCTTGTTGATGGGCGCCAACAATCCCCTTGCGACTGCGGATCTCAACGACATCTACGTGTTTGTCAATGGCACCAATCTGATTATGGCCATGACCGTTTCGCCGTTCGCTCCGGCTGGCGCCAAGCTTTTCGATCCGGCCGTCACGTACGATTTTTTTATCGATACGAACGGCGATGGCTTCGAAGATTTGGCCCTCTTCATTACTGTCGATGACGTGGGAAAAATCACCCTGGCTGGGGATCTGGCGTGCAGAGTGATCAGGTCTTTTGCCGGCAGACGCGACGACCCCTTCTTTTTTGATCCGCAAATCATCGCGGTGCCGCGCACTCGCCGGACCGGAATCAACATGTTCGGTCCATTGGCAGATATTGGGGCCATTGTGCTGGAGATCCCAATCAACGCCGTTACTCCAAGTGGCCCGAATATTGGCGTCTGGGCCGAGACCAGGAAGTGCGGCCTGGGCCTTATAGATCGGACAGGAAGACCGGGGATTTCTGCTGTCTTAATTCCAGTGCCCATGAGGAATGCTTTTAACCTGGCGCGACCAGGACAGGATGTGCAAAAATTCAGTTCTTTCGTTCCGGCGCATGTCAGTTTTCTGCTGCCTGACATTCTTACGATCGACGTCTCGAAGCTGACTTTGTACCCCAACGGTCGAGGATTGGCAGACGACGTGATCGACATTTCACTTAAGTTAATTCTTCAGAATCCAGCGGCAACGGATAGCGTTGCCAACGACAGCCAATTCCTTAACGTATTTCCTTTCCTGGGGCCCCCGCAAGTGACCTCCGTAAGCGAGCGGGGAAACGATCTGGGTATGCCGACGGATTTCGAGCTGTTTCAGTCTTATCCCAATCCTTTCAATCCCTCGACAAAAATCGAATATGCCATACCGGTCAAGGGCAGCGTCACGCTGAAAGTATATAACCTGATCGGCGTGGAAGTGCGAACGTTGGTGAACGAAAGCCAAATTGCCGGCCAGCATGCCGTGGCGTGGGATGGCAAAGACAATCGTGGCAACGACGTGGCCTCGGGCATTTATCTGTACCGCATCGAGGCCAACCCCGAATCCGGGAGAGAAGCCTTTACGATGTCTCGCCGAATGGTCCTGATGCGATAAGAAACGCGGACGGTAAGCCTAAGCAAGTCACACTGACCGGTCACTGCGAGCGACCGGTCAGTGAGTTATTCATCTTCTCCAATCAGAAAATGTTTATGCGCCTTATTGTGAACAATCCAATGCCGCCAAGGTCTGCCATTGGCGCGCTGGTTTTCGGCTTGCTTTTGAGCCTGCAAATTCGCCCGACCAGCGCTCAAGATCTCAAAGCGTTGAACCATAAAGTGTGGGTATCAGAGATGGTATTGGCGCGCAGCGTCAGAGACCCTGCGGCTCATGCCAGGCTGGCCGAGGCGTATTTGAGCCGCGCGCGGTTGCTGGGTGATTGGGCGGATATCGAACGCGCAGAAAAGACACTGGCGCAGGCCCGGCAACTCAATCCGCAACATCCAGAAGTTCTCCTGGTTGAAGCCGATCTGCATCGCTATCAGCACCACTTCCGCGAATCATTACATGCGGCCAATCAGCTCGTTCAAATCAGCCCCACCGATCCGCGCGGATATGGGGTAGCGGGCGACGCGGCGCTGGAGATTGGAGATCTCGTGAGCGCGCAAAAAATGTACGAAGAGATGGTGGCGCTCGGACGCGACTTTGCTTCACTGAGCCGCCTCTCTCATCTCCACGAAGCGCGAGGTGACAACGAGAAAGCTGCCGCGCTCATGCAAGAGGCCATCGCATTGATTGGCGCCGGGGTTGATTCAACGGCCACCCGGCGATGGGCCAAAGTGCTGGTGGCGTCTCTGGAGATGAAACAGGGGCGGCTTGAACGCGCCGAAGAGATCCTGAAAGCCGTGCTGGCCGAACAACCTGACGATGATTTCGCTTTGGAGCACCTTGGCGAAACCTATGGGCTTTTGGGAAGGTACAGCGAATCGGATAGCATCTATGCCAGGGCCTTTAGCCTCCGCCTCGAGCCGGCTTACGCTATAGCCTGGGCCGAGATCAAGCGAAGTCTTGGCCAGCAAGCTTTTGCCGATACTCTCGATCAGATCGCCGAAAGGGCTTTGAGCATTCACGTGAGAATTGGGCGCGTCGCTTACCTGCGCGAGTTGGCAACTTTTTATCTGCAACGCGGGAAAAATCTTCAAGAAGCCCTTAGGCTTGCCATACAGGATACGACGATTCGCCAGGATACCAGGGCTTTTGAGATCCTGGCTTGGGCGCTCCACCGGAATGGTCAGCACAAAGCGGCCGGCAAAGTGATCGAACGAGCGCTCGCCCGCCCGGATGCCGAGGCGATGACATACTATCGGGCGGGAATAATCGCCATGAAGCTCGGCAAAAAGGCGCGGGCAAAAAGCTTTTTGCAAAGAAGCCTGCATATGAATCCCGACTTTAGCCGCCCGGAAGCAGACGAGGCGAGAGCACTGTTGAAAAAACTCTGAGGAAAATCACTGACCGGCCAGTTTTGTCTTTAAAAAATTTTGCTTTTTTTGCACTGATTCGACTATTAAGAAATGTCGTTTAAATAACTTTCCCAAGTTTAATTCCGTGAGCTGTTCCATTTCCGTGAGCCAAAACTTTCAGAATTTTTTTCTGAGTTTGAGCGCGTTAGCAACTAAAATTTTCCACACGCATTGGAGTTTCAGGTTATGAAAAGAATGTTTGTTGCAATTTTCTTTATACTTTATTTTGCCGGAACTAACTCGTCGCCGGCACAATCCTGGGGAATGATCAAGGGAACCATTCGCAACGCCGAAACCGGCAGCGGTTTGCCCGGCGCCAGCGTGAGAATTGACGGAACCAATCGCGGCGCCAGCACCGACGGCAATGGCAATTTCGTGATCACGCGCGTTCGCGCCGGCAGCTATAATTTGATCGCGAGTCTTCTGGGGTACGCCGAAGGCCGTACGAGCATATTGACGGCAACACGATTCGCCTCGAGGGCGGCGCGTTCGACACCTATCGCCTCACGACGTTGTATCAGATTCCCAATACCGGCGCGCACAACAATGCTTATTTTGCCGGGCAATTTTATAACACCGATGGCCCGGTTGACAGCCCGCAGGGATTTCGCCGCTTCAATTTATTCGGAAAATTTCACGCGCATCTTTCCGAAACCGCGAAGCTATCATTCGACATTGGCGGTTTCAGTTCGGCGTGGAATGCTTCGGGGCAGATTCCGCAGCGTGCGATTGCGAACGGCTTGATCAAGCGTTTCGGCACGCTCGACGATCTCGAAGGCGGCACCACCGGACGCCAGAATCTCAACTTCATGTACGAAACCACCGGCAACGGCAACAGCGAATTTATGATTCAGGCTTATGCGAGCCGTTACAACTTCAAACTCTTTTCCAATTTTACTTTTTTTCTCGAAGATCCGGTCAACGGTGACATGATCGAGCAAACTGATTCGCGCCAGATTCTTGGGTTGAACACGAAATACAAATTTTACCACGATCTCGGTCTGGGCGTGACCACCGCGACGTTTGGCGGCGGCTATCGCGCCGATGACATGGACGTTGCGTTGTGGCGCAGCCCCAATCGCGTGCGCCTCGAAAAGCGTGTCGACGCGAATATTGCCGAACGCAATCTTTTTCTCTGGGCGCAGGAAGAATTTATTTTCAGCCCGCAGGCGCGCTTGCAGCTTGGCTTGCGCGGCGATTATTTTACTTTCGATCTCGAAGATCATTTGGAAACGCAGCCGGCCAATGGCTTGCCGCATGCTTCCGGTTTTGCGCAGGAAGCCATCCTGAGTCCTAAGGCCAATCTCGTCATCAGCCCGTCGCCGCGTCTTGATTTGTATGCCAACTTCGGAACCGGCTTTCATTCGAATGATGCCCGCGACGTTATCATCGATCAGCGTGTCGTCGATTTAGAACGGGCGCTCAAACGCAACGGTTTGAACGAGCAGCAAATTGCGGACTCTCTCACCGCATTGAATTTCGACTCAGCGCATCGCAATGCCAAAACTTTGCCGCGCGCCGTCGGCGCTGAACTGGGTTTTCGCGCACGAATTGGCGAGCGTCTAAATTTCGGCGCGGCAGCCTGGTGGTTGAATCTCGAACGCGAGCTCGTTTATGTTGGCGACGCCGGCACCACCGAGTTGAGCGGCCGCACCAAACGTTACGGCGTCGATCTCGAAACGCGTCTCAAAGTTTTGTCCTGGTTGTACGGCGATGCTGATGTTACGATTTCCACCGGCGAAGCGCGCGACGAGCCGCCAGAGGCGAATGAGATTCCGCTCGCGCCGCGCTTTATCGCCACCGGCGGTTTGACCGTGCGCCATCCTCAAGGCTACGAAGGCGGCTTGCGAATTCGTCACATCGGCGATCGTCCGGCTAACGAAGACAACAGTGTTGTCGCGCTTGGGTACACCGTGCTCGATCTTTCCGCGTCATATCGTTTCGGCAATTATCAAATCAATTTCGTGTTGGAAAATTTGACCGACACGGATTGGAACGAAGCACAGTTTGACACCGAATCACGTTTGCGCGACGAGCCGGCATCGGTTTCGGAACTGCATTTCACGCCGGGAAATCCGAGAAACGTGCGAGTGGGGGTGAGCTATTCGTTTTAGATTTGATGCACTTGAAGAGATGCAATAAAAATGGCTGCGGTTCAGTTTTGTGAACGGCAGCCCTTTTCTTTTATGGTTTGACCAACTGTAGATATGTCAACATAAAACCGAGGAGAGTCAACACCGTGCCAATAAAAAAAGTAAACATCCAACGCAGGAGAGATTTATGATAATCCGCCATTGTTCTTTCCGTATAAACTTTGCTCTCTCCGGATCGTTTTTCTATCTCAACTTTGAGCTCGTTAAAAAGTTCATTCATATATAATTTGATGTCCGAAAAGCGCTTTTCGTTGTTGAGATCGGCCTCGTTAAAGCGTTTCTCGGTCCTGGCGTCAAATTCTAACAGGCGTTTCTCGGTTTTAGTCTCGGCCTCCGTTAAGCGCCGATCAAGATACTCTCTGAAAGCTTGCAGATGCATATCTATCGAACGCTCAAATCCGTTGCGTTGATCGCCTTGAATCTGATTCAAAACATCGATTAAGGCAGCCTCGGCTTCATCGTTGCCAAGCGCTTTTCGTAGAGCCGATGGAATTTTGATAGCAACTGGCATAAAAATCATCCCTTTAAACAGTCACAGTATAATAAAAAAATCACAAAATTCCAAGCTTTAAATCTCAAAAATTCATGCTTGACTTTGTTGGAAAATTCATATACAATATCCAACAAACAAAAACATAAAATCCGTTGGGTCGTTTCTATCCGTTGGGAATTTTTACTCGACGATATTTTAAGGAGATCTGATAATGGACGCCAAATTCGCTGAACTCATCGGCGCACAATATGGTTGGATGGAGCCTTCACTGGAATTGGGACGCGCGGTTTATCCGCCCGAAACCGGGCAGCCGCAAACATTGGCCGAGATCGATGTTCGTCTGCCGCTGGCTTTGGGAAATCGTCACGGTTTGATCGCCGGCGCAACTGGCACCGGCAAAACCCGCACGCTGCAAGTGATCGCCGAGCAGCTTTCGCAAAACGGTGTGCCGGTTTTTCTCGCCGACATCAAAGGCGATTTGAGCGGATTGGCGCAGCCTGGCGCGATGAATCCGAAACTGCAAGATCGCTGCAATAAACTTGGCATCAATTTTCTCGGAAAAGAATTTCCGGTGGAATACCTCAGCCTGACCGGAAAGAACGGCATTCCGCTGCGCGCCACAGTGAGCTCGTTCGGCCCCATCCTGCTCTCCAAAGTGCTCGGCTTGAACGAGACGCAGCAAAGCGCGCTGACGATGGTGTTTAAATTTTGCGATGATCGCCGCCTGCCGTTGTTGGATTTTAGCGATCTGCGCGCGGTGCTCACGCATTTAACCGGCGACGGCGCGGCCGAGCTGAAAACGTACGGCGGTCTCTCCACGGCTTCGACCGGCGTGCTGCTGCGCAAAATGGTCGAGCTGGAAACGCAGGGCGGCGACAAATTTTTCGGCGAGCCGGAATTTGATCCGGATGATTTATTGCGCACCGGCCCGGACGGCCGCGGCATCATCAGCGTGCTGGAAATTGCCGATCTGCAGGATCGTCCGATGCTGTTCAGCACGTTCATGATGTGGCTGCTGGCGGCGCTGTATCGCGATCTGCCGGAACGCGGCGACGTCGACAAACCGATTCTGGCGTTTTTCTTCGACGAAGCGCATTTTCTTTTTGAAGATGCCAGCAAAGCGTTTTTGCAGCAGCTCGAGCAAGTCGTGCGCCTCATCCGCTCGAAAGGCGTCGGCGTTTATTTCGTGACGCAAACGCCGAAAGACGTTGATGCCGACGTGCTGGCGCAGCTCGGCCATCGCGTTCAGCATGCCTTGCGCGCGTTTACGCCGAATGATGCGAAAGCCTTGAAAGCAACGGTTGCGACTTTTCCGATAACGAAATTTTACGATCTCGAAGAAACGCTCACGACGCTCGGCATCGGCGAAGCGCTGATCACCGTGCTCGATCCGCGCGGTGTGCCGACCTCACCGGTTGTTACCGTATTGCGGCCGCCGTTGTCCGTGATGGGACCAGCAGCGCCGGATCTGATAGAAAAAATCATTCACAGCTCGCCGTTGCATAAAAAATATGGGACGCCGATCGACCGCGAAAGCGCGCGCGAACTGTTGGCGAGAAAAATGGCGGATATTCCCGATGATGAGCCGATTGAGAAATCGCCACCGGAAGAAGGCGGCGTTTTCGGTGCCGTCGCCGGTGTGATCAACTCGCCGCTCGGACGCGCCCTTGGCAAGGAAGTGGTGCGCGGAGTCTTTGGTTTGTTGGGCGGAACGCCAACGCGAAGAAGGCGAAGACGCGGGATTTTATGGTAACCAGTGTTGGTAAAATGCTTTTAAGGGAAGTTCTGAGCCGAATTGCCGCTTGCTAAAAAATTTGGCCGGCAAGCCCTCAGCGTTACTTCACCATCGGCAGGCCGTATTTTTTCGCTTTGCGATAAATCGTGGCGCGACCGATGCCGAGCTTTTTCGCGGTTTGCGAAATATTGCCGCCGTTTTCCAGCAGCGCGTTGCGCAGCGCGTCCTCTTCGAGCTTTTCGATCCAGCTCGACAGCGTGTTGTCCGATTCGTAAATTTTCTTTTCGCCGATGGAACGAACGCTGTTCGGCAAATCTTTCGGCGTGATCTCGCGGGCGCCTGCCAGCACCACGGCGCGCTCGATGCAGTTCTCCAGCTCGCGCACGTTGCCCGGCCAGTTGTACGCCATCAATAATTCCAGCGCATCCGGCGCCACCCCTTCGATCTCTTTATTTTCCTGCCTGGCATATTTATCGAGAAAATGCGCCGCCAGCAGCGGAATATCTTCTTTGCGCTCGCGCAGCGGCGGCAGCTTGATCGGAAACACCGAAATGCGATAATACAAATCCTCGCGAAACTCGTTGGTTTTGATCGCTTCTTCCAAATCTTTGTTCGTCGCGGAAATGACGCGCACGTCGACCTTTACCATTTCGTTGCCGCCGACGCGCTCGAACTCGCGCTCCTGCAAAATGCGCAAAACTTTTGCCTGCGTCGCCTGCGTCATCAAACCGATTTCATCGAGAAAAATGCTGCCGCCATTCGCCACTTCGAATTTGCCGACGCGCCGTCCGGTCGCGCCGGTGAACGAGCCTTTTTCATGGCCGAACAATTCGCTTTCCAGCAGCGATTCCGGCAGCGCCGAGCAGTTCACCGCGACGAACGGCTTGCTGTTCCGCAGCGTGCTGTGATAATGAATCGCTCTGGCAATCAGCTCTTTGCCGGTGCCGCTCTCACCCTGAATCAGCACGGTGACGTTGCTGTTGACGACTTTTTCCAGCGCGCGAAAAACTTCCTGCATCTTGCCGGACTGGCCGATGATGTTTTTGAATTGATATTTGGTGCGCAATTGCGAGCGCAGGCTGTCGATTTCCTGTTTGAGCGAGCTGGTGGTGAGCGCATTGCGCACGGTCACCAGCAGGCGGTCGCTGGCAAAAGGCTTGGTCACGAAATCGTACGCGCCGAGCTTCATCGACTGCACGGCCTTTTCGATGGTGCCGTGCGCCGACATCATCACCACCGGAATGAGCGGCTCCTCGTCGCGAATGCGTTTCAGCGTCTCGATGCCGTCGATGCCCGGCATTTGAATATCGAGCATGATGAGATCCGGCACGTGCTCGCGAATCACTTTCAAACAGGCTTCGCCGCTGTTCGCCACTTCGACCTCGTATTCTTTTTCCTTGCGCAAATTGATCTCGATCATCTTGCAAATATTTTTGTCATCATCCACCACGAGGATCGAATAGTGTTTGGATTTGCCGAGCCGCGCCGAGCTGCCGTCGGTCGCATGGGACTCGACCGGGCCGGACGAAACGGAAAGTTCGGATTCAACTTCGGAGAAATTATTCAAATTTTCTTCCATAACCTTATCTCAAAAACTTTTCTTTACCAGAGCGGGAAAGACTGATTTTGCAGCTTGCAGGTGACCGTCGAAAAATGATGATCCGCCGGTTTTTATTGAAAATACAAAACCGCAGAGAGAATCGCAAGGGTTTTTTCAAATACAAGTTTTTTTAAAAATTCGGGGTTAAGTTTGATTAGCCGGCGATAAAACTTTATCACGGACGCTATTCACCAACATGGGCAGGAATTGCGGCTCAATTTCGAAAGCCGTTTCCAGGACTAAAAACGGCAGCGCCGCCGCGCTCGATAAAATAGCCAGCTTGCCGGCGTCTTTGCTCGTGGTTAAAATATACCGCGCCCCGCACGCTTTGCGGGTCGATTCGATGGCGCGAATGTCGCTTTCCCGATAACGATAATGATTTCGGAAGGCCGTTACGCCAACAATGCGAGCGCCGAATTTTTCCACTAATTCGCGAAAGCGTTCGGGATGGGCGATGCCGCTCACCAACAAAACCGGTTGATCTTTGACGAAAGCGGGCGGCAATAATTTTTGCGAAGCATTTGCCAGCTCGCGCCAGCCGATTCCCTGCAGCGCACCGAGAAAAATTTTAGCCGTCGTGTATTTATGGCACTGCCCGGCAAGGCGTTGGCGATTATTTTGACCGCCGGTATTGAGAATAATGAAATCCGCACGGCGCAGCGACGTCGCCGGCTCCCGCAGCGGCCACGCGGGAAACCACCACAGATTGCTCAACGGAATTTTTGCATCGACCAGCACGATGTCGATATCGCGATGCAATCGCCGGTGTTGAAAACCGTCGTCGACGACAATGATCTGCGGCGAAAATTTTTCGAAGGCAATTGTCGCCGCCGTGGTTTTATCATCCGCAACGATCACCGGGACGCCGTCACAAGCTTGCGCCATCAACAATGGCTCGTCGCCGGCGGTAATTGCATTCGCCAGAATATGCTGGCCATCGCTCACGACAACCAGCTCTTTGCTTTCGCGGCGATAGCCTCTGGCGACGATCGCGACGCGCCAGCCGTGGTCTCGCAAAAGCCTGGCAAGAAAAATCGTCATCGGGGTTTTGCCCGTGCCGCCAACGCTGAGATTGCCGATGCTGATCACCAGTGCCGGAAGCTTTTTGCTTTTAACAATGCCGCGATCATAACAAAAATTTCTTGCAGTGACGACGAGGCGATATAACCACAATAACGGCAGAAGCGGCGCGAGCAGCCAGCGGAATTTGGCGAGTGGATTAATCAAGAGGGTTGGGGGTTGCTTTCAATCTTGTAAGCGACGTTTACTAATCTGCCCTATTTTTGTTAGCTGGCTGATTGACCTTCACCACGAATTCTGTCTTAAATTACAACGTTGTGTTTTCGCCGAATTTCTATTTTTTTTATCGCCACCAGTTTTAAGCCTTTTCATCGGATTTCCCACTGTGCATTGTCAACAAACTTTCTTCCGGCCACAGGCTTTATAACTGGCGGTAGACAGCGCAAGTAACAGCACGAACGTTCGCGAAGCCAGAATGTTTACCTTTTTGCTTACACCTTATTCTATTTCTCTGCCGAGCAACTCATCGTCGGCGCGCACACGATTTTTATGTCTTCTTCACGAAACTCATCGTTCGAAGTGCCACGAAATTTATGAGCGACTAATTCGATTGCCCAAAGTAAACATGAGTAAGGCAAGAATTGAAATTCCCGTTAATGCTTCGATACTTGTTAAAGTTTGAGCCAAAGGGGTAACAGCCTGAAAATTATTAAATCCAATGGTGGTAAATGTTCCAAAGCTATAATTGAAATAATCTAACCACGCCATTTCAGCGTCTACCACGATAACTCCTCCAGATAGGCGGTACAAAAGTGGAAACAGAATGAGAATAAAAGCTGCCATTAATAGAGTGCGCAAAGGCTTTTCTCCATATCCACAAGATAATTCTGCTAACCAATCAATTAACCATTTTACTGTATATTTCATATAAAACCACCACCACTTAATTGACCAAAATCTAAATTTACTATGAAAAGCACACTAAACGGCCGATGCCCAATTGTTGCAGAAATGGGTAAAACAACAGTAAGCCACCGTGACGCGTGGTGATGAGGAGTCGTTCCGTGGACTCCGCGCGAAGCCACGCCGCAATATCAAGTCGTTCG
>Ga0247727_10002344_pt1 | contig 43515 bp, 29 predicted proteins | sample WisWelCaveWW1625_FD_202498 | JGI IMG/M metagenome (GOLD analysis project Ga0247727, IMG submission 202498) | Biofilm microbial communities from Wishing Well Cave, Virginia, United States - WW16-25 | ecosystem: Environmental > Aquatic > Deep subsurface > Groundwater > Cave microbial mat | place...
AGGGTGCTTTGGCCGCGCTCGGCGTGGGCTTCCTGATGGGCCTTTTCCGGCTCGCGGTCGATACGCCCGTGACGCTCGGCATGGCGGGATACGAGCGCGGCTACGAGGTTGGCTCGTTCCTCTGGATCGTCAACAACGTCTACTTCCAGTATTACAGCGTACTCATCTTCCTGGTTTCGGCCGCGGCGATGGTGGCCGTGAGCCACATGACGGAGCCGCCTCCCGAGGAGAAACTGGAGGACCTGACGTTCGCGACGACGTCGGAGGAGCACCGCCGAGAATCGCGCACGAGCTGGGGCAGCAGCGAGGTCGCCTGGTCGTGCGTCACGCTCGCGCTGATCCTGGTGGCGTATCTCTACTTCAATGGTTAGCGCGCGGGGTGAGCGGCGGGCTGGGCCTTGAGGTAGGCGTTGGGATCGTGCTCCATGGCTCCGGTCGGCAGCGACTCCCAGAGTGCGCCCAGGTCCTTCCGCACGCGGTCCAAGTAGAAGCCGGGGACGCTAGGCGTCTCCCCCTCGAAGAAGCGGCGGACCGAGAGGTCGGTGTCGAGGAGCCGGCGGACCGTCGAGTCGTAGCGGATACGTCCGAAGCCTTCCGAGGAGACCGCACGAACGAAGTTCAACGAGCGGGTCAGGACACCTTCGTTTGCCGAGAATCGGCGCCGGATCGACCGCGGAGAGAACGAGTGCTTCCGAAGGTCGATCACGTGGTCGTAAAGGTTCGTCCAGGTGTAGTTCTTCGGACGCACATTCATCGCGTGGTTGTTGTCGAGGAAGTGGAAGGGGAAGGGGAGCACCCGCGCGTGGCGCTGGAGCTCGAGATTGAGCGGTGCCGCCTGCCCGAAGGCGGAGAGCAGCGAATAGGCTGGGAAGGCGCCCGGCGACTTCTCCAGGAAGCGCTTGGTCAGCGCGAACGGCTCGTCCCCGAAGTCGTCGTCCAACCCCAGGACGAAGTTCGTCTGGACGTAGGGGATGTAGCGCAGGATCGTGTTCACGTGGTCGGAGACCTGGCCCACCTTCTCCAGGCCGACGTTGCGTCCGGTCCTCGACTTGTTCCCCATTGAATACCAGGACTCGATGCCAGGGAGGATCGCTTTGAAGCCGTTCCTCTTGAGCCTCCGCAGGTGCGGCTCGGAGAGGATCGAGAGGCTGCTCTCGGCGGCGAAGTCGATGGATCCTTCCGGGACGGCGTCTTCGATGGCGGCCATGGTTTGGTCGAAGCGGACGCCGAAGTTTGGATCGTGCCAGCCGACCCGCGGGCGCCGCATTTTGCCCATCAGGAAGCGCAGGTCCTCTTGGATCTGGTCGTGGCAGAGGGGCTGGTAGTCGACCGTGGAATCGATGCAGAAGCTGCACGTGTACGGGCAGCCGAGACTGCCGATCATCGGGACGAGTTTGATCGTGGGAGCCTTGGCGATAGTGGGCTCGATGAACTTCCAGCGTTCCCGGACGCCGGGAAGTTGCGCCGGCTGTCGCTTCGCCTCCAACCGCAGTCCGAGGGGCCGGTGGGGAGCGCAGTCCCGGAGCACCTCTTGGATGACGGCGCGATCGGTGAAGCCCAAGACGTAGTCGAAGTACTTCGCCGCGTCGTCGGGATAGCACCGCCCGTGGGGCCCGCCCACCACCGTGACCGCGCCCCGGGAGCGATACAGGCTGCTGAGGGCGTAGGCCAACTGCGCCGAGTGGGTGAAGGCTGCGATGAAGACGATGTCGGCTTCTACCTTTAGCTCCTCCAGGAGGCTTTCGCGGCCGGTGTAGCAGACGAAGTTCACGTCGTGCCCGGCCTCCTCGCACCAGACGCCGATGACCTGGGGCATGATGCTCGCGAAGTTGGGCCCCATCACCCGGTTCCAGAGGCCGCCGGTGGATTCTTTGACGACGAGGTCGAGGATGGTGATTCGAAGGCGTCGCAAAGGATCCCTTCAGGGAGCTCGTGGAGAGGCCGGAAAGGCCCGCGCGGCTCAGGCCAGGGACCCTATCACGTTCGGCAGTCGACCGGAGACGGTCCACCGCGACCAGGGCTAAGGGATGGGCAGCGGAGCCGAAGCTCAGGCGCGGCCTGCGCCCTCCAACACCTCGCGGACCGCGGGCGAGCGCAGGAAGCCCTCGCGCAGGGCCGGGTCGTCGACACCTCTCGCGATCGTGTCGAGGTCGGCGCCGGCCGCTGCGAACGCGCCGCGCGCCGCGGCCTCGTTCCCCAGGCGCCGCTGCAGCAGGCCGAGCACGCGCCGTGCCTTCCAGCTCTCGAGCGGGGCGGGGTAGCGCTCGAGGCCGGCGAGGGCCTGGTCGAGCCGGGCGCGGGCGTCGCGGAGCCCCCGCCCGCGGGCGAGCGCCGCCTCGGCGATGAGGCGGGCGGCCGCACAGGCGTAGTTGCGGGCACGGACCCGTGCGGCCGCGCGAGCGAGCCGCGAAGCACGATCGATCGCCACGTCGAACGCACCCCGCGCCGCGTAGTGCTCGGCGGCCGCGGTCTCGAGGCGCAGCTCGTTCATCCAACGGAGCCATCCGCTGCGACGGATTCCCTGCTCGAGCGTCGCGAGCACGGCGGCGGCCTGGTCGGGATCGCCGGCCCGCACGTCGTCGACGCAGAGGTTGAGCAAGGCGTCGTCCTCGGGCGTCCACGGTGACGGGTTCTCGCGCGCGAGAGCCAGTGCGCGTGTGTCGAAGGCCCGGGCCTTCTCCAGCGCGCCGAGCTCGCGATGGACCCAGCCGACGTGACTCACCAGCCGCGGCTGCCAGAAGCGCTCGCCGTTGCGGCTCGCAAGGACGATGGCGTGCTCGAATTCGGCGAGAGCCTCGGACATGCGGCCCTGGTTGACCTGCGCCAGGCCCACGAACATGCGGGCGGCAAAGGCCTGGAAGCCGTCCCCCCGCTCCTCGCACACGATGAGTGCCTCGCCGCCCCGTGTCTCGGCCGCCCGGTACTCACCCTGCCAGTAGTGGACGAAGCCCCGGTAGGCGAGGCCGAGCTGGAGGGCGGCCTGCGAGCCGCTCTCCTTCGCGGCCGTGATCACCGCGTCGAGCGCGGCGCTGGCTTCGTCCAGACGGCCTTCCATCACGAGCACCTGGGCCACGCGCCCGCGCCCCTCGGAGAGGTGGTGCGGCGACGCCAGTCGCTGCGCAGCATGCAGCGCCTCCTTCGCTCGCGCCGCCATCTCGGGCAGCCGCTGCTCGAAAAAGTGAGCGTCGCAGAGGCCGCTGAGCGCCTCGCACTCGGCGGCCGGCAAGCGAGCCCGGCGCGCCTTGTCGACCATCAGCTCGTAGTCGCGGGCGGACTCGTCGAAGCGAGCCTGGAGCTGGCGCGCGGCGGCACGGCGGCCGTAGAGAGCGACCTCGAGCGGCTGCGCCTCTGCCGGGGGAAGCCTCTCCAGCACGTGCAGCGCTGTGGTGTAGTGCTCCACCGCCTCGGCGCCGGCGAAGCGGCGCGCCGCGTGCTCGCCGGCCACGGTCCGGAAGCGGGCCGCCCGGGCGAAGTCGCGGCCGCGCTCGAAGTGCTCGGCCAGCTCGGTCGCGCGTGTCGCCGCGTTCTCGCCCCAGCAGCGCAGCAGCCGCTCGCCGGCGCGACGGTGGAGCTCGGCGCGGCGCGGGGCCACGAGGTCCTCGTAAAGCACGCGTTGGTAGAGGCCGTGGGCGAAGCGGTAGCGGGTGCCAAGCGTGCCGTCGGGCAGGTCCTCCTCGCCGCGGGTCTCGAGCACGCGGTTCACACGGCAGAGGCGCTGAAAACGCTCCTCGACCTGGAGCTCGTCGCCACCGGCGAGGGCGCGAGCGATGGCGCTCGAGAACTCCTTGCCGAGGACGCTCGCCAGCGCCAGCAGCTCGCGCTCGGGCGCGGGCAGCGTCGCGAGGTGGGCGCGCACGAGGTCCATGACGTCCTTCGACGGCTCGAGGTCGAGGCCTGCGAGCGGCCGAGCCAGGCGGAAGCCGCCGGCGTGCGGCTGGATGTCGCCGCGCCCGGCCAGCAGCTCGACCAGGCTGCGCACGAACAGCGGCAGCCCCTCGGCGCGGGCTCGGAGCGAGGGCGCGAGGGCCGTGGCAAAGTCGTTCCGCGGGAAGCGCAGCTCGAGCCACTGCTCGACGTCGTCGACGCCGAGCGGCCCGAGCGCGAGCTCGCGGCCCTGCCCGGCCGTGCGCAGGTCGAGCATCCTGGTGTGCAGCGCTGGGTTCTGTGCTTCGACCTCCGAGGCACGGCAGGTGCAGACGATCAGGAGGCGCTGGCGCACGCTGCGGCGCCCGAGATGGCACAGCAGCTCAACGCTGGTCGCGTCCGCCCAGTGAAAGTCCTCGAGCAACATGACGACCGGGTAAAGCCGGGTGGCCGCCTCCATGAAGTCGCCCGACTCGCGGATCAGGCGCTCGCGTGTGGCTCCCGCGGTCTGGCGGTGGAGCGAGCCGTCGGGGTCCGGGACGAGCGCGGCGGGCATCAGCACGCCCACCGTGGGCGCCCAGGTTCTCACCAGGTCGATCGCCTGGTCGCGACCCCGGCTGGTGCCGAAGAGCCGCCCCATTGCGTCGAGGAACGGCTGCAGCGGCTCGCCCGGGCCGTGGCGCTCCAGGCAGCGGCCGGCGACCACGGTGACCCCGGCGCCCGAGGCGCGCACGCGGCGCAGCATCTCGCCGACCAGCGCCGTCTTGCCGATGCCGCGCTCGCCGGTCACCAACACGACGCCTCCCGCTCCGGACACGGCGGCCGCCAGGCGTTCGTCGAGCCAAGCGAGCTCCGTCCGCCGTCCCGCGAGGAACTCGCCCGGCTCGGGAGCGCTCGCCGGTCGCGGAGTAACCAGCGGTGGCGGCGGGGACGCCGCGGCGTGTAGCGCTTCCGCCATTTCCTGGGCGCCGGAGAAGCGCTCGGCGGGGTCCTTGGCGAGCGCCCGGCGCAGGACCGCGTCGAGGCGCCCCAGCTTCGCGTCGAGTGGTGGGGGGGCATCGTGGAGCGTCGCCGTGAACACTTCGACGGCTGTCTTCCCGGCGAAGGCCGGGCGGCCGGCCAGCGCTTCGTAGAGGACGGCGCCGGCCGCGAACAGGTCGGTCCGGCCGTCCACGGCCCGGCCGAGGATCTGTTCCGGCGCCATGTAGCGCGGCGTGCCGATCAGGAGCTGGGAATCGCTGAGCGATGCCCCGCTGTCGATGGCGCGCTCTTTCGGCGGAGCGGCTTCCTTGGCGTTCGTGGTGGCCCGCAGCGCGTGCACCAGGCCGAAGTCGAGCAGCCGCGGCCCATGCGGCGTCAAGTAGACGTTCGAGGGCTTGAGATCGCGGTGGACGAGCGCGGCGGCGTGGATCGCCTGCAGCGCGGCGAGGATTCCGGTGCCGAGCGCGATCACTTCTCCGGCGTCCATCGGCCCGCGCCGCAGGCGCGCGGACAGCGGCTCGCCCATCAGCAGCTCCATGGCTAGGAACGGGCCGCTCGCATCCTCGCCGACCTCGTAGAGAGCACAGACGTTGGGATGGGCGAGGCGAGCGGCCGCCCGCGCCTCACGCCAGAACCGGCGCCGGCTCGACTCCTCGGTGGCTTTGAGTCGCTTGATCGCGACGCGGCGTCCGAGCACCTCGTCCTCGGCTTCGAACACCGTGCCCATGCCGCCCTCGCCGATCTTGCGCACGACGCGGTAGCGGCCGATCGAGGACGGCAGCGACGGCCCGCGGCGGACACGGCGCACGCCCGCGATCAGCCGGCGAAACAGCCCCGGCCGCGGCGGCGCCGGAGGCGAGCCGCTGATCGCGTGAGTCTCCTCGCCCATGGGATCGTTTGAGGCGCCTGATGAGGCTCTGGCGCGCGACCCAGAGTGTAGCGCGCTCTGCAGCGATTGGACGGACGCGCGGGGCTGCCTTCAGGGCGGCAAGAAAGAAAAACGCCCTTGCCGGCGGCGGGCCGGCAAGGGCGAGTCCGGGCCGCGGGGCCCGATTGACTACAGATCGACTTACTTCCAGCTGTACGGCCGGAAGCGGAGGCCGCCCCAGAACTGGTAGTTGTTGTCGAGGTTGTCGAACTCGGAGAAGGGCGCGCGGGCCTGGCCGACGAGCTGCCACTTGCCGTTCTTGTCGAGATCGAAGCCGCCCTGGAGCAGGACACCGAGGCCGCCCGAGTCCTTGCCGATGTCCCAGAAGCTGACCCCGCCGCCGAAGAAGCCACGGCTCAGGATGCGGTTGATCGCCGCGTCCGCGAACACGCTGCTGTGGCCGTCCTGATCGTCGAAGGGGAACTTCCAGCCGACACCCGCCTCGAGCTCGGTGTTGTCGCCGATCTTCGGCTGGATGCCGATCTCGAAGCCGGCCTGCGGCGCGCAGCGCGAGAAGGGCAGGAGCAGGAACGTCCTGTCCATGTGGTCGGCGAAGTCGTCGTGGCTCAAACGCTCCTTGCCCGCGTAGCCGCCCACGAAGATCGGCAGGCCGCCCTTGACGTCGAGGTCGGCCTCGCAGGTGTTCGTGGAGGCCTGGCCGGCCTCGTCGGTCACCACCGCACGCACGGTGGTCGCCCCGCCCTTCTTGATCACGACGTCGTTGCGGACGAAGCCGGGCGCGGGCATGTCGAAGGTCTGGACCACGGCGCCCTTCTGGAGCACCTCGATCTTGACGCTCTTTACGCCGCCAACGACACCGGCCGCGACGCGCGAGCCCGAGACGTCGACCGTCAGCGGCTTGCCGGCGCGTACCGGGACCGGGTTTACGGTGAGGCCGCAGGTCGGCACGCAGGCCTTGACCTCGACGACGCTGGTCGCGCTCTGGCCGCCCGAGACCGCCTTCACCTCGTAGCGGCCGGGCGTCGGCGCGCCGGGGAGGCGCGTCCGATAGGAGCCGGCACTGAGCGTGCCGGTCGCGACCTCGTGCCCGTTCACCGAGAGAGCGACCTTGCCGTCGGCGGGCGGGTTCTGCACGGTGACCGTGAACTCGACCGGCTGCGTCACGCACGCGCTCGAGGCGCCGCTCAGGCTGACGACAGGGGGCAGTTGCACGGGCTTGGGAGCGCAGGCGGGATCGGCGGTGTCCTTGCCCAGGTCCTCGACCCAGAAGTTGCTGCACACCTTCGGCGTGACGAGCCGGTAGCGGACGCACTTCGAGGAGAACTCGAAGCCGAACGCGTCGATCGGCTTCTTGCCGGCCCACAGCACGTCTTTCAGCGCGTGGGGCTTGCGGTTCTTGCGCGACGCCATGAAGGGCAGCCGCGTGCCGGGCGCGATCTGGACCGGGCTGATCTCGGCGGTGGCGGCGGCGCGATCCAGGTCGGCCACGTCGCCCGCCCATCCCACTTCCGCGAGCACGGCCGCGACGTCCGCCTTCATCTTCTCTGCACGCAGCAACACCCGCAGATCGTCGGCCTTCTTGATCGGCTTGGCGAACCGGGTTGCCGGGTTCCCGAGCCGTGTCGCCCTGTGCTGCTGGGCCTCGGCGGTGACCGCCAGGGCGCCCAGGGTGAGGGCAGCGGCGAGTAGGGCCGTGAACTTCCTGCTCATGATTCTCGTCCTCCGTGGCGCGGCGACGGCCTGGGAACGTGGCCGCGTCGGCCCATTGGTCCCGCCGTCTCTACTGGATCAAGGGGGTCGGGAAGGGTCCCACCCCAGCCGCGGACACTACCACACGCTCGCCCCCCCGGAAAGCCTGTCAATAGAGACAGCCATTCGTACCTGGGCGTCCAGGCATGAGGGGTGTCATACCCGCTCAGGGGGCCTCCGCCGCAGGTTCCTTGGCCAGGGCCACGAGCGCGGGCAGCGCCTCGACGAAGGCCGACCGCGCCAGCACGCGGGTTGCACCCGCGCCGCGGGCCGCCGCAGCGCGATCGGCCCGGACGTGGCTGACGAAGGCGACCACTGGTAGCGCCTGGAACTCGGGCTCGGCGCGCAGGGCGGCGACGGCGGCCTGCCAGGGCAGGCGATCGCTGTCCGCGTCGACGAGCACGAGGCGTCCCTCGTCGCGGGCGGAAGCCAGCAGGTCCGAGGCGCCACGCACGGCGCGGACCTCGATCCCTGCGGCGCGGGCGGCCTCGCGGATCCGGCTCAGGAAGAGCAGGTCGTCCACGAGTGCGATGAGCTGCGGCATCGGTCGAACAGTATAGCCATAATGGAAGCTCCAGGGATTTCGAGCGAATGCCGAAGCGACGAGCGCGGAGCCGCTGATGGGCTTCTCCGAAGTCCGTCCGGAACAGCGCCGCAGCACGCTCGCCGCGTTCCTCACCATCTTCGGAACGCTGGCGGGGCACACGCTGCTCGAGACCGCCCGCGACGCGCTCTTCCTCGCACGCCTGCCGGCGTCGCGCCTCGCCGTCGTCTACCTCGCGATCGCCGCGGTGGCCGTCGCGGTCTCGCAGTCCCCCTGGGGTCGGCGGCGTGCCTCCGGCGCCTACGCGCTCAGCCGGCTGCTCGGCATCGGCGCGGTGGTCACCTTCGGCTTCTGGCTGCTGCTGCGCGGCGAGCACGCGCTCGAGGTCTACGCGCTCTACGTGTGGACGGGACTGCTCGGCAGCCTGGCGGTGCTCCAGTTCTGGATGGTGCTCGGCGATCTGTACACGCTCGGCGAGGCGAAGCGCCTCTACAGCCTGGTGTGGACGGGCAGCCTGCTGGGGGCCACGACCGGCGCTGCCTTCGCGCGTGTGCTGTCGGGGCGCGCGCCGGCGACGTCGCTGGTGCTGGCTGCCGCCTTGGTCCTCGCCGTCACCGCGCTAGGTCCCGCGCTCGCCCTCGGCCGCGCCGAAGGTCGCGCTGCCGCTCGCACGCGGGCCTCGGGCGCCTCGATCGCGGAGGGCCTGAAGCTCCTGCGCGGCGACGCCTACCTGCGCTCGCTGGCCGTGCTGGTGCTGGTCTCCACCGTGGCGCTGACGCTCGCCGACTACGTCTTCAAGAGCACCGTCGCGCGCTCGGTTCCACCCGAAGAGCTCGGCGCCTTCTTCGGCGGCTTCTACGCCGTGCTCAACCTGCTCTCGCTCCTCGCCCAGCTCGTGCTGGGCGGTTGGCTGTTCCAGGCGATCGGCCTCAATCGCGCGCTCTGGGTGCTGCCGTCGCTCCTGTTCCTGGGGGCCGCCGGCCTGGCGCTCGGCGGCGGGCTCGTGGCGGCGCTGCTGCTGAAAGGCGTCGACGGCTCGCTTCGGAACTCGCTCCACCGGACCGGGACCGAGCTTTTGTTCGTGCCGCTCACCCCGCACCTCCGCGCGCGCGCGAAGCCGCTCGTCGACATCGTCGGCCAGCGGGGCGGCCAGGCGTTCGCGTCGATCCTGATCCTGTCGGAGAGCGTCCTCGCCCGCGGCGACGTGGTGCTGGCCGGCGCGGCGGCCGCGACCGCGCTCGTGTGGGTCGCGCTCGTGGCCGAGCTCAAGAGCCTCTATCTCGACGTCTTCCGCGTGGCGCTGCGCGAGGGGACGCTGCGGCCGGCGCTCGACCTGCCGCCCGTGGATCTCGCGTCGCTCGAGACGCTCTTCAGCGCGCTCAACAGCGCCGACGACCACGAGGTGCTCGCGGCGATCGACCTGCTGGCGGCCGAGGGCCGCGCGCGCCTGGTCCCCGCGCTGATCCTGTATCACCCGTCGCTGCCCGTCGTGCTGAAGACGCTCCAGGTCTTCGCGCGCGAGGGCCGGACGGACTTCGTCCCCGTGGCGGACCGGCTGTTGCATCACGGCGATCCCGAGATTCGCGCCGCGGCGCTGCGGGCGCGGACGCGGGTGCGGCCGGACGAGTCGCTGCTGCACGCCGCGTCCTCTGACGCGAGCCCGCTGGTGCGGGCGACGGCCGCGGTGGGCCGGGTCGCGGGAGGCTGGGAGGGCGGAGCGGCGCAGCAGACGCTCGAGGACCTCGTGCGCGGCGGCGATGAGCTGACCTCGGTGGCGCTCGCGCGCGCGATCGCGGCGCAGCCGGCCGCCGCGTTCGAGGACGTGCTGCTGCGGCTCGCCGAGCGTGGCTCGCCTTCGACGCTGGTCCAGGTGGCGCGGGCGATGGGCGAGGTGCGCAGCCCCCGCTTCCTGCCGGTGCTGTTGGGGCTGCTCGCGCAGCGCGAGGTGCGGGGTGATGCGCGCACTGCGCTCCTGGCCTACGGCCCGGAGGGGCTCGCCTTCCTCGAAGACGCTCTCGCCGACAAGGCGTTGCCGCTCGAGCTGCGCCGGCACCTGCCGCGAACCGTCTCGCTCTTCGATCCAGTGCCGGCGGCCGCAGTGCTGCAGCGGCGGCTGCTCGAGGAGGGCGTGGGCGCGGTGCGCTACCGGATGCTGCGCGGCCTGAACCGCCTGGCAGCCGCGGCGGACGTCGAGCTGGATCCCGAGCTGCTCGCCCGGGCCACTCGCGCCACAGCCGAGGGCGTCTTCCGTGCGCTGCACTGGCGGACCGTGCTCGAGAGCGGCGCGGAACAGCTCGAGGTGCGCCGGACGCCGGGCCACGGCCTGCTGGTGCAGCTGCTCCGGGACAAGGAAGGCCAGGCGGTGGAGCGGTTGCTGCGGCTCTTGGCGCTGCAGCACCGCGGCGAGGACTTCCGCGACATCCATCGCGGGCTGCGCTCCCAGGACCCGCGGGCGCGGGCGAGCGGCCGCGAGCTGCTCGAGAACGTGCTCAAACCGCCGCTGCGCAACCCGATCCTCGCGATCGTCAGCGAGCAGAAGGACGCCGCGCGCCTGGCCGGGGCGGGCGAGCTCTACCCGGTCCGCCCGCTCGGCTACGAGGCGGTGCTCGGGCGGATGCTGGACGAGGGCGGCGAGGCGCTGCGCTGCATCGCGGTCCACCATATCGGCGAGCTGGGGCTCGTCTCGTTGCGCCCGCGTCTCGTCGCGCTGGCAGGCGACATGCCGAGCTTCTTCCTGTCGCGCGTGCTGGAGCGCACACTCGGCGCGCTGGCGCGTGAGGAGGGGGTCCGTGCCTGAGGCGCCGCGCATGGTTCCTCCGCTCGAGCGGCTGCTGCACCTGAAGCGCATCCCGCTGCTGTCGGGCCTGCCGGCCTCCGAAGTGGCGGTGCTCGCCGACGCGGCCCAGGAGCGCTCGTTCCCGAAGGGCGCCGTGGTGTTCCGCGAGGGCACGATGGCGGGCTCGATGCTGTTCGTGGTGGACGGTGCCCTTGCCAACTTCCGGCGTGGCATTCAGGTGGGCACGCTGCGTCCCGGGCACGGGATCGGCGGCCTGAGCGTGCTCGCGCGTGAGCCGCTCGGGTCGCTCGTCGTGGCCGAGGCCGACACCCTGGCGCTGGAGATCGACGCGGACGCGATCGCGGAGGTGCTCGAGGACCGCTTTCCGATCGTGCAGTACCTGCTGCGCGAGCTCAACCGGCAGACGCTCGAGCTGCTGCTGCGGCATCGGCTCGATCCGAGCGCCTTCTTCGCGGAGCCGCCGCGTGAGCCGCCGGGCCAGGCCGGGTTCGACCTCGTGGACCGGCTGCTGCTGCTGCGAAGGATGCCCGTCTTCGAGAGGAGCTCGGTCACCGCGCTCGCCGAGCTGGCGCGCACCATGGCCCACGTGCGTTTCGAGGCGGAAACCGTGTTGTGGCAGGAGGGCGAGCCCTCGCCCGGGATCCTGCTCGTCTGCGGCGGCAGCGTGCGCGCGACAGGCTCGGGCGGGATCGATTTTCGGGCGGGCCCCGGCTTTCCGCTCGGGGCGCTCGAGGCGCTCGGACAGCGGCCGCGCTGGTACGAGGCGGTCGCGCAGAGCGCGGTCGATGCGCTGCACGGCCCTATCGACGTGGTGGTGGACCTGCTCGAGGACAATTTCGAGATGGCGATGGACTACCTCGCGATCCCGGCGCGCGCGACGCTGCGCATCCTCGACTGGAGCGCCGCGCAGGGGGAGCAACCGCTCGAGGGCTAGAGGAGCCGTGCCGAGCACCTTGCGGTCGCGAGCAGGGCTGGACTAAGCTTCGCGAAGTACCCGAGTCGCGGTGCGGTGGGAGGTAGCCATGACCAGTGACGAACGCGGTGGCGGGACGTCGGGCGTCGTGCTCTCTTTCCTGGTCGGCGCGCTCTCGGGAGCCGCGCTCGCCGTCCTGTTCGCCCCGCGCTCGGGGCGCGAGACGCGCGAGCTGCTCGGCGAGAAGCTGCGCGAGACGACCGACCGCGGACGGCGGGCCTCCGAGCAGGCGCTCGCGAAGGGGCGCGAGGCCGCCGAGGATGCCGCGCACTACCTGGACCGCCAGCGTGACGCGCTCGAGAAGCGGCGCGACCGCCTCGCTTCGGCGGTCGAGGCCGGCCGACAGGCCTACCGTGACGAGAAGGAAAAGATGTAGCGCTCCATGGAGTCCTGGGGGGTCTTCTTCCTCGGCGTGATCGCGCTCGCCTCGGTCGTCCAGGCGGGCTTTCTCATCGGGCTGGCGCTGTCCGGGCGCCGACTCGCGCGCCGCGTGGACGAGCTTTCGGGCCGGCTCGACCGCGAGATCAAGCCGGCGCTCGAGAGCGTCACGCGCGTGAGCCTCGCCGCCGCCGAGATCGCCGACCTCGCGACGCTGCAGGCGCGCCGGCTCGACCTGCTGCTCGCAGACACGATCGAGAAGATCGAGGACACGACGGGCGTGATCCAGCAGCTCGTGGTCGGCCCGCTCAAGCCGATCGGCGGGGTTCTGGCGTTCCTGAAGGGCCTGCAGAAGGGGATGGAGGTCTACCTCCAGCTCGGCCGCGGCTCTTCCCCGAGCCACCCCGCGCCGGTCCGCCGCCGCGGCCACGAAGACGACGAGCATCTCTTTATTTGAGCAGGGGAGTGCTGCGTCGCACCCCCCTGAACCCCCGCTCGCTCCCCGGGAGTGAATCCCGGTCCGCTCGCAGCCTGTTGGCTGTGAGCCTGTTGCCTGTGAGCGGGGTGCTGCCCGGGGGTATCCTGCGGCGGTGAGGTGCCCTGTCTGCGGTGACGCGCGCGACCCGGCGGACGAAGTCTGCGCGGTGTGCGGAGCCGATCTGACGTCGCTGGCTCCAGGCACTGTGGTGGCCGACCGCTACGAGATCCGCGCGTACCTGGGCCGGGGCGGGATGGGGTCGGTGTACCGCGCCTTCGACCGCGTCCTCGACGAGGAGGTGGCGCTCAAGGTCCAGCGCGCACACTCGGCCCGCGGTCCCGAGGCCGAGCGCCGTTTCCGCTCCGAGGTGAAGCTGGCCCGGCAGGTGAGCCATCCCAACGTCTGCCGACTTCACGACGGCGGGCAGGAAGGGCCGTTGCGCTGGATCTCGATGGAGCTGGTGGCGGGAGAGACGCTCGCGGCGCGCCTTTCGGGTGGCCCGCTTCCCGTCGAGGAGGTATTGTCCCTCACGCTGCAGGCGGCGGAAGGCCTCGCCGCCGTGCACCGCGCCGGCGTCGTCCACCGCGACCTCAAGACCCTGAACCTGATGCTGGACGGCGCGGGTCGCCTGCGCCTCATGGACTTCGGCATCGCCAAGCCGGCCGCCGCGGGGGAGACCGGCGCCTTTGGCTACGCGCTCGGGAGCCCCGAGTACATGAGCCCCGAGCAGGCGCGCGGTCAGCCAGCCGCCGCGCGGAGCGACGTCTACTCGCTGGGCGTCGTCCTATTCGAGCTCGCGACGGGACGCGTGCCCTTCCGCGCGGAGACTCCGGTCGCGACGCTCCTGCGACACCTCCAGGCTCCTCCGCCACTCGAGGCCGCTCCCGCGCGGCTCCGGCCGGTGCTGGCTCGCGCGCTGGCGAAGGACCCGGTGGAGCGCTACGCCGACGGCGCCGAGATGGCCGAGGCGCTGCGAGCGGTGCGTGAGGGCCGCGCTCCGGCGCCGACTCCCCGGCGCGCGCATTCGCCCCGCGCGGCGATCGCGCTGGCCCTGGCGGCGGCGGGAGTGGCTGCGGCGCTCTTCCTGCGGACGCCGCCGCTCCAACCGTCCGTGCCGCCGCGTACGCTCGCCACGGCGCCGAGCCCCGTTCCGGCCGCGTTGCTTCCCGCCCGACCGGCGCCCGTTGCTTCACACCCCCTCCTCGCGACGGCGGCGCCCGTGGCCACAGCCACGCCCGAGCCTTCACCGCCGTCACCAACGCTCGCGCCCGCGGCGGCTTCGTCGACGCTGCCCTTGTCGACGCCGTCACCGACGCCCGAGGCCGACGGCTGGCTGCTGGTGCTGGCGCGGCCGTGGGCGGACGTGAGTGTCGACGGCATCCCGCGCGGCCAGACGCCGCTCGCCCGCATCCCGCTGCTCCCGGGGCCGCACGCGGTCCTCCTCACGCATCCCGGTTACCAGCCGTGGCCGCGCCGCGTCGCGATCCGATCAGGCGAGACCTTTCGGCTCACTGTGGACCTCCCGACAGACGGCGTCCCTCGGCGCTGAGCCTTGGTCCAGGCCGCCAGTCGGAATAACCTAGGACGCTTGCCATCTCTCGCCCTCCTCGTCTCGACCTCGGCCCTGGCCTTCGTGTTGAGCGGCCCGGGTGCTGCGCCGCTCCTCGCCGCGAGCGCCCAGGATCCCGCACTTGCGGCGGGGATTCGCCAGGTCGACGAGGGCGATTTCGAGGGAGCCGTGGCGACGCTCGGCTCCGTGGTCGAACGCTTGTCGGCCACAGGTGGTCACGGCGCCGCGCAGGCCTGCCTCTACCTCGGCATCGCCCATCTCGCTCTCGACCAGCGAGACGCCGCCCGGGGCCGCTTTCGCCAGGCGCTCGGCCACGACGCGACCCTGCGGCTCGACGCCGCGCGCTTCTCGCCGAAGCTGCTCGCCGCGTTCGAAGAGGCTCGGCGCGAGCGGGAGGCCGAGGCGCGCGCCGCGGCGCCTTCCGTCGCTCCCGAGGCGAAGAAGAGCCGCAGCGGCCAGACGCTGCTGCTCGGCGGGGCCGCGGTCGCAGCGGGAACGGGCGTCGCCCTCGCGCTCCGCGGCGGGAATACGGGGAGCGGGGAGGTGAGTCTGGTCGGCGCGCGTTTCGGGACGCTGGTGCTCGAATGCCCGAACGGCACCGCCGCAACGCTGCTCCCCGTCGCGATCGACCTGAGCGCCGAGAACGGCAGCGGGCGCGACGTGACGATCGGCGCGGTCTCCGCCGTCCTCTTCATCGTGGCTTCGCCGGCGGTTCCAGGCGAAATCGGCTTCAGTAGCAACCCACCTGCCACGGTCGCTCCCACCACGCTGCGCCCGGGCACGAACGCCCTGCGCGTGCAGACGACCCTCACCTGCGCGAACGGCGAGGGCGACGCGTCGCGCTTCAACGAATGGAAGGGACGCGTGACCCTCACCGCTGGCGCCGCGCATACCGTCGAGACCGTCGACACGATGCGCGTGAACTTGCCCTGACGTTTTCACTTCGAGGCGCTGATCAGGTAGGTGAGCTCGTGCTCGCCGAACCCCGGGCAGGTCACGCCGGTGGCGCCGCGGGCGGAGACGAAGCGGGAAGTGCCGCTGCCCGTCATCTGCCCCGAGAAGCGGACGTTCTTGCCGCCGGGGCAGGGCCCCTCCGGCGGCTTCGGACCGTTCGTCGTGAACTCGATGACTCCACCTGAGCCGATGCTTCCCTGGAGCTCGTAGGACTCCGGCGGGCACGACGATGTTACGGTGGCGAAGCCACCGAGGGCTGTGGTCGAACCGCTGGCCGTGCCCGCGCTAAGCGTCATCGCGCCGTAGCAGGTGAACTGCTTCTGGAACCCATCGCTCTTGCGGAGGACCTGGAGCGTCCACGTCAGGGAGTAGCGGCCCGCCACGTCCGGCGACGGGGTGGCGGAGGTGGGGCTCTCGCCGTCGCCCCCACACGCGGAGAGCCCGAGAGCGAGCGGGATGGCGAGGGCAAAGCCGGAGATGCGTTTCGTCGAATCGCGGTTCATGGGTGCCTCCTTCTTACAGGCACCTCTTCCAGGGGCAATGTGCGTGCCGCACCGCCGCAGGCAGAAGTCCTTGTCTGTCATCGAGCGGGAGGCGATCCGTGTTCGACGATCGAAGCACCCGTTCGAGCATCGAACGGGCGAACCGATCGCGCGCGCTACTCGTCGTCGCGGTGGTGCAGGCCCCAGGCCTCTAGCCGGCGATAGAAGGTCTCCGGCGAGATACCGAGCAGCTCGATCGCCCGGCGCTTGTGGCCTTTCGTGTGCTCGAGGGTCCGGAGCACATGGGCGCGTTCAGCCTCCTCGACCACCTCGCGCAGCGGACGCGGGGGACCGCCGGCCGAGGGGGAAAAGGCTGCCTCGCCACGCAGATGGTCCGGCAGATGCTCCGGCCTCACCTCCTCGCCGTCCACGAGGCAGACCGCGCGCTCCACCACCTGCTGCAGCTCGCGCACGTTGAACGGCCAGTGGTGGCGCTGGAGCAGCTCGAGCGTCTCGGGGACGAAGCGGTGGCGGATGGGCCCTCGGTCCACGCGCGACAGCACGTGCTCGACGAGGAGCGGGACGTCAGCGGGCCGCTCCCGCAGCGGCGGGATCACGATCGTGTGGCCGAGGCGGGCGAGGAGATCGGCGCGGAAGCGCCCGGCCTCGACGTCCTTCTCGAGCGGCCGATTGGTGGCGGACACCACAAGGGCGTCCACGCGCCTCGCCGCGGTGTCGCCCACCCGGAATAGCTCACCCGAGTCGAGGAAGCGGAGGAGCTTCGTCTGGAGGGCAGGCTCCACGTCCCCGATTTCGTCGAGGAATAGGACCCCCTGGTCGGCCATCTCGAGCCGGCCCTTCTTGTCGCGGGTCGCCTCGGTGAAGGCTCCCCGGACGTGGCCGAACAGCTCGGACTCCACGAGCGTCGGGGCGAGGGCGGGGATGGGGACCGGTACCCAGCCGCGCGCCGAGCGTCCACTCTCTGCGGCGTAAGCCCGGGCGAAGAGCTCCTTGCCCGTGCCCGTCTCGCCGCGCAGCAGGACTCGCGCTCCCCGCCGGGCGAAGCGCCGGAGCGTGTCGTAGGCCTGGAGCAGCGGCGGCGAGCGACCCACGATCTCGTGGCGCAACAGCTCCGACTGCAGAAGCTCGAGCCGCTCGTCGCTGCGGGCGAGGGCCTCCGTCGTTCGGGCGTGCTCCTCCGCCCGGTCGAGGACGAGAGCGGCATGGACGGCGAGCGCCGTGGCGAAGTCCAGGTCCTCCGCGGAGAAGGCGCGCTCGGACGCCTGCGTGTCCAGGTAGAGGACGCCACGCACAGGGGGCGGCCCGAGCGGCACCGCGAGAACGGAGCGGATGCGGAAGCGGTGGATGCTCGCGGCCCCCTTGAAGCTCGCATCGCCGCGGATGTCGGACGCGAGCACGGCGAGGCCGGTCTCGATCACGTGTCGGACGACCGAGAGGCTGATCGGCCAGCGCTCGGGAGCGGGACTGAGGTCGAGTCCGTGGCAGGCAAGCGGGCGAGGGGTGCCGTCCGGAGCGAGGGCAAGGAGGCACGCCCGCTCGGGGGCGAGGGCCTCGACTGCGGCCGAGAGGATTCGCTCGACAACAGCGACCGGGGATCGCTCGGACAGCAGCTCCCGAGAGATCCGGTAGAGGGCGAGCAGGCGCTCCTTCCCGAGGGCCGCGGTCCCGAGCGGCTGCCCCGGGTCGCGGGTCGCCTCCGTGTGAGCCCCGGTGCCTGTGCGCTCATCGCTCACCGAGCGGCCTCCCGCACGCGGCGGGCGATGGTGCGTTCGAGGCGGATGCGCTCGTCGGGGACGAAGCGGCCCGTGGCGATCACGACTGTCGTGCCGTCGCGGGCGCGCAGGGTCACGGAGCCGGGGCGCGGCTCGACCGCCTCGACCGCTCTCCACTCGAGCTGGACGGCTCCGCCGAGCGATCGCTCCACGAGGCCCGTGGCCACCGCGTCGATCCGCCACGCGAGGCGGTGAGCCGCGAGCGCGGCGAGCGTCGCTGCGCCGAGCCCGGCCGCGATCCCGAGGGCGCGCGGCCGCGCGCCGCACGCCGCTGCCGCGAGGGCGAGCGCTGCGCCCAGCGCCGCGGCCGACTGGGTCCACGGGTGCTCGACGCGCACCCCCTCGTTCGCCCAGGTGAAGCGCGGCGCGCCCAGCGCCACCACGGTGAGCACGGCCGCCAGCAGCGGGAGCAGGAGGCGGATGCCCCTCCGCGGGATCAAGAAGCCTTGCCGCGTCCGAACAGCCGCTTCAGGATTCCGCCGCCGCCGCTGCCTTCTTCGGACTGGATCCCGAGCGCCGCCGCGGCTTCCTTGTGCCCGGGCCGCAGCTCGAGCGCGCGCTTGAACATCCCCTGGGCGCGGGCCGCGAAGCCACCGGTCTTGTAGACCATGCCGAGCTCGTAGTGAGCGTCGGCGCTCGTGGGGTCCTCGCGCATGAGCTCGTGGAGCAGCTCCTCGGCGCGGCGCAGCCACTGCGGGTTCTTCGAGTACGCCCGCGCGAGCAGCAGCCGCCCGCGGTGTTGCTGGCGCCGCGGCTCCATGCGGGGGAGCGAGGACTCGAGGATCTGGATCGCGTCCCAGTAGCGCGCCTGCGCGAGCAGGCGCTGGGCCTTGAACAGGATCTCCTCGGGAGGCACGTACCCGGCGGGCTCCTCGGGGGACGGGGAAGGGGGGGCCGGGGCGGCTCCGAGCGTGGCCTGCTCCCGCGCTGTCGCGCGCGGGCGGCGCACGATCCCCGAGCGGGTTTCGTAAGAGGCGCGGCTCCTCGCCTCGCCGAGCACCTCCCACGCCTCTCCGACGCGGATGAAGATGGCCTCGAGGATGTCGTGCATGTCCTCGATACGGCGATCGCGATGGGCGTCGGGGTGATAGCGCTTGGCGAGCCCCACGTAGGCACTTCTCACCTCGGCGTCGTTGCAGCCGGGCTCGACGCCCAGCACCTCGAAGTGGTTCTTCAGCGGGAGTGACTGGAAGATATCGAGGATTTCTCGGCGGCGCTCGATCGTCGCCGCATCCATGGGCTGCGTGTCCGCGGTTGCGGCCGCCGGCGCCGGCCCGGCCGACGCGGCCTCGGCGATCGGCTCGGCCTCATCTTCGGGAATCGCCTCCGCGATGATGTCCTCGGTCACGCGCTCCGCCCGCGGCTCCGCGGCTGACTCCGCCGCCACTGGCTCCGCTTTCGGCTCTGCGGCTGACGCCGCGGCCGGCTCTGCCGGGAGCGCTGCCCCGGCCTGCGCCGGGGGCTGCGCCTCGGGAGCCCGCTCCACCGTGCTCGGCGCCACGGGCGGGGGTGGGGCCACGGGTGGCAGGGCTGCAAGTCGTTGAGTCTGCCGCGTGTCAGGCGCGGGCCGGCACACGACGCGCCCGGTCAGCAACAGCCCGAGCAGGGAGCGCTCGCTCTCCGTCGGATCGCCGGGCACGAGCTGCAACACCTGGCGCGCCGAGACGAGTCCGTCGATGCGCGAGAGCAGATAGCCCTCCGTCAGGGTGAGCGTCCGCTCGTCGGCCAGGGCCGTGGTCGCCACCAGTCGCTGGTCGAGATCGCCAAGGGCGGCCCGAACCGCGTCGTCGTGCTGCAACTGCCGAACGGCCTCGAGGATCAGCGGCTCCGTCGCGACGGCCACCCCCACCAGGTCCGCTGGGACCTCGCCCCCCTCCTCGAAGCGTACCGGCTGGGACTCGTCGGCGAGGCGCTCGATCAGGCGGTCGCGCAGGCTGCTGGATCCCGGCTGTGGCCCGTCACTCGGGGCCGGCCTGCGCATGCCGATCTCCGAAAGCACCCGCTCCAGGCGCAGCCGGACCGAGTCGTTCGGCTTGGGCATCGGGGTGGCCGGCGGGTCGGTCGGCGCCGGTCCCAGCGCCACGATCTGGCCGGCTTCGAGCCGTACGCGCAGTGGCGCCTCGTCTCCGCCGACGACCAAGAGACCCGTCCACTTCGAGCGGAACGCCTCCGCGAGGAGGGCGAGGCCGCCCCTTGGCGGCGACGATTGGGTCGTGGTCGTCGTCGGCACCGAGCGTTAGTATAGCGCCCGTCTTGACGCCCGTGGCGGCGAGGGCCAAACTGCCGTGGCGCCAATGGCCCAGGTCCTCGTCGTCGACGACGACCCCCACATCGGAAAGACGCTCGTGGACCTGCTGAGCCTGCATGGCTACCCTGCCTCGCGAGCCGAGTCGGGCGAACGCGGCCTCGAGGCGCTCGCGGCCGGCGGTTTCGACCTCGTGCTGCTCGACGTACGGCTTCCGGGGATGAGCGGCTTCGAGACGTGCACGCGCATCCGCGAAGTCCACGGCCCGCACCTGCCGCTGATCATGATGACCGCGTTCGGCGATCCGGTGGCGGTGAGGCGGGGCTACGAGGCGGGCGCCGACGACTTTCTGCACAAGCCGATCGACACCCCGGCGCTGATCCTGAAGGTGCGCGCCTTCCTGCGCCTGAAGTCGACGCACGACGAGCTGGCGCAGAGCCGCGAGCAGGCGCAGGCGCGCGCGCGGGACCTGGCGCGGTTGCACGAGATCGGGCGCGACTGGTCGCTGATTGCCGAGTCTTTCGAGTTCAACCGCATGCTGACGCAGCGGCTCGCCGGCCTGATCGGCGCGCCGATCGTGGGGATAGCACTCCACGACCCGGCGAACCGCACGATGGAGGCGGCGTTGCCGGTGCACGGCCTGAGCGACGAGCGCGCGAAGGCCTTCCGCTACGTGGCGCGGCCCGAATACCGCAGCCTTTGGAGCCCGAGGAGCGGCCGGCCCTACGTGAGCAACCAGCCGGCGCTCGATCCGCGCCTCGCGCAGGAGCTCGGGCTCATGGCCGAGGCCGAGTCGGTGGTGCTGGTCCCGCTGCTGGCCGAGGGCGAGCTGATCGGCCTCTTGGGCGCGGCCGACAAGCCCGGCGGGTTCGGCGAAGGCGACGTGCAGATCCTGTCGACCTTCGCCGGACCGGTGGCGACCTTCCTCCGCAGCCGCCAGATCTTCGACCAGAAGCGGCGCCAGGCGGCGCGCTTCGAGCGCCTCGCGGCGCTCGTCGGCGACATGGCCGCGATCTCGGGGCGCTCGCGCCTGCTCGAGCTCACCGTGCGGCGCGTGCAGCGCGACCTCGGCTACGAGCGCGCCGCTTTCCACGCCCCGCGCGCGGACGGATCGCTCGGCGTCGAAGCCGAGGCCGGGTCGGGGCCGCTGTCCTCCGACCCCGAGGCGCTGCGCTGGGCGCTGCGGCTCGCCTCGCCGCTCGAGGCCTCGCGCAGCGAGACCGCCACGGAGCTCGCCGTCCCGGTGCGCGCCGGCGAGCACGCGCTCGGGGTGCTCACGGTGGTGCGGGGCCGCCCCGGTGCGTTCGACGACGACGAGACGAGCCTGCTCTCGACGCTCGGCGGGCAGCTCGCGCTCGCGCTGCGGCGCGCCGAAAGCGAGGCGGCGACCGAGCACCTGGCTCGCCAGATGGCGACGCTCTACGACCTGGGGCTCGAGACCGCGGCGCTCACCGACCTGCAGGCGCTCTTCGCGCGCGCGACCGAGGAGGCCGGGCGCTTGATCCGGGCCGACCACAGCTCGGTGTTCCGCTACGACGACCGCGAGGAGCTGCTGCGCCTCTTCGCCGTATGGGCGAGCGAGCCGTCGCCGCCGCCCGAGCCGCGGCCGAGCTTCCGGCTCGGCGAGGGCATCGCCGGACGCGTGGCGCGCGACCTCTTGCCCGTGCTGGTCAACCAGGCGGAGCGCCACGAGGACTTCGTCCCCCGCGACAACCCGGTGGCCCGGATCCTGTGCGTGCCGCTCACGCACTTCGATCGCGACCGCGCGGCGACGGTGCTCTACGGCGTGTTGAACGCGACGCGGCGACACGGCTCGCCGCCCTTCACCGACGACGACCTCGAGTACCTCACGCGCTTCGCCGGCCAGCTCTCGATCGCCGTCGCCAACTCGGTGGCCTTCGCCGCCGAGCGCGAGCGCAGCGAGCAGCTCGAGCTCGTGAACGCGGTGCTGCGCGAGTCGGCGGCGCTCTTGTCGCGCGAGCGCATCCTGGAGACCGCGGTCAAGCGCATCCACGAGGCGTTCAAGCCGCCGCTCGTCGCGATGCTCGTCCCCGAGGGCGAGCTGTTCCGGCTGGCGGCGTCGGCCGGTCGTCCGGGCCGCGACGCTGGCTTCGCAGGCTCGCCGCTCGGCGAGGGGCCCCAGGGGCAAGCGCTGCGACAGCGGGCCACTGTCCTCGCGGGGGAGGGCGATCCGGGCTTCACGCCCCAGTCCCAGGACGCGCGCAACGCGCTCGCGGTACCGGTCCTCTCGGCCGACGAGGTCGTCGCGGTGCTGTACGTGGAGGGCGACCGGCCGGGCGCCTTCGACCGCGGCCAGGTGATCACGCTCCAGACGCTCGCCGACGGGATCGGCATCCTGCTGCGCAACGCCGAGCTCTACGCGACGCTCGAGCACACGAACGCCCGGCTCGTCGAGCTCGACCGCACCAAGAGCGAGCTCGTGAACGTGGTGGCGCACGACTTCCGGGCGCCGCTCGCGGCGATCCTGGGCTGGGCGGAGCTGCTCGCCGGCGAGGGCGAGGCGCCGCTCCAGGAGCAGAAGACACGCGCGCGCGCGATCGTGGGCGCGGCCGCGCGCATGGCGGGGCTGATGGACCGCACGCTCGAGACCACGCGTCTCGAGACGGGGCAGTTCGCGTTCGACTTCCGCCTCGTCGACCTCGCGGCGCGGCTGCGCGAGTCGGCGGAGCACTTCAGCTCGGACCCCGAGCACCCGCTGGTGCTCGATCTGCCGGACGAGCCGCTGCCGGCCTGGGCGGACGGCGAGCGCATCGCCGAGGTCGTCGAGAACCTGCTGCAGAACGCGGTCAAGTACTCGCCGGGCGGGGGCGAAGTGCGGCTCGCGGTCCGCCGCGAGCGCGAGACCGCCGTGGTGAGCGTGAGCGACCGCGGCATCGGCATCGCCCCCGAAGACATCGCGAAGCTGTTCCGTCCCTTCTCGCGCCTCCGCGACCGAAAGAGCAGCGGGATCGAGGGCTTCGGGCTGGGGCTGTCTATCTGCGAGCGCTTCGTGCGCGCCCACGGCGGCCGCTTCGAGGTGGCGAGCCGGCCCGGCGAAGGCTCGACCTTCAGCTTCACGCTGCCCCTCTTCGGCGCCGTCGCGCAGGCGAGCGCCCCGGTGATCGTGGTGGCGACGCCCGACGCGGGGACGCGCCGTGACGTGCGCCGAGCCGCGGAGCCTTTGGGCTTCGCCGTCCACGAGGTCCAGGACGGTGTCGAGGCGGTAGAAGCGGCGGCGCGGCTGCGGCCGGCCGCGCTCGTGCTCGAGCGGATCCTGCCGCGCCTGCGCGCCGATCAGGTGGCCGAGCGGCTGCAGGCGCAGGCCGCGACCCGCGCCGTGCCGATCCTGCTGCTCGGCGCCGCGGGGGACACGGCCGATCCGGCCGGACTCTTCCGCGAGTGCCTGCCGCACCCGCTCGACCGTAGAATGCTGCAAGCGGCGCTCGAGCGGCTCGGCGCGCCGGTTCACTGAAGCGAGGGCTCTTGCGCGAGGTTCTGGAGGCGGCGCTCGAGGCCGAGGCCCGCGGCGAGCGCGCGGCGCTCGTCACGGTCGTGGCGACCGAGGGTTCGACCCCGCAGAAGGCGGGCGCGCGCATGCTGGTCTACGCCGACGGCCGCATCTTCGGCACGATCGGGGGTGGCTGCCTCGAGGCCGAGATGTCCTGGCGCGCGCGCGAGGCGATCGAGGCGGGCCGCCCGCGGCTCGTGGGCTACGACCTCACGCCGGAGCAGGCGGGCGAGGACGGGCTCGTGTGCGGGGGGAGGATGCAGGTGTTCATCGAGCCCATCGAAGGCGTCCCGGTGCTGTGCCTGTTCGGCGCGGGCCACGTGGCGCAGCCGCTCGCGCGGCTGGCCAAGGCCTGCGGCTTCCGGGTGGAGCTGGCGGACGACCGGGTGAAGTTCGCGAACGCCGAGCGCTTTCCGGAAGCCGACCTGATCGTGGTCGATGGCTTCGCGGCGGCGGCCGAGCGCATGACGCTGGGATCCCGGTCCTATGCGGTCGTGGTGACGCGGGGCCACAAGGGGGACGCCCTGGCCCTGGAAGCGGCGCTGGCGCGCGGCTCGCGCTACGTGGGTCTCCTGGGCAGCCGGCCCAAGGTCGTCCACATCTTTGCGGCGCTCGCGGAGCGGGGGGTCTCCAAGGAGTCCCTGTCGCGCGTCCACGCACCGATGGGCATCGAGATCGGGGCCCAGACGCCCGACGAGATCGCGGTGAGCATTCTGGCCGAGATGATCGCCGTGCGCCGGGGGCAGGACCCGGCACGCGCCCGGTCGATGAAGATGGAGTTGCCGGGCCGCCTGGCCGTTGGCCGAACCGCAGACAGATCTTGAAGTAAGCCTTCAGACACATCTTGAAGTAAGACCTGAGGTGCAGTACCCTAACCGCCCAAGGGTCTGGATGAAGGACCTCCGAGCGGTCATCCTCGCGCCTCTGATCCTGCTACCGATCGCGCTCGCGGCCGGTGAGAAGGCCGTCGTGCCGGCGCTCACCGAGGAACACTGGAACGCTTCGCGGACGCTCCGCTTCAAGACGCCGCCCGGGTGGAGCGTGACCCACACCCCCGGCGATCTGGAGCTGACGGAGGCGCGCGGCGACGGCATGATCCTTCGTCTGTTGCGGCGCGAAAGCGAGCTGGGGCTCGACAGCCTGCACGTCGAGTGCATGATGGTGCGCCTGGCCGGGCCCATGGAGACGCACCCGCGCGTCGGCTACGAGTACGACTTCGTGGGCGGAGCGATCGCCGGCCGCCGTGCGCTCGATTCCGCGTTCGTCGTGGAATACGACGAGCCGATCCATGGCGAGAAGAAGTGGCGCCAGCGCAACCTGACGCTGGTGGGGGATGGCGAGTCGATCTGCATCGTGACGTACGCCCCAAACGGGGTATGGAAGAAGTCGAATGCGGCACGCAAATTGCTTACTTCTCTCGCGGAGAGCGTGAAATGGCCCTGAGCGTGTCCGATGTCCTGCCACGTACCGGGGCAGCGACCACACGCCGCCAGATCTGGTCGATCGGTGGCGGAAAGGGCGGGATCGGCAAGTCGCTGCTGGCGGCCTCGATCGGATGGCAGCTTGCCCGAATGGGCCGACGCGTGGTTCTGGTGGACGCCGACCTCGGCGGCGCGAACCTCCACACCTGCCTCGGACTGCCACAACCCGAGCGTTCGCTCGGGGACTTCGTTCAGCGCCGGGTCGAGTCGATCGACGAGGTGCTGACGGATACACAGGCGCCCGGCCTGCGCGTCATCAGCGGGGCCTCCGACCTGCTCTCGGCCGCGAACATCAAGCACCTTCAGAAGGTGCGGGTGATGAACCAGGTCCGCGCCCTCGACGTCGACGTCGTGCTGATCGACCTCGGGGCCGGCACCTCGTACAACATTCTCGACTTCTTCCTGCTCTCGGACGTCTCGATCCTCGCGGTCGTACCCGAGCCCACCTCGATCGAGAACGGCTACCGCTTCATCAAGAGCGCGCTCTATCGCCGACTGCGCGCGGTCGCGCCTACGGACGAGGTGCGCGATCTGATCGACTCGGCGCTCGATCCGAAGAACCCGCTCGGGATCCGGACGCCGGCGGAGCTCTTGGCCCGGGTGGAGAGCGACGACGCCGAGGCCGGCCGCACGCTGCGGCGCGAGATGGCGGCGTTCCAGCCGCGCTTCGTCGTGAACGAGATCCGCGACGTGGCCGACGTGGCGATCGGGCACCAGCTCGTGGCCGCCTGCGGCCGCCATCTCGGGCTGCGCGCCAGTTACGCCGGCTTCGTCCACCACGACGATGCGGTGTGGCGCGCGGTGCGCAAGCGCCGGCTGTTCATGTCGGACGCTCCCACCTCGCGCGCGGCGGAGGAGATCCGCCAACTGACCCGGGGCCTCGTCAAGGGGGAGAGCCTCGGCCATGGCTACTGACGCCGTGGGGCGCGAGGACCTCTACGCCGTGCTCGGCCTCGAGCCGCGCGCCTCCGGCGAGCAGGTCGAGCGCGCCTACCGCTTCAGCCTCGAGCTCTACCACGAGGGGGCGCTCGCGACCTACTCGCTGCTCGAGCCCTCCGAAGCCGAACAGCAGCGAGCTCGCGTGCGCGAGGCCTACGAGGTGCTGAGCGACGAGGAGAAGCGCAAGAGCTACGACGCGAACCAGGGATTCTTGCCACCCGACTCGCCGGTGCTGGCGTTCCCGGGGCCCGTGCACGCGCGCCCGGAGCAGGAGCTGCCCGAGGTGCTCACCGGCGCGGAGCTGCGGAAGATCCGCGAGGCTCGCGGCGTCTCGCTCCGGCACATCGCTTCGGTCACGAAGATCGGGCTGCGCTTCCTCGAGTACGTCGAGGAGGACCGCTTCGCCTTCCTGCCCGCCCCGGTATATCTGCGCGGCTTCCTGCAGGAGTACGCGCGGCTCGTGGGCATCGACCCGCGGCGCACCGCCGACGCGTACATGAATCGCCTCGGGCCGAAGCCGTAGACGCGCCCGCCGCCCGGATCCACTCTCGCCGGTTCATGACGCGTCGGAGGCTAGCACGCCCGCCGGGCCGCGCTGGTCTATGATGTCGCGGCCCGGCCGGGCGGGCGATGGGAGCGAGCGCGAGCGTGGACCAGGAGAGTGACCTGATCGCCCGGGCCGGGGCCGCCCTCGCGCGCGCAGTATTCATCGCGAGCGACCTCGTCTTCGGCCCGTGGACGATCGCGCTTCTCTTCGGCGCCGGGCTGTTCCTGACGCTGCGCTTCCGGCTGGTGCAGCTCGTGCACTGGCGCGAGGTGCTGGCCGCCATGCGGCGCACGGCGTCCGAGGGCAGCGGTGCGCTGAGCCCGTTCCAGGCGTTCACGACGGCGCTCGCGGCGTCGATCGGCACCGGCAACATCGCGGGCGTGGCGACCGCGATCGTGTCCGGCGGGCCCGGGGCGCTCTTCTGGATCTGGTGCTACGGCTTCGTCGCGATGGCGATCAAGTTTGCCGAGGCCGTGCTGGGGGTCCGCTACCGCCAGCTCGGCGGCGGGCGGCTCTCGGCGGGCCCGATGCACTACCTGCGCGACGGCCTCGGGCTCCCGCGGCTGGCCTGGCTCTACGCGCTCGTCGCGGGGGTCGCGGCGCTCACCACGACGCCGTTCACGCAGCCCAACTCGATCGCGGTCGTGATGCAGAGCGAGCTCAGCGTGCCCACGCTCGTGACGGGCATCGTGGTGGCAATACTCACCTGGCTGGTGGTGATCGGCGGCGTCTCGTCGATCGGCCGGGTCGCCGAACGGCTGGCGCCGGCGAAGGTGATCCTGTACTTCGCGGGCGGGCTGTTCGTGATCCTGCTGCATGCCGACCGGCTGCCCGCGACGCTGATGCTGGTGCTGCGCGAGGCGTTCTCGTTCCGCGCGGCGGCGGGGAGCGCGGCCGGCATCGGGGTCATGGTCGCGATGCGCTACGGGCTCGCCCGCGGCATCTACGCCAACGAGGCCGGCTACGGGACGGCAGCGGTGGCGTACGGCACTGCGCGCAGCGAGCGGCCGGTGCTGCAGGGCTACGCGGCGGTGCTCGAGGTGTTCATCATCTCGTTCGTCACCTCGAGCATCAGTGCGCTCAGCGTGCTCGTGACCGACGTCTGGCGCTCCGGTCTCACCAGCACGGCGGCCGTGGCGGGGGCCTTCAACCAGGCGGTCCCCGTGGCGGGCGGCTGGGTCGTCGCGTTCTGCGCCTTCATGTTCGGCTACACGACGCTCATCGGCTGGGCCTACTACGGCGAGCAGTGCCTCGAGTACGTCTTCGGGCCGCGCGTGATCACGCCGTACCGTTGGATCTACTGCGGCCTGGTGGTACTCGGGGCGACGAGCCGCGTGGACCTCGTCTGGGCCTGGGGCGACCTGATGAACGGCCTGCAGATCTTCCCGAACCTCGTCGGGGTGATCGGCCTGTCCGGAGTGGTGGCTGGTCTGCTGCGCGAGGAGGAAGCGCGGGGACGCTCCGTGCCGACGCCGGGGGCCAGCGGGTGACGGGATTCGACCGCGCCGGATTGGAGCTGAGCTGCGACGGTGTCTCGCTCGAGGCCGCGGCCGCCGCGCACGGGACGCCGCTCTACGTCTACAGCCGCGCGGCGATCGAAGCAGCCTATACGGGCTACACGAGCGCCTTCGCCCCGGTGCGTCACCGGATCTGTTACGCGGTCAAGGCCAACGGCAACGGCGCGATCCTGCGGCTCTTCGCGGGCCTCGGCGCGGGGGCCGACATCGTGTCCGGTGGCGAGCTCGTCGCCGCGCGCCGGGCCGGCTTCGCGCCGGCGCGGATCGTGTTCGCGGGCGTCGGCAAGACCGAGGCCGAGATCGCGCTCGGGCTCGAGCACGGGATCGGCGAGTGGAACGCGGAGAGCGAGGACGAGATCGCGCGCCTGGGCGCGGCCGCCGCGGCCCGCGGAACGGTCGCACGCGTCTCGCTGCGGGTGAACCCGGACATCGACGCGCGCTCGCACCCGTACATTTCGACCGGGCTGCGCGAGGCCAAGTTCGGGGTCGACATCGCCGAGGCGGCGGCGATCCTGCGCCGGGCGCGGGCTCGCGCGGGGGTCGAGGTGGTCGGGGTGCAATGCCACATCGGCTCGCAGATCGTGGACACGGAGCCGCTTGCGGCCGCGGCGCGGGCGCTCGCCGCGCTCAGCCGGCAGCTGCTCGGGGAAGGCTTCGAGCTGCGCACGATCGACATCGGCGGCGGCCTCGGCGTGAGCTACGACGGCAGCGGGACGCCGGATCCTGCGCGGCTCGCCGGGGCCGTGCTGCCCGCGCTCCTTGGCCTGCCGCTGACGCTGGTGCTCGAGCCGGGCCGATCGCTGGTGGCCGCGGCGGGGGCGCTCCTGACGCGCGTGTTGTACATCAAGCAAGGCCACGGCAAGCGCTTCGTGGTGGTGGACGCGGGAATGAACGACCTGCTGCGACCGGCGCTCTACGAAGCGTTCCACCGCGTCGAGCCGGTCCTTACCCGCGGGCGGGCGCTGGAGCTCGTCGACGTGGTCGGCCCGGTCTGCGAGACGAGCGATTTCCTGGCGCGCCGCCGCGAGCTCGAGCTGCCGGAGCCAGGCGAGCTTTTGGTCGTGCGCGACACGGGGGCCTACGGCTTCTGCATGTCGTCGAACTACAACATGCGGCCGCGGGCCGCCGAGGTCCTGATCGAAAATGGAACGACGCGGCTCATCCGGAGGCGCGAGACGTTCGAGGATCTGGTAGGGACGGAAGTGTGACCTCGTTCAGGTCCAGCCGGCCTTGCGACGCGCCCCGCGACTCAGGCGGCGCGCCAGCGAGAAGCGACCAGGCTCACGGCTGCTTCCATGCCTTGTCATACCTCAGGATGCCGGTCGGGCCGATCACGAGGCCTCGCACGTCCCGGCGATAGGCGGTGAACACGGCGGAGTGGTAGAGCGGGACGAACGGCATGTCGTTCTGCACCAGCTCCTGGGCCTGGCGGTAGAGTGTGAGCCGTGCCCCGGCCGCGCTGTCCTGGCGCGCGCGCTTCAGCAGCCCGTCCATCACGGCGCTCTTGTAGCGGCTGCGGTTGGTGGTGCCGATCGAGCCCGAGTCGACGAGCGCCGTCAGGAAGTCGTTCGGGTCGAGGGTGTCGGCCCGCCAGCCGAGAAGCGCGAGCTCGAAGTCGCCACGCGAGGTGAGCGCCACGTGCTCGGCCCAGCTCTCCACCTTCCTCAGGCGGACGGCGAGCCCGACCTGTGCCAGATCGTCGCGGATGCGTTCCGCGGCGCGCAGCGGCTCGAGCAGATAGGGCCGCGGCGCGCGCGAGACGGTCAGCGTCGTCTCGAAGCCCCGAGCCACACGCGCGTCGGCCAAGAGACGGCGTGCCGCTTCGCGGTCGAGCATCAGCTCGCGCGCGCGGGTGTCGGGCCCCAGCAGCGTGGGCGGCAGCGCGGCGTGGGCGGGCTCGGCGTGCCCGGCGAGGAGCTCGCGCACGAGCGCGCTGCGGTCGACGGCCCGGGACAGCGCTCGCCGCACGCGGACGTCGGAGAAGGGACTCCGCTCGTTGTTGACGGCGAGGAACGTGAGATTGAGGCCGGCCTGCGTGTCGAGCGTGACGCTGGCATGAGCGCGCAGCAGAGCCGCGCGGCCGGGGCCGAGCGCCGAGGAGACGTCCGCCTCACCCGCGGCGAGGGCGCGGGCGAGCGCTTCCTCGCTCCGAAACCGGCGGAACAGCAGGCGCTTGCTTCGCGGCGCGCCGCCCCAATGGCCGTCGAAGGCGAGAAGCTCGACCAGGCCCGGCTTCACCGCACCCAGCCGAAACGGGCCCGTGCCGACCGGCGTCTCGGGCCGGGCCACGAACCGCGCCGGGCTCTGGATCGCGAAGAAGGGCTGCGACAGCGTCGAGAGCAGCGCCGCGTTCGGCCGGTCGAGCGTGATCTGGACCACGAAGGGCCCCAGGCGGGCGGCGTGGCCCGGAAAGCCGCGCTCGTCGCGCAGGTGCTCGAGGTTCGCCGCCACCGCGTCCGCGTCGAGCCGGGTGCCGTCGTGGAACAGCACACCCTCGCGGAGCGTCAGCGTCCAGACGCGCTGGTCGGGAGTGGCCCAGGCGGTGGCGAGCACGCCCTCGGGGCGCAACGAGCCGGGCCGCACCCGGACCAGGGTCTCGCACACGTTCGCGACGATCTCGGCGGCCACCAGGTCGGTCGCGCGGTGCGGGGCGAGGCCGGCCGGATCGGCGAGCGTTCCGATCACCAGCGTCTCAGCCGGAGCGGTGGCGGCGAGCGCGGCGAGCACGAGTGCTCCGGTCATCGCCGCGATTCTAGTACGTCACTCGTAGCGCAACGCCTCGATCGGGTCGAGGTTGGCGGCCTTGCGCGCCGGGTACCAGCCGAAGAAGATCCCGACCGCGGCCGAGAACGCGAACGCGATCAGGATCGACGCCGTGGTGATCGCGACCGGCCAACCCAGGCTGCGCGTGATCGTCTCGGAGACGAAAACGCCGAGCACGATCCCGGCGAGGCCGCCCACGAGCGAGAGTGCGATCGCCTCCGCCAGGAACTGGCGCATCACGTCGCCGGTCTTGGCGCCCACCGCCATCCGCACGCCGATCTCGCGCGTCCTTTCCGTCACCGAGACCAGCATGATGTTCATGATCCCGATCCCGCCCACCAGCAGCGAGACCGACGCCACGCTCATCAGCAGCCCGGTCATGGTCTCGGCCATCTGGACGCGCGTCGCGGCCATCTCCTCGATGGTGCGGACGCTGAAGTCGTCGTTCTCCGGGTTCGTGATGCGGTGCCGGGCGCGCATCACCCGCGTGATGGCGACGGCCGTGGGCTCGACCAGCTCGCTCGTGCTGGCCGTGAGCGACACCTGATGGATGTAATTGATTCCGAGCAGCTTCTTCTGGATCGTGGTCCAGGGGCCCACCACGAAGTCGTCCTGGTCCTGCCCCCACTGGCCCTGGCCCTTGGCTGCGAGCACGCCCAGCACCCGGAACGGCATGTTGCGGATGCGGATGATCTGGCCGACGGGGTCGACGTCGGGGAAGAGCGTGCGGGCGACCGTCGCGCCGAGCAGGCACACCTTCTCGGCCACGAGCACGTCGCGCGCCGTGAAGTTGGCGCCCTCGGCGACTAGCCAGTTGCGGATCGCCAGGAAGTCCTCGTTGCCGCCCTCGACCTGGGTATTCCAGTTGCTGTTCCCGGCGATCACCTGGGCGCGGCCGCGCACCCCCGGCGTCCAGCGCGCCAGCGTCGGGACCTCGCGCGCCACGGCCTCGGCGTCCTCGATCGTCAGCGTTTGCGTCGATCCGGAGCCCTGGTGGGCGCGGCCCGGCCCCCCGAAGCTCCCCGACGACAGGTAGATGAGCGCCGTGCCCTGGCTCTGGACCTGCTCGTCGATCGCCGCGCGCGCTCCCGAGCCGAGCGCGATCATCGCGATCACCGACGCGACGCCGATGATGACGCCGAGCATCGTCAGCAGCGAGCGGACCTTGTTGCGACGGATCGCCAAGAGCGCCACCCGGAAGGTTTCGCGGATGCCCATCGTTCCTCCTGTCTGACCGCGCCTCTGCTAGGCCTCCGCCTCGACGGGCGGCAGCGCCAGAAGCTCGGCGGCGGCGTCACGCCGCTTCGGGACCGGCACGTCGTGGAGCACGCGGCCGTCCCGGACCGTGACGACGCGGGAGCCGTAGTCGGCGATGTCGTGCTCGTGGGTGATCAGCAGCACCGTGAGCCCGCGCCCGCGGTTGAGCCGCTGCAGGATCTCCATGATCTCGATGCTGGTGCGGCTGTCGAGGTTGCCGGTGGGCTCGTCGGCCAGGATCAGCTCCGGGTCGTTCACGAGCGCGCGCGCGATCGCCACGCGCTGCTGCTGTCCACCCGAGAGCTGGTTCGGCGTGTGGTGGGCGCGGTCGACGAGGCCGACGGTCTGCAGCAGCTCCATCGCCTTGTCGTGGCGCTGCCGCGGGCGGTGGCCGCGGCCGTTGTAGAGCAGCGGCAGCTCGACGCTCTCGAGCGCGGTGGTGCGGGGCAGCAGGCTGAAGTTCTGGAACACGAAGCCGATCTTGCGGTTGCGCAGCTCGGCGCGCCGGTCGCGGTCGAATCCCGAGACGTCCTGGCCCTCGAGGAAGTACTGGCCGGAGCTCGGCCGATCCAAGAGCCCCAGGATGTTCATGAGCGTCGACTTGCCCGAGCCGGAGGCGCCGACGATCGCCAGCATCGAGCCGGCCGGGATCTCGAGCGTGACGCCGCGCAGGGCATGGACGGTGACGTCCCCGAGCGCGTACGAACGCCGCAGGTCGACGACGCGCAGCAGCGGCTCGGCCATCGGCCTCAGCGCTGGCGCCTTTGGAACTGCGGGTTGAACGGGTTCGTCGACGGTGAGGCCCCTGGCCGTGGCCCGGCGCCCGCGCGCGCGCCGGGGATCTCGGTCCCGGTCACCACGACGGCGCCGTCCTCGAGCCCCTCGCGAATCTCGACGAACTGGCCGTCCGAGATTCCGACGCGGACGTCGACCGGCTTCGGCCGTCCCGTCTCGTCGAGAACGAAGACGGTCGTCGGGCGGCCGGGCCCGCGCATGCCGCCGGGCCCGCCGGGGCGACCCGGTCCTCCGGGGCCGCGCGGCCCGCGGCGCTCGCCGGCCATCGCCGCGCCTGGGAAGCCGCCTCCGCTCCCGCCACCCTGGCTCGGCCGGTCAGCGCTCGCGGTTTGCCCGCCGCCCGCGCCGCTCCCGGGCCGTCCGGTCGGGCGCTCATAGCCCTCGGGCCGGAAGCGCAGCGCTGCGGCGGGCAAGCGGAGCGCGCCCTCGGCCTTGCGCACGACGATCGACACGGTCGCGGTCATTCCGGGCCGCAGCAGCAAGTCAGCGTTGTCGACGGCGACGATCGTGTTGTAGCTCACGACGTTCTGGACGGTGGTCGGGTTGAGCCGCACCTGCTCGACGCGGCCGATGAACTCGCGCTCCGGGAAGGCGTCGACGTGGAAGCCGACTTCCTGGCCCTCGCGCACCCGGCCGACGTCGGCCTCGTCCACCGAGGCGTTGACGCGCATCTTCGTGAGGTCGCCCGCGATCAGGAACAGTACGGGCGCCTGGAACGAAGCGGCCACGGTCTGGCCGACGTCCACGTTGCGCGAGATCACGACGCCGTCGATCGGTGTCGCGATGATCGTGTGGCTCCGGTCCAGCTCGGCCTGGTTGAGGTTGGCCTGCGACTGGCTCTCCGCCGCCTCGTTGGCCTTGAGCTGTGCGACGGCACCGTCGTGGTTCGCCTTCGCCGTCTCGAGCTCGGTCACGGGCAAGAGCTTCTGCGCCGCGAGCTCCTTCGCCCGCGCGTACTTCTGGCGCGTGTCCTCGACCGTGGCGCGGGCGCGGTCCACGTTCGCACGCGCCGCGAGCAGGTTGGCGCGCGCCTGGCCGAGGCGGGCCTCGAAGATCGAGGGGTCGAGGCGGGCCACCACCTGACCCTTCCGGACCGTCGAATTGAAGTCGGCGTGCAGGCTGTCGATCGTGCCCGAGACCTGCGAGCCGAGCTGGACGGTGGTCACCGCCTCGAGCGTCCCCGTCGCGCCCACGACCTCGACGACGTCGCCGCGGTCGATCGTGCCCGTGGTGAAGCGGGGAGCTTCGCCTGGGCCACGCAGGACGAACCACGCGGCGAGGAGAGCCAGTGCTCCCAGTGGGAGCCAGAGCAGGAGACGGCGGTTTCGGATCGGCATGGGAATCACAAGTCTAGATCGTCCCGCGAAGGATGGAGCGCCACGCTCGTAAGAAAGCTGTAAAGCGCCGCAGAAAAGAAGCAAAGGGGGGCCGTGAGGCCCCCTTTGCGAGCAGTCGCCGCGCGTGCGCTAGCGGCTAGAACTGCGAGTTCTGCGTGGACCCCGCCGCGGCTCCGGAGCGGAGCGCCTGGCCGCCCTGCGCCGACGACCCGCCGCTGCTCAAGACCGCCACGGCGCCCGAGCCGCCGACGCCCGCTTCCTGAACGCGCTGGAAGTTGATGACGCTCTTGCGGTAGTCGGCGATCGCCCGCAGATCGTTGACCTCGGCCTGCGCCAGGTCGCGCTGGGCCTGGGTGACGAGGAAGTTCGTGGTCATGCCAGCGGCGAACTTCTTCTCCTCGGCGTCGAGCCGCTCGGCGGCGAGCCGCCGGGCGGCCTGCGTCGAGGCCACGCGCTTGAAGCCCGACTCGACGCCGCGCGCCGCCGTGCGCACCTCGGCCGCCACCTGCAGCTCGAGCCGGCGGAACGCTACGAGCGTCTGGTCCTTGCCGAGGCGGGCGGAGGCCGCCGAGGCTTTCGCGCTGCGATTCGGGATCGCGTAGGAGAGGTTGACGCCGATCGTCCAGGTGGGAAAGTCGAAGCCGAAGACCTCGGACACCGCGTCCCCGTAGCCGCCCGGGATGGTGTCTACGACGGGGCCGCCGAACGGAGGCTCACGAATCAGCTGAGTGCCGCCCAGCCCGGCGCCGCCGTAGTTCGCCACGAGGTCGAGCTGGGGCTTGAGCTGGTTCCTCGCGTACTCGAGCGAGATGTCGGCCCGCTCGAGGTTCTTGCGTGCGGCCACCATGTCGGTGCGGTTCGCGAGCGCGTTCTGCACGGCGGCCTCGACGTCCACGGGCATGGGCTCGGCGCTCGGCCGATCGGTCGGGGTGATGCGCGTGCGCCACATCAGCGGGTCGTTCTCGGGGAAGATCACGCGCTTCAGGTTGTCCTCGGACTCCGCGAGGGCGTTCTCGGCCACGATCACGCCCTCCTCGCGGCTCGCCACCTCGGACTGCGCGGTCACGACGTCGAGCGGGGCCATCGTGCCGACCTTGACCCGGATCTCGTTCTCGTCCAGCAGCTTCTTGGCGAGCTGCAGGTTCTTCTGGGCCGCCGCCAGGTTGTCGATCGCGTACAGCAGCTCGTAGTAGTAGCCCTTCACGACGGCGACCGTGTTGACGATCGACTGGCGGAACTGGACGTCCGAGATCTCACGGCTCTTCTTGGCGAGCCGCAACTGCCGGCGGGGGCCGTCGATCCTGAAGTTCTTGAGCAGGGGCTGGGTGACGCCGAGCGACAGCGACGAGTTGTAGGTCGGGTTGAAGCTGGTGAACTGGTTGTTGCTGTCGGACTTGTTGTTGTTGAAGTTCAGTGAGAAATCCGCCCCGGTCTGGATCGGGATCCCGAGGCCGAAGTTCCAGACGTTGCGTTTGGTGTTCACCACGTCGCCGCCCGCGAACGCGTTCGAGGCCTTCGTGTCGGTCGAGGTCCGGCTGAGGTTCGCGAACAGGAAGGGATCGTAGTAGCCCAGGGCTCCGAGCACGTCCTGCTGGCTGAGCTCGGGGTTGAAGCGCTCGACCGCGATGTCGACGTTGTTCTCGAGCGCCCGCGCGACGGCCTCGTCGAGCGACAGCGAGAGGCTGCCGCCCTGCGGCGTCGTGAACTGCCGGGAAGCGATGTCGCTGGCCCCCGGGGGGGCCTCCGCGCCGGCCGGCGCCGGTATCACGAGGCCCAGCACGGTCCACATCGCAAGAAGCGCCCTGATCCTGGCTCTCATGTGCTTCTAGTCCTCCACAGGTTGGTGTCGGCGAGGCCCGTCGCTGCCGACGAACGATTCTACCCCATGGGATCCGGGGTGGACCGGTCCCGATCTCCCGGCCCCGCGGGCATCACTCATCCTAAACGAGTGCCGCGCGGCAAAAGATCCGACATTTCAAGGCGGAAGAAGATGCGGCCCGTCGCGCCTGGAGTTCGAGATCAGAAGCGGAAGCGCAGTCCGAACTGGGCCTGCCAACGCGAGGGCAGGTCCAGAAGATCCGCGTAGCGGAAGTTCGGCTGGTTGAACAGCAGCCGGTAGCGGGGCAGGCCGGTGCCGGCGTCGATCCCCTCGAAAGCCACCGGCGCGAGGCCCGGAAAAGCGGGCTCGTAGATGTCCTCGCTGAACACGTTGAACACGTCCGCGGTCAACTCCACTTTGGTTTGCTTGACGGGGATTCCCACCGTGAGGCGCAGGTCGAGCTGGTTCGTCCAGTCGAGCCGGCTAGCGTAGCGACCGACGATCTGGCCGCGCGCGTCGCGCAGGCCCGGGTCGCTCTCGATGTAGCCGTCCAGCTCCTCCCAGGTGCCGTTGGTGATGATCACCTCGCTCGCGCTTCTGGGGACGTAGAAGAGGTCGTTGTCGAAGCGGCGATCGCCGTTGACGTCGGTCCCGGCCCCGCTGAAGGTCGTGTTGTACGGCCGGCCCGACTGGCCGTTGTAGAAGAGCGCCAGCGTGCCGTCGAACCGGCCCAGCTTGCGGTTGAGCGACAGCGCGAGGTTCACGCGGTGGCGCACGTCGAAACGCGAGTAGGAGAGCGGCGGGTCGTTCGGGTCGCCGGGCACCGGGTTGTTGCCCCAGTTGGAAACCGCGCGGCTCGAGGTGCCGTCGTTCACCGACTTGGCCTCGCCGAAGTAGTAGGACGCCGAGCCGAAGATGCCGCGCCGGTAGGGCCGCTCCAGCTTGGCCACAACGCTGTATTGGCGGCCCTGCTTGGTGTTCGTCAGGTAGTAGGCGCCCGATACCGTCGTGTAGCGCCGCGTGAAGCTCGGCCGGCCGCCGAAAGTCGTCTGGCCGGTCGGCACGACGTTCAGGTTCTGGTAGACGATGTCCTTGAGCGTGTCGGCGTACAGGAACTCCAGCGTTCCGATCAGCCCCAGCACACCGAGCTCGCGGTCGTAGGCCAGGTTCGTGCGCAGCACCGAAGGGAAATCGAAGTCGGGATCCAGCATGTTGAACTCGGTGCTGGTGGCGCCGCTCACGCTGCCGATCTGGGTGGGCTGGTTGTCGGGATCGGTCACGAAGGGGATGCGCGCCGAGGCGCTGCGCGAGATGCCGATCGACTTCAGCAGCGTGCCGTTGTTGATGTAGTTGTTCGAGAGCCAGACGTAGGGGGTGCGGCCGGAGAAGACGCCGATGCCGCCGCGTAGCTGGGCCTTGCCGTCGCCGCCAAAGCTGTAATTGAACCCGAGCCGCGGCGACCACAAGCTGGACTCCGGCACGATGTCGTTGCGTACGCCGAAGCTCGCCTCGATGAACGGGTTGTAGCTCGGTGTTTCGGGGAAGAACGGCCGGTCCCAGCGCACGCCGGCGGTGAGCGTCAGCTTCGGCGTCGCCTTCCAGACGTCGCCGACGTAGAAGCCGAGTTGGTTCACGCCGAAGAGCGCGGGCTGCTTGGGATCGCTGGTGGCCGAGTACGAGTAGTTGTACTGCTGTGCGAGCCCCTGCCCGAAGAGCGCAAGGCTCTGGAAATAGTAGGCGCCGAAGTTCTGCGAGATGAAGTAGTTCGTGAAATCGAACAGCTCGTTGTGGGTCCCGATCGTGAGCTGGTGCTTGCCCTTGAAGAAGGTCAGGTTGTCGGTGATCTCGATGACGTCCTGGTCGAGCCCGTTGAGCGTCGAGAACGCCTCGCTGCCGGCCTGGAGCGTGCCGCCGGTCGAGACCGCCACCTGGACCTGCGGGAAGCGATCGCCTTTCCACGAGCGCTCGTCGCGGATCGTCTGATAGGCGACGCGGGCCTCGTTGTAGCCCCAGTTGCCGAAGCGGCTGTTGAGCTGGACGACGGTCGAGTTCGTCTTGTTCTTGAAGTTGTAGAAGTTGTTCGGGAACCAGTAGTTCACCGAGTCGGGAAAGCCGCGGTCGTTGACGGCATCGACGTAGTTGTGCCGGATCGTGAGCTGGTGGCGCGGGCTCAGGTTGAAATCGAGGCGGGCGAACAGCTTGTCGTTGTCGGTCGCGCGCGTGTACTCGTCGAGCGAGCCCGGGTCGTAGCCGTACTGGCTCGTCAGGATCTGCTGGAACAGCTCGGCTTCGGCGCCGCGGCCGAAGTTCTGTCCGGAGCCGCTGATGGACCAGCCCGAGGGCTGCTGCTTGCGGCCGAGGTCGGCGTTCGCGAAAAAGAAGACTCTGTCCTTCAGGATCGGTCCGCCGATGCTGGCTCCAACCTGCTTGTCGCTGAACGTGCCCACCTTGCGCTCGTCCTGCTCACCCACGAGACCCTCGTCGCGGAAGAAGTAGTAGGCCGTGCCGTGGTAGGCGTTCGTGCCGTTCTTGGTGACGGCGTTGATGCCGGCGCCCGAGAAGCCCGCCTGGCGCACGTCGTAGGGGGCGATCACGAGCTGGATCTCCTGGATCGCGTCGAGGCTCACGGCTTGCGATTCGGTCTGTCCCCCTGGCGTGCCCGTGTCGGCCAGACCGAAGAGGTCGTTGTTGACCGAACCGTCGACTTGGATGTTGTTGTAGCGCGGCGAGCGCCCGGCCACCTGCAGCCCGTTGCCCTGGGGGCCCGAGGTGAAGTACGGCGAGATGCGAGCGTAGTCGTTCAGATTGCGGCTCAACGTCGGCAGCGTCTCGATCGTCTGCTCGGCGATGCTCGACGCGGTTCCGGAGCGGTTCGGGTTGATGATCGGGCTGGCCTCGGCTTCGACCGTGACCGTCTCGGAGACGGCTGCGACCTCGAGCTGGTAGCGAAGCCGGGCATCCTCACCGAGCTTCACGAAGACGGCGTTCTGGGCCGCTTCCCTGAACCCGGCGAGCGTGACGGTCACGGTGTAGGGCCCGCCCACCCGCACGTTCAAGATCACGAAGTCCCCGTCGGTTCGACTCGTCGTCGCGTAGGTGGTTCCGGTCGGGCCGTGAACGGCCGAGACGGCGGCTACCGGGATGGGCCCGCCGCTCTGGTCGTGAACGCTGCCGGAGAGGCTCCCGGTCGTTGCCTGGGCCGCAGCCGGGCTGGCGCCGCCGATGACCGCACAGAGCGCGAGCGCCAACGCCGCCGCGGGATTGGCGAATCGGAGACTGGTCATGATTCGTGACTCCATCTGTGGCCGAAGAAACCTCGGGGCCGAGCGGAAGCATCCGCCCGGCCCCGCGAAGGCCAGACCGCCCTCCCGCTAGTTGAACGAGTACTTCAGGCTGAACTGGATCCGGTACACGTCGTTGAAGCCCGTCGTCGACTGCAGCGACGTCCTCATGAGCTCGTTGTTGACCACACGCAGCCGGTAGGTCGCGCGACCTTGAGCGTCGACGCCGGGGTTCGTCAAGGGCTGCTGGTTGATCAGCCGCTGCGCAACGCCCCAGTCACTGTTGAGCAGGTTGGTGAAGTTCAGGAAGTCGGCCCGCAGCGTCAGCGCGTGGCGCCTTCCGCCGACGTCCCTGAAGAGGTCCTGCGCGATGTTGAAGTCGAGCCGCCAGACCATCGGAAGCAACACGCCGTTACGCTCGGCGTACTCGCCTCGGTGCTGGCTCAGGTAGCTGTCCTGGGAGATGTAGGCATCCCAGGCCGCCGCCTGCTCCGGAGACGTGAAAGTCCGAGCGCCCGCCGTGAAGGTCTGGAAATTCATCTCCGACTGGTCGCGGTGGATGTAGATCAGGTCGTTGTTCGTGCCGCCGTCGCCGTTCAGGTCGCCGGCAAACGTGTAGGCCAGGTTCGGGCTCGCGTTCGGGCTGTTCGTGCCCTCCAAGACGAAGGCGAAGGTGGTCGCGCCGACCTTCAGGTAGTCGAAGCGGTACGATCCCGCCAGGAACGCTCGGTGGCCGAAAGCTGAATACGCGACATCCGGGTTGTTCGGGTCCCTCGAGATGTTGTTGCCGGTCCACGAGCCGAGCGCGATCGAGCCGGGGTCGACCGTGTTCTTCGCTCTGGTGTACGAGTACGCTGCTTTCAGGAAGCCGGCGCGGTACGACTTCTGCACCGACGCGGCGACGTTCAAGGAGTAGCCGTCGTTCTGGTTCTTGAGCACGATGGCGTTGGCGACATTGGCGTGGATCCGGTTGGCCGTCCAGCGCGGACGGTTGTCCGCTCCGACGAAGCTCGTCTGCGCCGCGGGCAGGTTGGCGTTGATGTAGTAGATGCCGTTCACGTCCCGGTTGTAGAGTCCCTCGAGCGTGCCGATCAGCCCCCAGGGCAGTTTCCGGTCTACCGCGAGGTTGCTGCGCCAGACCTGCGGGAACTTGAAGTCCGGGTTGGTGAGCGCGAGCTCGTAGCTCGTGGCCGGGGCGCCCGTCACGTTCGTGGGCTTGTAGGCGTCGGGGTTCGGGTTGAAGGGCCTCAGCCGCGTGTTGTCGAGCTGCTCGAACCCCGTGAGGACGCCGGTGTTGCCGATCTGGTTCGAGATCCAGACGTAGGCCGGACGGCCGGTGAAGATTCCCGTGCCGCCGCGGACCTGCGTATTGCGGCTACCGTCCACGTCCCAGTTGAAGCCGACCCGCGGCGACCACAGTATGTTTGCGTCCGGCAGCTTGGCGGTCTGGTACTGGACCGGGTTGCCGCCCTCGTCGCGGAAGCTGAGGGCGTCGGCGTTGGCGTTCTGGAAGCCCGTCTCGCCGAAGCGCGGGACGTCGAGCCGGAGGCCATAGGTCAGCTTGACCCGCGGGGTGAGCTGCCACTCGTCCTGGGTGTAGAGGCCGGCGTACAACACCTCGAGCGGCTGCACGGGCTTGTCGATTCCCGGGATGTTGATCCAGCGGACCTGGAAGCGCCGAAGCGTGATCGGTGAGGTGGTGCGGTTCGGGTTGGCCCGATAGTCGTTCGCGTCCGCGTAGAAGTCGGCGAGCGAGTTGTAGGTGTAGACGCTCTGGGCGCCCGGAAAAAAGACGTTCTCCGACTCGTAGCGCTCGGCGCTGGCGCCGAACGTGAACGCGTGGTTCCCACGGTTCCAGGTGAAGTTGTCCTGGACCTGGAACGTCTTGTAGCGCAGCTCGTTGTTCGGCGTGAACGGTTCGAACCCGAAGGTCGTGTAGACCGTGCCGGCTTCGAGGATGTCCACCATCGGGAAGAAGTCGCCGCGCGAGGCGCGGCTCTCGTCCTGGGTGGTGTAGCCCACGATGAAGGTGTTGGCGCGGTTCGCGCCGAAGGTCGAGTTCCACTCCCCGATCACCGAGCGGATGTTCTCCATGATCTGGTAGTTGGAGTTCTGGAAGTTGAGCCCGGTGGTGTTGGTGCGCCGTGTGCCGAAGCCGAGCGACGAGGAGTTCGACAGCAGCACGTCGGTGATCGAATCGAGCTGGTTGTAGCGCACGCTGACCTTGTTGCGATCGTTGAGGTTGTAGTTGAGCTTGCCCAGGTAACGCCGCGCGGGCGTCTCGAAGCTGTAGTCCTGATAGGGTCCGGTGTCGTACTGGAAGTTCGAGCTGAGATAGCTGCTCAGGGTGTTGAGGTCAGAGGCCAGCACGCGTGTGGTGCTGCCCTGCACGGTCTCGCCGCCGGCATTGGCGCGGAACGTCGTGCCGGGCTGTATGAACGTCTCGTCCTCGAAGCTCAGGAAGAAGGAGAGCTTGTCCTTGATGACCGGGCCCGAGGCCCAGCCGCCCCACTTGTCGAAGTTGAAGGTGCCGGGATTGAACGGCAGGCCCTTGGCCGTGGTGCCGACCAGGCTGTCGTCGCGGAACCAGTAGTAAGCCGAGCCGCGGAACTGGTTGCCGCCGCTGCGGGTCACCGAGTTGATGCCCGCCCCGACGAAGCTGCCCTGGCGCACGTCGTACGGCGCAACGTTGATCTGCAGCTCCTCGATCGCCTCCATCGTGATCGGCGCGACGCCGGTCCGGTCGCCGGGCTGGCCCTGCAAGCCGAAGGAGTTGTTGAAGGACGAGCCGTCGACCGTGATGTTGTTCATGCGGTTGTCCTGGCCTGCGAAGGACCCCGAGAAACCGCCGGGGCCGTTGCTCGAGAACTGAGGGGTCAGGCGGGCGAAGTCGTTGATGCGGTCGCCGATGGTCGGTAGCGTCGCGAGCGCGGTCCGACCGACGGTCGTGGCGGCGCCGGTGCGGGCGGAGCTGAACACGTCGGACGATGATGCCGGCACCGTGATTTCTTCGCTCATCGCCCCGATGCTCAGGCTTAGCACGAGGTCGGTCGCCGTGCCGAGGTTGACGATCACTTCACGCTGCGGCTTGGGCTGGAAGCCGCTGAGCGAAGCCGTCACGGTGTACGGGCCGCCGACTCGCATGCCGAGAATCGTGAAGCGGCCGTCGCCCCGGGAGATGCCCTCGTAGCGGCTTCCCGAGGGCTCGTGCACCGCGACCACCGTGGCGCCGGGCACGGCCTGGTTCTGGGGATCGGTCACGGTGCCCGTGATCGAGCCGCTGGTGACGCCCTGCGCATGGGCGTGTGCAACCGGGAAGACCAGCGCACAGAGCGCGAGCAAGGCGAAGCGCCTGAGGAACGTGGGATTCATTCGATTTCTCCTGGGACAGAGTTCGTCATGTCCGCGCGGCAACGGGCGCAAGACGCCCGTTGGGGGCGGAGCACGGATGGACGGCGAGCGGCGTCCGAAAGACGGCGGCGGAACAGCATCGGGTCGAATCGGTTGTGTGGTAGTCCGGTTCCCCGGGCTACTGGTAGTGGATCCTATGTCCTGCGCCCGCGCTCAGTCAACGGGCGGTTTCGGGTTCTCCCGGCCGGGCTTGGCCGATTCCGGCCCTCGGCCCGGACGAGCTATGATCGCGCTCCCGCAAGGAGGCGGCGTGATGAAGGTGTTACTTTCGTCCGACCAGATCCAGGCCCGGATCCTGGAGATGGGCCAGGAGATCGCCGCCGACTACAAGGGCGGCGAGCCGCACCTGGTCGGCGTGCTGAAAGGGGCCTGCCCCTTCATGACCGACCTCGCCCAGACGATCGACCTGCCCCTCACGCTCGACTACATCGCGGTCGCTTCCTACGGCAAGGCCACGAAGTCCTCGGGCGAGGTGAAGCTCGTGAAGGACCTCGACCAGGGCCTCGAGGGGCGCGACCTACTCGTCGTCGAAGACATCGTGGACACGGGGCTCACGCTCAACTACCTCGTCAACCTGCTGAAGGCGCGCGGCCCCCGCTCGCTGAAGGTCGTGGCGCTGCTCTCGAAGCCCGCCCGGCGCCTGGTGACCGTCCACGTCGACTACGTCGGCTTCACGATCGAAGACGAGTTCGTGGTCGGCTACGGCCTCGACTACAACGAACGGTACCGGAACCTCAAGGACATCGTCGTCTACGGGGGCTGACCCGGAACGAGGCCCCAGGGCAACGGGGGTGCTCTGAGTGGGCCGGCCTCGTCGCGGCGGTCGTGGCTACAGGTCATCGGCCTGTGGCGGAGGAAGCAACCTCGCCATCGGGAGACTGTGCGGGATCCGGGTTTGATGGCAGGCCTCAGCCGCATTCTCCACCGTCCCAACATTTTTTTAGATTTCTGCTTGACAAGTTTCGCGCGCCGCTTCGAACGAGATCGCTGACGCACGCGGAGATAGGCGTATGGCGCCCGCAGACGGGCCACGACGGCCGCAATCGGTGGAGGTGCCTTCGCGAAACCATCGCGGCGGATTCGCCCGCCACGCGGCGAGCGAGAGGGTCGCGAAACCCCTGCCTATATTGTTGTCATGGAACCCGAGTGTGATCTCAGATCGG
>Ga0247727_10002345_pt1 | contig 43510 bp, 41 predicted proteins | sample WisWelCaveWW1625_FD_202498 | JGI IMG/M metagenome (GOLD analysis project Ga0247727, IMG submission 202498) | Biofilm microbial communities from Wishing Well Cave, Virginia, United States - WW16-25 | ecosystem: Environmental > Aquatic > Deep subsurface > Groundwater > Cave microbial mat | place...
GAGCATATTCTCGGGAGCAAGCAAGAGTACAATCAATGCTACGCACATCCTTTTGACTGGCAATGGACCTGTCGTGATTTCCTTTATTGGCTCAACAACACTCCTGGATTAATTCGTTGCAAAACTTAGTCAACAAACCACTAGATTGAAGTAAATTCAACCTGCCGCACGACATCCCCCGAAAAACTTCTCTTTGATTTTGGCTAAGCTATAAAATCAGAGACCTTGTAAGCATTGTAGCATTATCGCAGTGAAAGTCAACCAGCAATTGGTTACTAATCCATAATCATGGAGGTTGGATCGAGTAAAATAACCGCATGGCATCCACTCTGCAAATGCAACCCATCCCCCTCCCGCTGACGCTTGGCAAAGACGGCGTCGCGCGGGTCAGCGGGACGCGGGTCACGCTGGATACGGTGGTACGCGCCTTTGCCAGAGGGGCAACCGCAGAAGAGATCGCACAGCAATATCCATCCGTTACGCTTTCGGATGTTTATGCCACCATCAGTTATTATCTACAAAACCGCGCAGAAATGGATAAATATCTCGACAAGCGAAAAAAGCACGCGCAAGCTGTAAAGCGGGAAAATCAAAAACGGTTTGATCAAACTAGCATCCGCGAAAGACTGCTGGCGCGAAGATAGAACTCGGAGATTTTTGAAATCTCCGAGTTCTCGTTACCCGCTTTAGAACGAAGCCCAATCCGATTCAGCCCAAATGCTGATATCAGGCTGGCCCTCAAATAGCGCGCCGAATGCCTCGGCAACCTTGGGGTCGCTCATAAACTTCTGCAAGCCGTCCAGGTTATTCCACGAATCAATCGCCAGGAACTGAGTCGGGTCCTGTGGATTCAGATGCGGACGATGTCCAGTCGCGCCCATCGGGCGGGTCATGGCGGAAAGTTGCTCCACCGTGGCGTCATGCATCTTTTGGGCTTCCTTCGGGCTTCCCTTTAGTTTTCCACGTACTACCGTTATGTAATTCATTTGTGTCTCCTTTGGGTTGGTTTACAATCTATTAGACGGAGGATCAAGCCAAAACTGCGCGCTATTTTATAGACGTTTTTCGCGAGAGCGATAAGTATGAAAGCGCACAGTTTGAGTACGAGAGACCGTCTAATAGACGTCAAAGAGTTGTCATGTCAAATTTCAAAAATCAAATCCGAAACGAGGCGGAACTCCTTGCTGCCGCACAAGGGGGAGATTCGCAGCAGTTTGGCGAACTCACCGAACCGTATCGCCGCGAACTGCAAATCCACTGCTATCGGATTCTCGGCTCCCTGCAGGAGGCAGAAGACATGGTGCAAGAAACAATATTCAAGGCATGGAACCATATCAGGAAGTACGAAGGACGCGCCTCCTTCCGATCCTGGCTCTACAAGATTGCTACCAACACTTCTCTGGATTTCCTCGATTCAAAACGCAGCCGACGCCTGCTTCCGTTTAATGTCTTTCCAGCATCTGATCCTCAGTCTGCGATTCTGCCTCCCTCCGCTGAGATGACCTGGCTCGAACCGTTCCCCGACGAATGGCTGAAAGATACAGCCGCGGTCAATCCTGAGGCGCGCTATTCAGAATCCGAGAGCATATCGCTATCGTTTCTGATTGCCCTGCAAGTCCTGCCGCCGCGCCAGCGAGCGGTCTTGATCCTGAGAGATGTGCTTGATTTCTCAGCCAGCGAAACAGCCGAGGTGCTTGAACTCACGCTTTCATCCGTGAACAGTGCGCTCAATCGTGCCCGCAAGAAATTAACCCAGCGCTATCATGGGGACGTTCCCGAAACTTCAATCGATTCTCTCACCGATGAAAAATCAAAACGACTTCTTGATCACTATGTGCAAGCTTGGGAAACTGCCGATGTGAATGGCTTGGTCGCGTTACTCAAGCAGGAAGCCGTCCTTGCCATGCCGCCTTCTCCATCCTGGTATCAGGGCCGCATTGCCATTGGAAAATTTTCCTCCATCACGTTCTTTGGCGACGGTGGGATGTTCCCGGGCAAGGCAAAGAATCGCTGGCGTCTCCTGCCGACCCGTGCAAATGGAACTTTCGCTTTTGCACTATATCAACGCGATGAAAAGAATCAGTATCAGGCTTTTGGGCTCCAGGTGCTGGAGTATACGGGAGATAAGTTATCCCAAATCATGAATTTTATTGATCCGTTGTTACCATCCCGCTTTGGGCTACCAACGACGCTCGAATAGCGGACGAGGAAATCTTGTCCGCTTTTCTTTATAAATTGCGGAATGGCTTGTGTATAATTGACTCTGAAAACAACATCGTGCCTAATACGTATTTCCTTCTCTACGAACTTTCCCTTTTCCTGCAATTCGTGGTCTGCCTGCCTCACGCGTGGGAAGATAGTTAAAAGGTGCTATAATCCTCAAAGAGGTACGCTATGACCACTTTATCGCTTGAAGACCGGCACACCAAAGACCTAATCAAGCAAGCGCTCCTGGAATTGTTTCAGGAACGCCGCGACCTGTTTCATGATTTGTTCGAAGAATTGCTCGAGGATGTTGGTCTAGCCAATGCCATGCGCGAGGGCGAAGACAGCGAAATCGTCAGCGAGCAGGAAGTGATGAAGGCGTTGGGGGCTTAACGTGAAGCTGGAATTCCGCGAGAGTTTTCTCAAAGACGTAAAACGCATCAAAGAAAAAGGGCTGAAAAAGAAAGTCGCCGCTGTGATTACCGAAGCGAAGGCGGCTTCTTCTTTATCCGCGATTCGAAATGTGAAGAAAATGGAAGGCAGCGAATCTTATTATCGCGTCCGCATTGGGGATTATAGAATTGGATTCAGGCTACACGATAAAACTTTAATATTCCTTCGTTGTTTACACCGCAAGGATATTTACCGTTATTTCCCATAGATCAACAGATGAGTCAACCTCCAACCATCCTCTTCGTCTGTGAACACGGCGCGGCAAAGAGCGTCATCGCCGCGGCTTACTTCAATAAGCTGGTAGTCGTACACAGGATAGACGCGAGCGCCATTGCGCGCGGCACAAACCCGGATGAGCAGTTCTCTGAGAACACGCTTGCGGGCTTGCGCGCAGACGGTTTGACACCGACAGGATCAATACCCCAAAAATTATCGCTCGCTGATGCGGAATCCGCTCAGCGGATTGTCACCTTTTGCGAATTGCCGGAAGAGTATCGAAATAAAGTGATCATCGAGCAATGGGATGGAGTCCCGCCTGTGAGTGAGGATTATGAAAAGGCGCGGGATGCGATTGTCGCACGGATAAATAGATTAATAGATATTTCGTAGGGGCGGAGCATGCTCCGCCCCTACACCATAACCAAAAGGAGTTCCTCATGAAATGGATTACCCGTTCTCACGTCCACGTTGACCGCGTCGCGTGTCCGTGGCTGATCACGCGCTTCATTGACAACGAAGCAGAGTTTTTATTTGTGCCTGCTAGTCAGATCGAAAAGGTCGCGAAGGAAACAGGCGCGATTCCCTTCGACGCGCCCGGCGTCGAGCTGGGTCATCACGAGGGACGCTGTTCGTTCGAATCCATCATTTTGAAATACGGATTGAAAGAGCCGGGCTTGTTGCGGCTGGCGAGGATCGTCCACGCAGCGGATGTGGCGGAAGACATTGACACCGATCCGCTGGCGCGCGGGCTTGAAGCGGTTGCCTCAGGCTACAGTCTTCGCTTCCCTGAAGACATGGAGAATCTAGAACATCAATTTGAGGTCTACGACGCGCTGTACGCGTGGTGCCGGTTGGAGGTTGCGAAATAAATCCGTTGGTCGAGTAGTCCTGCACAATATTGCGGGACGTATCGAGACCAATAATTAACAAGAGTTGCTTTGTTTAGTGGTGGTCTCGATATGGGCTTCGCCCTACTCGACCACCGACGATTATATGGACATTCCCCTCCTCTTCTCCACGCGCATCATCCGCCTCTTCTGCTACGGATTTCTTTCCGTTGTATTGGCGTTGTATCTCTCCGAAGCGGGACTCACTGAAACACAAATCGGCTTGTTATTCACACTCACCCTCATCGGCGACGCGGTCATCTCGTTGTGGCTAACCACGTCCGCAGATCGGTTTGGCAGAAAACGCACATTGCTCGCGGGCGCGGTCTTGATGGCGGGAGCAGGTGTCGCCTTCATAATGACACGGAACGTCGTCATCCTAATGATCGCCGCGCTGATCGGAGTCATCAGTCCCAGCGGGCATGAGATCGGTCCCTTTCTGTCCGTTGAACAGGCGGCGCTTACACAACTGATCTCGAATGAAAAACGCACACAGTTCTTCGCGTGGTACAACCTGGTCGGCTCGTTTGCGATCGCAATTGGCGCGCTGACAAGCGGCTGGCTCGCGCAGGTGTTGCAAGACAATGAATGGACTGCGCTCGATTCATACCGCGTGATTTTGATGGGCTACGCGCTCGGCGGATTCATTCTTCTGTTGTTGTTTCTCAGTCTTACCCAAGCGATTGAAGTCCCCGCACAACAAAAGAGGACGAAACGCGTACTGGGCCTGCATCGCTCGCGCAACGTTGTTTTCAAACTCAGCGCGTTGTTCGCACTGGATGCCTTTGCAGGCGGACTGATCGTGCAAAGCATGTTCGCCTATTGGTTTTATGTCCGCTTCGGTGTAGATGCTGGCACGCTCGGCAGTATTTTCTTCGGCGCGAATATTCTCGCGGGCATTTCGGCGTTGCTCGCCGTTCGCATCGCAAACAGGATCGGCTTGATCAATACAATGGTCTTTACTCACATCCCCTCAAGTATTATTCTCATGCTCGTTCCTTTAATGCCCTCACTGCCTCTTGCCATCGGGCTTTTGCTCTTGCGGTTCAGCATCTCGCAGATGGACGTGCCGACGCGTCAATCGTACACGGTGGCCGTTGTCGCCCCCGACGAGCGCTCCGCCGCTTCGGGTGTCACCGCCATCGCGCGTTCCGTCGGCGCGTCTATCTCACCGATGCTCACCGGATTCTTCTTTAGCATTCCGGTGTTATTAAGTGTCCCGTTCTTTTTATGCGGCGGGTTGAAAATAATTTACGATCTGTTGTTATTTCGTGAGTTTCGCGCAATAAAGCCCCCTGAAGAACTTTAATTTGCTCTGGCAGGGTCTGAGACCGTGCCAGAGCAATTGGCTATGTCACACCGACAAATCCTCCATCTCCAAAAACGCCTCCACCACGCGCGGGTCGAAATGTTTTCCCGAATCCGATTTGATACGTTCGCGCACTTCGGCGGGAGGTATACCTTTTCGATACGGTCGGTCTGAAACGAGCGCGTCCCACACGTCAATCACTGGGAAGATGCGCGCGGCGACTGGAATCTCCTCGCCTCTGAGCTTACGCGGGTAACCCGTGCCGTCCCATTTTTCGTGATGGCAATATGGAATATCCAGCGCGGGGCGCAAAAACTCAATCGGTGACAGCATATCATAGGCGTATTGCGGGTGCCTGCGGACGAGCGCGCGTTCGTCGTCGGTCAATTCGCCGGGTTTCAGCAACACCCCATCGGGAATCGCCATCTTGCCGATATCGTGCAGGAGCGCGCCGCGGGTGAGGTGAATCAATTCGTCGCCTCCCAGGCCCAGGCTGCGCGCGAGGCGTTCCGTCAGGATCGTCACGCGCTGCGTGTGCCCTTCCGTTTCCTTGTCGCGCAAATCCAACGCGCGCACCCATCCCTCCAGCGTGGCTTGATACGCATTCTCTAATTCTGAATTTGCATCTGCTAGCTGGTCGTTGCTTTTCTTCAAGCTATCGATCAGGCGCGCGTTGACAATCGCAACAGCCGCCTGGTCGGCAAATGCTGAGAGCAACTGCATATCACTCTCTTGAAATACTTCGATGAGCGCGCGGTTATCCACATAAATCACACCGATCAACTCATCCCTCAAGATCAACGGCGCGCACAGGATCGAACGGAATTGAAACTCGGCAACGCTCGCCTGCGCCTGAAAACGCGGGTCGTTCTGCGCGTTCGAAGTGAGGACAGGCTTGCCCGACTCCACGGCATTCCGCACGACCGTTCTGCTGAATGCGAAATCTTCTTTATCGAGATCATGATGTGCAATGCCACGCGCGAGCCGCACTGATAATTCGCTGTCGGATTCGCGCAACATCAGGAAGCCCCGCTCGGCGCGCATTAACTTGATGAGGGAATCCATCACCTCCTCCAGTACCCGCTTCAACCCCAGGGATGAGTTGATCGCCCGCCCAATCTTCATCAACTCTTCAAGCTGACTCTGCCGAATCTTCGAATGGGCATTGACCAATTTCTCCAACGCACCGAGCGCTTCAGTCATACGCGTGGCATCCTGAATGGCTGTAGATGCGCCCTGTCCTCCCGCTTGAGAGATTTCCCCGACCAATTTCATCAGGAGGAAGTTCATTTCCTGAAACTGCTTCTGGATGGAAACCATGTCAGATGACGGCTTGAACATGTCGAACTCCTTCTCATCAACATTCGCTGGGTGTATTTTACTCTCGTCTCTCCAATTAATCACGAGACAAGATATAATCTTGATTAATTAACCCACGTTGCCGACATATCAAAAAAACGGCTCTTTGGGATTAAGTGGGGTGAAGTTGCCACAGAGCGCACAGAGACCTTTGAGAAAAAGCTCAAAAACTCATTTCCTCTGTGATCTCTGTGGCTTACCCCACCAAATACCAGAGAACCAAAAAAACTACAGCCGTGTCACTCTGAGGGCGCGGTCGCTGCTACCGAAGGGTCTCAGTGTGGTGGTGGCGACCTCAGTTAAAAATTCGCTTCAAGGATTCAGCATGACCGTCCAAAATTATCTGGCAGAAGCAGGAGCATTTGCAACACTGGCTGGGTTGCCTGTTCACCTATTCGTTGATTGTTTCGGTGCTGGTGTTCGCCGCGACGGCAGAATTGAACGAGGTGCGGGCTGAAATGGACAACCTTAGCATCGTGGGATTCCTCGTCCTGGTCGGCGCGATATTTGTTTTCCTTGGTGGGATCGGCCTCTCAGGCTGGATCCGTTCGCGAGCCGCAGGGATAACAACAACTGCATTTGCCGTTCTCGCCATGTGCCTTACCGCTTCCGCTTTGTGGTCCGTGCTATCGTTATTTATGTAAAGAATCGGAATCAAAAACGCCTTCTCGCGAGAAGGCGTTTTTTTGTGTTGATTATCTATTTGATCTTGAACATCTGCACCAGCTTCATCGCCAGATTCAAGTCGCCGCCTAATTTGATCTTACTTTGCATAAAGGCAGTCATGCCATCAAGTTCGCCCGTGAAGAGTTTGACGTAATCGCTGGAGTCGGCAGTCAGGGTCATGGTCGCTTTGTCGGCGGGAGCGCCCTGAGCGACACTGCATTTTCCGTCCGCAATGGACGCATTCCACTCGCCTGATTCTTCGCCTGTAAACTTGAAGTGAATGACCGCCTTCACGGCCTGCGCCTTTTCGGGCAGGAATGCTCCTGGCATTTTTTCCATCAATTGTGATATTGTGAGGGGCATTTCTCTTCTCCTTATAATGTTCATGTCATTGCGAGCGCACTTCGCGAAGCAATCTTTTCTTTCGACTAGGGGATTGCTTCGGGATTTCGATGGTATCGCATCTCAACCCTCGCAATGACATTTAGTTCTGCAAATTCTCGAACACCGCCGCCGCGCCCATGCCGCCACCGATACACATTGTGACCATACCATATTTGGATTTGCGGCGACCCATTTCGTAGATAAGTTGAGTCGTCAATTTTGAACCCGTGCATCCGAGCGGATGTCCCAAGGCAATGGCGCCGCCATTGACGTTGACTTTGTTCTCGTCCAATTCCAGTGTGCGGATGACAGCCAGCGATTGCGCGGCGAAGGCTTCGTTTAATTCTATCAGGTCAATATCGTTGAGTGTGAGACCCGCGAGTTTCAACGCTTTGGGAATCGCCACCATTGGACCAATGCCCATCAACTCAGGCGGGACACCTCCAACTGCAAACGAAACGAATCTCGCCAACGGCTTGAGCCCAAGTTCGTTTGCTTTTTCGCCAGACATGACCATCACCGCCGCCGCGCCATCGGACATTTGCGATGAGTTGCCAGCGGTTACCATGCCGCCCTCTTTGAAAGCAGGCTTGAGTTTGGCAAGCGCTTCGAGATTCGTATCCGCGCGCGGACCTTCATCACGCTTCACGCTGAAATTCTTTTTGACTTGCTTTTCATTCCCATCGAGTTCAGTCACTTCAACATCAACCGAAACAAGTTCGGGATCGAAGAGTCCAGAGTTGACAGCGTGTGCCGCCTTCTGGTGACTCTTCAACGAGAACTCGTCCTGGTCTGCGCGGCTGATGCCATATTTGACCGAAACATTCTCGGCGGTGAGTCCCATGTTGGTGTAGTAATGAGGCAGGTCTTGCGCGAAATAGGGATTCGGCGAGAACTTGAATCCCGTCATCGGAATCATCGTCATGGATTCCGCTCCACCCGCGATTCCAATTTCGATTTGCCCACTTTGAATCGCCTGTGCCACATGCGCCATGGACTGCACACCTGACGCGCAATAACGATTAATAGTCTCAGCGGGAACCGAATCAGGCAAGCCCGCGCGTAAGGCGATCATACGCGCCATGTTGAGTCCCTGCTCGCCTTCGGGGAAGGCACAGCCGATTACCACATCCTCGATTTGGGCGGGGTCAAGATTCGGCGTCCGCTTGAGCAAGGCTTGGATGACTGTAGCAGACATCTCATCGGGACGAACCGTGGCAAGTCCTCCCCTCTTTGCCTTACCAACTGGTGTCCTTACGGCAGATACAATTACTGCGTCTTTCATAAATTACTCCTTTGAAGAGAATTAGAGAATTCTCCAATCCTCCAATTCTCTAATTCCGAAGCGGCTTACCCGTCTGCAAAATACTCCACATCCTCGCTTGCGTCTTCTCTTCACCGAACAAAGACAAAATCGCCTCGCGCTCCAAATCCAAAATATATTGCTCGCTTACCCATTGACCACGAGTCAGTTCGCCACCGCACATCACGTAGGCAAGTTTGCCCGCGACATGATGATCGTACTGCGTGATGTATTGACCTTCCTTGAACATCCACGCACCGATCCGGATTGCGGCAAGCGCATCGCGACCAACGGCATAAATCAATTCAGGCGCGGGCGGTTTGTATCCCGACGCGACCATGTGCAAAACTTCCTTCTTCGCTTCGGAAAGCAAGTGACTGCGATTCAAAACGATGCGGTCGGCAGGACTCAAAATATTCATGGCACGTGCTTCTTCGGCACTAGTGGCAACTTTGGCTTGACCCATTTGCAGAAACGCCTTTTGCAACGCGGCGAGCGGCTCGGCATTTTCGATTCGCATCAAAGGGTTGACGATGCGACGCAACATCTCTTTTGTGCCAGCCCCCGCAGGGATAACGCCCACGCCAAGCTCAACAAGCCCGATATAGGTTTCAGCCGCGGCAACGACTCGTGATGCGTGCATCGTGATCTCACATCCGCCGCCGAGCGTGAGACCCGCAGGCGCAGCCACAATTGGCTTCGGCGAATAACGCATCTGCATGTTCATGTCCTGCAACTTACGCACGGCGCCATCGAGCATATCCCACATGCCTTGTTGAGCGCCGACGACCATCATAAATAAATTTGCGCCCGCGCTAAAATTCTCCTCTTCATTGCCGATTACAAGTCCATCGAAATCCTTATCAAGATGTTCAAAGGTCTCGATGGTCATGTTCATGATGTCTTCATCGAGCGAATTCATCTTCGTATGAAACTCAAGGCACGCCACGCCATCTCCCATATCACGAAGCGTCGCTCCCATATTCTCTGCAACAACCTTTTGCTGTTTCAAAACGATGATTCCTCCGGGTCGTTTGAGTTTCACATACTTTTGTTTCACCACATCATACACCCCCACCTTCTCGCCATTCTTGTACTCGTAAAACGACTCAACACCAGCCTTCAACATCTCGTTCACCCACTTGGCGGCAGGGTATCCCGCGGCTTTCATCTTCTTCATGGTTTCTTTCACGCCAAGCATGTCCCACGTCTCGAATGGACCCGCCGCGTGCATGAACCCCCAACGTACTGCGTCGTCAATCGGCTTCACGGTATCGGCGACTTCGGGGATGATAGAGGACGCATACTGGAAGCCTTGATACGTCAACGCCTGGATTAACTTCGCCGCCTTGTCGTCCGCTTCCAACATGACCTTAAGCCTGTCTCCCAAACCCTCGACATCTTTCGCCGCCTTGACCGATTCGAATCTTGGCTTGCTGGCTGGCACATGTTCAAGAGTCTTCAAGTCAAGCGACCAAAACTCTTTCTTGCCATCCTCTCCACGGACTTCTTTATAGAAACCAACTTTGGTTTTATTGCCAAGCCACTTGCGCTCAATCATGGTGCGGATTAACTCTTTCGGCTTTTCCGCCGCCAAATATTGTTGACCCAACTTGTCATGCGGAATTGCTGGACCGAGATTTCTGCCGACATGTTCCCAAACATCCAATCCCACCAAATCGGCAAGACGGAACGTCGCCGTCTTCGGATGTCCAATCAATGGACCCGTTAGCGCATCCACTTCATCCACCGTGAAATCATTCTCCAAAATGAAGTTCATCGCAAACGTGCTCATCCCAAAGAAGACGCGGTTCCCAATGAAGTTCGGCGTGTCTTTGCATAACACAATCCCTTTGCCAAAGCGATACTCGCCAAACCACGAAATAAACTCGACAACTTCCTTGTCCGTATCTTTCAGCGATATAACTTCCAACAACTTCAAATAGCGCGGCGGGTTGAAGAAATGCGTGCAAAGAAAATGTTTCCTGAATTCCTTCGAGCGTCCTTCTGCTATATCATGGATGGGAATGCCCGAAGTGTTTGTTGAAACAATCGCGGCGGGCTTCCGTACCTCATCAATACGCGCCATCAATTCTCGCTTAATTCTCAAATCCTCGACAATCGCCTCAACTATCCAATCCGCCTCCGCCACCGCGTCGAAATCATCCTCAAGATTCCCAAGCGTAACAAACGACCTCAACTCCGCAGACATCAAGTTGGCAGGCTTGGCTTTCAGGCATCTATCCCAGCCTTCATTGACAATCTTATTCTTTGAGACTTCCGAAGTCTCGGAGACGTCGGAAGTCGTGTAGGGAATGTCCAACAACGTCACAGCCACGCCCGCGTTCGCCAAATGCGCCGCAATCGCCGCGCCCATGGTGCCAGAGCCGATGACAACTGCTTTGTGGATTTTATATGTCATGTTTCTCCTCACTTTCATTCATTCCTCGGTGGTCGAGTAGACACGAGCGATAGCGAGTGTCATATCGAGACCACCACTTACAAGTTTATTTCTCTTGTCACAGGTGGCCTCGATACGCCCGACGAACACGGGCTACTCGACCACCGCAATCTCCAATTCTCTCAATTCTCCAATTACTAATTTACCAATTACCTCAACTCCGACCCACTATACCCAAGAATCTGCCGCGCCACCACCAACCGATTGATTTGCCCTGTGCCTTCATAAATATCCGTAATCCTTCCATCCCGCATCCACTTCTCGGCGAGGAACTCGCGGCTATATCCGAGCGGTCCCAAAATCTCCACGACCTTCTGCGTAATCTTCGTCGTCACATCGCCAGCCTTCACCTTGCTCATCGAAGCTTCCAGCGCGTTCGGCATTTTATTGTCCGCCATCCACGTCGCCTTAATCACCATCAGCCACGCGGACTTCAGCATAATTTCCATGTCAATCACTTCGCGTTCAATGGACATCAACTTCTGACGCGGCAATCCATAACGGATTTGGATCCCGTTCTCGGCCAATTTCTCTTTCAGGAATTCGAGAGCGGCTCTCGCGACGCCGACACCTGATGCCGCCACGAGAGGCCTCGTCGCATCGAAGGTTGCCATCGCACCTTTGAATCCGCTCGTGGATTTTTCCACGGTCGCGCTTCCCAGAATATTATCGTACGGGACTCTCGCATCCACCAGTGAAATCGCGGCAGTGTCACTGACACGGATGCCAAGCTTGTGCTCCACCTTGGTAATCTTCACGCCAGGCGTCCCGCCCTCAACGACAAACGCCCGCATCCCGCCCCGCCCCGCCGTCGGGTCAATCGTCGCCCAGACAACGAGAAATCCCTTGCCGAGATTTTCATACTCGGTGAAAGACTTATCTCCGCCTGTGACAAAAATCTTCTCGCCATTAATAACCCACTCATTGGTTTTTTCATCCAATACTGCACGCGTGCAAATCGCAGAGTTATCCGACCCCGCGCCCGCCTCAGTGATGCACATCGCGGCGAAGGTTGGCTTCTCCTCATTGAACCGCGCCAGGAATTTTGCTTTTTGTTCAGGCGTCCCAGCGGCATAGACCGCTGCCGCGCCGAGTCCGCCACCAGGCAGGCAGTGATAAAAGCCCAAATCTCCATACGCCAGAGATTCAATTTGCGCGGCAATCAATTGATAACCGATCGGCGGACGTTTCCCCTCACCCCTATCCCCTCTCCCGTTAGGAGAGGGGGACTCTTCGCGCGGCGCAAGACTGCCTCCGCCTGAAGCCTTCATTGCCATGTGCATGAACTCAATATAATCCCAAGGGATTTCATGCTCATGCTCATCATAATACCGCGACTTGGGACGAATCATTTCCTCGCCGACAGTTTTCAACACAAACTGTGCTTGCGTAATTGGCTTGGGTGCTTCAAATTCGATAGGCATAAATTCTCCTAATCATGTCATTGCGAGCGAAGCGTAGCAATCTTCTGTATCAAGTAATTCACTGTTAATGAGGAGATTGCTTCGGGATTTCGACGCTATCGCGTCTCAACCCTCGCAACGACATCAAACTATAGCTAATCCAGTAAACATCGCGAACCCGCGTCCATTTCTCATCCACATCTCAACGGGATGCTCGCGGATATAACCGTGACCTCCAAGAATCTGCACAGCGCGGTCTGTGACCATCATCGCCATGTCCGCCGCGCCTGTGGAGGCGAGATAGGCTTCGTTGATAGCATCTTCATGTGTGTTGTCGAGTTTCCAGGCGGCTTCCCATGTCAGCAAGCGGATACCTTCGATTTCGGTCCGCATCTCGGCGAGCATGAAGGCAATAGCTTGTTTCTGTGCAATCTTCACGCCGAAGGCTTCGCGCTCTTTTGCGTAATTCTTGCTATATTCAAATGCGGCATTCGCCACGCCGACGGCCGCCGAAGCGTTGGCGATGCGCATCGAAGCCAGGATCAGGTCGAAGTCATGGCCTGAAGCGCCGCCGAGTCGATTCGCAACGGGGACGTTCACGTTATCCAATTTGACTCGATACAGCGGCAGAGCGTTTAGTCCCATCAATTTTTCACGTTCATCATTGACGATTATTCCCGCCGCCTCCTTCTCGACGATAAAGGCTTGACTCTGCCCATTGAGATTCGCGTAAACGAGAAGCGACTCGGCATCCTTCGCGAACGGGACAAATGCCTTCTCGCCGTTCAAAACATATTCACCGTTCTGTAATTTCGCGGTGGTACATAAATCGTTGGGGTCGAAATCAAATGCATACTCGATGAACGCTGCCGTGTACGGACCCCACTCGCCCTCGATGACTTTCAGCAAATATTTTTTCTTTTGCTCCTCACTGCCCGCCAGCAAAATGGGTGTCGCAAAAAGCGACGGTGTCATCACAGCCAGCGCGCCAGCCAAATCGCCGAACGCCATCTCTTCGAGCGCGAGCACGCCAGTGACCGCGTTCCGCTCACCGAAGCCGCTATAAGATTCAGGGACAGAGGCTTGCAACAAACCAAGGTCCCAGCCTTTGTGGATGAGGTTTTGCGGAAGTTCTTTACTCTCCTCCGCTTCATGTGCAACAGGACGCAAATCATTGGCAGCGAATTTTTTCACCGCATCCATGAGCATTTGTTGTTCTTCGGTTGGGTCGAATGAGTACATAAATTCTTTCCTTTCCATTCATACTCCGCTGGTTGAGTAGCCCTGCATGTTCGTGGCGGGGCGTATCGAACCAGCGAATTACATGCAACAAAATATTTCTTGAAAACAGGTGGTCTCGATATGGGCTTCGCCCTACTCGACCACCAAGTGTTTATGTTTCGGTAAAACTTCATCATCGGCAATCTCTCGCAATCTCCGATACTTCGCTGGCAAACCCTGTTCAATCTCATCGGGATTTGTGATCTCAATCATGGCATGTTCGTAGAGATATTCGATGTATGCGCCTGTCTTTTCGATAGTGAGGAGTAAGTTGTATCCGCCGGGGTTTTCGTATACGATATTGCATACTTCGGCAATCGTGCGCGGCTCGGTCAACGCTTCAATTGCCTTGCTCATGCGGCGGAGAATGTTTTGGTAAGTTGCATCAATCTGCGCTGGCAGGTCGGTGATGACTTCATCGTGACCATTGAGAATCAAGTGTGCGCCTTGTGACCAGCGTTGAAATTTTTCGAGCGAGTCGAGATAGTGGTCAAGTCCGCTGTGAGGGGTGATGGATTCGGGGGCGATGTGCGGAGTGACGCCTCCCACGACCACGTCACCGCAGAAGATGACATCGTCCAGCCGCAGGGCTACGTGACCCGGGCAATGGCCTGGGAGGTGGATAAAGTCGAAGGCTGGGATGTATTTAGAATATACAAAGTCAACAGGCACGGATGTGTACAGCGTTTTTGTGAATCGGTACATGCTGAGGAGAGAATCAGCCTCGTCTTTAGCGAGCCCGGTTTCGGCTATGAAAGAGGCGAGGCGGCGAGCGATGAGGGCGAGTCTCGCTTCATGATGCGCGATGGTTTGCGCATCCAATTCGTGACATCCAATTTGTGCTTTTGTAAGAGGCTTGAGTTTTGTAAGTCCGCCGTAATGGTCAATGTGTGCATGTGTCAGGAGGATGTGAGTTAAATCGGATGGTTGATATCCCGCTTGTTTCAAACCGATAAGCAAATCTTCGTGGGAAGCATCCGTGCCGGAACCAGTGTCAATGAGAATGAGTTTGTCATTCCGCGCAACGAGATAGACATACGCCCAAAAATTCGGGAAGGCTTGAAGCGGAAGACGATATATCTTCGTCCCGCTTTGCGTTGCAAATTCAGCGAACGTCGCAGTCATTTGAGCAATCCGTTGAGGAGTAAGTTCGAATACTGGTCGGCGATTTGCTCGATGGTCAGGTCGCCGTCGGGGTGATACCAGGTAATCGTCCAGTTCATCGCGCCGAAGAGGGCGCGTGTGGCGAGGGCGGGGTCGTGGCGCTCGAACAGTTTTGCGCGCACGCCCTCCGCGATGACATCGCGCCAGAGAGTTTCAAATTTGTCGCGGTTCGGGATGTGACGCGCATGTTGCTTGCGTTCCAGAGCGCGGTGTTCAAACAGCAATACAGCGGCGAGGTCTATGTTTTCGACGAGGATGCTCAGGTATTCGCGAATCATCAGGCGGATTTTTTTATCGGCTGAACTATTTTGAATTGCTATCGGGGAAATTCGTTCGAGGAGCAGTTCGAGCGCGCGGTCCAATATCTCGAGCAAAATCTCCTGTTTGGAGGAGACGTGATGATACAGACTCGCCTTTTGCAAATTCACAACTTCGGCGATGTCGTTCATGGACGCGCCATGAAATCCCTTCTGGCGAAAAACTTGCGCGGCGGCTTCGAGAATATCTTCTCTGGTCATAACTGCTCCCTACCGAACGGTCGGTTGTGTTATAATAATGGACACGGTTCGAGATGTCAAGGTAAAATCTACTTTAAACAGGTTACAGGAGATTACAAATGCGATATTTTGTTACCGGTGCAACAGGGTTTGTAGGCGGCGAGATCGTTCGGCAACTCGTCAAGGCAGGACATGAGGTTCGCGCCGTTGTACGTGATCCGCAAAAGGCAAGATGGATGGAAGACCTCGGCGTCAAGCCTTACAAAGGCGACGTGACAGAGAAAGAGTCCATGCGTGAGGCGATGACTGGCGTGGATGGCGTGTTTCACGTCGCGGGCTGGTATAAGATTGGCACACACGATAAAAGCGACGGGGAAAAAGTAAACATTCGAGGCACGCGCAATGTGCTGGAGTTGATGCAGGAACTAAAAATCCCCAAGGGCGTGTACACCAGCACACTGGGAGTCAACTCAAATACACACGGCAAACTCGTGGATGAGACATATCGCTTTACAGGTAAACACATCACTGAATATGACCGCACCAAAGCCGCCGCGCATGATATCGCAAAGGAATTTATCGCCAACGGGCTGCCATTGGTGATCGTCATGCCAGGGGGAATCTACGGACCCGGAGACACATCCGTCATTCGTAAAAATATCATCGAATTCCTGCATGGACGCCTGCCTGTTCTACCCGCTCAAATGGCAGTATGCTGGGCGCACGTGGATGATACAGTTCACGGGCATATCCTCGCAATGGAAAAAGGCAGACCAGGCGAGACCTACATCATTGCAGGCGAGCCGCACACAATTGTGGATGCATTCAAACTCGCCAGCCACATTACTGGCAAACGCGCGCCGATGATTGCGCCGTATCAAATGATGAAAGTGTTATCTGTGTTGGTAACGCCATTCGACTCTTTTCTACCTGAAACCTATACGTCCGAAGGTTTGCGCGCTCTTGCTGGCGCTACTTATTGGGGCGACAATAGCAAAGCCAAACGCGAACTGGGATTCAACCCACGTCCATTCCGCGAGGGCTGGGAAGAAACCTTGCGGCACGAAATGAGATTGCTTTGAATGTCATAACAAGAAATTAACGATATAAATGCTATAATAAAAAATATGGCGACACCAACCCCCACACCCGAAACCATACCCCAGCCCACTCCTGAGCAACTTGAACAGGAGAAGCAAATGCGGCGCATCATGATCGGAGCGACCGCGGGGGCGGTCGTTTTGCTTGTTCTGCTTGGCGTGGCGATTTTCTTCCTGCTCCAACCCGCCACGCCTACTGACAGAATCCGCGATGTGTTCATTATTGTCGTCGCACTTGAGTCGTTGGTGATAGGCGTAGCGCTGATTGTTCTTATCGTGCAACTTGCCAGCCTAATCAATCTCTTGCAAAACGAAGTCCGCCCGATCCTCAAAGCCACCAGCGAGACCGTCAACAACCTGCGCGGCACGGCGGAATTTCTCGGCGAGAACGTCCTCGAACCTGTCGTCAAACTCAACGGCTATCTCGCAGGTTTGTATCGTATGTTAGAATTGATGGGCATCAAGAAAAAATAGTTGATCGAGACCTCACAGGTCTGTACGACCTGTGAGGTCTAACGAAAAAAACCACTAACCCCAAGGAGGTTACCATGTCTGATCGTGATGAGTTCGGAGCATTTCTCGTAGGCTTCATCGTTGGAGGGCTTACCGGCGCCGTGGTCGCGTTGTTGTTCGCCCCGCAATCGGGTGAAGAGACCCGCGCGCTGATCAAGGATAAATCCATCGAACTGCGCGACAAGGCATCCCAAACTGCCGAGGAAGCACTCGCTCGTGCTGAAGCGCTTGCCGCCGAAACCCGCGCACGCGCCGACGAACTTGCCCGGCAAATGCGTGATCGCGGACAAGCCGTCTACGAAGATGTTCGTGAGCGCGGCAAGGCAGTGTATGAAGACGTGCGCGATCGCGGCAAAAGCGCCATGGAATCAATTCGCAAGCCGAAGAAATCTGAAGGCGAAACCCCCGCGTAACTTAATGCAACCGAGCAAGGGTTTGACTCGCTTTGCGGTCGAACCCTTTTTTTATGAAAGCCTTTCTGCGGGTATTTTTCAAACTTCTCTATCACCAATTCGCCTTCGCCTACAACCTCGTCGCGGCGGCAGTTTCATTCAATCGCTGGCAAGACTGGGTAGTGGAAGTGATCCCGTTCATCGAAGGGACGCGGATTCTTGAAATCGGTCACGGACCCGGGCATTTGCAGCGCATCTTACTACGCCGAGGCTTGGTCGCGGTTGCGATAGACGAATCAAGGCAGATGAGTTATCTCGCCAAACGCCGCACAGACGGCTCCGCCCGCCTTACCCGCGGGCTCGCGCAGCGCCTCCCTTTCGCAAGCAAGTCGTTCGACACCGTTGTCTCCACATTCCCATCGGAATATATTTTCGATCCGCGAACAATGTCCGAGGCGAAGAGATGCCTTTCGGACGGAGGCAGGTTCATCGTCCTGCCTGTTGCGTTGCCAAAGAATCGGTTATTAGATTGGCTGTTCAAAATCACAGGCGAGGCTCCGTCTGAGGCGATGGATGCGGTGAAATCCAAATTGAAAGAGCCGTTCGTACGAGCGGGCTTCGAGACCGAAGTCCGAACGCTCGATGTCAGATCGAGTTTGTTGTTGATTGTCGCAGCAAGATTACCGCGCTGATCGCAATCAGAAATGGATACTTTGTGATTAAACATATTCGCGAACCCGTTAATAGTCTTACACACTGGGCTGGAGCGGCGCTTGCAATGGCAGGGTTGATCGCGCTTCTCGTCCTCGGCTGGGGCACACCCGCCAAAGTCGTTTCGTTGGTGATTTATGGCGCGAGCCTGATATTCTTATTTTCAGCGAGCGCCACGTATCACATGGTGCGCGTGAAAGACCGCGCGCTCGAAATCTTCCGCAAGGTGGATCATGCCGCGATCTATTTGCTCGTCGCAGGGACGTACACGCCGTTTTGTGTGAACGCCTTCGAAGGCTTTTGGAAGTGGGGCATGTTGGGCGTCATCTGGTCGCTGGCTGTGATCGGCATCATCGTGAAGGTGTTTTACATCCGTGCGCCGCGCTGGCTGAACGCGGGGATCTATCTCGTGATGGGCTGGCTGTGCATCGCCGCAATCGGACAGATGCTCGCGGTTTTGCCAGTGTGGGTCATCAGTTGGTTGATCGCGGGTGGCGTGATCTATTCGCTCGGCGCGGTCGTGTATATTACAAAAATTTTCAACTTCAAGCCCGGCGTATTCGGTTTTCACGAAATGTGGCACATCTTTGTGATGCTTGCGGCGGCCGCGCATTTTGTTGCAGTGTTGGGGGTGGCAATGTAAGTAAAGTGACAATCACTTTGAAAGTGACTGTCACTTCTTTAATCATTTCAATATCTGAAACAGGTTGCTATAATCATCCGTCCATAACTTGAGATTCGTGGCAAATCCGTCCAGGTTCAGAGCACGTGATTGCATGGCGGGAATTTCCAGCAGAGCAGGGTCACGCGATAACAAAATCCAATGGGAGGCATAGCCGCCGTTCGAGTCGCCTGCGTAGTCGACGCGAACGATGCTCAAGTCATAATATTGCGCCAATTGCCAGAAGACGGGTTGCAGATCAAGATGAAGGTTAGTGATGTGCGCGGCGATAATTCCATCGGGGGCGAGGTGTTCAAGATACAAGGCAAACGCTTCTTCCGTCACCAAATGAACGGGGATCGAGTCACTGCTAAAAGTGTCCAGCACGAGCACGTCAAAGTTTTGAGGATTGCCTTCGGATAGTTCGCGTTCGAGCGAGATGCGCGCGTCGCCGAGAACGGTCGTGATATTCGCTTTGCTGTCGCTCAGGAATGAAAAGTATTCGCCCTGCCCTTCTGCCAAATCAGTGACAACGGGATTGATCTCGTACAAACGATATTCGTCGCCGGGTTGTCCGTACGTTGCCAGAGTCCCAACGCCGAGACCGAGCAGACCCACACGCATATGGTTGCCATACTTTGGATGATTCAAAATCGCCAGCCCCGCGCCTCCGTCACGGACGAAATACGTTGTAGGCAGATCACGTAATTTGGGATCGATGAATTGCAGTCCATGCACAGTGATACCATGCGACATGACAAGGGCAGGCTCGTTCGAGCTTTCAAGGAGAACCTCTTGCACGCGGATCACTCCGTAAAAATTTCGTTTGGAAAATAACGCACCTGAAAAATACGTGCTGATGAGCGCCAGCATCACGGTGACCAATCCGAACATTGTGAACACAAAACGCGCTTTTTGTGTCACCCGGAGAGAGCGTTCTTCGCGACCGAAGGGTCTGTGATTAATATTGTCGAGACTATTCGCTTCGCTCACATCGTCCCGATGTTCCTTCGGGAGAGTGACACCCTCTTTTTCACGAAGCACAGTCAACAGAATGGCAATCGCCATCGCCAAGCCAACGAAGAATTCCCAATAGCCGTTGAAAATGATTGGCGCGACTAGGCTGACGAATATCCCTCCGAACGCGCCGCCAAGTGAGATCATCAAGTAGAATGTGGTCAGATGTTCAGCGGATGGGCGCAGAAGGTATAACTCTCCATGACAAAGCATACACGCGGCAAACAGCAATAGACAATACGCAAGTATCTGCCAGTATACGTGCAAAGCGGTCGCGTTGAGCATGACGAATAAAGTCAACATTGTTGATGCGACGAAAAGCGCGGCAAAAAATTTTCGGTTGTATCCGCGCCCGCCCGAAAATGTCAGAATGAAGGAGAGCAGGTAAATCGTCAGCGGGAGAATCCAGAGAAACGGGATAACTGCCACTTCCTGCGAAATTTGATTCGTGACCGAAAGCAAAAACAGAGACGCGGTCGCGCTCAAGGCGAGCCATAGCGACGTCAGCGCGCGGGATGGGGATTCGGTTGACGAAGCCGAATCAACCTGTAACGGCGCAGGAAGCGTTGTTCGTCCACTTCGAATCCCGACCCAGCCTGCCAGAATCCCAAAGATGGCGAATCCGATCCCCCACATCCAACCCTGAGATTTCAGCGCGAGCGCCGGCTCGATGAAAATGGGAAACGTCAACAAGCCGAGGAGCGACCCGATGTTGGACAGCGCGTAGAGCCGTGCATACGGTTGACTTGGATACAAACGGCTGAACCACGCTTGCATGAGGGGACCATTCGCGGCGAGAATGAAATACGGCAAGCCGACTGAAACGAGGAGAAGTTTAAAGATGTCGAGAACGGGAGAATCAACGCCTGTAGGTTTCCAACTTGGAGCGGGTGTGATCGGCGACGCCCAATTGAACGCTGTGACAGCCAAACCGATAATTGCCGCCGCGATCAAACCAAAATGAATCACAGTCTGTCTGCGCGCATTCCCACGCCGGATCAGCCAATAGGCATACGCGTATCCGCCCAACAGCAGGGTTTGAAAGAACAGCATCATCGTTGACCAGACCGCCGGCGTACCGCCAAACCACGGCAGGATGAACCTGCCGATCATCGGCTGGATTTGAAAGAGAAGAAATGCGGAAAGAAAAATGTTAACTGAGAATAGAAGCACGATGAATTCCTCAGAAGACCTCTTTTCTCAATTGTTTATCTCTGTAATTAAGAACTCCGCGTTTTCACATGCGGGATCCAGGCAGATCAAATCAAACCAGATAATTCCGTCCGCCACTTTCACCCCGCTTGGCGTAAAAGTCAATTCCGATTCGTCGGTTGAAATAAACTTCTGGATCACGGCTTCACTGAACACTTTCTTAAAATTTACCTCAAATTCAACCGCGAAGACAAACGCCTTGGGTTGTCCATCTACCTTGGCTGTAATCGGATAACGCACTTCCTCCGTGAAATGTTCGTACTCACCTAATGCCATTTGTATTTTTAACTCGTAGAAGAAGTTTAAGGCTTCTTCTTTTTCAGTATCTTCGATAGGTCTGGTGTTTATAGCCAGCGTAGGCGTAGGGTGTCGTGTGGGGTAGATATTGATGGGCGCGGGCGCGCAGGCAACAATAATAAACATAACAACAAAAATAATTTTTTTCATTTTTTACCTCAAATAAGATTAATTTACGTTCAACAGTTTATCCCTGCGTCATACGGAATATCTTAACCTTACCATCCTTTCAGTGCCGGAATGGAAGATCCTGCGAATTGGCAAAAAGATCAGGGCTTCTACCGACCCGCGTCAGGCTGAATTTTCCGATCATCGGTTGAATTTGAAAGAGAAGAAATATGGAAAGAAAAATACTTATCGAAAGTGAAATATCACAAAACCTGAAATGATTTTACGCCAAAAAAGAAGCCGCGCAGGTGATTTCTGCACGGCTTCTTTTTACAAAACTTTTTGTTACGGCGAACCGACCGGGCAGGCCGGAGGCACGAGAGTGTTGGAGTCGGTACAGTGGATCCGGCTCTGAATCGCCGGGCTGACCACGCCGCCGGGCGCGGCCGCTAGGTAGTCCGCGAGATCCTGGTCTTGGCTATCCTGAGTCGTGATCCGGCTCTTGAAGTTCTGGTAGCCGTCGCCGCCACTGGCGGTGAAGTCATTGGTGGTCAGCGTGTAGTTCACGCCAGCGCTGAAACTGATCGCGGCGCCAGTGCAGGTACCGTCCGGGGCCTGCCGGATGGCGCTTACGACGCGACTACCCGTCCCGGGAACGGCCGTGCCGCTTATAGAGAACGAGATCGCCGTTCCCTGGACGTCGAACGTGAAGCAGAGGCCCGAGACTTGCCCGAACCGTCCGTTTCCAGTCACCGGCAGCGACGAGACGGCCGTCTCGAGGTAGTCCTTGAGCTCCGCTCCGTTGATCGTCAGCGTCGCGGACACATTTCCGAACGGCAAGACACCGAGCACCTGGCCCCGCGTGATCGCATAGTTGCCGCCCGCGTCGGGTATCGGATAGAGGCTCGGCGGGCAGAAGTCACCCGCGTTTGGGTCTACCAGTCCCACCGGGCACGTGAGGTTGGCACGCAGGCCGCCCGAGTTGGTGAGGGCGAAGTCGGTCCCGTACGCCGACCGCATTGCGTCGGTCACCAAGTCGCCGATCAGCGACTCGCAAGACCGCCCGGCGGACTGGCCGCAGGCATCCGCCCGTGGAATGATCACCGTCGACTTGCCGACCACCGTGTTGAAGATCGGCGCGACTGCGGCTCGATATGGAACAAGCATTGCCACAATCGCCGGGTCGGGTGTGACCGCGCTGGTGGTCGGAGTGACAAAGGTGACGGATTGATTGAGGATCTTGTGACTCTCAGAATCTATCGTCAATACGGCCCTCGCATAGGTGAGCCCCTTACTTCTATTCTCGTACACGAGAGCGCCATTGATGATGCCGCTGAACTGTATGTCCGTATGGTCGCCGACAATCACGTCAATTTTTGGATTCTTATTATTGTCTTTGTTGACCGCGTTGGCAAAATCAATCAGTGGACCGAAGGGCGCGCCAGAAACATCGAAGCCGGTTACACCCATATGGGTAATAACCACAACGATATCAGCGCCGGCATCCTTTGCAGCACCACGCGCCTGGATTGCGGCTTTGACCGGGTCAGTAGGCACGATAGTTCCGAAGTTACCGGGGAATACCAAAGTGGGCGCTTCAGGGTTGGTAAGGCCGACCACGCCGACTTTCACACCACCGACATCGTAAATCTGGAAATCTTGAACGCCGGTTAAGTTATCATCCCTGTTTTGCAGGTTGGCAGAAACATAATCGAAGTTGGCAAGGTTAATCTGGCTCTGCAAACGGGCAATGCCGGCGTCGAAGTTATGGTTGCCGAATGTGTCAACCTGGAAGCCCATCAAATTCATCGCCAGAATTGTGGGTACGTCTTGGAAGAAACTTGAAAGCGGGGGCGTGGCGCCAACCGCATCTCCGGCAGTCAGGGTGAGGGTGTTCGGATTCGCGGCGCGCTCATTCTGGAAATATGTTGAAAGAGCAGCCGCGCCGCCAACTTGTGTGACGCCAACGACCAGCGGGTCAAGTTGACCATGCCAGTCTGATACGTTGATGATCTGAATATCCACTGTCGTGTGTGGAGCCGCCGCCACACTCATGGTGGACACGAGAATCACGGCAATCACAGCGACAAGACCAAAAGACTTTCTGGTAGTGCTATTCATATTGTTCACTATCTCCTCGAGAAGATGAATACGATTGGCTGACTACATGGGCAAATGTAGAGCCAGTTCCACGTACGGATGGAAAGTTTTAGCCCGGAATCACCGCCTTTCGGATAGTGCAAGGAATTTACAGAAAAAGGTCAAGCAATAGAACTAAATCAGCTATCAGACAGGAATTTGGGTTATTCGACTATTTTAATCCCCACAATACCGAGTGTCAACAGACCACACGGGCAATTTTGCCATCAAAAGGTTACACAGGCTCAGAAAGCCGGATGAGGAGGATGGTTTTTTCCAGTAAAATGTCAGACATCCAACGCACCAGGAGCCTTCATGCGCCCACTTGAAATCGTCACCCCGCTTCTCCTCTCAATATATTTGCTGTGGTCCCACCCTCGCCCAATCGCCCTTCGCTTACTCCCGCTTGCAGCGATTGCCCTTTTGTTGATTCATTTTGGAGTGGAGGGATATCGCTGGCAGATGGTTCCGATCTACATTTTGACCGGACTACTCGTTGCCAGTTCAATATTCAAAATTCAATCAGCAACGGATTGGAAGCCCCTCGCTTCCTACCTGACCCTTCGACTCGCTCAGGGCGGCGCTTTTATCCTGCTCGCCGTTTCGACAGCGATTCCCATCCTCCTGCCTGTTCCTGCCATCCCCACTCCAAGCGGACCCTACGAAGTGGGCACGCGCATCTACGAACTGACAGACGAATCACGTCGCGAAATCTATTCGGGGGTAGACGAATCGCGTCGGTTCATGATTCAGGTCTGGTACCCGTCTGAAGCGGATTCGTCCACTGAGCGCGCGCCGTGGATGGAGAACGCGCAAATCTTCGCGCCCGCAATTGCCGGTCAAATTGACATGCCGTCGTTTTTCCTCGATCATCTGGCGCTCGTCAAATTACCGGCCTACAAAGAATCGGCGATTGCGCCGTCGCCTGCTGGTTATCCTGTCATTTTATTTTCTCACGGCTGGAATGGCTTCAACGCGCAGAACGCGGGGCAGGCGTTGGAACTCGCCAGTCATGGTTATGTGGTGGTTGGAGTGCAGCATACGTACGGCGCGGTGATTACCGTTTTTCAAAATGGCGATATCGCCATGAATAATCCAAGTGCGCTGCCCGATGGCGCGCCGAACGATGAATATGAAGCCGCTGCACACATCCTGAGCGATCAATGGGCTGACGATTTGGGTTTCACACTTGATTTCATGAAATCACAAAATGAAGATGCAACGAGTCCATTTCATAATTTGCTCGATTTGAATCGGGTCGGCGTCTACGGACATTCCACCGGAGGCGGCGCGGCAATCCAATTTTGCGGCACCGATCCGCGTTGCATCGCCCTGCTCGGCATGGATCCGTTCATGCGTCCTGTTTCGTATGAAGTGATTGACAGCGGCATTCAACAACCGTCCTTCTTCATGTTCAGCCAGCGCTGGGTAGACGATGTGGACAGCCGCAACAATGAATTGTTCAACCGGTTTTACCCGAAGGTGAAAGACTCGTTCGGCGTTATTTCTATTAATGGCACGGCTCATTACGATTTCAGCGACCTTCCCCTGCTCTCCCCTCTCGCCCCGCAACTTGGACTCAAGGGTCCCATCAACGGAAAACTTGTGACAACGATTGTGAACGATTATTTGCTGTCATTCTTCGATATGACACTGAAGAATAGAGTAAACGTAATCAGCGAAATTTCAAACGCTTATTCGGAAGTCAGGGTAATAAAATAGCGGCAAACAGTTGGCTTTTGACAGGCTGGCATCCAAGCGCATTACAAACACTACCCAGGCATCTTGACTATGGCATTATGGCAGGGTATATACCTAACTCACCTTACGCAATTTATGCTCCCGCAGGGTCTATGAACCTGCGGTGTAACCTGGAAAATACGGCGGTCATATATCAGACCCTTCAGGGTAGACCGCCTTCGAGCAGTGGTGCGTAAGGTGAGTACCTAATTCACATCAAGACCTGCATAAAAGGAGAAGTCATGGAAACAAAACCCGCACTGGATGCCGGTTTAGTGGAACAGTTTGTACAGGTTGCGCATACCGATTACGATCGCACAAAAGAATTGCTTCGACAGGAGCCCGGGCTTGTCAACGCGACATGGGACTGGGGCGGCGGCGATTTTGAAACCGCCCTCGGCGCGGCGGCACACATGGGCAGAAAGGACATCGCCAACCATCTCCTCGAAAACGGCGCACGTATTGATCTGTTCGCCGCGGCAATGCTCGGAAAATTGGAAATTGTAAAGGCAATACTGACTGCCTATCCGGATGCTCTCGATATCCCGGGTCCGCATGGAATCTCGCTGATCGAACATGCGAAATTCGGCGGCGATGAAGCAAAGGCTGTGTTGGAATTTCTCCAATCACTGACAAAATAACGTCAATGCGAGCCCTTCGACAGGCTCAGAATGAACTCCGCGAGTGGCGAAGCAATCTCCGTCATGGTGTTGGGGATTGCTCACCTGCACTGCACCGAACGCACGATTTGCTGAGCAAATCGGGTGCAAGTGTCGTCGGGATTTCGATGCTATCGCATCTCAACCCTCCTCGCAATGACGAAAGGGCCTTATGGGTGGTTTTTGTTATGAAGAGTCCTCATCTTTTGCCTTGCAATGGCAGATCTGAAGATGCGATCCAGAAATCCCTCGTGCCCGTCTTTGTCCCACGAGATCGGTAAATCGGCATGACTTCGGTCGTCGGGTCCGTAGTACAGGATTCCGCAATTGGGGTTGATTTCCAAAATTACGATTTCGCCATTGGGTCTAACACGCATATCCACGCGTGCATACCCGTTCCCATCCGAGGCGAGGAAGAATGTACGCGAAACGTCCTGAATCCGCGCGGCAAGAATATTGTCGTGCAGGGGAACGACATAAATGTCCCAGCTATACCATTTCGCGGCTTCGTGCAAAAAGGTCTCCCCTTCCGGGAATTGCACCTCCGCCGGGGGATAGACAAAGGGGGATTTTGGGTCGTCCGCATTTTCAACGACAAGACAGGACAACTCCCGCCCTTCGATGAATTCTTCGATGCGCGCCGAGCCAAATTCCCGCGCGATTCTATCGAATTGGGTTGTCAACTCTTCAAAGGTTGTCACGCGAGATTCTTTTGTCAACCCCATGCTGGCGAAACTGTTGGGATGCTTCACGATTAAGGGATACAAAAGAGACTCAACCTGCGACAAGCCGCTATGCGAATCCGCGTGAAATCCGCGTGCAAAGTTGATTTGATTCTTTTCAGCAACAGCCTGCATTTCCTCCCGTGTTGGGCTGTAGAATTTTGACCCCGCGCCCGTGAACGGAAGATTTAGCCCTTCAAGAGTTTCGATCAACTTCAGCCCGGAGTTTTCGTTTTCATCAAGCCCTTCGTAAATATTCAAATAAACTTCATATTGATTATTTCGGGCTATCGTTCGGATCAGGCTCTGGACTGGCGCCTCGACAGTGACATAATCCCATTCGTAGTTGCACAAATATTGTGAAGGGTTGAAATCGTCAATAGATTCGTCCGTCAATAAACAGACACGCATAAATTCCCTGTTTTCTATTCCTTTGCCGCTCTCATTTTTTGCCGGGCAAGGGCAACCCGGAAAATTCGATCAAAGAATACCTTATATCCGCCCGGGTCGTACAGAATCATGAAATCCGCGGGACCGAATTCCTCGGGCCTCAGCATGATCGCGGGGTTGGGGTTGATCTCGAGTATGAATAACTCTCCCCGCTCGTTCATTCGGACGTCGCAACGCCCGTAACTCACCGCGCCGATTGCCTTGTACATGCGGATGGCTATATCCTGAAGCCGGGGGATTAACTCTGTGTCAGTGACTTGACTGAAGTTAAACGGAAGCGATAGATCCCATTTCACAACCGTATGCCAGAATTCCTCGCCGGGAGGAAAGGCCAATTCAGTGGGAGGATACGCAATGGGCTTTCCGAAATCGTCCGGGTTATCCACCACCAGCACGTTGAACTCCCTGCCAACGATAAATTCCTCCATGCGCGCCGCGCCGAACTCAGAAGAGACTCGCTCCACTTGAGCGTGTACCTGCTCAGGAGTATCGCAACGCGATTCCTTGAACATCCCAGTGCTACCATAACTCTGCGGGTGCTTCACCATGATCGGATAGCGCAGGCTCGTCACAAGCCGATCTGCTTCTTCAACAGACTTTACCCGGTACCCTTTGGCAAACCCAACTCCGTGCGCATCCGCCGCCGCCTGCATTTCCTCACGGGTAGGGTCAAAGAAAGTTGAACTTGCTCCGGTGAAAGGAAGGTTCAGCGCCTCGAGCGCCTTGATGACTTCCACCCCTTCATATCCCTGCTCATCTTCATCTTCCATTTCATACCCCTCACACAAATTGACATACACATCGAACTCTTTGCGCGCCTCGAGTGCGCGTATTACATCCATGACCGGGTTTTTCATGGTGACAAATTCCCAGTCAAACCCTTCCATGAAGGGCGCGGGGTTGAAATCTTTTATTTCTTCATCCGAAAGAATGCAAACGCGCATCGTTCACCTCGTCTCGCAGTTTTGAAATATTATGACATAAACCTGCTCAATTGCAATGGTAAAACGGAAATATTAAGGGGATTAGACTTCCGAAGTCTTACAAGGGTTTCACCCGGTATTCACAACAAACAGACTTCCGAAGTCTCGAATAAAAGTATAATCATCACATGACACGTAAAAGTTCACCCTCCGTCTTCCTCATTCTTGGACTCGTCTTCATCGCCATCGGCATCTCCACCGACCAGACTGCATTCTCGTGGATCGCGATTGCATTTGTGATCATTTCACTCGTCACAAGCAGAATGTGGCTAAGACCAAGAAAGTAATTTGAGACCGGTTCAGAAGAACCTTGTGTTGTGTTTCTATGCGTGGAAACAAAAAGAGCAGCTATGAACTGCTCCAATTCTTCATTTCGTCTTTGTTACCTTACGGATCGTACGGGGTTGTTCCGAATCATATCCTTTTGCCAGGGTGAGATGATAGGCAAACAATTGGGCTGGCAAAATACTTACTAAAGGCGAGAGCCATTCAGGCAAATCTGCGGGAATGGTCAGTGGCACGTGCGCAAGCGACAAGGCTCTTTTATCATTGGATATTACTACCAAGTCTGCCGACATATCCCTGTGAAGTCTTTTTAGCATTTCCAACATGGAGGCAAACACTTTTCCCCTTGGGGCAACCGCAAAAACGGGATATCCGCTTTCAACCATGGCTATCGGACCATGGGCGAAGTCAGCAGAGGAGTAGGGTTCGGCAATCGCGTAGGTTAATTCCTTCAATTTTAATGCCCATTCAAAAGCGGTCGCGTAATTGAATCCACGGCCCAGTACGATCGTTTGGTCAATATAACGATAATGCTGTACAGCCTGCGCAATAAACTCATCCTGTTTCAAAACAGAGCTCATCCAATTCACCACCTTGCCCAACGCGCTCCAATGTTTTTTATTTCGGCTCAACGCGGCAGATAACATGGCAATAGTCATTAATTCGGATGTATATGTTTTCGTCGCGGCAACCGCTTTTTCCGCGCCCGCCTGAATATTTAATACAAAATCAGATGTCTGCGCGAGCGGGGATACTGCCTCGTTCGTAATTGCAAGCGTGAGACATCCCTGCCTTTTCCCTTCCCCCAGCACGCTGACAATATCAGGCGATTTACCTGATTGTGAAACACCAACCACCAGGGCATTCTTCAATTTCGGGGGTCGTTTGTAATATGTAAATAATGATGGTGCGGCAAGTGCAACGGGAAGTCCGTTCATCGCGCCCAGCAGGTAATTGGCATACCTGCCTGCGTTATCCGATGTGCCGCGTGCCGCGAGAAACACATATTGAATCTCGCGCTTTTGAATTTCAGATGCGATGCGCTCGACATTTTTTCTCTGTGAAGCCAGCAGGTTCGTTATGCGTTCGGGTTGTTCAAGGATTTCGGAATGGAGGGACATACTTTACTCTTCTCGATCTTTCGGATGAACTACCCCGCTTCAACCAACCCGGGAATTGATACCGGCAAACGACCATTCATCTCCCCGAAGCCAAATAGCGCCTTCGCTACCGCGCGCATGGATGGCTCCAGGATACTGTAAGTACAGATAAAAGTCGAAGCCTGCGGGAAGGCGGCTAAGTCATAGGGTAGGCGCATGGCAACGATCATAACAGGCTTGCCAATTTGCAATAGCTTGTGCACGAAATTCGCTTGGTTTTCTTCGGCATATGCGTTGATCGTACCAACAACGATCACATCATAGCCGCGAACGCGCTCCAAAGCAGAAACGGCTTCCTGTTCGCTGGGCGAGTAAGGGATGGTGAACTCGTCAACACCGGGATGATACGCACGCATAGATTCTGCGAGTTTGGGTCGAATATAGGAAGACGTATCCGCAGGCGTCAGGTCTTGCGGAATCGGAACAACAACTGCAATTCGTTGATCGGATTCGAGTTTAATGGGCAGGTGTTTCTTTTGGTCGCGCACTAAAGTGATGGATTTTTCTGCGATCTCATCTGCCACCTTCATGTGTTCGGCAGATCGAATTACATTCAAATCTGGCATAATTCTATTTTCAGATAACCATTTTTTTAATCGGGTCACGCGCGAAACGGAGAGTTGTAATTCATCTATCGTCAGTTGACCTGTTTTCGCGCCGTGCAGTAACCCTTCAAAAGCGCGGGTTTGGTCTTGCGGATCGCTGGTGACCAACAACAAGTCTGCGCCCGCTTTTGCCGCGCGTAATACTTCTTCCCGAAGCAAGTCACCCTGACGAATCGCGTGCATGTCCAGCGCGTCGGTGACGACAACGCCATCAAAGCCGAGGTCGCGGCGCAAGAGTCCATTGATGATGTTGGGAGATAAAGTTGCCGGGGGCGCGTCAGGTCCATCTATGGCAAGAATGCCCAAATGGGCAGTCATCACCAGTTTTGCATCCGCTTTCAGGGCGGCAATGAACGGGGGCAACTCCACGGCTTGGAGTCTTTGCAGCGAGTGAGGAACAGTTCCAAGTCCATGATGTGAATCGCTGGCTGTATCCCCATGACCAGGAAAATGTTTGACCGTCGCGGCGACCCCTTGAGATTGAATCCCTTCGATCAGCGCGGCAGCCAGTTCTCCAACAAGCGCGGGGTCTTCGCCAAAGGAGCGCACCCCCACGACCGGATTTTGCGGATTGATGTTCACGTCTGCGCTGGGCGCATAATTGACGTTGATACCCAGCGCAGCCATTTCACGCCCGAGTACTTCACCGGCTTTGCGCGCCAGTTCTTTTGAACGCGTAGCTCCCAACGCCATGTTGCCTGGCAATGGCGCGCCTTCGCCGACCGCCATGAGTTGACCGCCTTCCTGGTCCGTCGCGATGATGAGCGGAGGCAGGTTGAGGTCACGCGCGAGGCGCTGCAGCGATTCGGTCAACGCTTTGATTTGCGCGAGAGTCCCCATGTTCATGCTGCGAAAGAGGGTAATCCCGCCTGGTCTGTATGCGCGAAAGGACTCAATGAAATCAGACCGGAGTTTTTCTTTGCCGTGAAAAGCAACGAGAAGTTTCTGACCGATGATCTGCTCGATAGGAGCAGACTGCTTTACGAAAGAGTTCATCCTTTGACCGCACCCGTCAAACCGCGAATGAACTGGCGTTGCAGGGCAACGAAAAAGATGATCATGGGAACGACAGTCATGACCACGCCCGCGGCAATCCCGCGCGCGTCGTTCAGGAAGGCGCCCTGCAAAGCCACCAATCCCACCTGCAGAGTCATTTGTTCATCTGTATGGAGCATCAGCGAGGGCCAGAAAAAGTTATTCCATTGTTCGACAAAAGTAATGATGGCTACCGTGGCAAGCGAGGGGCGGATAATGGGAAGCAAAATGCTCCACCAAATACGAAGCTCGCTAGCACCATCAATGCGCCCCGCGTCAATAAGATCGTCAGGAACGCCCTTGAAAGCCTGCCGCAGCAGGAAGATGTTAACCACGGTCGCAAGATATGGGAAGATCACGGAGGGGAGTCTGTCGTAAAAACGAAAAACCTTGACAGCCAGCACAAAACTTGGAATGGAGGTCAATACCGGCGGAACAATAAAGGTGGCCAGGAGTGCGTAAAATATCGCATCGCGTCCGCGGAATTGCATTTTTGCCAAAGGATATGCGGCAAGCGCGGCGAAGAGTGCATTCAACACGACAATGCTGAATGCCGCGAAAATGCTATTCAAATAAAATCGCCAGACCGGGAGCTGATTCCAGACTCTACTGTAATTGGCAAACGTTGGATCGCGGGGAATAAGTTGAGGCGGCATGGAAACGATTGGGTCGTTGGGTCCTTTGAAGGAAGTAAACAGAATCCAGACAAAGGGGAATATGGTCACGATGGCTACGCCAATAAGGATTAGATAGATCGCGGCATTCTCAAGCGCGCGGCGAACTATTAGCAGGTAGCGATCCTTCGCGACTTGCGATTGCTTCATTATTCCTCCTCTGTGCGGCGTTCAAGGAGCCGCATATTCAGTATCGAAAAAGCCAGCGTGATTACCAGAAGCACCATCGCAATCGCAGATGCCATCCCCGCCTGATTTAACCGGAACGCTTTTCGCCAGAGATAGAAGACCATCGTTACGCCGCTATTGAGGATGCCTCCCAAACCGCCTGTGAGTGTAAAGATTTCATTGAACACCTGCAAAGCGGCGAGGCTCGAAATCACGGCAACGAATGTGATTTGTGGGCGCAAGCCCGGGATGCTGACGTGCCAATGTTTTTGCCACGTATTACAACCGTCGATCGCTGCTGCATCGTATAGCTCTTCCGGGATGTTTTGCAAACCGGCAAGGAAGATCATCATGTAATACCCAACGCCCAACCAGGTGGTCAGTGCCATGGCGATTGGCAAAGTAAAAGTCGGCTCAGCCAGCCATTGGATTGGTTCCTTGAGCAAGTCCAACGAGAGAAGAATGCCGTTAATGATTCCGTTTCTTTCCCACATCAACCGCCAGGCTATGCCAACTGCAATACTGCCGCTGACAACTGGAATAAAAAAAAGGGCGCGAAACGCGTGAATGCCGGGCAATTTGCGATTAACGACGATAGCCAGGAGGATGGAGAGGCAAATAATTATGGGTGTCACCAACAGATAAGTAAATGAATGCCCCATTGCCTTCCAGAAAATATCGTCTTGAAATAATTGCTGATAATTCCTGAGTCCCACCCATACTGGCGGTGTCACAATGTTATACTCGGTAAAACTATAATACACTACAGCCCCTATCGGATATAATACAAAGACCACAATGACGAGCAGCGCAGGCGCCAGAAAAAAATACGGTGTGATGGAAAACTTTTTCTTCATGTGGATCCTGCCTGAATTCAAGCCCTCTCCTGAACAGGAGAGGGCTTGGTTTCAAACTGATATGTGGATTTACGGCAGTAACGCGTTTGCCGCAGCGACAGCTTCTGTCAGTACAGCCTGGGGGTCAGCGCCTTCAAAGAGTGCTTGCTGTATAGCCTGCAATACGATCTCGTTGACTTCTGCTTTGTGAGGGACATTCGGCAGGATGTCAGCCAGCTTGGATACAGCGTCCTTCGCATAGGGCTTTGCGCTATCCTCAATCGCAACCGGGGCAGCCGCGAAGAATGGATCGTCATACGAGGCTGGGGTGGATGGATAGATGGATACGATTTTCGAGAACTCTAGCATGCTTTTCGGATTGCTGAAGAACTGAGCCAAGGCAAGCGATGCATTGGGATATTGCGTATCGGCTTTTACTGAAAGAGCCATCAGGCCTTTTCCAACCACACCTGATTTGCCGAGGGGCGACGGCACAACGCCGAGATACCCATAAAGCGCAGGGTTGTTGGCGCGCACCTCACGAATGAGATTGGGGCCTGTTGCATAGAAGGCTGCTTGTCCCGATGTAAAGAGGTCAAGCCCGACGCGATCCTGGTCGGTGACAAGGACTGCTTTGTCCACGGTTCCCGCATTGACCATGTCTACATACATTTGCAGCCAGGCAGCGGCGGCCGGCGAATCAAAAGTAAAGGCTGTTCCGTCATCGTTGATCACATTGACACCGCCTTCATACGTCATTTGTGCGAGCAGATCGTTCACAGTCAAACGGATATCACACAAGGTGCCGGTGGTGTCCTTGATGGTTTGGCAGAATGCAGGGAGTTCTTGAACCGTCTTTGGAAAATCATCAACTGTCAGACCTGCGTCGGTAAGGATTTTTGTGTTGATCAGGTTGACATTGATACCCTGATACCATGGAAACTGATAGTGCTGACCGTCAACAACCTGCTGATCCCAGAGGTTTGGGAAATATACATCCTTTGCTTCCTGAGATACGACATCATCAAGAGGCAGAAGCAAGCCTTGCGAAGCATAGTCGCTGACCCAGCCCTCGGAAATCGACAAGTTGATCACGTCTGGTGCATTTCCAGCCGCGAACGCATTCTTTAGATCATCCTGGAAGGTGGCTTGATGATCTTCCCAGTTAACCGTCACTTCAGGGTAAGCTTCGTTAAAACGCGCAATGGTGCTTTTGAGGTAATCGTCAAATGTCGGGGAAAGCCAGAACGTCCAGATGGTAATTTCAGCGCCATCCTCAACGCCTTCAATCACTCGTTCCGGATGAGGACCCGGCATTGGAGTGACCTGGACAATTTGAGTTTCCACAACTGTCACGGTCTTCTCGATGACTTCGGGAGTTGGGGCAGGGCCACAAGCCGCCAGGGTCATACCAACTACCACCAGTATTGTAAGCAAAGCAAAAAATTTGGTACGCATTTTCTTCTCCTTTTGAATTGTTAGGAATTGACACAATCGAGGTCGAACACGTAGATAATGATTCTTCTCAACCTCCTTTCCTCCGATTACCGATTAGTACAGGGCGAATGAAATGTAATCATGAGAGTCAGCCAATCCGCCTGAATCGATCTGATACATCTTGAGAGAAATTCTGGATAAGCGCCGTAACAAATTCCTGCGGTTCAATACTCGTGCGAGTGATAAGCGAAGTCATATCCATGCCAAAGGACAAGCCGGTTGTCTCATCAACACCATGCGACTGGAAATACGTGGCATTTGCCCTACGGCGTCCCATCGAAGCCAGGTCATATCGCTTGCCACCAACGATCTGTGAATCAAACACGCCTAATAATGCGGATTGAAGATTTTCATGTCCGGATACATCCATCGTGAACTTATCTGAATCAGACATCCAATCCAATGCGCGCCAAACCTCACAGCCTACGAGTCGCGCCGGACGCTCAGCCTGATCCAGTCTTCGAATGGCATTCACCACCTTGAGAGCGACCGCTACGTGGGTATCATGTTTGTCTGCCAGGTTATGTGTGTAAACGATTTGCGGTTGAGTTACGCGCAAGATCTCGACAATATCATCCACCGGTTCGAGGCGTGCTACCTCTTTGGTGATTTTGCTTGGATAGTCCAGCATCACTTGCGCTGAATACTCACCAACGATCGCGGCCTTCCGCTGTTCCTTGAAACGCACAAGTCGCATCTCATCGTCGGTGTAATTCTCGTAAAGATTGTTGCGTGGCGAGCCGCGACCATCGGTCACAACCACGCCCGTGAACCACTTATCCTTTTGCTGAAAACATTCAATAATAGGCCGTGCCGCCATGATCTCAATATCATCCTGATGCGCGGCAAAACACAGATGGGTCGTGCGCGCCAGCGCCTTCTCAACAGCCTCGTTATCAGGGATGTAGATTTCGGCTGTATCAAGATGAAATTTCATTCGGCAATTCCTTTGCAACTTGCACCGCAGGCAGACTCGCCGCTGCAACAGATTGACCCACACGGCGGATTTTTTCATCGGGCAGGTGCAGTTCGATCCTCTTTAGCAACTCGGGGAATTCAACATCGAAAACTTTCTTCGCGCCTTCGACCAACAAGTCACCGCCGCGACCTGATGTGCAGCGACCTAAAATCAGCACATGCTTCATGTCATAAAAATCCGCATAATGGGCAATGCCATAGCCCAAATAAACGCCCATGCTCTGCCAGATCTTCAAGGCGCCTTCATCGCTTGCCTCTAGTTTCGATTGCACAAATTTCAACTTCTCCGCGTCGGTCAGATCGGTTGGGATATCAATGCCAGCCTTTGGCGCGAGCCTGAAGACACATTGCTGCGAAAAATATGAGGCGCCGCAACCCTTATGACCAGACCATTCCTCCACAGGCGCGTTGGGACTGTAATCAATAGGGGCGAAAGCCAGTTCATTCAGCCATCCCACAATGCGCCCCTCCATATTGACATAGCCCGCGGCTTCACTTGAACCCAGAGCAATTCCCAAAATCCCATTATCTTCAATGGACATGGAACCAGCCAGCGCGGTCACATCGCCGTCGTTGATTACTTCCAACGGCACGCCCATTTCATCGCGAATACGCAGAAACATATTTTTTATTTCGCCAAATCGCTCCTGTGGAATACCGCGGAATAACGAGGCCACCATCGGACGGTTATCTACGTAGATGCCCGCCGAACTACCGCCAATCGCGTCCACGCGCGGCATTTTGCCGGCGGCAGTCTTCAATGCGGTCATTATTTCGCTGTAGTGATATTCGGGGTCAAAATTTTTGCGCGGCTCCCAGATCACCTCTTCGCTGTAAACGGGATTCCCATCCACAACAGCGCTCACCTTGCGGTCAGAGGCGCCAAGGTCAAACCCGATGCGATAACCCTGCACATTGCGGCCGATCAGTTTCCCTGTCTCGCGCGAAGCGGGCACTTCCTCCGGCTCGCAGGAGATCACTTCAAATTGACGTTCATACACTTGCTCGCCCATAAAGTGATAATCAAACTTGTGAATTCCATCCACGGAGTAACATTTGCGAATATGGTCGGCAACCTGGCGAGGTCCGCCAATGTAAATCTTGAATCCGCCGCGTTGCCAGAGAAGGAATTTGACGATCCGCTCAACATATTCAAAATTCGCAATATGGTTTGGATGTCCTTCTGGGAATATTTTTAGCTCAAAACGAGAAAATTCTCCGTCATTCCTTTCGAGACCAATGACGAGGCGCGTCCCTACAGAATCAACTGCATGTTGAAATGCACGCCTCGCCAATACCGCCGGGAGGAAATCTTTATTCAGGGGAGGAAAAACACGCGGAGGCATCAGAGAAGTGTTCATCAGTTCTCTTCAGAAAATAGAAGCGAATAGCCGTCAAGCAATAAAAATCCCGATGCACCAAGAATACAGGCGCGAAAATCCAATGCGCCCAGGTCGAGCCGGGTCCCTTCTGACATGCGAGCCAATGCGGCATTTTGCATTGATGTGTTGACAGATTCCAACCACGGTGCCCCGAATCGAGTCATATCCCCAGTCAAAACAATCTTTTGTATGTTCAGGGTACCAATCAGGCCTGCCAGGGAAATCCCCAGATAATGCCCCGCCCGCGCAATGATGTTTTTTGCATTTGAATTACCAGCCTCAAATGCAGATTGAACCGCATCAAGCGAGTCCATTTCCAGTTGTTGCATTACTGCCCGCGCGCTGGAAATGGTCTCGAGACACCCCAGTTTTCCACAGCGACAAACCGCACCATTCTCCTGAACGACAACATGGCCTATCTCACCCGCCCCGCCGCCATCGCCCTGAAACAATTGTCCATTGATTAGAATCCCAGCGCCGATTCCATGTTTTACATTTACAACGATCAGGTTCTCATCTGGTTTATGACCATTACCATAAACGTATTCACCGATGGCTGTCGCCTGACTATCATTTACTACCAAAACCGGAAGTTTGTATTTCTTTTGAAGTAAATGGCCAAGGGGAAGGTTTTCCCATTCCAGATTTACTGCGCTCACAATCACACCACTACGCGTATTAATCAAACCCGGTGCGCCGACGCCAATTCCAACGATGGGTTTGAATTTTTTACGAATCAGTTGGTTTAGAATTTGATAGACTAGCTCAAGCGCTTTTTCACCGTTATCGTCATGCACTTCTACTTCAACTATTTCCATGATCTCACCCCTTAAATTCACGATTGCGCCGATGAACTTATCCTGTGCAAGATTCAAGCCGATTAGAAAACGGGAATTGGCTTCTACACTCAATAATATTGGGGATTTACCCCCAATGGAAGCGCCCAACCCAACTTCCTTCACTAAACCTTCACTCAGCAAGCTTGTGACTACATCAGACACTGTTGTACGGGTCAGATGCGTAATGCGAGCAATTTCCGCACGGCTGACAGGATCTTGCGAAAAGATTGTACGAAGAACCAGGTCGCGATTATGCTGTTTCGTCTGCTGATGGGTCGCTTTTTTCATTGAATTTCCTGTAATAAAGGCTCATGTTTACTACGCGAAGATTTCTAACGCACGGCATAATACTTTGTAAATTCACTGGACTTACAAACCCATTGTACAGACTCCCCCACAAAAAGTCAACCTTTGAGAGCCGTGAAACTGGACTGTTTGCATTTCGAGCGAGGCCATAACAACGTAGCTCCTATAAAAACCCGCTGCCACCGAATCAATATTTTCAGTTTTGCCCTACCCTTGACGAGGTTATTCTTTTCGTCTAGAATTTAGGTAAACCTAAATTCTACTTTAGCCTAATTGACTGGAGAAGCCATGAGCACAAAATTTACCAGGAGAGATTTTCTGAAGGCAGGCGGGCTTACCTTATTGGGCGCGGCGGGAGTGAACGCCATCAGCCACATCGGGCACGACCACGGCGACGGCAACACAAAAGTCTTTGCCGCGCCTGCCATGCAACACGATGGGCACAATGGCACCCTGCCCAACACCGTCGGCGAGGTGGACCATGAAGCGAACGGCTTTCACCCCGACGACATTTTGACCGATTTCGATTATGGCGAAGTTTCAACCCTGCCCAACGGACAAACTTTGCGCGAGTACAAGATCGTCGCGCACAACAAGGATATCGAAGTGGTTCCCGGCATCGTATATCCTGCGTGGGTGTACAACGGACGCGTGCCAGGCCCCACCCTTCGCGCCACCGAAGGTGATCGCATCCGAATCAATTTTAGCAACGGCAGTAATCATCCGCACACGATGCACTTTCACGGTTTTCATCCTGGTAACATGGACGGAGTCCCAGGCACGGGACCCGGAGGCAATGTATTACCCGGCGACTCATACGTCTATGAGTTTGATGCGGAGCCGTTCGGCTTGCATCTCTATCACTGTCATTCGTTCCCGCTTGCGCGTCACATTGCAAAAGGACTCTACGGCACATTCATCGTTGACCCACAGGGAGGGCGTCCGCCGGTTGACCGCGAATTGCTGATGGTGATGAGCGGCTTCGACGTGGACTTCGACGACGCCAACGATTTTTACGCGGTCAACGCGATTGCGTTCCATTATCAGAACCATCCCATCCAGATCAAAGTCGGCGAAAAAATTCGGGTCTATCTGGTGAACATCCTCGAGTTCGACCTGATCAACTCATTCCATCTGCACGCAAACTTTTTTCAATACTACCCCACCGGCACAAGCCTCACGCCCTCTGAATTTACCGACACGATCATTCTGGGGCAGGCGCAACGCGGCATTCTCGAATTCACATACAAATACCCGGGCATGTACATGTTCCACGCACACGTGACGGAATTTGCCGAACTCGGTTGGAACGGCATGTTCGAAGTAACGGAATAGAGGCATACCATGACTCAATCCACTGAACCCACACGCTTCACCTTCCGGACCCTCATCCTGCTTCTCCTCCCAATCATTCTCCTCGCCGGAGTGATTGTCCTCTTCCTCTCCACCGGCGGAGGGCTCGACCTCGAATCCGCCGCGCCGGTTGAGAACCTGAGCATCGAACGCTACCATCTCGAACGAGACATGATCGAACTCCACGTTCGTAATACAGGACCAGAGGAAATCACCATTGCGCAGGTTGTCGTCAACGAGGCGATCATGCCATTCACGATTGCCCCCAACACGAGCATTCCGCGTCTCGGACGCGCCGTGATTCACATTCCCTATCCGTGGTCGTATGGTGAAGCGTACGGAATCAATATCTTCAGCGCCAACGCAGTGGGCTTTGGCGTGGATATTCCTGTTGCCTTTGAAACTCCAGAGCCAGATGCCGCTACCTTCTGGGGCTTTACTCTCATCGGCTTGTATGTCGGCGTGATTCCAGTTTTCCTCGGAATCTTCTGGTTCCCCGCGTTGCGGACACTCGGGCGCCGCACGATGACCTTCCTCATGGCGGCGACAGCAGGCTTGCTTATCTTCCTGGGCTTGGACACACTTGCAGAGGCGTTGGAATTTGCCGCCGAAGTGCCCGCTTCATTTCAAGGCATCGGACTCATCGGCATCGGCGCGGTTGCGACATTTCTGTTACTCGACGCGATTTCAAAAGGACAAGTGAACGCGTCGGGCGATGAATCACAGCGACGCCTGTCAATCGCCTTCATCATCGCCGTCGGAATCGGATTCCACAACCTCGGCGAAGGACTCGCCATCGGCGCGGCGTACAACGTCGGTGAGATTGCGCTGGGAACATTCCTCGTCGTCGGCTTCATCATCCAAAACATTACCGAAGGACTCGGCATCATCGCGCCCGTTCTGCGCGATAGACCGGGTGTTCGCAACCTTGCCATCATGGGTTTGATCGGCGGCGCGCCCGCCATCCTCGGCGCATGGATCGGCGGATACACACCCTCTCCGTTTCTGGCGGTGTTGTTCCTTGCCATCGGCGCAGGCGCGATCTTCCAGGTCATCTATGAAATTGGGAAGCTCATTCAAAAAGACACCCAGCGCGAAGCCATGCCCATGACCGTCTTCAGCGGTGTGTTGACTGGCATGATGTTGCTTTGGGTCACAGGATTGCTTATCAAATAAGAACAATGTCGTCATTGCGAGAAGCCTTTGCGCTGAGCGGAGGGTCAAGCGACAGCGAGACCCGCAGTTGAAGCGCAGGCGACGAAGCAATCTCCAAGGCGATGACGGGGATTGCTTCGTCGGATTTCATCCTCCTCGCAAAGACGGAACCAAAAAAATGGATAACCTCATCCTCCCCCTCCGCATTACCGGCATCCTTGCCTTCCTCGGCGCGTTTCTTTACGCGATCGGTGATGTGTTGCTGCTCGCAGCCAGGGTCAATAAAGATGACTACCCCAAACTCAAGCCGTTTGCCAAACTTCTTTCAGACGCGGAAATGATGGTCGCGCTTTCACCCAGCCGCATGATCTGGGGCGCGTTGCTTGGCGTGATTGCAACTCCGCTCGTAGTGACCGGCTACTGGCAGGTGTATCAGGGTTTGGGCGGCGCAAACGCGTCGGTTGTGCTGGCAACTATCGGCTTGTTCGGAAGCGCCTCCATCACAGGCGCGTTCGTCCACGGCACATTTTATTTCATGGGCGAATACATCCAGGCGTTGAATAAGGTCAACGAAGAGTCTCAGCAGGTGATCGTCAAAATGATCGAACGCCATAAAAAAGTGTTGATCTTCACCTACGCGCCGGTGTTGATTTTCATCATCATCGCGTCTGTGATGTTTTCCATCCTGGTTGCGTCGGGCGAAACAGCCTTCCCAATCTGGATGACGTGGATCAACCCCGTCACCATGACTATTGCCTGGCTGATCCTCAAACGCATCCTGCCCGCATTCATTCGCCAGGCAGCGGAAGGCGCGGGCTTTAATATCGCATACATGGCATTCTTCGCCTGCACGACGATCGCGCTATGGAATGGATAAATAGTGTTGATCTCGATATGTCCCGCAACGAGCACGCGGGACTACTCGACCAACGAATTGGAAAGTAAATGGAACAAATTCTCACGATCTCGACTCAGGATTACCTGAAACACATTTACGAATTGACCGACCGCGGCAAACCCGCCAGTACCAACGCGCTCGCGGAGCGACTCAAAATCAAACCTGCATCTGTGACGGGCATGGTGCAAAAACTTGCATCGTCAAAGCCCGCGCTGGTTGAATACCAAAAACATCAAGGCGTTACTCTCACAAAGGAAGGAAAGAAAGCCGCGCTTGAGGTGATTCGCCATCATCGTTTGCTTGAAGCATGGCTTGTACAAACGCTTGGCTATTCGTGGGATGAAGTGCACGAAGAAGCGGAAAAATTGGAGCACGTGATCTCGGAAGATTTCGAACGACGCATCGCCGCGGCGATGGGACATCCGCTTCGCGACCCCCATGGAGAGTTGATCCCGACCGCCGATCTCAAGATGCCGCTGGAGGATTCGACTCCGCTCTCGGCGCTACGACCGAATCAAACAGGGACCATTCAATGCGTCAAAGCCGCGGATACAGAATTACTTCGCCATCTCGAAAATCTGGGACTTGTGCCGGGCGTGGAGATCGAAGTGAAAGAGTATTCGCCTTACGACCATAACTTGACTGTGAAGGTCGGTAGAAAAACTTCTGTGCTTGGCCTGAATATAACGAGCAAGATTTTTGTGGAAGAAAAATAGCTCGCTCTTGCGGTGTCTGAGACCCACAAGAGTACATTGGAAGAAAAATGGAAACACAAGCAATTTTTAGAATCATACTGCCCATCCTTATTGTCGCTTTCATCGCGCATCGCGGCTATTACACAAGGCAAGCCGCGAGACCCGAGAGCGACACCGTGAAGCAACGCGATGAAGGAGTCGTTTCAAAAATCGCGGGCTTGCTTGGGATGGCAGGGTTTATCGCCATGATAGCCTTCGTCATCAATCCGAACTGGCTTTCGTGGGCAGATGCGCAATTTCCGCTTTGGTTGCGTTGGACAGGAGTCGGTACCTCGCTTGCAGGGTTCGCCCTGCTTCAATGGGCGCAAATGACGCTCGGCAATAGTTGGAGCGACACACCGCGCATGATGAAGCAACAGGAATTAATCACCAGCGGACCTTATCGCTCGATCAGGCACCCTATCTACACGGCTTTTCTGCTTATCCTTGGTTCGACACTTTTCATCTCCTCCAACTGGCTGATTGGTTTATGCTGGACGGGAATGACCATTTTGGAAGTCGCGTCCCGCATCAGTTTTGAAGAGTCGTTGATGATTGAATATTTCGGCGAGCAATATCGTGAGTATATGAAAAAGACGGGACAATTATTGCCGCGCTTGATTCGGTAGGGATTCCAATGAACTTAACCCATTCCCCTCGCCGCCAGAATTTCGCCCAGTGGACCATGCAGTATGAGCCAATTGTGCGAGTGTATGAAAGCCGATGGTGGCGGCGAAGCCCGTTGGTGCAAGCCCTGACGGGAATCTCATTCGAACAGGAATTCGAGATGGTCTTGCACGCGGCGAAACTCAAAGGCGCTGAAACACTTCTTGACCTTGCATGCGGAACTGGGATCTACGCGCGACCATTTGCAAAACTGCTTGATCGCGGTGCTGTTTTTGGATTAGATCTTTCCGAACCAATGCTGAAATATGCAGGCAAGCAGGCAGGAAGAGAAGCCCTGAAGAACGTGTTCTTTATGAACGGCAATGCAATGGGCCTGCCTTTTTCAGACAACAGTTTCGAAATTGTGAACTGTTGCGGCGCCCTGCATTTATTCACCGATCTGAGTCGCGTCTTGAGTGAAATCAGCCGCGTTCTCAAACCCGGCGGTCGTTTTTCCTTTGCAACTTTTCGTCAACGGGAGGGCGCGCTGGCGGAACGCGTTGTGCATTTCCGCCGAAATGCCACCGGCATGAATGCCTTCCGCCCGGCTGAGTTGGAGCAACGTCTCAATCAGGCAGGGCTTGAAGAAGTGAAGTGTCACCACGCAAAAGGCATCTGGCTCGTGATGAGCGCCGTAAAGCAGT
>Ga0247727_10002346_pt1 | contig 43505 bp, 68 predicted proteins | sample WisWelCaveWW1625_FD_202498 | JGI IMG/M metagenome (GOLD analysis project Ga0247727, IMG submission 202498) | Biofilm microbial communities from Wishing Well Cave, Virginia, United States - WW16-25 | ecosystem: Environmental > Aquatic > Deep subsurface > Groundwater > Cave microbial mat | place...
CTCACTGTGTTCCAACTCAAATTGACAACGGTGTCACCAGCCGTCGGAAGATTCAACACCGGTTGCCCCGGCACACTCGGCCCCGCATTCTCATCGACTAAATGGCAACTGTCTCCCGTCGCCTTCTGGCCGGTACTCCCCCAATTCTGGGTCGTGAATCCATACACATACGAAAAAGCGATATTCGTGAAATTCTTTGTCAGCGTGTCTACCAAAGTCGTCATCCCCGCATCACTATAAATCCGCGCCGTCACCACAGCCGCCGACCGGCTCATCCGCACATAATACCGTGTCCCTAACGCCAGAGCCACCGAGGTATCCCAGGTCGACAAATCCCCAAGCTTTAAGGTCAACGCCGCGTTACTGTAATAAAACGCCAGAAACACCCCGTCATTCCAGTAATCCCAGGTCTGGGCGGAGGTGTCCGCAATCCCGAAGACCAAGGTCTCCCCAGAGGTGGCATCGCTCCCCGTTAACAGGGTATCAAACGTGTAACTGAAATTCCCGCTGGAGGAATAACTTTTGTAGACGTAGGCACTGGGCCCCTTCGTCTCGATATTGGCAAACGAAATACAGTCCGCGGTCTTGGTGATCTGGCTGGTGGGGTCGGTCTCGGTGAAGGTCGTGAGGTCGAGCTGCTGGGAGGCGTAAGCATCGGTGACGGTGAAAAGTTCAAAGATAAATTGAACAAGCTGCACCCCCCTCACCCTGACCCTCTCCCACAATGGGGAGAGGGAATCCTGCGATTGCGTCAATTGTGGCCCGCGGGCCACAATTCCCCTCCCTTGATGGGAGGGGTGAGGGGAGGGTGAAAATAAGGCAAGATTAAGTACAGAAATCAAGAACAGAAAAATTCCCAAAAGAACAAAAGATTTACGGCAAAACATATGAATCCCTTCTTGTCTTCAAAAGGTTTATTCTTCATCTGCCGCCGTGAATCTTTAATAATGGTTACGAACTTTTAGTCTTTGGATTGGCTTTATAGGAAAGCTCACATTTTTTAGGTGCCTTTTTTGTTCCTCTGTCCCTTTTGGGGGTCTGTCCCCTTCTCTGCTTCTCTTGTCCCTTCTCTCATAACTTTTCTTCCAGTTTTTGTAAACATCTTTTAACGTTCGCTGAATTTAATTCGTAATTAATTTCAGGCGCCGACCATTCATTCAGCATCTTAACCATAAGATCGTTCTTACAATCTTCTTCCCCATATTCGATATTTTCAGAAGCTTCTATCGCTAATGCTATTATTTCTAGAACATTGGGGTCGATTTGATGCTCCAAAATATCACGCAATAGTTTTAGAATATAATTTGCATTCAGCTGAAGAACGCTTTTCATCGAAATTATATTAAATGATGTTTCTTTTGGCCCAACTTTAACCTTAGTGCCTACAATATCATCCAATAGATCCATAATGTTGATATTGCCTTCAAAATAGTTTTTCAGTGACTCTTCATGCATTTCTAATTTCCTTTCAATCTTATACTTCCGTTTGGCATAACATATCTCGAAGGGCCAGGCAACTCATAACGCCTATGAATGAATTCGCCCTGTGGACCATATGTATCTTTAAACCAAGCTACAGTCTTTCCATTATTATTTAAAACCCTTGTAACATCAGTGTAACTGCCTGGAATATTAGAAGCTGGAATTCTTGCTTTTAGTTCGACAAAGGAACTAGTTTCACTAACAGTAAAATCTTGTGCTCCTTGCCGCAATGATTTACTAAAAAATTTGCTTGTTTTTAATTCAATCGCATCGTAATTTTTTGGCCCCAAGCCCCGATCTTCATAAGATACCACTTGATCATCAATGATTTTAGCTTCTCTAAGACTTAGTGCCTGTTTGTTGCTCGCCTGTTCCCCAACATTCGCATCCAAAGATTTGTTCGGGGAATTTTGTTCATTGCCAACCGATTCCTGTGTCCCGGAGGTCTGCTTTGCGGTTTCCGCTTGCTGGGTTTTGTTAAAGATAGAATTCGGATTGGTAGATTTGGAAATACCAACGCCAACACCATATCCGGCTGCGCCACCTGCAATCCCACCGAGGATCGATGCTAAACCATCCGTCCCTTCTGTCGCTATTGAATATCCCGCTCCTCCGATAACAACTCCCCAACCAGCTACAACCCCAATTGCACCAAAGCCTCCTCCTATGGCAAATCCAGTAATGCCTCCTATCCCCGCACCCATCACTGCTCCCTGCCAACTCCATCCTTGGTCTGTCCAACCACCCCCAATGAAACCAGCGGCGGCACCTCCTGCCATCAGGGCTGCTGCTATCGGGGCTCCCGCTCCCAAGGTTAGTGCGGTTACAACACCTCCAACGAAAGCAGAGAGAGCGGACTTAAAAAAATTCCCCCACGACCAATGGCCAGTAGGGTCAATGCGGTTGATGGGATTGTTTAAGACATAACTGTAACGATTCAGAGCTTGGGGATTATACACATCTTCAACCATTGTGTCTGGCTGAATAAATCTCCCAATCACCGGATCATTAGAACTGGCAATTCATAGCCATTTCCTGTGTAAAATGGGCTTTTTTTGCCCTTCCCCCATCCAAAATTGGAATTTTCCGTGGGGGAAAATCCGGGGTAAAATCTCCATTTTCAATGAGCGATCAATGATTTTTTCACTTGTTTTTTCAGACAAATGACAAAATCCTAATTTTAATATTTGAGTCTCTTTAATTGATATAGAAATGCTCATTATTATAGCCTAATACCCCTAAATAAAGGCAGGAAATCGCTTAAATTTCAAGCGATCATGGAACAAGAACTTTAGGGGTCCATTCTGGGAATTAGTTGGGTCTCGTTGTAGAGAAATACGAGGAGATATCTTTTATCTGAAATTAATGCTGATATCTTAAGCTAAAACGGTAGGATTTATATGAACTCCCAAGAAGAAAAAATCGGGAGAGTAATATTGTTAAAAAGTTGAATATTATAAGGAATACACTAAAGGGATAATTTTGAACTAGAAACACGAAGGGAACCTCGTGCACAAAAGGAATTTATGCACTATCTTTGGCAGGAATTTTAATAAAATGCTTCAGGCGGTTACAACACCTTACTTCTTTTTTGCTTCTTTTTCTTCTAGGGCTCTTTCACGGGCCATATCCTTTTCTCTTGGGTGACATTTCCTGTGGATGCTTTTTAAATCTATCGGTTGCAGCCTTGTATATCTCTGCGTAGACGTTATTCTCCTGTGCCCTAATTGCTCCTGGACATAACGGATATCGGCACCGTTTTTAAGCATTAACGTTGCGCAGGTAACACGAAATGAATGAGTAGTAATATTTTTCTTAATTCCACACTCGAAAACATATTTTTTTACAACATTCAATAAACTATCGTTGTTTAGACGACGGCCACTATATGAGACGAACAAAGCCTTTGAATCTTCTCTTTGCAAGACCGGACGTGCATCCCGAAGATAAATTTTCAAATATTTAACGGCGGCCTCACCGATAGGAACAACTCTTTGATAGCTTGCACCACCTTTAGGGGTGTTAATTCTGATTAAACCGCCTTGATAATCAATATCTCCCATCTCCAGGCAACATAGTTCATTAGCGCGAATTGCCGTTGAAAACAAGACTTCCAGGATAGCTTTATCGCGTAAAGTCAGCGGACTGGTGTCTAACAACGGTTTTTCCAATAATTTCCTAATTTCCTCCTCGCTCATACAAGTATGAGGCAGCCCGCTTTGTTCTTTTATCATTTCGATATCATAGCTTGGATCATTACGTAAATATTCGAATCTGATGAGGTAAGAAAAAAATAATTTCATCGACCAAAGCATATGATTTTTGTATCCGTTACTTGCCGGTGCTCCACGAACACCGATGTAATTACAAATATAAGTAAAATATTCCAAGAGCATTCGTTTGTTTACTTGTGCGAGATTGTGAATTCCCTTGTCCTCTAAGAAAGCGAATAATATTTGAAGACATTTTTTATATGTTTTAATGGTTTTTGGACTTTTCCCTTTTCCCAACTCATATTCGAGAAATTTTAGACTCATTTGCTCAAATTCGGTGAGTTCGCGTTTTTCTTCGGGTCTTTTCTTCGGTATATTTTTGGCTTTTTCTTTTAATTCTTTATAATATGCTTCCCAACCAAGTTTCTCGGCAGGATCTTTATTTAAGATTCCTTCTCGTCGTAAATATCGAAATAATCTTACAACACATTGAAGACGATTAACCTGGCTGTTGGCCACTAACGCCGTATCCTTCATATCAACCAGTTCTTCCCAAAGAAACGTACGGTAAGCTAATACCGTGGACTCTGTTACTTTATAAATGCTCACAACTTCGTTCGAAAGCAAGTATTTAACAAATGCGTCCAAATGTTTTTTTACCTGATTCAAATATCCATAGGAAATCCATCTTTTCTGATTGACGAGGTATCGGCGTAGAAGTTCTTCATAAGTGTAAAAATGAGATAGCTGTTCATCGGGCAATTTTGGAGGCGAAAGTATTTCGACACTCCTTGTAACGTTATGTTCAAGCTCTCCTTTTTCAACCAGAAAATCAAAGAAGAAATTAATGGTCTTAACAAAAGTTACAACGGATGTTCTTTTGAAATCTCTTTCTTCGTAAAGAAATTTCTGAAAATCCTCAAGGTGCACAGCTTCAACCTCTTTAGGTTCATGTATCGATAATTTATGCAGGAATCGAACAAATTGCTTGTTCGGATTCACATATCCCAATACATGCGAACGCACTTTGCCTTGATTAGTCAGATGTTGTCCGTATGACTCTACGAGTTCTTCTAATTTGTTCATTTTCGGTAATTCCACCATTTACCCCTTGGATTCAATATTTGATGATATATCAAATATAGCGCGCAAAACGCGATCTGTCAGGCCCGACGAGGATTTGGCAATTTCGGGGCCTTTTGGGGTCCTTTTTTAGATTCGCCTTATTTTGGGATAAGAATTAGACTCAATGATGCCCTTTTTCCATCCGGTCATCCCTGTAACTTTGCTGATATCGTGGTCTGAAGGGATATCATTGTTCAAGGTTCGCTTCGAAAATACCCGGACCTGCTGATAAACCCTTCCCTGCCCTAAGTCATAAATAACTTCGTAAACCCGGCACTGCCATTCCCCCATGAGAATAATTCTGCTGATCCGGTCTGCCCCTTTACTGACCTTTCTGGTGTCGTTGTTTAATATCACCGTGTGCTCAACCAGATGGTTATATGATAGAAATCCTTTCATCAGGATGGTTACGCCCAGCAGCGAATACTGAAGGCTGGCAATGGACTTGGAAGGCATTTCGTTCCAGTTGGAATCCTGCGGCTCTCCACCATGAAATTCTGAACCGTCGGCAAAAAGCACTTTGTACATGTTAACCCTTTCCTAATCTTTCACTCAGAATCACTGCTTTTTTTGCCACTTCTTTCCTCAAAAGATCCTGGTCATAAATCTGCTTGTTCAGCAATTCAAAGAATTGGTCATAGCCAATCTTAGGGAAGGTGTTTATTCTGGAATCCAGAGAAACGTTATAAATACTGACTTTTTTCTCATTTTGGTAGACTTTAAATTCATGCTCTGCTCTTGAAATTCTTCCCTGACTTTTTTCATCCACCTGGGTAGCCTCATACCAGTTAACTTTTCCGATTCCCCGATGAGAAATTTGCAATCTTTCCCCCGTGTAAATACTCCTAAGATCACCGTGCTGATACCAATGCGTTAAGGCACGCCCTTGTGCATCATATGCCCTGCCCTGTACGCCGTTCCCCTTTTGAGATCCGTAATCATACCCAAGGAGAAATATTTCGCCTTCATCCAAGACATAAATCATGAATGACAAGGCAAAAAGGCCAACAAGCGAGGCCTGATAAACGCCTTTTCTGCAATCGCGGGAATACTCCGTCGTGGCTGGTAATGGAATGATATTTGTTGCTGCCGATAATCCGGAATGTTCCATGCCAATGACTAAAGGAAGGCGCCCCAGATAATACTTCTGGTCATTGGCGAAAGTTTCATCGACGCACATTAAAAACGTCGTATTTATAAAATGGTGGGAATAGTTCAATCCGACCGTAAACTTGTCTTTTAACTGACCAAAAAGACTTGACTTAATTCCGTCTATGACTGATGTTCCTCCACCAATAATAACTACTTGTCGTTGCAACCATTTTTACCATCGCTTTCGACCCCAATCCTCTTTTTTGCTATCTCTACATATTCAGATTCCTTTTCAATTAAGATAAAGGGACGTTTTATATTTCTACAGGCAATCCCTGTGGTTCCGCTGCCCGCAAATGGATCAAGAACAATTCCGCCCATTGGAGTCTTGGTCAGCGCACAAAGATATTCCATAAGTTTTAGTGGTTTCACCGTTGGATGATGATTTTTCCTTTTCGTATCTCTTAGATTACCGCTCCCTGTTTCAATCGGATAATTGTCATCTTCCATCATTCCACAAGGTTTCTCTTCCATCCCGTCAAGTCCGGCATCTCGTTCTTTCTTTCCTGCTTTCGCACAATAAAAAAATCTTGATGCATCGTTTTGCTTATCCAGCAATTTAGCAGCTTCTTCGTCAAGAATTACGTTTGCAGGAAAACGACCTTCTTCTGGCGTTTGCTTGTTTTCTCCATAGATTTTTTCATCTGTAAATTGATTGTTTTTGTACACTCGTTTAGCGGATCCGCTGGGAGGCTCCTCGCCATTTAACGGAATTCTTGCCCCTTCAATATTGAGCCCTGACACGCCATGTTTGAGGGCATTCTCGGCATAGCTTCCATCGTTGGGTTTCATGGCAACCAAAATTGGCTCATAGGCAGGCTTCAAGCCGTGGGATTTCCATCCATTCCATAATTTTGCTTCTTCTGTGGCAGGAGCAGTATAGTTGTACTCCATTGTTCCCCGACCTTTGCCCTGCGATGCTTCCATCAAATTATTGCTTCTAATGTCATGAGCTTTTCTCGACCCTATAATTTTTCTCTCAGCTCCGGCTCTTTTGTCCAACTCCTTGCTAATATCCATAGCTTTGGGAAATCCCGAACCATAGAGCCACATAACACAATCTTTTAAAATAAATCCCGCATCCTCGACATTAACCGCCATTCTGTGTTGTGTCCGCGAACCGGCAAAAATAAGAGCGGTTCCACCGGGTTTTAATACCCTGAGACACTCTTTCCACACTTCTATGCCTGGCACGTCATAATCCCATTTCTTACCCATGAAACTCATGCCATAAGGCGGATCGGTAATAATCGTATCAATCGAATTGTCGTCGATTTGCTTCATTACGGAAAGACAATCGCCGCAATAAACGTCGTTAAGTTTAAGCATTCAGTACACGCAACCTCTCAAATTTATTTAAGGGGGATCAAAAACAAAAACGCTAACAGGGGGAACTATCTTTTTAGGCTAGTTTGCAGATAAGCGGTCTACCATTTACCGCCGATTCTAATTTTGATTCCCTTTTCCAGAATCCATGCCCACAGCTTCTTTAATAACTCTTTGATCTTCTTCACTGCCGCTCACCTCGTCTAAATCAATTGTTTTAATCCCCACCGGTATCTCATCAAAATGGTGAAGAACGCATATCAATTGAAATGGATAGTTTTCAAATATTTTCAAAATGTGTAAAAGATTCTCCCTATCCAATGAACTTAACCCTTCATCCGCGATGATTAATCCTTCTTCCCCTCTTTCAATGAGCAGTGCCAGTTTAAACGCGATCTGCAGCATTAATTTCTGCCCGGTAGAAAGATCGTTGTATGTAAATATTTCTCCATCGCTATTAATGAGCCTCATGTCAAATTTGCCCTTATCATTAATGTCAAATTCCAGATGATATTGAATTTTTTCCAGAACCTGATTAATAATCGGCTCCAAATTCTTTACGCTTTTGACCAGGAAGGAAGTGGAAATAACGTCCAGCTCCTTAATTGCCTGTTTAACGATTTCAACATCCTCATTGGTATAAATGTATTTTCTTTGTTTCAGCCTTCCTTCCAATTTTGTTTTGAGCTGGACTAACTTATTAATCCGTGCGGCAATCTTGCTTAAAGAAGGCTGTCCCTGGCTTCGGATCTCTTCTATTTCCACCATAATTCCCCTCGCTTCCTGTAACTGTTTATGCAGATCACACAAATTTCCCTCCAATTGAGATATAATTTGAGCATTTCTATTGGGGTCTAATGATTGACCACAGGCATAACAATGGTCAGCTTTCATCTTTGCCTTTTGGTTTTCTACATTTCTGATCTGCCCCTGAATTTGCCCTATGGAATTATTCTGCCGTAATTGCTCATTGGCTAGTTGAGCATCTTCATTTAATAAACCACGCTGATCCGATTGGAGCCCCAGGATGCCTTTATCCAATGCGGCCAATCTTTTTTCGGAAGGAAAATTGGAATAAATGACCGCGTTATTCTTATTCCAAATTTCCCTTTCCTGTTTAATCCTTCCGAGATTGTCCTTGGCCCGATTAAACTGATCTTCTGAGATTGAAAAGATGATTTTTTTGAACGTCGCCGCACTTCTGGGATCAAGAAAATTTATTCCCACTTCACTGTCTATCATCCTAAATTTCTTGAAATTAAGAGGTTCGCCAAATAAATTCTGAAGATACGACTGTGCCTCGGTCTTTGTCTCAAATTGAATTTCTTCACCATTCTTGATGATCTTGAGGTACGTTGGAATACGTCGTTCAACGATGTAAATATCTCCGCCGTGCTCAAGTTCCACTTCAACCGAACAGGTTTTGGCTTTCCCGCGAGTCGGGATTTCTGTCAAATTCTTTGAAGAATATCCCCAGAGACAAAACATTATGGATTCCAGACCAAGCGTAGTTTTTCCGGTACCGTTCCTGCCTCGTATAAATGTCATCGATGAAAACGTGGCTTCAAACTCTCTGTAGATCTGGAAATCCTGTAATTTAATCCTGCGAAGAATCATGTGTCCTTGAATTGTGCAATCAACAATTCCCTTACTTCCTTTTGTTTAACTTGTTTGTTGATTTCATCAATAATGCTTAATTGTTTTTGTCCCCAGCTCTCCGTAGATTGATGAGCCTGGGCAGATGTCTTCTGATATCTAAGCTCATACTTAAATTCGGCAAATTTCTCTTTCCATCGGTTTAAGTCATTCACCTGTCTTTTAAACGTTTCAAAATCCGAAATAAGCAGCCGAACCTTTGTTCTTGGATTAATATCGGATAATTTTGTCGGGTCTATAACGTCAATCATGGGAATGGGAGACTTGAGAGGAATAAACCGCCATTTTCGATTCTCGATGATCGCAATCCTCTTATGCGAATCTCCAACCTCGGCAAAACTTTGATAAAAGACCGAACCAAGGTGGAAAATTTTAGGCGTTATGTCCTGACAAAGATGCTGATGACCTAATAAGACAAGGTCATACTGTTTCAAATCGCTTACCGTATAATCATGGCTTCCATACGCTTTGCATGATTCATTCGTCATGTAATGGCCGAAAAAGCAATTTAACCCGTCAATGTCACGTTTTAATTCCATCCCAACACATTCAACGCCTAGAGAGGACAAATACTGAATAACGCTATGTCCGTTCAACCAGTTATGCCTTCCATTCCCGGCCAATAACGTGAACGACTTATATTTATCCAGAATTTTCTTGGCAATTTCGGTACCAAAGGTTAAGGACTGAGGTGAGGGTTTATGATGGTTGTAATAATCCCCAAGATGAATTACGTGATCCGCATCGTAAGACATGATTTCTTCGAAAATATCACGTAACTCATCAAGGTAAGGATCATCGATGTGAGTATCGCCTATGACTAAAACGCGCATTATTTTTTCTTGTAAGCCTTTTCTTTGATTTCTTCCGCTTTTCTGGCTAAGTTTTCGTCTTTCGCGATTCGTTCTACTTCACTTTGTGGTGCTTCTTGAGAATTTTTTTCTTTTGGCACCTCTACAGTGTTTTTTGGTTGTTCCTGCTCTTTCGGGGCATTTGCCTGTTCTTCAACTTTGGGCTGTTGTTCTACGGTGACGGGTGTATCGACCGTTTTCTTTTCTTCCTTAACTTCGGGTTCTTTTTTCTCTTCAACTTTTGTTTCTTTTTTAGAAAAATCAAAAGCTAACTGAGAGGCGTCTTCTTTGCCTTTACCCGGAACAATATAAACATTGATTTCTTCATTTCCGTCTGTACCGCGAACCTCCTCAAGTTTTGCAGCCAGCTCACGAAATCTCTTAGCAGAAACCTGAACTTTCCCGACATTTTTCACTTCACTTGTTTTAAATTGAACCATTTTTACTTCCTCCTTTAATTTCACCTTCGAAGATCAAGGGCATACTTCCACGTTTCCTTTCTCTTATCATTGCAACCGAAGAAATGCTGTTCGGGTATTGAATAGGTCTTGAAACGTTTAAACGCATATTCGTCCTTGTAGATCCAGCAGCCGTTCTGTTTAACCAGAACCTTATCTGCAATCCTTTTTTCTGCTAACTGATGAACATGACCATAATGAACCACATCAAATCCCCCGACATTGAGATACAAATTATCGAGTTGCTTTCTAAGAGAACCCTCCGAATAACCCTGAAATTCGTGGCCGTGCTCAATCAAATGCCTCCACGGACCGACGTGATGGATATACCGTCCGGTATCAGGCACAATGACTTTCACCCTTTTATGGTTTTCAAACTGTTTTTGCCAGGTACGGTAGATAAAATATTCAAAGTTGTTCTCGACCGGTTCGTTGTAATGAGCAGGATTGGAACGTCCATGATTTCCTACGACGCAGACGATTTCTATTTCTTCATATATTCGCAGGAGATTATTAAAAAACTGAACCCACACTGGAATAGCATCCCAAATCTGCAACCCAACGCATTTTTCTATTTCAAAGATTTGCTCAGGGAAAATGCGGTCGTTCGTAATAATGTCACCCAGAACAAAAATGACTAATTTTCGCAACTTATATTCGTTTTCCTGTAATCCGTGAATTTGAAAAATGCTGTTTTGAAGATTGGTCATCTCTTTTAAAAAAATACTCTGGTCATAAGTGACAATCCTCTTGCCGCTGTCCTCATCGTAAATACAATTTCGCATTCCCATATGAACATCCGATATATCCAATATGGAAATTTCTTCACGCTTTCCTTTGCACCTTTTTAGTTTGGGCTCTTCCAGAGGCATCACCTGGTAACCGTGATAAATCTTGGTTCCAATGTGTTTGGCGAGTTCGTCGATTTCGCTTTTCCGGATTTTCTTGCCCTTAGTATCGTTGACGAAAAGGACATCTTCCTGTGATTGCATCTGGAACGTTTGGAGGTTATACCTACGGATGGCGTTTCGGACAGAATCATAACTCTGTCCCAGGATTCTGGAAATTTCGGTGGGAGTATAGTTTTCCTGAAGGTATTCTTTAAGTCTCCTGATCTTCGCGTCCGTCCACGTGCGTTTCGCCATATAAAATGACCGCCTTCGATTGAATCCTATTTTGTGTCTTTTTCATTTTTATCTTCACTTTCTTCAGTGGTTAATTTGATTCCCTGAGCACGCATCATTAGAACCTGATTATTCCGGTAATCCCGAAGCAATTTCACCAAAAGTGAATTCGCTTTCAAAACATGCTTTTGCAACACTGTTTGAGGATTATCTTCAGGTGATATTCTTGCTGCCTGGTCAATGATTTCCAATTCTTTGTTAATGTCTTTACTCCTGATCGCCATTGTTGTTCTCCTTTCCATCGGTAAACTTTACGCTGCAATCTAAATCAGTCGGCTTTTGATCGTCTATTAAGTCCTGAACTAAATCAGAATAGTCGTCGATTCTTCCGAGTTTCTCAATCGACAATATGCTGTACCGGTTGGTTCGACTCAGAAGATTGACGAGTTTGGCCAGTTCCTTTGTCCCGTTGACTAAAAACTGATTTGCTTCATCGGAAAGAAAATATTTTATTTTTATTAAAAACATTTCATTCGGCATTTTCGTTTGTCTCCTCATTATCAGTTCCAAAACGTTTTAAATCTTCCTGCCAGCCCATTGCCTGGAAAATTGTTTCCAGCTTTAAGGTAATGTTTCGTCTTATTACCTGAGACCAGTCAATTGGTCGAAGATGGTCTTTTCTGTCTTCATCAAACGCCATGACATCCCTGATTTTCCTGACTCTTTGGATCCTGGCTTCCTTCCTGATTTTTCCCTCCGCCACCAGGACATCCGGCATTTTCGTGATAAGAGGATCAGGATGACACAATGCTTCGAGCTTCTTTTTGGTTAATTTTTCCTTCTTAACCGTCCCTGCCCTTTTTCCTGAGACTTCGATGTAATATTCAATGACTTCCCTTTCTTCCGTGTAATACTCAGGCTCTACATAAACGTAGTAAAATCGATCTCCTATGTCTTTTTTAAAACCCGGAGAATTATCCAATGCCTGAAGGGGTTTTGTATGACTGGCATATTCGTCGGGCTTCTTTGAGAGGCTGCAGGGAAAAGCAATATTTTCCAGCGGTTCATCCCTTAAACCCTCAATCCTCTCTGAAATCCATGTCATAATGCTTTCTTTGGATTCTTTGTTGAGGATCTTATCGATAAGTTCTTCCTGGAACCTTTTCATAAATTTAGTGCTGTCTTTTCTTTTGGCTTCTACCCCTTTGATTTCTTTCTTAACCCCCTTACTGCCCTTTAGGTAACCTATGTAACGGCACTTGGCCAGGATAAGCAGTTTTTGAAAATGACCTTCGTAATCAAATTCAATGGTTACTTTCTTCCCAAACTTCTCAATTGCCCACTGTTCAACCAGCTTATTAAGAAGATCGGAGATATTTTTTCCCCCGTCACCAATAAACGCAGAGTCGGTATCTATGTAGATGACCTTATACCCGGCCTTTTCTAGTTCATTTAAGACATAATGTAAGAGATCGCGCACAACGGCAGTGATCATTGAGGCGACCCTGCTGTCATAAAGCCTGAAATATTTATTCCCAATGACGCCCCAGGCAGAGAGAACAATGGTTTTAAAGGCGTTGTACCGTTTTTCAATATCTTCATATTCAGAAGATTCGGGATTTGCTTCTTCCTTTAATTTCTTAAGTTTGTTCTTCTCATCGACAAGCTGTTTAACAACTCTGGGTAATAACGCATCTGGATTTTGTTTAACGAAATACGTCTTTTCTACGGCCTGCGTAATTCTGCCCTTGACTTCGACTGAGATACAGTTTTCTGTGAAGGCATTCACTATGTTCACCGAATCAAGGCACAAGTCGATAATCGCATAGCAGTATGCCCCTGAAAGGTCGTACTTTCCTATCCCGTAAAACGCTCCCGTTTCAAAAGCATCCCGAAATGCCCCCTCAAATTCTTCATCGTCTATTTCTTCTGCTCTTGGTTTCATGGGAAGAACAACGTTACATTTTTTTGCCTGACGAAGAAGGAACATGTCAATAATGCGACTGTTCCAATTAATGTCTTCCCACTCAATATGAGAAATTCTGCGAATCAGGTCATAGTGGGGGATCATCTGCATTTTCTTCTCAAGCTCAACCATCCCTCTAACGTCTCCCTGACACCGGCCAACTATGTCAGGACTTAGCTTTGAGAAGTCGATATTTTTGTATTTTCCTTTGCCATAGCCTAGATATTTCTCCATCAAAGATTCCAAAGCGTATGATTCTTCTTTATTCAGGGTGTATTTCTTCCACCATTCCAGAGAGTCAATGATTGAAATCCCAGCGGGAAAAATAAAATCTTTAGTCCCATACCTGGTTTGATTGATCGAACTGATCCGCCTGGCAAAATCAGGAATCCTGTAAAACCAGTAAGGATAGTCGAATCCATTCATGTTATGGGCAATAAGCAAATCCGGCGGGTTGTTTTGCAGATGATTGCAGAATGCCAGCCACAAATCAGATTCATTCTTAAAATCACCTAAATACCAGGTATGATATTGGTCGGTCAAATTGTCATAGAGCACGATACAGGAAATTGGATACGGAGCCTTTTTAGTTTCCAATGGTTTAGAGACTTCATTCCTGGGAAGCAAAATCTCCATATCTACCATGTTCCATCGCAGGGTTGCAGGTGTAATCTCCTGAACTTTATCGATGAGATAGCGCTTGGTAAAAAGAATGTCGGCTTCGTAAGAGGTGCCGCTTCTTCGTTCTGCGATCTCTTTTGGGGATGATAAGTAGAGTTTCTTTAGGTTCTTTCCGTCATACCCAACACAAATTCCATCGGGACATTGATCGTAGTAATAGGGGAAAAAGGAATTGTCCTTCTTTATTTCCAAATTGCCCTGTTTGTCCCGCAGGAATAAGTAGAGTTCCCTGTCCTTGTTAAAAATGTTGACAAGATTCACTTTTTGATCCCTTCAGCTTCTCTTCTTTCCATCGAACAACAAAAATAATCTTTTCTTTTGTCTGCCTCTTCTGCGAATCTTAAGAACATATTTCTCAAGATATGATTCAAAGGTCAGGCACCAATAAATGCCAAAAGCACCACCTAAACCATAAATCGTTACAATTAGAAAATTCTTCCCTAATTCAGAGGCAAAAGACTGGACCAGATACACGAAAATGTACGTCCGCATTAAACTGAAAAAACAGCAGGCAACTTTATAACTTTTGGCACCAGTCTTGTAATAGAGAAGATTGGTAAACTCCTCTACTATTCCTACGGCGAATAAAAAAAGTAATTGTGTAAACATGCGGAATCACTGCCTTTTTCAAATAGTTTTATGCAACTCCCGTCTGCTGTTTGACCTTGATTAACGACTGATGCAATGAAACGTATGCTGCACGGGCCTTTAAGACCTCTTCAAGCCCTTTGTACGCCTGTTCTTCCCTGATCATGGATTCATATTCCGCTTTTGCTTCGGGATTATCCTCCATCAGTTGAATATAAGCTTTCTCGACGGCGAGGGTTTCCTTGATTAAACCGGTTTTATACGCATTGGTTAATCTGTCATCGATTTTTAGTTTGGCCTCAGCATATCCGGCACGCGAATTTGCATACTCATCCGCAATTTGTACCGTTTCTCTGGCAAAATCTTTTAATTTCTGTTCTTCATCGTAGTCATACTGATTGTTCATAATTAGCCTCCATTAACTTCCTTACAACCGCCTCGATCACGTTCACCGTCACAGCATTCCCAAGGACCTTGTAACGCTGACTGTCGGATATCTTCGTTTCTTTGCCTTCCTGATTAACTCCATGCTCAGTCCATCCGTCAGGAAATCCCTGCAATCGTTCACATTCTGTAGGAGTCAGCCTTCTGACCCTGACTCCAACGTTATATAGACCTGTCTTTGCTCCAACACCGCCTGCTTGTCCGACAAGTGTTGCCGAAATTCCATTGGGGTCATAAACCCTGTACCCTTGTTTCTGACCTGACGTTAACTCTAAAAGCTGTGGCGGCTGTTTATAATCCGTAGCTTTTAAGGCACCGCATAATCCTTCCTTGGACATGACTACGTCTCTTTCTCCAAATCGAGTGCATTCTTCACCTTTTGTTGTCCCAAGAAGTTCAATTTGAGTCTTTGTTGGATTTTCTCGGATAGGAAATATTTCTCGTCTACCTTTTCCTCTAAGACATCCGACAATGAACACTCGTTCCCTGTTTTGTGGGACTCCGAAATTTTTAGAGTTAAGCACTTGCCATTGACAGTCATACCCAAGTTCATCCAGCGTGGACAAGATGACAGCGAATGTTCTTCCCTGCCCGTGAGATAAAAGCCCTTTGACGTTTTCAAGCAGAAAATGGCATGGCTGCTTTTCCCTAAGACACCGAGCGATTTCAAAAAACATCGTGCCCCGCGTATCATCAAACCCCATTCGTCTTCCTGCAATGCTGAAAGTCTGGCAAGGAAATCCGCCAATGAGGAAATCAAAGCCTGGTATGTTTTCCCATTTAATTTTTGCTGCATCTCCGTGATTTTGGTGTCCCGGGAAATGTCGTTGGTAGATTTGGATGGCATACTTATCGATTTCGGAATAACCAGCACAAGCCGGTTCACATCCTCTCTCGCCGTCGTTAACGTGTTGGCCAGATTGTCCTTCCTGGGGACTAACACTTTCCCCCGTCTCGGACACCAGTCCTTTCCTTTCGTTCTCATTTCTCTGCGAATCTTCTTTGCCTCTTCTGTTCTGACCTCGGTAAGCATTCTGTATTCCAAGTTCAAAACCTCCTATCCCGCTAAACATGGAAAAATAACGCAATTGACATTCCACCCTTCAATCATTCTTTTTCTCCATCTATCTTTTTTTCCTGAGCCTTGATCTCAGATTCTTCTTTTTGAATTTCCTCTTTGACATGTTCAGGAAGATAAAATCCGCTCTCGTAATAATAGGGTAGGTGAATGGCGCTTCCCTCGCTGGGCATCCCTTCAATCTGGCATTTGTCTACCTTAAGGACGCAGTCAAAGCCGATTTGAACGGATTCATACGATTTGTTACCTGACTTTGTCTTTTCTCCCGTTTCTCTTTTCTCAGCGGGAGCGTCTGCTTTCTGCCCTTTCCTCATGTGAACAATTCCTTTGGAGTAGTGATGAAGTGCATTGCCTCCAGATAATTGTTCAATGGCAAAAATTCCGTTTAATCCAATCCGTGTCTGCCCTATCAATAAAACCGCTACGTTTCCTCTTTTGACAGGATCAATGGCCATGCGGAAAAACTGCGAGAGCTTTCTGGCCAGCAATGCCATCGTGTCGTCTCCCACACTCTTTTCACCTTTCTTGTCTTCTTGTTCGCCTTTCGGAGACAAAGAGTGAACGGAATCCAAAATGATCAGATCGACCAATTTCTTTTTTGAAAATTCGATGATTGTGTCTAAGGATTGTTCTGCCTGCGGGAATTCGCCGATGAGCACATGATCGGTATTTACACCGAACTGGCGGGCGCGCGACTGATCGTAAGGTTCAAGGGCAATGTAGTAAGCCAGCTTCCCCTGTTTTTGAGCGGAGGCGGTAAGCATGTGGGCCAGGGTGCTTTTTCCGCATCCTGGAGATCCCCATAAGGTAAAGAAATTCCCATAAGGTATGCCCCCACCGAGAAATTCATCAATTGATTCAAACCCAAAAGGTATTTTCTTAACCTGCCGGAGATCGTTGCCGAAATGTAACGTTTCTACTCCGAGATCCGTGTTAATTTCTCGTGCAGCCTTCTTTAATAAAGCCAATCGTTCTTCATTATTTGCAGTTTCTAATTCCTGGACTGGTTTCTTCTTTGCCATTGCATTGCTAACCTCCCGCGTATCAGTAAATTTCCATTCATTCCGCTATCACCGGCAGTTCGAAATTAATGACTTTTCGTTCTCCCCATCTGTTTTTGTGAATGTTGGCTTCAATGAGATAGCCTTTAAGCTTTCTCCATCTTTTTATTGATTTCACTTTTCTAAAATGAATTCTTAATGAGGCGTAGTATCCAAAGATATTGTTAAAAGGCGTCGTCGAACCACCGTACTTAAAAGAATGTCTGACCTGATTGATACAAATTAAGGCAACTCTCGTATTCTCAATTTGACCCGCCAATTCTTTCATCATCGTAGTGATGAGCTTGCTCTGAATTCCGATTCCCGTCTCTCCCAAAAGCTCATCCAACGGCAATAGGGCTGGAATGGAATCAATAATCACCATGTCGATGAGATGCTGGGCCAGGTAGTAGTAAATAATCTGCATCGCTATTTCCCCCGTTTGAGGGGTACAGATCAGCAACTTTGAAAGATCGACTCCAACTTTTCCGGCATAAACTGGATTAAATGCACGGTCGGCGTCTACATACAGGACTATCGCATTTTTCTTCTGTGCCTCTTTTACCAAATGATAAGCAAATACCGATTTCCCAACTCCGGGTCCGCCTGAAATCTCAGTTGTCCTCCCCCTTGGGATGCCACCGATTCCCAAGGCCTTATCCAACTCAGCATAACTGGTTGAAAAAACGTCAAAATCTTTTTGCGGTTTTGGTCTAAGTCCAAACTTGCTCTGAAAATCCCTTAAGATTTCCTCAATATTGCCCATCCTAAGACTTCTCCAAATATTTGACTAAAATATCACCATGACAAATCTTCGGTTTGCACCAGCAACCCAAAACTTTTTCTTTTAATTCCATTAATTCATCAAGCAGCTTCGGTTGACTTAATAGCCACTCTTCATATTTCCGGATAACTTGTTCCCTGGTTCCGTCTTGGCCTATTTGAAAGGGATTGCCCCACTTGGAAGGTCTTCCTATATAGACATCGAATTCTTCTTTTTTGCAGTGAACAACTTTGGTCATTTATAAATTTTTTTATTCACCCTTCGCTTCTTTTGCCAATTTAAAAAAATCTTCCGAACTCATAACGACAAACTTGTCTCCGTATTTGTTCTCGATGGCTACAATCGGAATCTTTTTTGTATCCAAGGGAAGCCGAGAGGCTAAATCCAACCATTCCTCTTTGTAATCCATGATGATATTTTCTTTGGTTCGTTTCTGCTTGCATTCGACAAAGAAATACTGGTTGGAAACGTCTCCTATTTCATTGCCGCAACCGCTTCCTCTGGTTGGCCTGGATTTTTTGTCAATCTGTTTCAACCCTTCGGCCATATGAACTTCTAATCCATTATTTTTTTCACTCATGATCAAAGACCGGACTCTTGTACGTCTTCATCCATCTGCCTGTCATTGGATTCTGAATCATTTCCGGTTTTACGTAATTTCCCTCAACCAGGGTATTGATCTTCTTTTTCATCAAATTTTCCGAACAATGAAAAGCGTCCATTAATGAATTTGAAGTAACGACTCCGTGTCTTAAAATAAACCTGTAAATTGGCTTCAAGTCTTCTCGCATCGCAATCCTCCTGATTTGTCGCGTCCAAACGCCTTACCCAAAACAATACTGTCCGCTATGTCTTCGCCGATTCCTGTTGCTTCATCGATAATCCTGCTGAGTTTGCTGACTCTATATTTGAACTGGCTGTTGGTAATTTTCTTCATCTGGTATTCGCCGTTTAATTTGTTCATGATTTCTTCCCACTCATGAATGTTTTGGGCGTTAGAAAATTCGTATTGGCGGATAACCCAGATTTGTATTTCTGCTTTTTGGCAGGTACCTTTAAGGCCAGCTAATTTTCTTGCTTCAGAAGCTTTGTAAATCCTGGGGAGTTTGTATTTTTCGGTGATCCAGGCGTAAATAACAGCGCCTGAAAGTTTGGCAAGATATTCGAACGTGGTTACGTTTGCTTTGCCTTTGAATCTTCCTAAAAAAATGCCTTCAATAACCAGATCATCAGCGTCTGTAAATAATTCCCTGACTTTGTTAACCACATAGTGAAGTTTGAAGAGCGGATCGAGTTTCTCATCGGGAATAATGCGTCCGAATTTTAAAAGTTTGCCGTCCTGGCTGAATTTTGACCAGCCGGTACAGGCCGAGCTTAGGTCCAGCGTTAAATACATCCACTGCCACCTCAACAGTCATTCGAAATGCCTTATCTTTTACTTAAACATCTTGTCCCATTTAATCAAAAAATTGCAGATGACTATCCGCCCTGATAAATCGTTTATTAAGAAAGCTAACGGAATAAACCGGAATTGCCAGCGGTATAACCACGTTAATTCCCTCTTAAACCATAAACTCTCGATAGAAATTTTCCATTTATCGATCTTCATGCAATTTTTATCCTCAATTTCGTCACTTCCCAGGGATGGCGCCAGCCGTCCAGATAATCGCAATCGAGAATCACTGCGTTACCCTGCCAGGCGTCCAAACCTTCTTTCGGTTCTAATCCAACGACTTCGCATAGTTCATTGGTCAGATCGTCCATGACGATGTCTCCGATCTCTACGTTCATGTCTGGATAACCATGTTCGTCATAAGCAATTTCGAAATCCTTGATTTTATGCTCCATCAGCCTCTCCCTGTTTTTCTTAGATAATCGTCCAAACCCTCTTCGGTAAATTTAACGCCCTCGACCGCAATGAATTTTTCATTCTGCTGCCGGATATAATCGTTCTCGCAGACAATGACGCAGTAAAGATAAGTCTCCCCTTGTTTTAACTGTTTTCCTCTGGCGTCCACAAAACGGCTTTTTTTCTCACGATAAATCCACCACTCCGTTAAATCCTTGTAATGTTTTTTATAAACGGATTTCCCGACATCGTCCTTGACTATGTTGAAAGCGTCCGAGTATCTAACTCCCATTTGCCGCGCCTCTTTCCTTTGCCTCTTCAATTTCATCGACACGAAAAACTTCCTTTGTCTGGAAATCATAAATACAGGGAATGGTGAACTGTTTGCCCTTGGCCTTGGGGGCCCGGACTTCTGTAATTAAGAATTTTGTATTCGTCCCATCGCCGTCGCGGTCGTATAAATACTTCACCGCCAAAGCCGGTCTTTGCCGAATCATGTTGGGTGCAAACCAGGACGCATCTTTGTCGTCTTTCAACTGAACGAAGCCGATGAGAAAACTTTTGGTCTTTTCGACCTTTTTTAGAATTTCCGTAAAATAATGATTCACCTTGGCAAAATCCAGGGGATCAATCCAGTCCCATATCGTTACTGAATTACGTTCAATTTTTATTTCATCGATGTGCTCCGTTATCGTTTCGGGAACCAGAAAATCATCGTCTTTTAAACCCAATGTCCATGCCGTCTCGGCCCAACGCCCGCCGGATTCTGAATAGATGTAATAAGGTTTAACTCTTTGCTCAGTTAATCTTTTAATAATATTCATGGCCAAGGTTGTCTTACCGATCTTGGTTTGTGCTCCAATTAAAATCATGTCGCCCCAGTTGAAATAGGCATAATCGTGTAAATAAGGAACTTTGAAACTGACTGGCGTTCCCACCTGCAAAATATTTCCCGTCCAGTTCATTCGCGGGATGATCTTGTACTGCCGTCCATTCGGGACAATCTTCTCCTGTTTGACAAGATGGACCAATGTTTCATCAACCCGCTTTTTGTCTTCTCCGGTTGCGCGTTTACCCAGAACGGCAATTTCAATGTCCGTCTTATAAACAAAGGTCTCAACCAGGTTCAGATAATTAAGAATCTCCTGTTCAAGCTGGGTTAAATCGAGACCGTTATATTTATCAAGACTTCGAACGATACTCTGAACTTCACTGGAATCCAGTTCAGTCTTGCAGATCATCTTGTTCAAGCCGTATAAAGCGTATTCAATCTGTGATGTGTTCAACTGCTTTCTGAGATAACCGCCGTAGCTCGTAAAAAATACGTTCCGCCCATCTCCGTCATCCAGGACTTCGAGTTTGATATTCTCTATTCGGCTTGTATCGGTTTTCTGTTCAATGCTGCCCGATTCATTTGATAGCGAAGCACCTTCAAGAAGCAGTTCCTGAAATTCACCTGGCATCTGGAGAATCGCATTGTCATTGATAAAAACCCTTGAGGCATATCCGGCAATCCGCTTTTTAACCTTGTCATTCTCATTAAACTCTTCGTAAACGGCAACTTGTGGGGCAGGGGCAACGACAACCAGACCGCCGTCATTCTCCAAATCAATGTAATAACCGTCTCTTTTAAGACGTGCTTTGGGAAGATTCGTATATTTGTAAAAAAGGTGATACCCTCCGAGCGTTTCCTGAATCCACGGATCTCCCATGATTCTTTTTATTTCATCAGGAATTCTTTTCCGCTCCGTAATCTCATCGATTCTTTTCTTTGGTGTATCGGCGTTGACCAATTCAATCTTTTCCTGTTTTGTCAGAATATCGATGTCAATCACGGTAACTCCGCTGACCTTTCCCGTACGCACGCCTACGTTGAGGCCATTGATAATCCAGCCAAGCCATTCCTGCTTGTTTCTGTTCTCTTTCTCAGTCCATCCTTTTTGAATCGGATTTTTGTCCTTCTTCGCGCAAGGAACCAGACAAAAACCTTCTTTCTCATACCGATTTAAAAGATTTTCAAGCCGTTCCTCATCGCACCTGGTCTGAACGTCAAGATGCAGTAAATTCTTCAGATATTCAAAAATCTCATCATTGGAAGGCAGCTTTTCGGATTCTTTGGAAAGGCGATGTTTGACTAAATCCAGCAGGGTATATTTCTTATGACACTTAAGACAATTAATGATGTTTGTATTCGGTATGACATTGGCCGTTAATTGATCACCGTCACAAAAAGGACATTGCAACATGACCACATTGCCTGACTTTTTTGCCGGATGATCGATTTTTCTGCAATAGTCATATATTTTCGACAAAATGATTTCTTTATACATTCCCTATTTCCCTGGCTGGTCAATCTCAAAGGCGATTTTCCGGCCGTTTGGCTGTTCTGCTATGAGAATAAATTTGTCGTCTTGGTATGGGTGCCTGACGATTTCTACTTTTTCTTTTCGTATATTCCTATCCTTTGAAGTCATAAAGCTGATTTATCCTCTCTGCCTGATGACTTTGGAGATTGGAAAACTGTGCCGTAATTTTGAATGCAAGAAACAACAAAACTGCCAAATGGATTCCTGCGATTATCGCTATGCTTGAAATTTTCATTCGACTGTCCTTAAGGAATCAAATAAATGTCTGATTCTGGTTTCATTCTGGTCTGTTTGAGTCTTTGTCATTTCTCCGTCCACATCCAGTTGATGCAGGAATCTATAGAATTCGTGAATGGGAATGTAATAAGAAACTGGTTTGTATTTGTCGTATGAGACGACAATTCCCTCTAATTCACCATTACCGTTGTAAATCCCTGAACCTGAACATCCGGGGATCACGACAAAATTGACGCTTCCCCGATACCAGTCCAGGCCTAAGAATTCGCCTGTCTTTTGAAACGTATCCGCACCCGGATAAGCAAAGCTGTACAATTTTTCTCCGGCACATAACTGATGAGCCGAAAATAGGGCAGGTTCTTTTTCTCCGATACTGCCTGCCACAAAAAGCAGTGCCAAATCCGTATAGGAGGATATGTATTTCTTGACTACAAAATAGGATTTGTCGCTGACAACCAGGTATGTGCTGCTGGCATTGTCTACACAATGCCCGGCCGTAAGAAGCAGTGAATAATCCTGCTGTTTATCGATGAGAACAGCCGTACAAATTGCACTGTAATGGGTGGGATATCCTTCCAAACTTTGAAATAATCTGACCGTATGTTTTTGTGCCTGATCATAAATCGTATCTTCCGTTACCTGAGCCTGGCCTGTTTGTCCAAATGCCAACAACAGGACCAGGGAGCATACCAATCGCAGTCTTTTCATTCATATGAACCGCCTTCGCTAAAATTACGAAACGTCTTATCTTTTTACTCTCTTACCTTGTTTAAAAACCGGACGTATCCCGTCTCAACGACATCCCAGAGCGTATTCAAATCTATTTGTCCTGGAATTGCGCCTAAAGCCGAACATACCGACGACAAAACGCTTAACCGCGTCATTCTTTCCGCCTCTTCAGGAGTTCTCGGTTTCATGTAATCCGCATTGTTGTAATTTTGCGTGCTCGCTGACTGTGTTTGAGCAGGCGGAGGAGTATACGTTTGTGCGGGCGCCGGACGAGAAGTTGTGGTTTGGGCTGGCTGTTGATATCCGCCGTTTGCTTCGATTCTGGAAACGTTATAACGATTGTTTGCGTATGAAGCAGTTAATACGACATCCTGCCCTTCGCGAAGGGCTTTCGCTGCAAATCCCTTAACCTGCGGTGAACAATCCGCCCATTGTTCCTGACCATTGACCATAAGCTTCAGCATGTGTCTGGCCGGACTCTTTGCTACTGATAAAAACTTTGCTTGAACTTGTTGATCCATTTTTATTTCCTCTCCTTGATAAGATTAGTTAAAACGGCTGACAAAATAATCAGCATGGTAATCAGCAAAACCAACAGAAACGACATCCATAAAGGCGACAAAACCCAAAGCCATGACCACTTGATAAAACCCGTTAGTTTTAAACCTATGAATAGAATCGTCAGCGAACCAACGAATCCTGTTTCTCCGGATCCACTGTCATTCATTTCACTGCCCTCTCCTTCACCTTTAACTTTCTCCTCGCCTTTCTTTCTTCTTTTGCAATACAATCTTCATATCTGATGATTTTCGATTTATCGTTATAAAGATTCCCAAAACGTTTTCTGATGCTTGAAAAGGGTATTTTTTCCAGGCATTCGGATTTATCCTTCAGATTTTTCAGGCTGTTGATTACGGTGCTTTCTACCCAGTCAGGCAATTCGAGGAGACTTATACATTTCAGCCTTGTTTCATAGTCCTGCTGGTTGAGGACGGGAGCGGTGAGATTATCGGTGGTTTCTTTTTCGATCTTCCGGGAAATCAGCTTATAGACATTAAAGTTATCGGGTTTTAACTTATAAGCTTTTTTGAGGGGAGAGAAGATTTTGACATTTGGATAGTGCCAGCATTGTTCCAGATCGCTGTCATAGGTCACCAGAACAACATCACGGTCACTAAAATACCGGGAAACGACCGCCATGATATCGTCTGCTTCGAGATGCTCAACCTTGATGAAATGCCAGCTTGTCGCCTCGATTAGCTGGTTAACCAGTTGATCGAACCGGTGGTACTGTTCCTTGAAATCTATGGGTGATTCTTCTCTCTTCTTCGCCCGGTCTGCCTTGTAAGAATCTTCCAGTTCCCTGCGCCATGACCGGAGAAAATCCATTGCCGCAATGACAATGTCATCCGGATCAACGCCAATCTTTGAAAGACATCCCAGAATCATCGACAGGCATGTATACGTCGATGGAATCTCAGGATTGTTTAACGTGCTGAAAATTGCCCGGTGTAAAAAAATGCCCCAATCCAATACAATGACCTTGCCGTCTCGCATCCGTTCCATCTCATTTCAATCACTCTTTCGCAGCGCAGTTACCTTTACAGGGACATGGTTTCGTTCCCGTTGATGTATAATCCGGTAAATCATTTAATTCCTTTGGCAGTAAACCTCTGCGAATCATTTCTTCGGTATGCACGAGAGCCAAAAGATTCCATGCCCCCGCTATTGCGTGATCCTCATCCTTTTTGCCTTCCAGATAACAATAAATGTGTCTGATGGCTGAATCGAGATACCGCGTCAGAGGCTGTCCCAATTCCCAATTACGGTCTCCATATTTCTTCGCGCCGTTTTCAAAATGCCTGGCCAGTCTTTGCAGGGATATTGGGCTGATTAAATCGTAACGTCCCTTCCCATTCTGGGTATCTCTCCTGCTTCCCGTTAAAAATTCCTGTCTCTTTCCCGAATCCTTGACCTGATCATAATTTGACTCAGACATTTCCTTTTCCCTCCCCGAGGTACGGCAGTTTAAAAGTTCCTTCCACTTCATTTTTCATTGCCTTTAACTGATCGCTGCGCATGGTCAGAAGATAATCGAGAACTTTCTTGCAGCCTTCGCAAACTTCGAAATATTTGGTATTCTCTCTTAGCTCCTGATGTTTCTGATTGAGCATTCTGAATGCTTCTTCCAGCGTCACAAACTGAGCCAATTTATCTTCCTCTTTGGTCAGTCGTGCTTCGGTGACGGCCAGATAAAAAACCTTGTCACCGATAACCTGCATGCAAAAATCACAAATTTTCTGATTCATGATTAACCGTCCATTAATCGAGCTTGTAATCTTCCTTGATGGCTTTTACGCAGTCATTGACCGAGCGGTAAATTCTAAACACGCCTTTTCCGTTGGCGATTTGTGTTCCAAAAAGAAGTGATGAATTAACGTCCGTCGCGGCTGCATCGGGCACTATGAGATAAATCGGAATCCGAAAAAGATATGCGAATACCACTTCAAAAATCGTGCCGATGCTTCTTACTGAATTGGGAAGGTGAACAACGATAAAATCAGACCTGACGACCGCTTCCGCATCACCCCATGCACCTATCTGATTCCGGTAATTCCCGTCAATGTGTTTACGCATCCTCAGATTAATCAATAAATGAATCAGATCAGTATTCTGGTTGATTGACCCGAACCAGATCTTCCACATTTCGTCATAGAAAGTCTCTTTATGGCCTGCGCGTTTGAGATTCCTGATTCTTTCCACCTGCTCATAAGAATTCTTCCCCACCTTTACGGCCTCCTGCTGAATTGGGTCATAGATAAGCAGGTCCAGGTGACTCAATTTTTCCCGCAGTTCATCCCGGAAATTAAGAGCTTCTTCCTTTGAACAGTTCTCAATGCCGCCTGCCAGATATGTCGTTAACCTAACTGCCTTTTCTTCCATTCCATTCACTCCCATTATTTGCACTCAATCAGATGTACGAAAGGCACCTCACGGATACATGAATAGAACCCGTTTTGATAAATTATTTTTTTATGCAAGACCTGCGAACCGCGATTGGGAAAGGAAATTAAAGAATTTTTGTCCCCGTCTTTAATCGTCCTTTCGATTGAATTGAAAAGGGTAATGAGGAGGTCGTGCCTAAAGTGTCATTGGGATGGAAAGGCGATTCACATTAACAAACCGGGAGGGGACGATAGATTTGTTAATTGAGTGAATCGGGGATCGCGCGGAGAGATGATGGCTTTGCGTTCCCTTACCTCCTCACTTTTCCCTGAAAAGAATCCTGATGGTCTCCTGAAGCAGCATACGTTTTTAATGAAAATCTCTCACATACGTACTGTTCTTCAGGAAAGTTATCTCTTTAAACTTGATTCCATTTTCGCCGTGTTTGTCAAAAATAAGCTGACCGCAGGACGGATCGTCTTTGTCCAAAAACAAGACCAAATTATCGTCGTCTTCAAATATGTTGACCGGTACCCCAAAATCCGTCAACTTTCCTGCGATGTCATAGAAATCTCTGATATCAACTTTCATCTCTTGGCCCGTCTTAAACGTCCCCGTTTTCTTCAATCTTGGCGTCTTCATAAGGTGATAAAAATCTTCGCCGGATTTCGTTCGAACATTCATTAAGTTCACCAATAAAATTCTTGTAATTGTTGTATCCCGGCGTTACAGTCTCTTTGCACAACTTGAATAAAATATAATTTAAGTCGCCGTCGGCTTTGACATTCAAATTTTTCATGAGCTCAACAACCTGATCCATTTGAACTCGTCTCTTTGGTTCGATATAAGGCATTGTTCTTCACAACTGCGCCCGCAGTTTATTGACTTCCAGTTTGGTTTCTTCGTCATGCTCTGTATTTAATGATTCCAAATATTGTCCGCCGTTACGTTTGGCATTCTGGATGGCCTTTACAGTCTGAAAAAGAGCCTTGCCAAGCGTGCGGATTCTTCCAATTAAAAACATAAGCGTTGCCCCGGGGAAGAAGATCATTCCTACAATGGTCAAAAGAATCGCCCAGGTGCTTAACCCGGTTATAAAAGCACCGATCCGCTGGCCAAGAGTTACTTTCTTGACTTCCTGGTTATAATACGTTTCCTGAAGACGATACTTAATGCCCTGTTTCTTGTCTTCAAGATATTCGTCTTTTGTAGTCTTTTTTGTTTCTGTGGCAGATTTGAGTGGGTTTGAGGTGAGGGCTTTAATCGGTGAGAGCAAAGCACAACCAGACATCGCTAATGTCACCAGAACCAATAACAAAATTTTTATGCCGTTGGCATCCCTTACGTTCGTTCGCATCGTTAACTTACCTCGCAATCGCTATCGTCGTATTTTCCTTCCGCCTCCGGGTATAAAAAAAGAGGAGGCATTTTTTAATGTCCCCTCAGTTTTTCCGCCGGTTGGCGTCGTGTTCTACTTAAATTATAACATGCGTTTTTTATTTCGTCACGCTAATGGGAAATTTGGAATCTTGCAACTCATTTATCTCCAACAATTTACAGGATTCTAATTTTTCAGAATGTTGACATCGGAGCCTTTGTGTATTACCCGATCTCGCTCTATACGGAGCGCAACATTTTTCCTACACAGGCCGCTTTTAGGCCGGAGGGTTCAATAACTTTCTTAACAAAAACCGAAATACCGATGAAACAACCAACGCGGGAATTTTCCAAGTTGGTTTTATTTAATTGATGAGCGATAGCGAATCAATTAAATAAAAGAAAATTATAAAATAAAATGATATTGTAAATTCCCTGAAAGGGAATTTACTTAATATATTATAAATTTCCCGAAGGGAAATTTATTAAATGTTAAATAGTATTAATAAGTTTATTAATTTCTTTATCCAGCCAGGTTAAATCAATTTCTTTGTGTTGGATAACTGTTGGGAATGATTCCCTGATTTTGTATGCCAGTCTTATATATTTCAGGTCGGGGCGCGTCTTGCGAAATAAGTCCGTAATGCACTTTAAAACCATCAGGGCCTCGTCTTCAGTCAGTTTCAGTGCCGGCTTTTTCGGACTTACAAAATGGCAATTATCTTTCGTATAATGCAGCGACTTATTTTTTCTGATGAATCTTGGGTGACTCATCAGATAGGCTTCGTTTTCCAACCACAACTCTTTGATTTCCTGTTTTGTTATAAAACACTTGATGCCTTTGCCGCCAATATATTTGTAAGTCGGATGTTTGGGATCACGGCATGCCTGTTGAGCCCGGTAAAAAGCGAGCATCCACGGCTTGCGGCATTCCCCGCGTTCTTTCAGTCTCACTTTCATTTTAAAATCATCGTCGTTATTTCTTTTGTCGTTTTGGAAGTTGAGCATTTTCTTTCGCCTCTTTCTTCCCTTCCATGATTTCCAGGTAAATCTTTTGTTTTACGCCGTCATTAATTCCTGCATATATCCTCGTTGTGCTGATGTCCTGATGATCGAGAAAATCCTGGATATAATCCAGCCCTGCGCCCTCATTCCTGAGCTTCGTTGCTATGGAACTTCTCATCAGGTGAGGATGCAATTTCATCTCTTTGAAACATTCTTTCTTCAATTTGTAAAAATAATAGTAAATGCCGTTCTCAGTGATATTGAACGCGTTCTTTCCTTGGGGCTCTGTGGAAAAATATTTCAACATTCTGATTCGGCTTACGGAATCAAAATAAAATATGCGTTCTCTCTTCCCTTTCTTGGAATACGCCTTGCCTCTTAAATTATCAAAATCAATATCACATCTCTTAAGCGCTGCGATTTCAGACCGGCGTAATCCGCTCTTAAATGCCAGATCAATGATGGCCACCGCTTTTTCGGGATGGCTGAACGTTTCATAGGCCATTGGGATGATTGACTGCTCTATCTGATCCTGGCTGATTGCATTAGGCAGCCGTTTGATTATTTTGTGCCTTCTTGGAAGATCAAGCCGGATCTTTCTAAACTTAAGGAACGTGCTGATTGCATCGGTGTAGCCGTTAATGCTCCTGCCCTTTAACTCCTTATTCTGGATAAGATAAACCAGATAATCCTGAACCGCTTTTTCCGTAATCTCTCCGTTATTGACAAATTGCATAAAATCGCGGATTCTCTGACGGTATACACGCCGAGAGTTATCCGAATATCCGTTCGCAATCAACCAATTCCCGAACTCTTTCAACGGGTCGATTGTCTTTTCCTGGTCTTCTTCCTTTTCCATGTTTGTTCCCAACTTTCCTGTTTGCTTTTTTAGCCGTTTCCACGACTTTTAAAATGACTTCAGCCAGATCGTACTCATACCCCTTTAATTTTCCGTCAACGATGACGGGAGTACCTTTATCCTTTGCGCGCAAAAGTCCGCAGGCTGCCTTCAGCACACGGCTGTTTTCATATCTTTTGAGTGCTTTGCGATTCTCCTTGTGCATGTATGAAATTCGTTCTTTAATTTCTTTTCTTCGTTCATGGCTTAATCTCTTTCTGTCCATCTTCATGAGCTGCTTTAATTCAACCAGACTCATGTTCTCTAATGCTGGTGTTTTCATTTTTTCATTTTCGTCTCCATTACGCTTTCAATCTCTTTGAGTATTTTCATCCCTTCCAACGTGATCGTTCTTCCTCTTGCCTGACGGCAAACATATCCCCTCTCTACCAGAAACCTCTCATAAATTTCCTCATAATCTGACTGAGGCACACCCGCAGACTGACTCAAATAATTTGCACCCATAGGTTTTGCATTGGTTGCAAGAGTCCTTAAAATCCTTACATCGACATTCGTAAGTCCGTCTTTGATGACATTGCTTTGCGCTAAAACTTTATTGATATCCTGAACTACCAATTGCTTTAGCAGCAGCGATATGGCTTCCCTGGGAACGCCCCGGCTGTTTTGTGCAATGACGGCGTAATCCTCCTCTCCAATCTTGTATGTTTTATAAATAGAATTCTTATAATTTTTAATGATGGTTTCCAATTCCGCCGGATTATATTTTTCAAGCGTAATCTGAATTTGAAACCTCGAAACAAACGGCGACTGTTTTCTGACCAGGCGATCCTTGTCCGTCGTAGCTCCGATCATGACAAACGGCCTGATTTCCGCATCTCCGTATTTCCATTCCTGAAGTATCGGCAGTAAAACGTTGGCCACTCTCGGAAAATTATTAATCGTATGGATTTCATCGAGCATAAAAACCGTCAGTTTTTCGCTTGATTGAATGAGGTTAATAACGTCCAACAACTTATCTACGTCATCAAGCTGCTCAGGCACCCGATAAATGAAATTCGCGTTGAGCATATTCGCCGTAATCCTGGCCAACGTCGTTTTTCCGCATCCTGCCCAGCCGTTTATCAGAATATGAACGGGACGCAGTTGCTTTATAATTTTCATTGCGGTTATAATTTGTTCTTTGGCCTGTTCCTGGCCCACATACTTTTCCAGACAATCGGGTTCATACAAGATTTTCTTTTGTGCATTATCTGGTTTATACGGTTTGATTTTGTGAGCTTCCAGCATCTGCTCTTTTACGATGATCGTGGGGACTTCATCTTTTGACTGTGACTTAGTAATATCGACAAACCGCAGAAGCCTGCCGTCGATCAAATCAAAAGCCGGACGATTTTTACCGTCCTTGAAGTCCTCATCGTCACAAATAAGATATTCTAAACTTTTAAGTAAACTCATAATTCTGCCTTGCCTCCTTCGTCTATGATTATCGGTTTATGTATGTCGCTCAGTTTATATTTGATGATTCTTAGCCGCGGGAAATCCAACTGTGCCTTTTCTTTATCCCGATAGACCATGAAATCGACAAAATTTAATCTGTCCCACTCCTCCTTGTTGTATTCAGGCTGATAGCATACCTTTGGCAGCGTGCCTTCTCCCTGCATGTTTGGATCGAAAACAATGAGGTCCACATCCTCGGGACAATGAATGTTCTTTTCCAAATTCGAAAGTGCTATGCTTCTTTTTCTTGATAACATAATGCCTCTCCTTTCATTGATTCCATCCCCATGAAATTTCAATACCAAAGATGAATAATCGTATTCTTAAACAAAACTTTTTATAACCCAGAACGCACAACGAGAATCGAAACAAAAACGGAATATCCAGCACCGAGTAAATGTACAGTGCCTTTGAGTGAACCTGCTGACTGTTCATCGAAAATTCAAATCTCATTTTTCTCTCAATCCTTCCTTCTGCTCAAACGGATAAAAACCATAACTGCCATAAAGGTCCTGAAGCAATATGTCTCTTAATTTAGGATAAAATTGATAGTCCCTCATAATTCTTCTCTGGGCTTCGTTTAATCCATACCTTCGGATGTACCAGTGCACCCTATATTCTGTTCCGGTTATCTTTCTCATTGTTCACCTATTCGTATCAGCAAATTGTCGATCAATGTTCAGGCCGTCGGATAGAGCCTTCTTATTTTTCGGTTTATCCTTTTCCTGCTTCGGGATTTCCTTTTGCTTTGATTCCTTTTCATTCGGATAACAATCCTTTATCCGTTTAATGAATTGATCGTAATTCATGCCTCGCCCCCCTGCACGCTCACACGGTATCCTTTATCATCCGTCGGCACGATTTCAGATTTTTCGATCTTGAATCCCAAATTGGGATTCAGTTTTTGTTCCGTGAGCCATGCCTCAGCAGCCTCTTTATTAGAAAACCAGGCAAACGACCAACTTCTTGCTTTCCTTGATTGAGTAAAGGTCCTGTCTTTATCATTGCCGTCTTCTTTTTTCTCCCATGTTCTTTTTGGGATGACATCGACCCCTAAGAAATCAAGATATCCTCTGCATTTGTTCCCTAACTTAAAACCATGAAAAGGCATCTCAAAGTGAGACAATACCTGCGTACATTTTTCATACTTCGCTCTTAATCCCCTGCTTTCAAGCCTTCTGATGATCTCCTCACGTCGGTATTTTTCCATCGCTGCCTCACCTTCCCTCGCAATAAAAAAACCTCATTCTCTGTATCGTAAGAATGAGGCTATACTGAATCATTGATTGATTCGGCAACTGGCTGTCTTAGAGATTTCCTAAGACCCTATAGTTTTGCGCCCCATCCTCGCGAATGGTTTACCTTTTCGTCAATATGTCCTTTTACAAACGTGTTAACGATGGAAGGAATTAATCCCTGCCAACTATATTCACCTCCTTCTTGCTTCGTTTTCCCTTCCACTTTAAGTTTTGCATGTCAGGGGAAAATGACAACGTGAGAAGAACAGGTATGTCTTCTACTGGTTTTTGTGTCTCAATTGTCAAAGAACAGGTTTTATCTGCTATACTCTTTGTAGTATTAACTTTCCCAAACGGATTCTACGTACTCATCTCCTGCACGGTTTGTTGTGATTTCATCGTCTTCGCAGCCTTCGATATCAAAATCCATGACCTTGACTCTTACATGACAGTTTTTAGGAATTTTTACGTCCTGGATAAGACCGCCATCAACTGTTATGACGATTTCCGGCACTTTAGATTTGCCCATATTATTCACCTCCCCTATTTAAAGACTTCTTTCTTATAGCCGTCTTTATCATTTAGTATTCTTGCGCAGTCAACGTTAACTTCAAGACTGCCGTCGATATAATCGCCGTCGAACATGGCCTCTTCCAGGCCTTCGATATTATTCTCTTCGTGATGGTCTACCATCCTGATTGCCTCATCCAGAGAATTGGCCTGAACCTCGATTTCTGCGCTCTCCTGCCAGAATATGGGAATCTTGAATGTTTTCATTTCGATCCTCCGTTTTACTTGGAATCCATGACCTCATAGTCTAAAATCTCTGTATCCTCAACTTCGGCTTTTGTCGTGGTATCCACAAAATTGTAGTCGAGTTCATCCAATACTTCAGAAACCTCGATGTCTTCGTCCACATTTAAAATTAACTTCACCTTCAATTCCACATGGACTTTTCGCATTTGATTCACCTCCTTACAGAACCTTGTGATTGCCCGTTTTAATGTAAGTAAGCCAGTTGTCCACTTCCTCAACGGAATTGAAAATATGTTTCTCTTTCCCGCCTTCCTCTTTCACGCTTTCATAATCCTTTGATTCATCCTCGTACAAATAATTGACGATATTCTGAATTTCATTGACGGGGACATCCTCTTTCTTCAGACCGTTGACCACCACTTCCGCGCCCTCGATGTCCTGTTCCGCCTCCGATATTCCCAGCGCCTCGAATACAAGATCGGCAAGATCGCATGTTACGTCTGCCACATCGTCAACCGTTACTTTTTCCGGACGCTCAAAATAACTTTGAATAGCGTCCCTTACCTTCAGTCTTAATGTTTCCATGACTTCGCCTCCTCTCGTGTTTTATCTGATTTCTCTTTCTTCTTCGCCTAACAAATTAACAATGCAATTTGCGCATAAACCGCCGTTTCCTGTTTTGTACGCCTTATCGGCTTCCTGTTGTGAATCGGCAATGACAAATAACCTGCCGTTCCAGAGACAGCCTCCGCATTTTGCTTCATCGGCAACAGTGAATAATCTTGACATTGGCTTCACCCCCTTTTCTGACGGTGTATCCGCCGAATCATGCCCGTCTTCAAAACCGTCCTGATAAAGTTTTTCCAGGATATTAAGTCTTTCCAGATCCGTCCCTGCTTCTTTGATCGCCTTTAAATAGGCATTGATATATTTATCAGCCATATTGCACCGCCTGTCTTTTGGTCATCAAACCTGCACTTCCACATAAGGCCTCTTGGATTCCTCTTCCTGGACATATTGGCCGTCATAAAAAGTGCTGTCTTCAAATCGATCAACGATCCACTTTTTATTTTCGCCATCCCATGTAAGAAAAACACCTGTTGCGAATACCTGATCCCCGTGTTTTATGTAAACTTTTTTCATTGCGTTGGCCTCCTTTCAAACTCTGACGATATATTTCCCGCCATCGTCTATTTCAATATCCCCAGCAGGCTCATATTCTAATTGCACCGCCTGTTTAGCCTTCTTTAAGGCTTCCTTTTTGTTCTTTGCTTCAACGATGATGTTGACTGGAAGTGTCCCAGCAATTGAATACCGTGTCATTTTAGCCTCCGATCTTTTAAACCATTACCGTGCCTTATTATGCTCCGACAACCTTCAAAGCCCGCTCCAGCAAGGAAATGACCTCTACTGGGGCAATATGGGGATTATCAATTTCTTCCCCATATTGCCGCTGAAATTCATTCAAGGCTTCTTTCATAGCAGACTTGGCAAGATTCAATTTACTTAAAGCCTTATCCGTTCTCTGATTGATATACTTTCGCTGCAAACGGGCCAGGATTTTCTTTACCTCGCTAACCCGCAATCCCGTGTGATAATAACGAAAAAATTCATCCGTAACGGCCTGGACAATGCTCTTGATATCAGCGTCGAAAACCTCATTGATACGATCCAGTAAAGCACCCCCTGATTGACGTTTAATACTGTCTGCGCTCTTGTCTCTAAGTTTTGGCAGTTCTTCCAGGATAAAAGCCTTCAGATAATCAAACTGGTCTCCGCGATATTGAACGGCTTCAGCCATATGTTGGGCCTGGATTATCTGGCTTTCTTCCATGTGCACAATACGTTCCGCTGTTTTCTTTACAGCGTCAATATTGAATACGGCCCGCTCAAAATGCTGACTGGCCATATTCAGCAAACTTTCTGCCTCTTTTGTCATTTCCATTTCGATCCCTCCAGTCTTTCAATTAACAAAAGTGATTATTTCTTTTAATAAGTCGTTTATATGACGAACATCCCCTACATAGCCGTAAGTAATGTCTTCGTCTCCATGATGAAGCCTATGTCTAACGCATCGATTTAATTCTTTAAGACTTTCCATCATTTGCTTTTTCGCTTCCTTGTATGCCTTGCTCATTTCTTGTGTTTTTGCATCTTTCACGATTCCACCTCCTTGAGTCATTAAGTCCTTTAATGCTCTTTTAATAATCCTCTGGCAGCATGATGGTGAATTTCCCCGTTTCATTCTGCCCGATGAAGACCTTCTCTTTCTTCCCGCTGGGCAGTTCAATTTGTCCGTCAAAAAACGTGTCAAAATTCTGAAAATTATCGCTCTTCCTTCGGACAATTTGATTGCACTGGTTTAATAAGTCGATGATATTAGGAATGTTTATTTGATCCTTATCGTCCATATATCCGCACTGGCTTAATAAATTTGTCGTTACATAGTTAAACAGGCCCTTTTCCCATGCCTTATTTATCCGTGTAACATCAAACAAAATGCCGTCCGCTTCCGCCTGGCTGCTGGTGTACTTAAAGACAATATTTTCATCCTCGAACATTTTCTAAACCTCCCTTCAGAAATTTATCTGCTGGCCGTCTTCGAGAAATTCATATTCGTTGATTTTCAACGTTTCCCCGATGGCTTCATCGCCGGTTAGATTAAAATAGGCATTTTCCAGCGCCCTATAAATTTCATTCCCCAGGTCCGCCCGCTCTTTTTTGATATATTCCTCCAGCCTGTTTAACAACGGCTGGATATGGGAAGGCGCGGGCTGATTATTTTCATCAACGTGAACCTCCGTTGAAGTCGAAAAATAATACCGGTGATTATGTTTTATGTATGCCGTGATGTCGCCGTCTTCTTTCTGCCATTTCAGAAGCGCCCGGAATTCGGTTTTCAGTTTATGGGCGGATAAATACTGATCGATATTAACCGTTGCCACAAAGCAAGCGCCATCCCCTTGACTTCCAAAGCCCGAATAATAGATTTTCACGTCCTCATAGCCCAGATTTTTAAGTTTTGTATACCAGTCTTCTAAAGCCCAGTCATCCCAGCCGTCATAATCAACGTTGATGTGTCTATGCTTATCAATCATTTTCTTTTGTACGGCTTCTGATAGTTCATCGAATTGATAAAGGCTTATTGTCTCTTGTCTCATAGGTTCACCCCTCCTTGAACATCGTTTGATTTTCCCGCGCTTTGATATTCCTTCCTTTGCTGGCAAAGTCTTAAAGCCCGTTTTATCGCATCCTTTTTCTTTCGGTGTTCCCTGAATCTGATCGTTTTCGTTTGCTTTCCGTGCCATTCATAAACCCATGAACAAAACTTCCCGTTTTTATTCTTATGCACCGAATAGGCGCAATACCATTGCCGAAAGCCCTTCTTTTTCGGCACGCGATAATATTTATAATTCGCGCCCGTTGGAAAGACTCTGGAATCCCCGACCAGGCATTCAGCCAGGCCCGTTTCAATCAAAAGTTTTCTGAATATCTGATTTAATTCTTCATCCATATTGCACCATCCTTATACATCGTTTAATCTGGTCTTATTGAACCCGTAAAGAATCCCCGCTAATTCGCTATAGCGCCGAAAGTCGGGATGGCTTAAGTCAACGTCAACGAAATTTGAGCCCTGAAGGATTCTTTCCTTAAGGCTGCTGAATTCCCGCGTTAACTCCATCAGATTTCTTGTCTGTTGTCTTAACTGTTTCATATTGCCCCGCCTTTTATTCGATGCTGAACGGCACGCCGCTTTTGATTGCCGCTATGGCCTCCCGCGCCGAAATTTCCACGATAACCGAAAACATCCCCGCTTGAAAATGCACGTTTTCGGGCCTGCAAAAGATAACCCGCTTATATTCCTTTGTTGTTTCCGTCTTAAAGGGGACCTTGTGCTTTGTTAACCCCTCAATGATCCTGTTCCAGTTATTCGGGGAATCTTTTCCCCTGATCGTTATGACGCTTAAATGAATAAGCATTTTTTGCCGTCCTTTTTGTTCCCTTGCCTTTACCCCGCCAGAAGCGGGGTTTCGCTGGACTTTCACCAGCTCATCAGAAGGCTTTAATTAAGGCTTAACTTCCCGCTCAAATAGATTTCAGCGTTTTTGTTGCCTAAAATAACCTTGTTAACTTGCGATCTGCCGTCTACTATGCCGGCAATGGCCCTGTTGATCTGATTGTAAATACCCCATCCGCTGCGCTGATTATCGACGCTTTCGGGCCCTTCAATATAACGGATTGCCAGGCTTTGGATTCTGTTGTTAATTTGCTTATTGCTATTTCGATCCCAATGGGCGCTATTGGCCTCCGTGTTTTTAACCTCATACGCCTGGAAGTCATTGACAAGCGCTATTTCTTCATCCTTTGACAAGGCCGCCTCCTTCAATTTTCGCCATAAGTCAAAGTTATTTTGCTGATAATTGTTAAAAACCGTATTCACCATTTCATCAACGGGAATGTCGCCAACGTGCTTTTTTCTGAAGGCAATTATCGCCTGGCCTGAATAAAGCCCGTTAGCGCATACTTGCCGAAAAGCCCCGTACATGAACGAAAAAGCCCTTGTCCTATTGTAAGAATTTTGAACAACAAGGCGCTCGTCCACGATGTCGGGCGCTTCATCCGTCCCTAAATTAAACCTTCGGCCCGTGTTAAACTCGGCATAGGCATATTTGCCGTTGCCATATTGAAAAAACCGCTTCAAGTTTTCCAGCCCGAATTGATTAACAAACGGCCTGAAAACCTTTTCATTCGGGACCAGTTCATAACGTTTGCTTACTTCGCTCATGATCCGTCCCGTGCTGCCGTCAATAAGATGATACTTCCCGCCTTCCGCCTCGACTTTTCGGACGGGATAACAGGCCCAATCTACCGCCCTTTGTTTCCGTTCAAGTGTATTGTCCATTTTGACACCCTCCTTTGTTTAGACTCCGCCTTACTTTAAATTTGCCCGATTCCCCGATTTTAACAACGTGAAAAAAACATGTATGACTTCTACAGGGTGCTTAATTCCCCGTTTCCGTTATTTTTTGAATTCTAAATAAACGATTACGGGCAGCCCTGATCAAGGCCAGATCCCGAAGGTCCTCAATGGCCTGGACTTCCCCTGATGCCTCATTCTTCACGGTCTGATTGCTGATATTGAGGCTGTATCTTTGCCCGTTATACTCAAAAAAGTAAATGTGCATAAACCCGCCCTCCCTTCTTAAATGTGCCTAAAGACAAAGATTCCGCCCTTTGAAGATTCCGCGCTGTAATAGTCATTGATGAAAAGGTCCCTTGCGAATTTCTCATAATCAATATAAAACTCTAAATGTTCGGGGATTTCATGGCATTCACGCATCAAGTCTTCGGCAAATTCCTCCTCGCTGCCCCATTCCCCGCTATAGGCCTCCTCGAATCCTTCCGCCGTTGCATAATCAAGGCCAACATAACCCGCATAAGCCGCGAAGGCTTCCCCGTGTTCCTGGATCAACCTGGCCAATTCCGCGACTTTCCCTATGCTTTCGTATTCATCAAGTCTTATTCCCTCGAATCCCTCATAATCATGGATCGCCCATTCTTCCGCGAAGGGTTCGGGACTATGCTTTAACATTTCCCTGATTTCCGCCTGGATTTCTTCCGCCGTCTGATCGGCGTCAATCCATTTCCCGCATAACTTCCCCGCGTTATAACTTGCCAAACATGCCACGTAAATTTTCGGTGTATCAGTTAAGGTCCTCATGGATTAACCCTCCTTTATGAAAAAGAAATTTCCCCTGCTGATAACTTCCACTTAATCAATACCTTTAAGGCTTCCGTGTTCACGTATTCCCGATAATCTTGGGCCTTCTTTGCTTCCTCTTCTTGGGTGTATGTTTTTCTCATTTCTGCTGCCCTCCTTCACTCTACTTAAAGAGTAGCGCGCTAAATGCGGACCGTCAGGCCCCCGCATGAAAAAATTAAATGTGTAACACTTTGCAAAATAACAAGTTATAGCATTTATAAAAAATAGTTTGACCGGTTATTTAATTGTATCTTATTGATAATAATAGGGTTATGAATACTCTATTTACTGTTTCCCGTCGAGAAAACGCCCCAATTGAAACCCAATAAATACCTGGTATACTTAAATGATTCTTTCCCCCGATTCCCCCATTAAATTAAAACTTAAGAAGAAAATACACCCTTAACCCAAAGATTCCCCTTTAGGCATTCCCTGCCGTAATCCCCTAATGACAAAGGCCCTCTTTATTGAGGGCCTTTTTATTTGAAATGAATTAAATTAAGCGGCCGGTTTTAATACAGACGCGCGCAAAGCGGAAACGATCAAAACACTAATGATAGTAAATACTATCATTAGACAGTTTTGTTGATTTATAAGGATTTACAGCAAAACGGGGAGGGGTGATTTTTAGCAGAATGAAAACTAAGGGCCTTCCAGCCCCCTACTATACGTTCATTTCGCACTCATAAACAGTGTTATCAGCCCTTTAAAGTGGTTTTAAAGGCAGTTATGCAATGGTTGGATTTGGGATCAGGAGTTTGGAAGGGTCTTTGGAAGGATGAACTACTGGCTTCGCTCCGGCGGGCTGTTTTGGGCCAAAGAAGGCCCTTTCTTGAGGGCTGGTCAGCGACGGGGATTATACGGATTTCTGGCTGGATTTGGGGACGAAATAGCGAATTTCGTATTGCTGGCTGGTTACGGCGGAGATTTTGTCGGCAATGGGGATAAGACTGTCCACTCGGTCAATATCGGCGCCGATCATGGGGAACCACTGGTCGCCGTTTTTAAATCCCATGATTCCTTCATGGCCGTCTTTATCCTTGGCCACGAAGGCGTATAATTCCACGATTCTCAGATACTGGCCGTTTTTCAGCTTGGTGCTCATGGGGCTATGGTTTTCCGTCATTCAGGGCGGTGAGGACAATCTTTTCCAGTTTGTTTAAGTCTAGGGGCTTGTGGACATAATCCTGAACACCCAAGTCCTTAGTTTCATTCTTGATTTCTTCTATCTCAAAACCCGTTACAATAATGACCTTTGTGCCGAGTTTAAATTCTTCCCTTATCTTTTTTAAAATCTCCTTACCGGACAGGCCGGGAAGGTTGTAATCAAGAAGGATTAAATCCGGATTTTTCTCCTGAATGATTTGGATCGCTTCATTGCCTTCGCTTGCCGTAAAAGTTTCAATTCCACGTTTGGTGAAAAATTTCTGAGTAACCTCAGTGATGTCGATCTCATCATCGACAACTAAAAGTTTTGGCATACCCCATCCTTCGCAAGAAATCTGTATAAGATAAATCCATTATATAGATTATTGGGGTATTGGTCTACCAAAGTCGTTAAAAAATTAAAAAACTAAGGGGACTTAGGGGCAGGGGTCTCAATGTACAATTTTGTATATTTTTCGAGTTCTTTATCTTCGGAAGAAATTGCCTTCGCATATTGCTGCGGCGTAAGATAGGTTTGGGGCATGAGAAAATTTTCCCGGTATAACTGACATTTGCTTGGTTTCTCGTCACTGCGGTTAACGAATTCTGAGATCATATATTTTTTGACAACAAAATCGTAAGAAATTTTATTAGTGATATTTTTGTGCACGACAAGATCGACGCCAGCGGTGCCTGTTCCCTGGAAATTAACCTTTACCAGGTCTTTCTTTTCCAATGCTTCAAGTTCTTCAGCGTGCTCTGGATCCATTAATATTCTCCTTGCATTTACTATTATTCTAACACAGCATATGATTCGTTTAAACTCTTTTTAGAAAATCGACCAAACTGACGTTTCGCTTGGCAATTCCAAATTTCTTGCGAATATTGTTTCGATGCTTTTCAACGGATGCGGTTGAAATGCTTAACATAACAGCGATCTCCTTATTCGTTTGCCCCTGTTTGACCAAATTGCAAATTTCAATTTCCCGCTGGGTTAATTTGAACCTTTTGGAAGTTATGTTTCTTCCATAGGCTGATGTCATTTCTTCCATGTAATATTTGAGCAGATTAAGATTCTTTCGTGATAAGCCGCTTGAGTTCGCCTGATTAATGATGGGCATCAATATATTTTCAACATTAATCATTACATCCTGTTTGATCCGATTTTTTGCCACTTCAATCTGCTCGACGAGCTCATACAAGGCTATGTTTTTCATGTATAATTTCTGGTCGGCTTCTTTTAATTTTGTAATGTCATGTATTAAAACCTGAATACAATTTTTCCCATTAAAAGAAATGGGCCCCGCGATTGCCTCAACGTCAATCGCCCCGCCGTCTATTTTCTTAATTTTTATTTCCTCTAGTGGAGTCTTTACGCCATCGGCAAGGACTCCCTGGATCCTTTTCTTAACAATGTCCCTGTCGCGGGCGTGAATGAATTCTATGATCGGTTTACCATAAATCTCTTCCAATTTAAAAGCGCCTAACAATTTGAGCCCTGCGTTATTCATAAAAACAACTTTTTCTCCATCGTGTACCAAAATGCCATAAGACGCTAATTCAGTTAACTGGCGATAACATTTTTCGCTTTCGATTAATTTAATTTCGGCTTCTTTTCGTTCCGTTATATCTGTCTGAATAGTGACATGCTGGTAAGGCTTTTTCCCTTCATCAAGAAACGGGACAACGGTTGTATCGGCCCAATAATAAGTTCCATCCCTTGCTTTGTGTTTAATTTCGCCTTTCCAGACTTTTCCTTTTAGGATTGTACCCCACAACTCTTTCAAAAAACCTTTTGAATGATGTTCAAGGTCAATTATTTTTTGATTTTGATTTACCAGTTCCTTCTCGGAATATTTTGATATTTCACAAAATTTGTCATTGATATAAATTATCCGGCCTTTTTGATCCGTGATCGTCACAATACAATGTTGATCCAGTGCAAATTTAATATTTTCTGTTTCTCTAAGTGACCTTTGTAAATTCTCCTCGATTTGTTTGCGTTTGGTGATATCCCTTCCTACAGATTGAAAATCAGTTAACTTTCCATCTTTATCAAAAAAAGCTCTATTAGTCCATTCATGCCAGCAGATCTCTCCGCCTGGAGAAATGACTTTATGTTCAACGTTTTGTACGGAATTATCTGGCGTGAATGACGAAAGATGCAACTCAATAAGTCGCTGGGATTCTTTGGGAAGAAATATTTTAAAATTTACTCCAATGAGATCTTTTTCTTTCTTGTGAAAATACCGGCAGTAGGGATGGTTAACAAAGGTGAGGGTTCCATCAGGAAGAAAACGGCAGATTAATTCAGTTTGATCTTCGACAATGGCCTTATATCGTTCATCAGTTGCAGCAATTTTCTTGACCTCTTTATCATCTGGCTTTGCCATTTATGCCTTGTAATTAGACTGAACCTTTTAGCTTTTGCTTTTTTAGCTGAACGTTTAACTTACCTTTTTCTACCAGCATAGAGGGAAAAAGGTCATAACTATTTGCAAGAGTTTAAGATAGGAATTATAACACGATTTTAAAGACTGAGAGGTGAAAAAGAAATTTTATTTATGATGATGAAGGTGAGATTTGCTTCTTAGCCATTGATGATTTTATTCGAGGTGTTCGTTTAACTTTTTCAATAACTCAATGGCCTTTTTCAGTTCTTCAACTGATAAACCAATGAGTTTTCCGTCCACGGTTTCTTTCACTGATAATTTCTTTAAGGTAGTTAAAGGGAGTGTCAGCTTATTATTGATGTCCGCTATGAATTCTTTTAACAAAGCGTTCTTGATCTGCTCAAATGCCTCATCATCCGAACTGGATACTTCTTCAGGAATTTTGATATGAATGTCGGCCGGATTTAAACTCATGAGCCGACAGACCTCTTCTACAATCTTTTTAATTCTAATCGCTTCCGGATCACTCATAATTTAAACTTTCTTGTTTTTGATTTCTCGGACAATTCTAACAGTTTCCTTGATGCTTGTAAACTTCGGCAACATTTCTTCAGGAATCACAATACGATACATTTTCTCAATACCGGCAAGGATTTCCAATGCCATCATGGAATCCATGCCGAGATCTTTGACAAAATGAGCCGTCTCATTGATTTCCTGCGGTTCGACTTCCAAAATCTCAGCCACCAATTTCCGAATGTCAGATTCAACGTCTGCCAAAGCAACTCACCTTTCTTGCGGGTTCAAAAGCGTTCCCACCTGGCTTATTAATTCTTTTTTGCTAATGGGTTTCATTAAATAACACTCCACATTCTGAGAATAGTATTCAATGATGTTGGATTTATCGCCTTTTTCTGCAACGACCAGAATTGGAATACTCCTGGTCTCGTTGGCTGTTTTGAGCTTGGCACATAAATCCAGACTCTTTCTGCCTGACAAAATGGAACTCATGATGATTAAATGGGGATTTGTTTTCTTCGCCGTTTCGATGGCATCCTCTTCATTGGGAACTACCGGCTTATAATTCGCCTTGATTAGAGTTTGACAGAAAAATTCCCGATCCGACGGATTATCATCAACAACCAGAATGCAGCCATTATTTCTAATTTTGGTTTGTTTCTTCCCGGCAAAGATCATCCTTTGCAATCTTCTCAACATGGCCCTTACTCTCATATTTGTTTAAAAAATAATAAACGGCACTCAAATTTTGTATTGTGATCGGCATTAACTCCCGCATGAGTACCATCAACTTTTCCAATTCCCCTTCATTTAATTTTTCTTCAATTGCCTTCGTAACGGTTTGTGAATCTCTTAT
>Ga0247727_10002347_pt1 | contig 43502 bp, 40 predicted proteins | sample WisWelCaveWW1625_FD_202498 | JGI IMG/M metagenome (GOLD analysis project Ga0247727, IMG submission 202498) | Biofilm microbial communities from Wishing Well Cave, Virginia, United States - WW16-25 | ecosystem: Environmental > Aquatic > Deep subsurface > Groundwater > Cave microbial mat | place...
GAACTCCAGTCCCACCCCATCCCCGATGGCTACATCGACTACTTGCGCCTCAAACTACGCCACGTAGCCATGGCCCAGCCGGCCAGTGTCCAAATTTCTACGTTTTCTGATGACCGCTAACACAAGAACCGCTCCCTGCGGTCGCGGCTCGGTTTCGGAGTTCGTTGAAAGCCGCGTAAGCAGGGGTTCAGTACGTACCGGTACCGGCTCTCCATAGGGCGTCCTCAGGTTGTGACCCTATCCTGACTCCAATGAAGCTTCTTTTTGCCTTGGCGCCGACCCCGATTCCCGAACCCTCCACATTCGTCATGATGGGCCTGGGCAGCCTGCTTCTGGCAGTGGCCCTGTTTCGCAGGCGGAAACCCTAACCCCTCCCGCTACCCCTACCTGGGGGAGGGGGGATCCATATTTGCCTATCGCTTTCTGTAAGCTTTTATGCTAGGATTGGGCTGATCAGAAACCAGAGCAATCGACGGGTTTTGATGTAGCCCTCCTCGGGAGGACGAGGGATGGCTACGTGGTCCGGACGTCGGTTGTGCCGTGAGGTTCAACGAGAGCTGGTGCGGAGGCCGCCTTGATGGGAACCAGACGGATCCAGATCCATTGCTGCCAAGGGCGGGGTGAGATGAGTGTGTTCTGCCTTCCCCAGTACCTTCCAAAAAGCCCTAGCCGGTACGCTCTGAAGCCGAAGCTCCATTGGGCGGGCTCGGCACTCCCTGTTAGTTTAGGTCTTACAAGAATACAAACAGTTTTTTCATATTCAGGAGGATCCCGATGAAACATTGGAAAGCGGTGGCAGTGTGCTTGGCCCTTCTGCTGGGCGCGGTCACGGCAAACGGAGCATCGATCACAAGCTTCACGCCGGGCGCAGGCTGGCAGCCGTGGGAGGCGCCCGACTCGGACACGACTCCCTACTGGGACAACGCCTCGTGGGACGGACCTGAATACAATGTTGGTAACTACATAGACGCGACCGGCGGGTTCAGCTCCGAGGCCAGTGCCCCTGACCTGAATCTCTCCTATTGGGGCCTTCCCGGGGGCGCACCCGATCCCAACTTCTTCTTCACAAACCCCGCGGGCCAGTCGATTACGATCACCCTGTTCCTGGAAGTCGCCGCTTCCTCCGACGTGAACAGCTTTGGCTGGTACAACGCCGACACCGGAGAGATGTTCGAGCTGTTCTCCGGACCCATGGATGGGCCAGTCACGATGAGCTTCACTCCCTCCGCGAACTGGGGCCTGTACCTGATCAGCGCTGATGGGGAGTTCGAGTTCTTCACCCAGTCCAGCATGAACAGCGCGGACCCTGGCACGCAGCACTTCAGCGTGTTCCAGGAAAGCTCCGGCGTCTTCTGGATTGGCGTCGAGGACGACATCGGCGATTTGTTGGAGCTCATCGGTGACTACAACGACTGGTTGGGGAGATTGCAGATCAACGAGATCCCCGAGCCGTCTTCGGTGACCCTGATCGGAATCGGCGGCGCGCTGCTGGCCGCCGCAATCTACCGCCGGCGTCTGGGGTCGAGAGCGCTGTAAGTCGAACCACTACCATCATCGAGTCGAAGCGGGCAGGAGTCGCGCAAGCACTTCTGCCCGCTTTTTTTAGGACAATAGTCTAAAGGGCCCATGATCGTCGAAGTCGAAGGCGTGTCTCTGCACCTGTCGCACCCCGACGAGCTCCCCGTTCGATGGGTCGGCCCGGAAGAGGTCATGCGGCAGTTGCTGGCCGCCTGGCTGGTGGTGGATCCGCGGGATCTGCCGATGAATCCTCGCCTGTTGGGCAAGCCGGGCGTGGGGAAGACCACGCTCGCTTATGCCGCCGGCCGCCGCCTGGGAATGGAAGTCTACATCCTCCAGGCCACGGTCGACACGCGCCCGGAAGACCTGCTGGTTACGCCGGTAATCGAAGGAGAAGGCCGACTCCGATATGTCGCCTCGCCGCTGGTGACGGCCATGCTGCGTGGCGGCATCGCCGTTCTGGACGAGGGCAACCGGATGAGCGAGAAGAGCTGGGCCAGCCTGGCCCCGCTTCTGGACACGCGCCGCTACGTCGAATCCATCGTCACCGGCATCAAGATCAAGGCCCACCCCTCGTTCCGCCTGGTGGCGACCATGAACGAGGACGCCTCCACCTTCGACCTGCCCGAGTACATCCACTCGCGGCTGCAACCCCAGATCCTCATCGATTTCCCCGAGCGCGACGAGGAATACCAGATCCTCCATGAAAACCTCCCTTTCAGCGACCAGCAGGTGCTCCAGTACGTGACCGATTTCCTCCAGCAGGCGCACCAGGCCGAGGAGCGCTACACCGTGCGCGACGGCATTAACATCGCCCGCTACGCGCTGAAGCTGCAATGCCAGGCCAACGACGGCTCCCCTGTGCGCCGGTGGGTGCGCACGGCCATCCTGGAGACGCTCGGGGAAGAGGCGCTGCGCTATGTCCCCCAGCCCTGAGGGGCCGCCGCCGGACCCCGGCAGTCTCCGCCGCGGCCGCTTCCACTACTTCCCGGTCATCCCGGGCCGCCTGGAGTTCGCCGTCGAGGTGCGTCGCGCCATCCTCAGCGAGCGCCCACGCGTGGTCGCTGTCGAGCTGCCGGTTTCGCTCGAAACTCCCTATCTGCGCGCCGTGGCGCGCCTTCCCGAGATCACCGTGCTGGTCTGGGAGAATCCCGGCGAGGAGGACCAGGCCACCTACGTCCCGGTCGAGCCGGCCGACCCGTTCACCGAGGCCATCCGCAGCGCGCAGGAGGTCGGCGCCGAAGTGTTGTTTGTCGAGCCCGATTTCGGCGAGCGTCCCCACCTCTCCGACGCCTACCCGGATCCCTACGCCATCCGCCACACCGGCCTGGAGCGCTACATCGAGGCCTACCGCGTCCACCCCCCGGCGCGCACCGACGAAATCGCCTCGCACGCCGCCGGCATGGCCTGGAAGCTGCAAGGCGCCGATCCGCTCGCCGGCGTTCTGGTGGTGGTCTCGCTCAATCTTCTGGATCCCGTCCTGGACGCCATGGAGGAACCCCAGGAGCCGCCCGCGCGGCGAAGCCTACGGCGGCAGGTGGACCTCATCAACCCCCATCCGGACTGCCTGTCCGAGATCACCGTCGAATATCCCTTCTTGCAGGAGCGCTACGAGCGCTTCCGCAGCGCGCTGGAGCCCGACGCGCTCATCGATCGACCCCGTGTCCAACTGGCTCTGCTTCGTGAAGCCGAGAAGTCCTACGGTGCCAAGACAGGCGAGAAGATCGCCCACTGGCAGCGCCGGCTGCTGGCGCGCTACACGCGCAACCTGGCCAACATCAGCCGGGATCTCATCTCCGGGCTCTACGACCTCACCCTGGCCGCTCGCGCCATAGTGGACGACAACTTCGCCTGGGAAGTCTGGGAGACCGCCAACCGCTATCCGGCGCAGCGCACCGAATGCGAGCTCCCCACGCTCAGCCTTTCCGGCGAGCAGGTGTGGCTGAACACCCGGCGTCTGCGGCTGCATCGCCGCCTGCCGCGCCCTAAACAGCGCCTGCGGCCCGCCGGCCTCAAGCAGCGCAAGAAGGAACGATTCCCGGGCGAGTGGGCGCGCGAGCTCCACGGCAACTCGATTTGTTCCTATCCGCCGGAAGACCTGGTCATTGAGAACTACGGGCGGTTCCTGCGCCAGAAGGCCAAGAGCATCGTCTCGGAAGAACGCACGCGAGTGGAGCCTTTCACCACCTCGATTCTGGACGGTATTGATATCCGCGAGACCATCCGCAACTGGCACGAGAACAAGATCTACGTCCGCCAGTTCCAAAAGCTCGCCGGCGATGTGGGCGCCGTGGTGGTGGTCTTCGACGAGGACCCCGACGACCGCTATACCTACCTGACCACCTGGCTCGGCGAGCACCAGAACGAATCGGACATGGCCTTCTACTCCACACAGCCCTTCGACCGCCTGGTCGGCCCCGGCATCGGCCGCGCCGAATACGGCGGCTTCCTGATGGCGCTGCCTCCGCGGCGGATGATGGACGTGTGGTCGGACCCCGACTACGATTTCGCGCGCACCAAGCCGGAGCGTCTGCTACTGGCCGGCCTGGATTATTCCGTCCGACGGCACGTTGTTTATGTCGCTGCCCGGCCGCCGCGCAGCATCTTCCGCTCGATCGCCTCACACCTGGGCCGCTCGATACTATATATCCCCGTCGGCCAGCTTTCGGCGGCCCGGATGAAGAAGATCCGGGTCGTGCACGTGCTGGATAGCTACGCGCCGCGAGGAAGCGCGCGGCTACGTCTGGTAGTCGATGTGGGACAGGCCTCCTGGCCTGTCCCGACAGGCCTCCTGGCCTGTCCAGATCACCCGGTGTGGGCCAGAATCGCCTCCACCAGCCCATCCACCGTGTAGCTGCGCGCCTCGGCCGTCACCGCGATTCCGTGACGGCGCGCGGTGGCCGTGGTCACCGGCCCGATCGAGGCTACGCGGACGCCGTCCAGGATCCCGCGCCCGGCAGCCGCCACCAGGTTCTCCACCGTCGAGCTGCTGGTGAAGGTGATCCAGCCGTTGCCCGTCCCGACGAGCGCTTCCCGCGCGCGCGCGCCCAGGTCTTCAGGCGCCACGGTGCGGTAGGCTTCCACCACGTCCACGCGCGCCCCACGGCGTCCCAGCTCGGAGGGAATCAGGTCGCGCGCCACCGCGGCCCGCGGGAGCAGAATACGCCGGCCTGTCAGATCGAAGCGCGAGAAGGCCTCCACCAGGCTCTCGGCGACGTATTCGGGCGGCGTGAGATCGACTTTCAGGTGGACCCGCTCGAGCGCCGCGCGCGTGGCCGGCCCGATGGCGCAGATCCGCGCACGCAGGCGCCGCAGGTCCCCGGAGGAGGCGTCCAGCCGCTCAAGAAAGAACCGCACGCCGTTGGCGCTGGTGAACAGCACCCAGTCATAGTCCGGCAGCCGGGCCAGCGCCTCCTCCAGCGGGGAAGGATCGGCCGGGGGCCGTATCTCGATGGCCGGAAGCTCGACCACGGTAGCGCCCAGCGAGCGCAGCCGCGCCGAGAGTTCCCCCGCCTGCTCGCGCGGGCGCGTCACCACGACGCGTCGGCAGTATAGCGGCAGCCGCTCGAACCAGTTCAGCTTCTCCCTCAGCCGCACCACTTCGCCCACGATCACCGTAGCCGGCGGCCTGAGACCCTCCCTCGCGATGCGCCCGGGCAGGTCGGCCAGCGTGCCGACCAGCGTCTCCTGGTCCGCCCTGGTCCCCCAGCGCACGGCGATCGCCGGCGTCTGGGGCGCGCGCCCGTGGGCGATCAGCTCGCGGGCAATTTCGCCGAACGTGGTAAGCCCCATGAAGATCACCAGCGTTTCCGCGTGTCCCACCCTGGCCCAGTCGATCGCCGCCACTTCGTGCCCGGTGACGAAGGTCACCACCGAGGTGTGCTCGCGGTGGGTGAGCGGGACGCCGCTATAGGCGGCGATCCCCAGGGGCGCCGTCACGCCCGGCACTACTTCGAACGCAACACCCGCCTCGGCCAGCGCCTGGGCCTCTTCCCCGCCCCGTCCGAACAGAAACGGATCGCCGCCCTTCAGCCGCACCACCGTCCGCCCCGCGCGCCAGCGCTCGATCATCATGCGGCAGATATCCTCCTGCGAATAGCTGTGCACGGCTTTCTTCTTGCCGACGTAGATGCGCTCGGCCCCCTTCGGCGCCAGCTCCAGCAGCGCTTCCGGAGCCAGGTGGTCGTAGAGGACGGTATCGGCGCGCCGCAATACGCGACGGCCCTTCACGGTGATCAGCTCCGGGTCGCCCGGCCCGCCGCCGACCAGGTAGACCTTGTTCATGCCGCCCCGTAGACCTCGGCCAGAATATCATCGGCGCCCGCGGCGAGCAGCTCGCGCGCCAGTTCCGAGCCCAGCGCCGCGGCATCCGCCTCCGGACCGTGGGTTTGCCGCCTGACAACCTGCCGGCCGTCCGGGGAGATGACTACGGCGCGAAGGTGGAGCGCGCCGTCCACCAGACGCGCGTGCGCCCCGATCGGAACCTGGCAGCCGCCGCCCAAACCTGCCAGCAGCGCGCGCTCGGCCGTGACCGCCACCCTGGTGGATGCGTGATCCAGAAGCCGGCATGCCTCCATCGCCGCGCCGTCCTGGTCCCGCGCCTCCACCGCGAGGGCTCCCTGCCCCACCGCGGGACACATCACCTCCACCGGCAGCAGCTCGCGGATGCGCTCCGCCAGTCCCAGGCGCTTCAATCCGGCCGCCGCCAGCACCAGGGCGTCGTATCGTCCCTCGTCGAGCTTGCGCAGACGGGTATCCAGGTTTCCACGCACCGGTTCCACCACCAGCTTCGGCCGCAGCGCCCGAAGCTGCGCCGCCCGTCTCAGGGAACTGGTGCCGACCCTCGCATCGCGCCCCAGTTCCGCCAGCGACGCCCCGACCACCGCATCGCGCGCGTCCTCCCGCTCCGGAATCGCCGCCAGCACCAACCCCTCGGGCAACTGGGTCGGCATGTCCTTCAGGCTGTGCACCGCCAAATCCAGCGTCCCGGCGAGCAGTCCTTCTTCCAGCTCCTTGGTGAACAGCCCCTTCACGCCGACTTTGGCCAGGGCCACGTCGAGGATGGTGTCCCCGGTGGTTTTCACCACCTCGATGCGGCTGTCCACGCCCGCGGCCTTCAGCCGCTGGGCGATCCAGCGCGCCTGCCACAGCGCCAGCGGCGAGCCGCGCGATCCGATCCGCAGCATGGGCTCACTCGTCCAGCCGGAACACGCGCCGCACGACCTCCAGGTACGGCAGCCCGTTGGGATCGGCGGCGTTGCGGCGCAGCTCCGAAATCGGACCATGGGCGATCTTGTTGACGATGCCCCGCGTGAGCGCTTCCAACGCCTCTTCCTGCTGCGGCGTCAACCCGCCCAGCCGGCTCCGCACCCGCTCCAGCTCGGCCGCACGGATGCACTCCAGTTGCTGCTGAAGACTCACGATGGTCGGCGCGACCTCTCTCTGCTTCAGCCGCCCGAGCGTCCGCTCGACTTCCTCGGCGACGATCCGCTCGGCCTCCTCGGCCTCTTGCAGCCTTCCGCGCCGGTTGGCGTCCACCACCTTTTGCAGATCGTCGATGTCGTAGAGGAAAACATCGTTCAGCTCGTGCACCGCCGGCTCGATGTTGCGCGGCACCCCGATATCGATCAGGAACACCGGCCGGTGGCGACGCTCGCCGATCACCCGCCGCATCTGGTCCCTGGTCAGGATGTAGTGCGGCGCCGCGCTGGAGGCGATCACGATGTCCATGGCCGCCAACGCCCCCGCCAGCGCCTCGTAGGGTACGGTTTCGGCGCCGAAAGCGGACGCCATCTGTTCGGCCCGCTCGCTGGTGCGGTTGGTCACCGCCATCCTCCCCACGCCGGCGCTCACCAGGTGGCGCGCCGCCAGCTCGGCCATTTTCCCGGCTCCCACCAGCAGCACCTTCACGCCCCCGAGCGACCCGAAGATCTGCCGCGCCAGCTCCACCGCGGTCGAGCTTACCGATACCGAACTCTGGCCGATCTGGGTCTCGGAGCGCACGCGCTTAGCGACGCTGAACGCTCGCCCGACCAGCGAATCCAACAACCCGCCAACGGCTCCGTTCGCCTTCGCCGCCGCGTAGGCCGTCTTGAGCTGGCCGAGGATCTGCGGCTCGCCCACCACCATCGAGTCCAGGCTCGACGCCACCCGGAACAAGTGCCGGATCGCTTCCGCGCCGTCCAGGTGATAGAGGCGCCCGACCACCTCGGCGCGATCCACCCCGCGCGAGCCTGCCAGGAACTCCTCCACCACGGCGCGCGCATCGGCGTCCTCGTCCGCCGTGAGGGCGACCTCCACGCGGTTACACGTGCTGAGGATCAGGCCTTCCGCGACGCCCGGCCGCCGTCGCAGCTCCTCCAGCGCCGCCCCGAGGGAGTCCTCGGCAAACGCCAGCCGCTCGCGGATCTCGAGCGGCGCCGTCTTGTGGTTGACGCCGGTGATGGAAAACTTCATCGCAACAACACCGGCCGCAGCCCGACGTGCGCCGCCCAGGTGAGCACAAAGCAGCCGAGCAGCGTGATCGCCAGGATCGCCGCCCGCCGGCCGCGCCACCCGGCCGAGGTCCGCAGAAAAATCATGACCAGGTAGAACGCCCAGGTCACCAGCGACAGCGCGACCTTGGCCTCCCCGATCCAGCGCGTGCCGCTCTCGATGAACGCCCAGGTCATTCCCGCGATCACCGCCAGCGTGATCAGCACGAAGCCGATTCCCATCGCCCGCGTGATCAGCCGGTCCAGCGTCCCCAGCGGCGGCAGCCGCTCGAAGAACCCGGCCGGACGCCTGGCCTTCAACTGCCGTTCCTGGATCAGGTAGAACACCGACGCCACCGAAGTCAGCGCCAGCGCCGCGTAGCCCAGCAGCACCAGCACCACGTGTCCCAGCAGCCACGCGTCCCGTACACGCGGGTTCGTCCAGGAGGGCACCGGCGACTCCATGGAGCCCGCCAGCGCCATCAGGAACACCAGTGGAAACAGGAACACGCTGAGGCTCGCGAACTGGTAGCGCCAATGGACGAACAGAAACAGCACCGCGATCAGGAACCCGCCGAGCGAGACCGACTCGAAGAAGTTCTCCGCCGGCGGCCTTCCCGTCGCCACCCACAGCTCCGCCAGCGCCACCATGTGTAGCAGCGCGCCGACGGCGAACGAGGCCAGCGCCGCGCGGAAGAACCGCGAGCGCCGCTCGAGCACGGTGCAAATGGCGTGCAGCAGGCCGATGGAATACAACGCCACCGCCGCGCGCAACCAGAAGACGCTCATCGTCTCCATAACGGGCACCTTCAGTATAGCGCCGCCCCTGACATCCGCCGTCCGCCGCGCGAAGAGATTACCATTTCCCCATGAGTCTTTTTTTGAGCGGAAAAATCGCCGTCGTCACCGGCGGCACTCGCGGCATCGGCCGCGCCATCGCGGAAGCGCTGCTGGAGGCGGGCGCATCGGTCGCCGTCTGCGGGCGCACTCCAGCCGGAGTGGAATCGGCCGTCGCCGCACTCGCGCGCAAAACAAATGCCGCAATCATCGGCCAGGCGGCCGATACGAGAAATGTAGATGAGATCAGGGCGCTGTTTCAACTGGTCGACCGGGAATTCGGCGGGCTGGACATTCTTGTCAATAATGCCGGCGTCGGCGTGTTTGGCTCGGTGGCCGAGCTGAGTCTGGAAGACTGGCGGCAGACCCTGGATACGAATCTGTCGGGTGTCTTCCATTGTTGTCGGGAGGCGCTCCCGCGGCTGAGAAACCGCGGTGGCGGCTTTATTGTCAACATTGGCAGCCTGGCCGGAAGGAATGCGTTCGCGGGAGGGGCGGCATACAATGCGTCGAAGTTCGGACTCAACGGTTTCAGCGAGGCGATGATGCTGGATCACCGCTACGACAACGTGCGCGTCAGCTCGATCCTGCCTGGCAGCGTTGAGACGGGCTTCGGTGGAGGGCGCAGCGGTGGCTCCTCGGGGTGGAAGATCGCTCCCGAGGATATCGCTGAGGTAGTGCTGGCCGTGCTCCGTATGCCCGCGCGAACATTGGTAAGCCGCGTCGAGGTGCGGCCCTCCAAACCGGCCCGGTGAGACCCGGGGGACATGGAAAGAATACGCGGTCGGCGAAGGAAATAGCCTAATTGAAGAGCCTGAAATTGCCGATCAGAAAGGCAGTAGATGCTATGTTGCGGGTCAATGTACCACTGGATCCTTCCAAGACCGGGCGTCACGCACAGGCTCTCGAGGAGAACCTGAAAAAGCTGATCGTCGGCCAGGACGAGGCCATCCAGCACATCGTCAACATCTACCAGATGCACCTCACCGGGATGAGCGCGCCCGGCCGGCCCGTGGGCAACTTCCTGTTCCTCGGGCCCACCGGCTCCGGCAAGACCCGTATCGTCGAGGCCACCGCCGAGAGCCTGGTGGGCAATGCCCGCGGCGTCATCAAGATCGACTGCGCCGAGTTCCAGCACTCCCACGAAATCGCCAAGCTGATCGGCTCGCCGCCCGGTTATCTCGGTCACCGCGAAACGCATCCCCTGCTGAGTCAGGAGGTGCTCAACCAGCACCATACCGAGAGCATCCACATCAGCTTCGTGCTGTTCGACGAAATCGAAAAAGCGAGCGACGCGCTCTGGAACCTGCTCCTGGGCATCCTCGACAAAGCCACGCTCACCCTGGGCGATAACCGCAAGGTCGATTTCTCGCGCGCCCTGATTTTCATGACCTCCAACCTGGGCGCCACCGAAATGGGCTCGCTCATGAACCCGCGGCTGGGCTTCGCCTCCGTGGTTCACGAGCCGCAGAAGTCGATGCTCGCCCTCGACCAGAAGCTGAATCAGAAGATCGCACGCAGCGGTGTGGAAGCCGCCCGCCGCAAGTTCACGCCGGAGTTCATGAACCGGCTGGACAAGATCGTCGTCTTCCGCACGCTCGGCGAACCCGAGCTGCGCCGCGTGCTCGACATCGAGCTCAACCTGGTCCAGCACCGCATCTTCAATTCCGGCATCGGCGATCGCCCGTTCGTGTTCACGCTCTCCAGCCAGTCCAAGGACCATCTGCTGACCGAGGGCACCGACGCCAAGTACGGCGCGCGCCACCTCAAGCGGGCCATCGAGCGTCTCCTGGTGCAGCCGCTCTCCAACCTCATCGCCACCGACCAGGTCCGCGGCGGCGACTGGGTCCGCGTCGATTTCGACGCCGAGCTCAAGCACCTGGTCTTCGCCAAGGAAGCCGAAGGCCTGCCCGTCCACGCCATGGCCGAGCTGGTGCAGTGTCCGGCTGTGAGCCCGACAAGGGCTGCCAGCGCGGCAGTGATCGAACCGGGACGAGTGGCCGGAGCGCGCAATTCACGCAGGGGAAGCTGAGGACAACCGCTCCCTGTGGTCGCGGCTCAGGCGGCGCACTCGCCGCGGCCCAGCTTCAGTGAAAAGTCGCCCTCGTCGCCCCAGTCCCTGTAGATCTCCGGGAACAACTCGGCCGGCTTGGCCAGGTCCGCGGTCAGCTCGCGGAAGTGCTCCACCTTGTTGCGCAGGACGTAGTCGCGAAAACGCTCCCCGTCGCGCCGGTCGGCCATGTAGTGGTCCAGCACACGCCGCACCGCTTCCGGCGCCAGCCGCGCCGGGATGCTCTGCACCGCCAGGCCGAATCGTACGTCGCCGGCGGCGTCAAAGCCTCCGCCCAGCAGCATGAGATAGTAGGGAATCTCCCGACCCCCGATTTTCCTCGCGTTGCCGTAAAAGCCGAAATCGGCGATCCAATGCTGCCCGCACGAGTTCGGGCAGCCGCTCACCTTGATGGAAAGCCGCCGCACCTCGGGATCCTCGTAGCCTGCCACCGCCTCGGCCAGCGCCTCGCCCAGGTTCATCGACTTGGTGAGCCCCAGGTTGCAACTGTATGCGCCCGGGCAAGTGGTAACGTCGTCGATTTCGCGCGCCCCCGCCCCCGCCAGCCCGGCCTGCTTCAACGCCGCATACACCCGCCGCACATTATGCCGCGCAACAAAGGCCAGCACCAGGTTCTGGCCGATGGTGATCCGCAGGTAGCCGTCGCCCGAGTCCGCGGCCAGCTTCGCCATGGTCCGCATCTGGTGGCTGGTGAGGTTGCCCTGCTCCACCTTCACTGTCACCGCGACAAACCCCAACTGCTTCTGCGGCGCGACGTTGGTTTCGCGCCACCGCTCGAACTCCGGATCCCGGTGGCCGTTGGTATTCAGAACCGGCAGGGCGGCGCCGGTACCGATCGGCAGCGGGCTCGACTGGTATCCCCCGAAGCCTTCCGGGATCGCCTCGGGCGTCTCGATGCCGCCATGCGTGAGGATCTGCCCGTATTCGCGATCCACCTGCTCGCGGACCCACTCGAAGCCCCGCTCGCGCAGGACGAACTTCAGCCGCGCCTTGTTCTTGTTGTTCCGGTTGCCGTGCTTGCTGAACAGCCGGATCACCGCCTCGATCCGGCTCACCAGATTCTCGACCGGCACGAACTCGTCCAGAACTTCCGCCTCGTTCGGCAGCGGTCCCAGCCCGCCTCCGATCACCATCCGGAACCCACGCCGCTCGACTCCGTTCTCGTTGCGAACCACCGCGCGCAGGCCCACGTCGTGGATCCCCGCCGCCATGCAATCCGGCTCGCAGGCCGAGAAGGAGATTTTGAACTTCCGCGGCAGGTTGTCGGTCAGCTCCTTGTGCAGGAACGCCAGTGCCACCTGGCGCGCGTAGGGTCGCACGTCGAAGACCTCCCCGGCGTCCAGCCCCGCCATCGGGCAGCAGGTGACATTGCGCACGGTGTTGTAGCAGGCCTCGCGTGTGGTCAGCCGCGCGTCGGCGAGCTGGTGCAGCAGCGCCGGAACCTGCTCCAGCTTTACAAAGTGGAACTGGATGTTCTGCCGTGTCGTCAGGTGGGCGCGGCCCCCCGCGTAGCCGTCCGCCACGCGCGCCAGCTCCGTCAACTGGTGGGCCGTGAGCATCCCGCCAGGCAGCTTGGTCCGCACCATCTGTACGCCTGCCTGGCGCTGGCCGTAGATGCCCCGGCGGAGGCGTACGGCGCGGAACTGATCGTCGGTGATCTCGCCTGCCAGGTAGCGCTCCACCTCGCGACGGAACAGCTCAATATCCTCACGGACGGTGGTTTCGTACTGCTCCTCTATAGGGTGTTGCAGGGGGGGGTGTTGGAGGAGCTCTGGAGACTCGACAGGCATGGAAAATCCCAATCCCTATCGAGAATATCATAATTGCACCGGCGGCGCAAGGACTCTTTGCGCCTGTTGGTCTCACAGGCCTTGGTGCTATAATTGATGCGTAGGGAGTCATCAGATCGAGCACATGTCACATTCGCTGCAACGCACAACCATCTCTCTGCCCAAGACTTTGCTGGCCGGAGTGGATCGCCTGGTTCATGACGGCCTCGCCGCAAATCGCAGCCAACTGATTGCCGCGGCTGTTGAGGCGGAGCTGCGGCGCCGCGAACGCGAGCAGATCAATGCGCGATTCGCGGCCATGGCGTCCGACGCGGATTACCAAACCGAAGTTGCCCAGCTCATGAGGGAGTTCGCCACCACCGACCGCGAATGCTGGGAAGCCCTGTCGCCACAGGACGCCCGGTGAGGCGCGGTGACGTTTACGACGCACGTCTCGATCCCGCCGAAGGTTCCAAGCAAGGCGGGCGCCGTCCCGTGGTGATTGTGAGCCTGGACGCCATCAACGCCAGCAGTCCGACGGTGATGATATCCCCGTGCACCACGTTCCGCCCTGATCGCCGCCTTTACCCGAGCCATGTTCTCGTGCGCAGCCCGGAAGGAGGACTTTCTTCCGATTCCGTCCTCTTTGCCGAGCAGACCAGGGTGCTCGACAAGCGCCGCCTGCTTACGCGTCGTGGCTCTCTTTCCCCGGACTCCCTGTCGCGGCTTTCCACCGCCCTCCGCACCGCCCTTGATCTGGACTGACCCTTGTTCTCCAGGTCTGGTTGCGGCTAAAGCCGCTCCCGCAGCCTCGAGAGCACCAACCCGGTCGCTCCCAGTGCCAGAAGGCCAAGGGTGCCCGGTTCCGGAATCGGTTGTGGTGGTGGTGGTTCCGGTCCCCCTATAAGTGTGATGTGTAAACGCTGGTCGGGAGTGGTGTTGTAGGCCCAGTCGTAGATGGTCGTTGTAAACCCGACGCCCGGGGTCATGGTCACCGAAATGCGAATCCAGCCATAGTACGTGTTCCCGCCGTCGACCATCTTGATACCAAGGAACCTCGGCCCTGTGCCCGGAAAGGAACAGCACGAAACATACAGTTCATATTCGCCCAATACACCGAAGGAGAGGAAGTCCTGGCTATCGCCGACATAATCGCTTTGGTCCCATGCCCCAGCCAAAAGACCAAAGACCATAACGGAGTCCCCTGACTGTAGCCCGTAAACCAGGGCATCGGCGGCCAATGCGCTGAAGATGGTCGCGACCGCCGTATTGCTGAACGAAAAACTACCCAGACCGCTGCCGATGCTGATGACTTGGGTTCCATTGGGCGCCACAACCACGTCCGGGATGTCTACGTAAACGATTGTTGCGTTCGCCGGCTGGCTGCCAGCCACGATGCCAGCCCCCGCGACAAGGGCATAGGATAACAGCCTCTTTTCAACGCTGGCTGGCAGTACAGCCTTCCTTGAAGCGTCAGTTGTCATTTCGTGTGCCTTTACGGTGCCTATCGTTGGCGCCTTCGCAGCCTCGAGAGCACCAGCCCGGTGGCTCCCAGGGCCAAAAGACCCAAGCTACCCGGTTCCGGGACAAGCTGGATGTGGATTGCCGCGTCGGTTTGGTTTCGTAGGCATAGTCGTAGATGATCGTCGTAAACCCGACGCCCGGCGTGAACATCACCGAAATGCGGATCCAGCCATAGTACGTGTCACCGCCGTCGACGAACTTGACACCGATCATCTTCGGGCCGACGCCAACAATGGAACCAATCAAGCCGCCAAAGAGCTCGTGATAGATACCCAACGGCGGGCCGCCGGCAAAAGCCCAGGACCCGCCGACGTAATAGCTCGTGCTCATGTATAACGCAAAACCTGCACCACCGGTGACAATGGCATCCCCGGCCTGGACTCCCCGAACCCAGGCTGCTAAATACAACAAGGACCCGAGAGTGGTGCCGGTGTCGGTGAACGCGAAATTATAGAAGGTGAAGCTTCCCCCGCCGGGGCCGCCTATGTTCAGGACATAGCTGTCATTGGGCGCCACAACCACGTCCGGGATGTCTACGTAAACGATTGTTGCGTTCGCCGGCTGGCTCCCCGCAACCATGCCCGCGCCGGCCAGAAGGGCATAAGACAGCAGCCTCCTTTCAACATGGACCGGCAGGCTCGTTGTCATTCGGCGCTCTCCTGGGTCCACCATACACCGGAAGGCCCAGGAGGGTCAACGGTTTTCGGGGTTCGGCGGGATCAGACCCGCTGGCGGTGGAGGGTGGGGTCCACCTGGGCGACCATAGCGTCCAGCTTTAAGGAAATCCCTATAAACTGTTGAATCTTTACCGCTTGCTCCGTTGGAGACTTAAGGATCTCGTGATAGTCAGCCCAGTAGACCGAGATGTGCGGCTGGCGCTCGACCCAGGCGACCACCTGCTTGCGATGGGCCTCCAGCGCCATCTGCATGGCGGCCGGCGGCAGGGCGGGGCCGGCGGTCTGGAGCCGCTTGATCATCTCCGCCTGCGATTTGACGACCTCGGCCAACGGCCGGCGCATGAATACCACCTTGTAGCCCCTACAGGGGCTGCCCCCGCCTGACGGCGGAGTGGCACCCACGCTGTCGGGGTCCGAAGGGTCAAACCGTTTGCTTGGGAGCTCCCATTGCGCCGGCAGGTGCATGAGCAGGGTTGAGATCACCTTCACCACCTTGCCCTCGGCCTCGCCGATGACGGCCGCGTTCTGTGGGATGGTCTTGATGCGCTCCCACTCGTAGTAGCCGCGGGGATTGTCCGTGTCGGCGGAGCGAATGCCGTCGGTGAGAGGCGGCAGGCCGCCTGCCACCAGCATCTGCATCATGAGCGAAGTGCCCGAGCGAGGCAGCCCGGAAACGACCGTGATCACGCCTCGACCTGGTCCAGCCTTTGGGTTCGCATCTCGATGGCCATGTCCCGATGCATTCTGGCTTTTTCAGGAGAGCCGCCGCGACGCGAATACAGGCGCGCCAGCCAGCGATGCGCCAAGGCCAGCCCCGAGTTCAACGACAGGGCCAACTCAAAGGCCTGTATGGCCCGATCAAAATGCCGCATACGGGCCAGGGCAATACCGAGGTTCAGGTGAGCCTGGGGGAAGAAATGCGTCAGGCCAACCGCGGTGAGCGCGCTCTCCAGGGCTTCCTGGAACCGCTTTTGCTTGATGAGGGACGCGGCGAGGCCCCCGTGCCCCTGCGGGCTTTCGTGGTCGATCTCGATCGCCTTTCGAAACGACCGCTCCGCGTCCACCGGGCGCTTCAGATTCAGGTATGTCCGGCCGATCTGCTCGTGCAGCCACGGCAAACGCGGCTGGGCCTCCTCAGCCCTCGACAAGTAGTCAAGCGCTTCCTGGAGCCGCCCCTCCTCGTTGGCAATCACCGCCAGCATGATTTCGGCGTGCCCCGGCTCCTGGCGCTTCTGCATCACCCGCTCGAGCACTTCCCGCGCCTCGGTCAATTCTCCCTGGCGCATGTGGCAGTTCGCAAGCAGGATCGCGTAGCGGGGAACGTCAGGCGCCTGCTCCGCCAAGGACTTCAACACGGGCAGTGCCAGGTCCGCTCTCTGCGCATCCAGGTACACCTGCGCCAGATTGTAGTTGGACTCCTGGACGGTTTCCCTCACTCGCTTTTCCATGTCTCCCGTCAGGGGCTGGATGTATCCCAACGCGATGAATTGCTCCAGGACCGCCTTGGCCGCCTCCGGATCCATCTGCACGTCCTTGGAGTGCATGCCGCATTCGCCTGGCACATCCTCCCAACTGGGTATGGTCTCCACCTGCATAGGCTTATCGAAGACCTGGACCAGCACTTTTCCGTCCATATCCTGCCCCACGGGCAGGCCGAACAGCGTCAGGATAGTCGGCGTGATGTCCAGGAGGCTGGCGCCGTAGAGAGGCTCGTCTTTCAAGATGTTCGGCCCGCGCATGCATACGATCCCGAGGTTGCGATGCTGCGCTGCCGGACCCGCGGGAATTCTAGGGATGCTGGTCGGCCGCAAGTGGTCCGAGTGAAACCCGTGGTCGGAAACGATGATGACCGTGGCATCCGGACCCGCCAGGTGAAGCAAACGCTCCAGCATCATGTCATGGAACTTGTAGGCGCCGGTGACTACGTCCTTGTAGAGCTCGAACTGGTCCTCGGGTACGAACGACAGGCGCGGCGGGTGAAAGTTCATGAAGCCGTGGCAGAAATGATCGATCGCGTTGTAGTAGATGGCCGCGAAATCCCACGGCTGGTTTTCCAGGATCCAGGTTCCGGCATTATGGATAGTGCAGCACTCCGCCATAACCTTGGCAAACATTTCCAAGTGCTGGTCGTTGCTCTGGTCCACTTCTTTCAGCAGCGGGATGAACGGAAGAACCGTCTGCGCCGTCAAGTCGCTAGGGTGTATCCGCAAGTTGGCCAGGGTGTCCGCCAGACTCGCCGGATGCACCGCGTCCGCCGCCATGGGAGCACGTTCACTGGTGAAGCGGCCACTGGCCCCAGCGCCGGGGTAGAGGTTAGAAACGCTGACCCCGCTGATGGGTTCCGCCGGATGGCCGGCCCACCAGCCTACCACGTTACTGTGAAACCCCTTCTGCGTGAGGATGTTCCAGATGGCCTTCACCTTGCGCGAAGTGCTGGCGACAGGCCGGATGTTGCCCGTGTTGGGATCCGGCTCCACAAAATGCAGAATCCCGTGCTTGTCGGCGCGTTTGCCGGTACCGATCGAGTTCCAAAGCATTGGGGAAAGCACGGGACGGAGTGTGGCGATGTTACCCATCACACCTTCCTCGATGAACTGCTTGAGTGTTGGCATTAACCCCTGGTCTAGTAATGGGTTAATGATTTTCCAGTCCGCCGCATCCCAACCGATGAGCAGGACCTTGCTGGCGAGACGTTCACCCATTTGGTTTGAAGTTCAGGAGAGGGGATAAACTGACGAAAGGGGCGGTGTAGGCACACCGCCCCTCGGAGGAAACTCAAACACTACCTGTGTGACAACCTATCCTTGCTATCCCTGCTGGCTATCCCTGCCGCTTTCGCAGCCTCGAGAGCACCAACCCGGTCGCTCCAAGTGCCAAAAGACCCAGGGTACCAGGTTCCGGGATGAGGAAAACGTGGATCGCCCGGCCGGGATCGGTGCTGTACGCATAGTCGTAGATGGTCGTCGTAAACCCAACGCCATACGTAAAGTCAACCGAAAGACGGATCCAGCCGTAGTAGGTATCGAGGCCGTCGGCGAACTTGAAACCTAAGAACCCACCTCCCCCGAAGCCTGCCGAATATAGGTTAGGATCCCAGAAATAGCCAAGCATCGCGAACGAGCTAAAACCCCACGAACCCCCGACGTAGAAACTGGTGTAGAAATTGAACGCGTAGCTGCCAAAGCTGCTCATAGCAATCGAGTCACCAGCTTGCCACCCGCCCACACCAGCTTGGGCGTAGAAAAACCCAGCGTTTGTAAACGTAGTGTTGGCAAAGGTGAAGGTAGCCAATCCTGAGCCGATGAACAGATAACCCGAGCTGGTCGGACCGATTACGAGGTCAGGGATGTCCACATAGACGATAGCTGCGTTTGCAGGCTGGCTGCCAGCCACAATGCCCGCACCTGCCACAAGGGCATAGGACAGCAGCCTCTTTTCCACATTGACCGGCAGACCCTCTGCCTTCCTTGAAACCTGAGTTGTCATTCGTGTTCTCCTCCGTGAAATTAGGTGTTACTACAAAAAGTCTTCTCTACTTTACACCGCAAGGCCCATGGGTGTCAACAGTTTTTTCGCATTCGGCCTGAGAGCTTTATCCCAGTACCGTTGGAGCGCCTGGTTTCGCCAGATGTTCGCCTGGGACCGAACCGCTCCCTGTGGTCGCGGCTCGGAACAGAGCCGCGCGCGTAAAAGCTGTGAAACAATCGACCGCTGGACCGCTTGCTTACGCGCACGGCGCTGTAACTGCCGTGCTTTCAACGAACTCCGAAACCGAGCCGCGACCGTGAGGGAGCGGTTTCTTTCACCCCTTCGTAGCAAGCGGATCAAGGTTTGCCCTGGCCCAAACCCGCCCTGGTGTCGTCCGCTTTCGTCGCTAGAGCTTTCAGATCTCGCTCAATCGCTTCGAACAGGTCTCGGGGACCTCGAATCGCTGCCCGCGGCAGTGCATTCAGAAGCCAGGAGCGGGCCTTCTCCGGCTGGCCAGCTTTCCTGTACGCCTTAGCCAGCACGTACATTACCCGTGCGGTTTCCTTCGTCTCGACCGTCTCGACGGAAACAATTTTTAGCAACTGCTGGATCGCATCGTCCGGTCTGCCCTCCTCCAGCAGCAGTTCTCCCAGTCCCAGACGCGAGGGGCTATCATTCGGTTGGATGCTTAATGCCGCCCGGTAATGACGGATGGCCTCCGCCCGCCGCCCCTGCATGCCGACTGCCCTGGCAAGTATTCTTAACGCAACCTCATCGCCAGGATTAGCCTCAAGCGCCACTCGGATCGCCTCCTCGGCTGCTCTGCCGTCACCTTGCTCCAAACGCGTTGCTGCACGGAGTTTGTTTACATTTGGATCCTTTGGATCGTCTCGCAACAATTCGTCCAGGAGCCGGTTCGCCGTGGCCACGTCCCCCTTTTTCCCGTAAAGCACTGCAAGGTTCCCTTTGGAGGGTCTATCTTTCGGGTCCATGGCGAGTGCACGCTGAAATGCTTCCATAGCTTCGTCTGGTAGTCCCGCCAGATTATACGTTCGCGCCTGCCGCCGCCACACAGAAGAACTGCTAACCAAGTTTTGCATCTCCGATTTCACAGGGTCGTACATCCCGGGAACGCGATTTCCCAGCCGCTTGTGAGCCTGGAAATGCCTCTCCGCCTTTTCGGGTCGCCCCGTCCTGGAGAGAGCCGTCCCCAGCGCGAAGTGCGCGCCGGCATACGGTGGGGCCAATTCCAGCGCCTTCTCAAAGTGCGGCACCGCCCTGGCGGGATTCCCTCGCGCCAATTCGATTTTGCCCATACCGTAGTGAGCATTTGACACTGAGGGGTTCCTCTTCAGGACCTCCTCGTACTCTTCCGAGCTTCGGTCCAGTTCTCCGGCGTCGGCCAACGTCTCGGCGAGACCCACTCGAGCCGATAGGTAACCCGGATCCAGGCGGAGCGCTTCGCGAAACAGCCGGACGGCCTCCTCGTTTTTCCCTTCCTTTTGGAGAATCAGCGCTATCAGATACTTCCACCGAAACGGGCGGCCGTCCAGCAGCATCGCCCGTCTGTACATGATCTTAGCCGGGGTTGGCTGCAGGTTCGCATGCAGAAGCATGCCCAGGCGCCCGTTGGCTTCCGGGTTGCGCGGCTCGCGCTGCAATTCCTGAAGACGCTTCTCCACTAGCTCGCGAAGCGGATTGTCCAAGGGTTCCAGCAACAGCTTCGGAACCTCGGGCAAGACGGCTGCCCCGCTTGTCGACTTCGAGCAGCTCATCATCCACAAGGCCAGAACCAGCAACAATACACCAGCGATTCTCATTGCTCCCTATTCTATCGCAAGTCCCTTCCGCCGTGTCCGTGAAACCTCCGCCGGGCGTACCGGGCTAGGCGTACCGGACTAGTGTGGTGTCCCACATACCGCTTGCTAACGCGCGCGGCTCGTAAGCGTTGATTCTGAGCCGTGACCGCAGGGAGCGGTTGTCAAATCTTACGTGGGACGCCACACTATAAGCCCGTGGCAGAAGTCTGGACAGGCGAGGACGCCGGCGAGGACGCCTGTCCCACAAGGTTTCGCAAACCATTGATTCGGCGTTGTGGGACAGGCCTCCCGGCCTGTCGTTTTCGGCAAGTTTTCAAATCGGGCGACACTCCAGCTTGACCACGAATCCAGGCTCAACCGTTCCGGTCGGGAACGGGATCGAACGGTTCGGGTGAAAAGACGATGGCTCGCCAAGTCGCCAAGCCCGCCAAGGAAGAACTTTGCGAGCTTTGGGTCTTTGCGAGATTCGGCTTACGCTGGTCGGTTTGAGGTCGAAGACCTCGCTAGCGGAATATGATGATCGTATCGGGGTGCTGCGGCAGAAACCGGACGCGCCAATCGCAGACTCGCAGGCGAAACCCGCATTCGGGTCCGCGACTTGAGGATCCAGCCGCCGCATGTCGCGGAGTGCTTCCGGATCCCACCGAACCGTCTTCACAGACCGAGTTCTTGAGAGAGCTGTTCGGTGGTCAGAAGATTGGCGCGCTCCAGGCGACCGAGGGTTTCGGCGTCTTCGCGGAGTTCGCGCGCCGGGTAGGGCTCGTCGTCGGGTTCGGCCGCCACCAGGGAAGGCCAGCTTCCAGCGGCAGCCAAGGCGCGAAGATACAAGAGCGCACCCTCGAGCTGCGGCTCAGCAAGCTGGGAGACTGCTTCCATCACTTGTTCCCGTGTGGACAAACACAACCTCCCGTTCCTGTGCTCATCTTATCACGACGATCCCCCCCTCCGCCCTGTATCTCCACCGAGCCTCAGACCGGCGTGTGGGGGTACTCCATCACCACTTCCGTCGTGCCAGGCGGTGGATAGGGGAACGGCGGACCACGTTGCGAAGGAGGCGGTCAGCAGGATGATCTCGATGTCGGCCGGCAACGTGCGGTGATCGATGTATAGCTCAAGCCAATGGGTACGGGCAAGCACAAGACCGACCCCTGTTGACGCATGAAGGAAGCCGCCTCTAGGATGAAAGAGTACAATTATGCGAGCTGCATTCTTTCCATCGACCGCCGGACCGTCTGCTGTGCTTTCAACGAACGCCGAAACCGAGCCGCGACCGTTAGGGAGCGGTTGGCGATTCTTTCACGCCTACTGCCTCCTAGCTTTCCTGTGCCTGCTGCTGATCGGTTGCGGGGGCTCCTCGCAGGCCAACATTCCAGCCTTCCGCGAGGCGGCCGAGGAAGTCGGCATCAGTCACTCTCACTTCAACGGCGCTACCGGCTCGTGGTACATGCCGGAAATCGTCGGTCCCGGCGGCGCGCTGTTCGACTACGACTCCGACGGCGACCTAGACGTCTACCTGGTACAGGGCTGGTCGACCGACCCTGCCAAGACCCATAAGGACACCAAGTATCCTCTGCCGGCCGGCTGGACTCCAGGCAACCGTCTGTTCCGCAACGAGCTGCTCCCCGAGGGCAAGCTGCGTTTCACAGACGTCACCCAAAAGGCCGGCGTCGGTCACGTGGGCCAATGCAACGGCGCCGCCGTGGGCGACTATGACAATGACGGCGACCTGGACCTGTTCGTCGCCTGCTACGGCCCGGAGGTCTTTTACAGGAACAACGGAGATGGCACTTTCTCCGATGTCACCGCGCAGGCCGCCACAAGCGACCCACAGTGGTCAGTCAGCGCCACCTTCGCCGACTATGACCGCGACGGCGACCTGGACCTGTTCCACAACAACTACCTCAATTTTTCCATTGGCATCAACAAGGTTTGCACGGCCCCAACGGGCGGACTCGAATACTGCGGTCCCAATTCTTATGGCCGTCTTCCAGACCGGCTTTACCGCAACGAGGGCAATGGCCGATTCACCGAGGTCAGCGAATCTTCCGGCGTAGGCCTTGCGGCCGGTCCCGGCCTGGGAGTGGTCGCGGCGGATTTCAACCGCGACGGCTGGCCGGACTTCTACGTAGCCAATGACGGCGCGGCCAATTTCCTTTGGGTCAACCAGCGCGACGGTACTTTCAAAGAAGCGGCTCTCCGCCTGGGCGCTGCTCTACCCCATTCCGGCCTAGCGCGTGCCGGCATGGGAGTCTCGGTGGCCGACGTGGACGAGGACGGTGACGATGACATCATCGTGACCAACCTGTTCAAAGAGGGCTCGACGCTCTACCGGAATACCGGCACTGGCGAGTTTTTCGACACCAGCGCCGAATTCGGTCTTAATGAATCCACCAAGGGTTCCACCGGCTTCGGCGTGGGCTGGTTCGACTACGACAACGACGGCCTCCTGGACCTGTTCATGGCAAACGGGGCCGTCAATACAGTGGAGTCCCAGGCCGGGACTCCCTATCCCTACCTGATGAAGAATCTCCTCCTCCACAACGAAGGCCACGGCAAGCGCATGCGCGTCGCCAACGACGACGCGGCAGTGGTCATGAACCACATGGGCGTGGCACGCGGGGCCGCGTTCGGGGACATCGATAACGACGGCGATACCGACGTCCTGGTCACTTACAACAACGGCGCCACGCGCCTGCTGCTCAACCAGGCGGGCAATCGCCGCCACTGGCTCCAGGTGAAGCTCGAGATGCCCAAGACCAACCGCTTCGCCTACGGCGCCTACGTCGATCTGCTGCGCTTCGGCCAGAAGCCGTTGCGACGCCGCTGCCAGACCGACTCCAGCTACATCGTGGCCAGCGACGTCCGGCTGCACTTCGGTCTCGGCGACAAGCCCAGGGTCGAGGGCATCATCGTCCACTGGCCCGACGGCTCGAGCGAGAAGTGGGACCAGGTCGGGATCGACAAGCTGATCACCCTGCGCCAGGGCACAGGCGTGGGACAGACCTCCCGGCCTGTCCGCACTTCCGCCACGCCGTGACCCACACGGCCGGAGGTGTGCAAATCCTCCCTGGTCTATCTCAAATGGCTTCGACGGAGAAGCCTTCTTTGCTGGCCGCCTCCGCCAGTCGGCCGTCAAAACATACGAACGCTCGTTTTCGTGGCTGCCGCTTTGACCATATCAGGGCTGCTGCCAGTTGCATCGCATCTGCTGAGCGCAAGGGGTGCCGCTGAACCAGTGCTTCAGCCAGATCGCGCACGGGCTCTGTAGGCTGCACTTCGATCCACATACTCCGCAGCTCGGCCAGACGGGCCACAGCCATTCGGAAACTCCGCTGGCTGATCTCTACGCTACGAAGCAAGCGAGCGAAGGCGCTTGTCATTTCCACCGAGGTACCCCACCAGACCGCAATGGACCTGTTCCGCATGGCCGCTCTTGCGAAAGCGCTGGTACCCTGACCCACACACAGCGGCACCATGGCGCTGCTGTCCCAAAAGGCGTCAATTTTCTTCACGTTCCGCCTCGATGGCTGCCCTCAACTTAGCCAAAGGAATGTGCGGCGCAGGAATAGCGAAGAATGACTTCAGATCCAGGTTCTTGTCCGGCAATCGCACCAGACCTTGCGCTGCGAGATCCAGGGCTTCTTCATCGAAACTTTCGGTCTTCGCGAGTGGAACCATCTTGGCAATCGCCAGATTACGGTCTCGGATCAGGATCTCCTCGCCGCTGCGGACTCTGCTCAGGTAAGCACTCAAGCGGCTTCGCAACTCGGTGACATTCACGCTCGTGATGGACATGATATGTACATTATGTACAGAAAGAAGCTCGGATGGCAAACTCCGGCGACCGGCGCCGCGACCTCACACAGAAGCCGACACGGCCCACCTTAACCGCAATGTCGGTCGCGGTTCTCTCTATAATGAGACTGGGACTGGATCTATGCTTGAGTGGTCAGCCTGCACCGCGGTGGAGAGGCATCCGCAGAAAGTCAGCGGCGCCTGGCTGTTTCGCGGTACGCGTGTGCCCGTCTCGGCGCTCTTTGCCAACCTGGAAAGCGGCGCGACCGTCGAGGAATTCATAGAGTGGTTTCCCGGGGTCTCGCGCGAACAAGTCAACCGCGTGCTGGAGCATGCCGCCCAGAGCTTGCTGGAGCCGGTGAAGGCGTGACAGAGGATGCGAATCCTCCTGGAGCACAACACACCGGCGCCTTTGCGTTACGCCCTTCAAGGTCACCAGGTTGAGACCGCCTACGAGCGGGGCTGGGCAGGACTCACGAATGGAGAGTTGCTCGCGGCAGCGGAGACGGCCGGATTCGGTCTGATCATCACTACGGACAAAGGAATTCGTTACGAACAGAATTGGTCCGGCCGAAAACTCTCCTTACTTGTGCTCAGCACCAACGATTGGACGCGGATCCGGCGATTCAAGGCCCTCGCCGTTGTCGCGCAGGCTCACCATGTCATCAAAGATATTCGACCCTGCTTACCATCTCTTCCGGTGTGAGCAAGGAGTGGATGAGCACCAGCCGGCGGAGTTGTTCTCCGATCTTGACGGTCCCCCGGCAGCAAGCGATCCCGGCATGGGCTGCTCCCTCGTTGTGGAGGCGGAGAAAGTCGTCGTCGTACGTCACCAGCACTCGCCCCGACGTCGTGGCAAAGGCGAGCTGCGCTGGATCGTCAGCGCCGACCAAACCGGCCTCAACCGAGGTCGTAACATCGATGTTGCGACGTCGCAGACCCGCGGCCACGGCGCTGGGAATGTGTTCGTCCAGGTGAAACCGGATGGGCACCCTCAGGATGCTTCTTCCAGCCGCTCCTGGCGAAACTTGGTCTCGATCAGGGATGGATTCCCCCGGCGGAACTCCTCCGCTCGGGCGCGTTCCTGCCGCATCTCTTCCTGAATCTCTTCCATATGGTCGAAGTAGTACGCGAGTGCCGCGTGGACGTCAGCAAGAGTAATCGTGGGAACCTGCGAGACGATCTCGTCCGGGCTCATCCCGTGGTGCTCGTGCCACATGACGACGTCTAGCACCCGTACTCGGTGACCGGCGATGCATGCCTTGCCGCCGCACACGCCGGGCGTCCTGGTGATCCGATCGCCAGTAGGGGTGGCCATAAACCAAGTGTAGCCTATTGCCTATTCCATTGGCCGGAAATCGATCCGCTTCTAGCGCGGCTTCCGCGCCACGTGCTTGTCGGCGAAGTCCAGAAAGCGATCCCAGTCGTAATCGGTCACGTCGTGCCTGCCGGCGCGGATGTGGTAGCCGATCGTGCTCATCAACGGCTGGTGCAGGCCGGGCATCTCGCGCGCCGAGAGGCCGCCGGCGTCCAGCAGCTTGTACACTGGGCCGGCGTGCAGTGCCGCCAGGAATTCGCCGCGCGGGTCCGCCCACAGGTCCTGCTCGGCGCTGGCGACGTACACCGGCCGAGGCGCAATCAGCGCCAGCAGCATGTGCTGGTCCACCGGCATCGCGTCTTCGTTGTCGCTGTACCTGTTGAAATTCGCGCAGAACCAGTGCGGAAACGCGGTATTGATGCGGCGGGTGGTCTCGCCGAACCGCCGGCGCGCCAGCGCCGCACCACCTTCGCCGGAATTGTTCGAGATCACCAGCGCAAAGCGCGTATCCTGCGCTCCGGCCCACAGCGCCGTCTTGCCCAGCCGGGAATGTCCCATCACGGCCACGCGCCGCGCGTCCACCTGTTTGTCGGTCTCCAGGTAATCGAGCGCGCGGCTCAGACCCCACGCCCAGGCACCGATCGCGCCCCACTCGTCGGCGGCGGGACGCTTCTGGCCGGGCTTGTAGAACAGCGGGTGAACGCCGTTCTGGAAACCGTCGTCGAAGTCCGGATCCAGGTCGCCGTAGTAGATAGTGGCCAACCCGTATCCGCGGGCCAGAATCTTCTCGACGGCCCAGCGGCTCGCTTCACTGCCGCGCGAGCGCTCGCTGGCCCGGTTGTCGACTACGCCGCTGGCGGGGTTGTTGCGCATCCATCGCGTCGAGAGCCGTATCCCGTGGTCGGAGTGGACGGCGTGGTTGCCGCCGAAGTTCAGGCCGAGAAAAACAGGCACGGGCGCGGTGGCCGCCTCGGGCAGGTAGAGCAGGATCTCCATGCTTGGCCCTGCCGCATCCGGTGAAAAAAACGCCGTCACCTGCTTGCGCACCGCCACGCCGCCCAGCGCTCCCCGGTCGAGCGACGTCAGCTCAAAGCGCAGCTTCTGGGGACGGCCCGGGCTGCGCCCGTAGACCTCCCTCTCGAACAGGCCGAGGATTTCCGGGCGCCGCCGCTTGTGCCAGGCCTCGGCTGTGGTGACGCGGTCGCCTGCGGCCATCACCAGCGGATCCGGCAGCGTGTAGCGGGGAACCTTCGCTTCGTCGTAGTTGGCATCGGCAGGCTGGGCCAGCGCGGGCGAGCAGGCCAGCAGTACCAGAAGAATTTGGCGCATGGGTACCCTCCCGGCTGATTATGGCAGCACCGGACGCCCCCCCGCGACCACGTTGGTCGGCCGCCCGGCGAGAAAGTTCCACACGTTGTCCACCGCCAGTTGCAGCCCGGCTTCGAGCGCCTCCGGGGTAACTCCGGCCGAGTGCGGAGTGAGCACCACGTTCTCCAGCCGCGCCAGCGGGTGCGTCCCCGCCAGCGGCTCGATGGCGAACACGTCCAGGCCGGCGCCCGCCAGCCGCCGCGTGGCCAGCGCCTCCACCAGGGCCGCCTCGTCCACCAGCCGGCCCCGTGCCGTGTTGATCAGGATAGCCCCCGGCTTCATCAGCGCCAGCCGCTCGCGGTTGAGGAACCCCTCGGTTTCGGGCGAGAGCCGCAGATGGAGGCTGACCGCGTCGCAGGAGGCGAGCAGCGTCTCCAGCGGGACCAGCTCGAAGCCCAGCGCCGGGTTCGGGTGCATGGTCCAGGCGATCACCCGCATGCCGATCGCCGAGCCCAGCTTCGCAAACTGCCGGCCGATGGCGCCCAGCCCGATAATGCCCAGCGACTTTCCGTGCATCTGCGCGACCTCGCCGCGCGGCCAGGCGCCCGCGCGCGTGGCGGCGTCGACCGCCGGAATCCGGCGCGCTACGGCCAGCAGGAGCGCCAGCGCGTGCTCGGCGATGGCGATCGCCGAAACCCCCGGCGTGTTGGTCACCGTGACGCCGCGGCGGGCCGCGGCCTCCAGGTCCACGTTATCGGTGCCCGTGCCCCACAACGACAGCAGGGCCAGCCGCGGGCAGCTCTCGAATACACGCGCCGTGAATCGCGACGAGGACCGGATGTTGATGACGATCGCAGCGTCCCCGATCCGCTCGATGAGGCCCTCTTCACTTCCGGGAAGCGTGTCGTGATAGTCCACCTCGGTGGAGGCGCGCAGCGCGGCGTAGGCGCGGCTGGTGGCCATGACGGGCGGTGCGTCGTCGGGAATCACAATGCCGGACATCTCGATCCAGTGGATGATAGCCGATTCTGAGCCGCGACCACACAGGGAGCGGGTATGATGGAGGGTCGCCATGGACGCCGCCCGCGACACGCTCCGCGCAATGGGTCTCCCCGACCAGGACCCGCCCGAGTGCCCCGCCTCGGGGAAACGTTTCCCCGATGGCGGCCAGTACCGCATCGAGATCCCCAGCACCGAGGGGCCGCGCGCGCTGGCGGCCGTGCTGGAGGAGGCGGCCGCGCGCCAGGTGCCAGTGCACCGCGTCAGCCAGGGCAGCGGGATCATGCTCATGACCGACGGGGAGATCTCCGAGATGCTCGCCATCGGCCGCCGCGCGGCGATCGAGGTCAACCTGTTCCTGGGCCCGCGCGCGAGCTTCGACATCGGCGCCCAGGCCTACTCGCCCGCCGGCAAGTCACTCGGCCTTTCGCTCCGCGGCGCCGACCAGTTGCGGTTCGCTTTGATGGACGCGCTGCACGGAGTGGAGCTGGGCCTGCGCAGCGTGCTGGTCTCCGATATCGGCAGCCTGCACGCGATCGCGCGGATGCGTTCGGCGGGCGATCTGCCGCCGGAGCTGGTCATCAAGACCTCGGTCATGATGGCGCCGGCCAACCCGGCCAGTGCGCGCATCCTGGAGGAGCTGGGCGCCAACACCATCAACATCCCCTCCGACCTCACCCTGCCGCAGATCGCCGCTATCCGCGCCGCCCTGCGCGTACCCATCGACTTTTACGTCGAGGCGCCGGACAACATCGGCGGCTTCATCCGCTACTACGAGATCCCGGAGCTGATCCGCGTGGCCTCGCCCATCTACCTGAAGTTCGGCCTGCGCAACGCCCCCGACGTCTACCCCAGCGGGTCGCATATTGAAAACACCGTAGTGGCCCTCTCGCGGGAGCGGGTGCGCCGCGCCCAAATCGCCTGCCAGTTGATCGCGCGGCTGGCGCCGGAGGCCGTCATGTCGCCTCTGGGGGCCGCCGATCTCGGCGTCCCGGCCGCCAGCCCGGACCACGGTCCCGGATAGAGGCTGGTACCGACTAGACATCCTGGGGCGTTCCCTCCATCGCACCCGTGCCTTACCTTGTCGATAGATGAGAGGGTGCGACCTGATTCTGCTTCCTTGGCTGGCGCTGGGGCTGACGCTGGCGGTCTGGGGTCAACCCCGCCTGAGGAAGCTGCCTGGCCCCCAGGACACGCGCCCGGCCACGATTCGCATCGACGCCACCATGGTGCTGGTTCCGGTCGCGGTGGCCGACCGGCGCGGGCGCGTCGTTACGGGCCTCGCTGAGGAAAACTTTCGCGTCAGCGAGGACGGCGTCGAGCAGCCGCTGAGCTACTTCTCGCGCGAAGATGCGCCGGTCTCGGTCGGCGTGGTGCTGGACTGCTCGCGCAGCATGACCGGGCTGCGGAAGGAATCGCGGCAGGCGGTGCGCCTGTTCCTGGAGACGCTCCACGGCGCCGACGAAGCCTTTCTGGCGGTGTTCCGCGACCGGCCGGAGATGGTGACAGGATTCACGCGCGGGATGGAAGAGATCGAAAGTCGCCTGCTCGGCGCCGAGACGCATGGACGGACGGCGCTGCTCGACGCGGTGGTAATGGCGATGGGTCGGATGAAGGACGCCGGGAATGCGCGCAAGGCGCTGCTGGTGATTTCCGACGGGGCCGACAACGCCAGCCGTTTCTCGGAAAGCGAGACCCGCGGGCTGGCGCGCGAGGCCGACGTGCAAATCCACGCCATCCGGCTGATGCCGCGCGTTCTGGAGAGTCCCGCCACGCGCTCTCACCACTGGCCCGAGCTGCTGGAGGAAATCGCCGAGCTGACCGGCGGCCGAAGCGATCGGCGAAGAGCTGCACCACAGCTACCTGCTCGGCTACCACCCGAGCGGGCTGCGCCGCGACGGCAGGTACCATTCGCTCAAAGTGGAGCTGCTGGCGCCGCCGGGATCGCCCCGGCTGGTGGTGCGCTACCGCCGCGGCTATTATGCACCGCTCGATTGAGGGCGCTCGACCGGCCAGGAGGCCGGTCCCACTGCCCGCTTACCGGCCAGCCGGCCGGTTCTCGTACCACTTGATGTTGGCCGTGGAGTTGCCTATGCAGACGATGTCCACACGCCGGTCCAGGTTGAGGTCGGCGGTGGTGCAGCCGGAGCCCGCCATGCCGCCCGCATCCACGACTTCATGCCGCCACTGGCTGCCGCCGGCATCGAGAGACCAGAACACGTGCAGATTACCCGCGCGGCGGTCGCCGGCGGCGATGTCGTCGCGGCCGTCGCCGTCGAAGTCGCCCAGCGCCACTTCGTGGCCTTCTTTCAGCTCGGTGAAAATGACCTGCCGCACCCACTGGCCGCCCTTGCCCTGTGTGTAGACGACCACCTCGTTGCCGTGCCATGGCTCGATCGAGGCGAGGAATCGCCGCTTACCCAGTCGTCCCATGCCGACGTCGCTGGAGCCCGCCCGAGGGGCCGGCTCCTGGTGCCCTCGCGCGAGCAGAGTGTTCTCCCAGCGGAGCTTCCCGCCCCGGCCGCGCGCTCGATGCAGCACGATGCCGTCAAAGCCGGCGGTGAGGATTTCCTCGCGCCGGTCCGGGTCCCACTGAACCACACGCAGCCGGTGGAGCACGCCGGTGAGCTGATCATCGATCAGCCGGCGTTTCCAGTCGCCGACCTGGTAGTAGACCAGCGGGACGCGGTCCTCGTATTTGGGCGCCAGCGCCTTGGGGCCGATCAGCGGCGCGTTGATCAGCTCCTTTTTCCCGTCCCCGTCCACGTCGGCCCAGCCGACGTGGTGCGAGGTGGTCAGCGCGTCGATGCGCTCGGCCTTCCACGGCTTGCGCGGGTCGCCCTGATGGCGCAGCAGCCACAGGAGCCCCTGGCTGTTGGCCGCCACCATGCTGAACTCGTTTTCCAGCGCCAGCTCCGGGATGCCGTCGCCGTCCGTGTCGTGGGCCGCCATGTTGACCAGCCCTTTCATGCCCTCCACCAGCACGTGCCGTTGCCAGGAAGGGTTCTCGTACCAGGCCAGCTCGGTGATGCGACTGGTGAGGCCGAGCACGTCCGGACGGCGGTCGTTGTTCATGTCCGTCACCATGACGGCGTAACCGCCGGGGATCTTGGACTCGATGACGTGCGGAACAAACGCCACTTGCGCGGCGGCCGCCGAAGCCAGCAGACAGAGCATGGAACGCCACATAGCTGAACCATGATGCACCAGCGGCGCCCGCAATGACAACGGTAAGGGACGGGATCTCAATTGCCGACGAACTGGCCAAAGAAATTCCGGAACTGCAAGACCGCCGGGCCGAGCGTGACCAGCAATACCGAGGGGAAGATGAGGAAGAACACCGGGAACACCAGCTTCACGCTCAGCTTGCGGGCTTTCTCCTGAGCCTGCTGGCGAAGCCTGGTGCGGAGGTAGCGGGTGTGCGTGCGAAGCGCGGGGCCGAGGCTGCTGCCGAAGCGGTCGGCGTCGACGAACAAGGCCGCCAGCCGTGCCAGCTCGGGCTCGGCGCTGCGGTCGGCCAAGTGGCGCAGCGCGTCGTGGCGACTGGTCCCGGCGCGCATCTCCAGGTGGCTGAACAGCAGCTCGGCGCACAGTTCGGGGTAGATGTTTTGGAGCATGTACGCGGTATCGTGAAAGGCCTGGTCGAGCGACTGGCCGGACTCCACCGTCAACACCAGCAGGTCCAGCACCGCCGGGAGCCCGCTGCGAATGCGCCGCGCCCGCCGGCGAATCTGTAATGCCACCAGGCGGGCCGGCATCAGGAATCCGAAACCGGCCGCGCACAGCGCCGGAAGCAGGGTCGCGGATGGTTCCGCCTTGATCCACAGGACGACCCAGCTTGCCACCGCGGCAAACGCCAACGCGGCCGCGCCCCGGAGGCCGTAGAAGACCGGCACCGCCGCCGGGCTTCGGTAGCCGGCGTTGAGGAGTTGCTTGCGGGTTTCCTCGGAGTCGTCCTGGGATGCGCGCAAGGTCTCCCCCATGGTATGCAGCGCCCCCGTGAGGACCGTCAGAGGGGGGCGCGGGAGCGGATCGACCGCCGCCTCTTGCGGCGAGTCTGCTTCGGCGGCGCGACGCTGCCACCAATAGCCGGCCACCGAGACGGCCGCCATGACGAAGGAGAACATCGCCGCCAGCCACAGCAGTTCGGGCGTCATATCCGGATGTCCACCATTTTTCGAATCACCAGGTGCGCCGCCACCAGGCACACGACCGCCGCCAGGACGAGGTCCTTGCCCCGGGGATGCTGCCAGAGCACCTGGAAGTAGGAAGGGGCCACGTAGCTCATCGCCGCGGCGATGACCAGCGGCAACACCGTGAGCAATAGCCCGGTGAGCTTGCCGTGCGCGGCGATGGACTTGATTTCCGACTTCAGCGCGTAGCTTTCGCGAATTGTTTCCGCCAGCCGGCCGAGCACTTCATGCAGCTTACCGCCGGTGCGATTCTGCAATTGCACGGCGGCGGCGAACACGCTGACCTCTTCAATCGGCACGCGCCGGGCGAAGTTGGCGAGAGCCAGCTCCCAGGAGAGGCCCAGATTGCGCTCGTCGGCGGTTTTGCGAATTTCGCCGCGCACCGGAGCAGGCGACTCCGCGGCCAGGATTTCGAATCCCGCCAGCAGGGAATGTCCGGCGCGCAGAGCGCGGGCGAGCGAATCCAGCGCATCCGGAAACTGTTCTTCAATTCTCCCCAGGCGGCGTGACCGGCGCCGGAGAATCAGCAGGTAGGGGGCGAGAGCGCAGGCGACCGTTGCCGCCGCCAGCGCCGAAAACGACACCCATCCCAGGTTGCCGAGGATCGCTCCCGCCAGGGTTCCGGAAAGCAGCATCATGGCCGTCACGCGGCCGACCGACCATTGCAGCCCGGCCTCGGCAATGCGCCCTTTCATGTTCCGGACTACTTCCAGCCGCACCAGCAGCCGGTCCCAGAACGAGATGGTGCTGAGTTGCTCCGCCTTCAACAGCAGCGGCAGGTCCGAGGAGCCTTCCAGGTCGGCCGAAGGCTCGGGCCGGGTGGATGCCGGCGCGTAGCGTTCCTGAACGGCGCGAGCGACTGCGACCGCGGCCAGTACGGCCAGGAACGTTCCCAGGAAAACCACCAGGATGGTCAGAGTCGCCATCGCGCGCCTCGGGGCAGTCTTACCGCCGCGCGCGCAACGCGGCGTTCTCCGTGGGAGCCACCAGGCGCGGTGTGACCAGTACCAGCAACTCCTGCGGCGCCTGGGCGGACGGCCTGCTCGGGAACAAGCGCTCCACCAGCGAGACTCCTTCCAGCCGGTCAGCCAGGCCGCTGATCAGGATACTTTGCCCGTCCGCCAGATCGAGCTCGGATTCCATCCGTCGCACCCGGCGCCGCCCTTCCCAGGGAGTGGATATCTCCGGCTGGACCCGCAGCCGCAACTTGCCGGAGCCTTCCAGCACCGGCTCGAACTGGATCCGGACACCGTAGCCGCCCTCGGGGGAATCCTGGCTGCTGAGGGTTTCCAGGCTCACGCGCCGCTGGTTGCCGGCGAGCAGCCGCGACGAAGAAAGCACCTGCCATTGCCCGCCCTGCTCGAGCTCGCCAAGCGCTCTCTCCAGCCCTGGCACGGGCTGAAGCGCCGACACCTGGAGAGCATCGCCGCTGCGCGGCCCCACCAGGTGGGCGTCCAATTGCTGCCAGGCCGGCTTGCCGGCGCTCGCCATCCGGACCCACAGCGAAACACTCCTGGCGGTTGTGCCATTCGCAAGGGTGGCTTGAGCCGCGAGCTTCGCCGATGAAGATGCGCCTTCCCCGGTGCGGGATACCGACGACGCCGGGCGCGCCAGCGCCGTCATTGCCAATCCACTACGGTACTGCGTCGCATCGTCCAGCGGGTGGCGGAGCAACAGCCGGATGCGCGCCGAAGAATCGGCCAGCGCCAGCAGGTCCGCCTCAGACGGAGTTGCCAGCAAAGTCACAACCGGCAAGGGGGGGCGGCCATGGCCTCCCTCGGGCTGGGTGCCTAGCTCGACTACGGTCATGTTCTGGAGAATCGTGCGTAATTCGGGTTCGCCGCCTGGTTGGCCACCCTTTCCATAGACGGCCTGGATGTCCACTTTGTGGCCGGGCCGCAGCATGCCGAGAACTCCGGCCGAATCACTGACGTGAATTGAGATCACGCGGCTGCCGGAAGGGACCCCGCCGGCCGCGGTTCTTTTGGCCGAAGCCAGGCGAGGCTCAATCAGGAGTTCATGTGCGCTCACAGGCTCGAGAAGTGTTTGCCCATTCACCAGCTTCAGATCGGAAAAACTGCCTCGAGGCGGGGGGCCGCCGGCCCACGGAACAAGCTTCAAGTCTTCCGCCTTCAATACGGTGCCACGGTCCAGGTCGCGGCTCGCTGCCACCAGGTGCGCTGTCGGCTTGATCGATTGTCCGCTGTCTCTGCCGGACACGAACAGCCCGTAAAACAAGCCTGTGGAGATAACAGCCACCACGAAGGCGACTCCTAGCAATGGAATCATGCTCTTTTTCATGTGCACACAGAAGGACTCTCAGCCTATCGGCACAATCCGGCCACTGGATTAGTTACCCCACCGGCAAGCCGTAAGCTTCAGATTCCACGACGGTTGCCGAACAACTCGATATGCAGGCGCCCGCTGAAGCGGAAGCCCTCCCGCATGCACAGCTCCGCCAGCCACCGACCTCGCTCGCGCAGGGTGACAGGATCGGTCCCCTCAGGCATGAGAATGACACGCTTCCCATGCACTTCTAGAAGGCAAATAAGTTCCTTTATTTCAGTCAGATCCGAAGCATTGCAAACTACGAACTTGAACTGGTGCTCCCAGCCCTCCGCCAACCGCCTCAGGATCTCCGGCTGGATCCTCAGACGCTCATGCGCGGCAGCCCAGCGGCCGCCATCCCGCTCAAGCGGGATGGAATTGGCGAGCTTGGGGCTGATGCTCATCAGGTCGCATTCCACCGGAGCAAACACCGTACCGGCGGTTTCGATGGTGATATGCTGCCCCAGCCGCCGCAATGCCTGTGTGAGGTTGGCGATCTCGGGAGCGATCATCGGCTCGCCTCCGGTGATCACCACGTGTCCGGTGGAATGTTGCTTCACATACGCGACGATGGTTTCCAAGGAGCACTCCTCACCTTCCGGCTCCCAGGAAGTGTAGGGGGTATCGCACCAATGGCAGCGCAGGTTGCAGCCGCTGGTCCGGACAAAGACCGAAGGCACACCCGCCAGCATCCCCTCCCCCTGGATGGAATAGAACATCTCGGCGATTTTCATTTCGACGTCTCCTGAGTAAACGGTTTGACCGTTTACTCCCCTACATTGCGGGGCGCCACTCCGCCGCCAGGCGGCGCCAGCCCCTGTAGGGGCTCGAGGGGATCGACCAGGCCGGCTTCCTGGAAGCCGCGCCGGCGCAACAGGCAAGAGTCGCAGGCGCCGCAGGGATGGCCTTCGGGATCGGGGTCATAACAACTGTGAGTAAGGTAAAAATCCACCCCGATTCGGGAGGCGAGCCCGACGATTTCGCCTTTCGTCATTCGGATGAGAGGGGTGTGGATGCGCAGTTGCGTACGGCCTTCCACACCCGCACGGGTAGCGAGACCGGCCATGCGTTCGAACGCCGCGATGTACTCGGGGCGGCAGTCGGGATAGCCGGAGTAGTCGATGGCATTGACTCCGAAGAAGACGTCGCCTGCTTCCAGCACCTCGGCCCAGGCGAGGGCGAAGGAAAGAAAAATGGTGTTGCGCGCCGGGACGTAGGTGATCGGGATTCCCTGGGCGATCTCGGTCTCGGCGCGGTGTTTGGGCACGGGGATCTCGGCGGTTAACGCCGAGCCGCCGATGGCGCGCAGATCCAGGGGAATCACGATATGCCGCTCGGCGCCAAGGTGAGCGGCGACCCGCGCGGCGGCTTCGAGTTCAATGCGGTGGCGCTGTCCGTAATCGAACGTAAGCGCATGGCAGCGGAAGCCGTCGCGACGCGCCAGCGCCAGGCATGTGGCCGAGTCCAGGCCGCCGCTCAGCAGGCAGACCGCGACCGGCGCGCTCATTTCGGAAGTTTCCAGGCCAGCAGAAAACCGAGCAGCGGAAACAGGATCAGGATCCTGAGCACTGCGTCGAGCGAGAAGTAATCCGCCGCCCAACCGGTCATCGGGATGAACACCAGACCCGCCATCCCCCAGCCGAATCCCATCATCAACGCCGAGACGGTCCCTGTCTGCGACGGCGCCAGCTCCTGCGCCATGACGATGTTGACAGGGATCGTGAACAGCAGGATGAAGCCGCCCAGCGCCAGTCCGGCCCAGGCCGGCGCGCCGTTGGCGAAGAAGAACAGGGCGAGGAACGGAACGCACCCGATCATGGAAATCATGATGACGGCCCGCCGCCCCAGCCGATCGGCGAGGTGCCCGCCGAACAACCCGCCCAGTGCTCCACAGCCCAGGTAAAGGGAAAGCGCATAATTGGCCGTCGATACCGGGAGGCCTCGTTCCCGGTGCAGGTAAAGCGGCAGAAACTGGCCGAAGGTGACTTGCACGATGGACCGGATCACCACCAGAAGGTACAGGATGGCGAGCGGTTTCCACACGGCCCACAGCGGTCCCCAGTCCCGTCGCGGGCGCGGAGAATGGCTCGTACGAGCGGCATCGGGCAAATGCGCCAGAAGCAGCACGGTGACCAGCACGCCGGGCCAGGCCGCCCACCAGGTCCGCTCCAGGCCCCACCATGCGGCTACGGTCGAGAAGAAAGTGGGGCCGGCCGCCAGCCCCAGGTTTCCGGCGCTGATGAACAGGGCCATCCATCGACCGCGGGTTTCCGGAATGCCCTGCCCCGCCCATGCCGACGCCTGCGGATGAAACGAGGCGACGCCGGCCCCGCCCAGCGCCGCCAACAGCATCAGCCAGGTGAAGCCCGACGCCCCCCCGAGCGCTGACAGGAACACGCCCGCCACGGCCGGCGCCAGCACAGTGAACATCCGCGTGTGAAACCGGTCCGAGAGGATGCCGTAGACCGGTTGCATCACCGAAGAGGAGAACACCAGCACGCCGCCGAGGATTCCGGCCTGGGTCAGCGAGAGCGAAAGTTTCGTCACCAGCACGGGTTGCAACGCGCCCAATGCGCCCGTGTAGAGATCGATGAAAAAGTGAGCCAGGGAAAGCAGCACCAGCGATGCGGCACTGGTCCTGACGAGCCCGGGCGTATGACCCGGACCCTTCCATTCAACGACAGTGGTTCCGGATTCCATTGGCGGGGCGTGTTCCTAATAGTATAGCGGCCGGAACCCGGGCCGCGATTTCGGGTTAAAGTAGAGACGGGGGAATTATGCGTCGTGGCTTCCTACTGACTGGCATCCTGGTGGCGGCCTGTTTCGGCCAGGCTCCTCCCACAGGGCCCGTGGTCAGCCCGCGCGGGATCATCAATGCCTTCACGGTGCAACCGGCGCCTTCGGTGGTGGCCGCCGGCGGCATCATCTGGATCAACGGCCTGAACCTGGGACCGCCGGATGGCATCAAGGCCACCGGAAGCCCGCTGCCGACCCGGCTGGCCGACCCGTCCATCGAGGTAATCATCAACGGACGGGCCGCGCCGCTGTATTCGGCCACTCCGGGACGCATCGTGGCGCAGGTCCCGCTGGAGACGCCGCCGGGAATCGCCGAAGTGGTGGTCAAGCGCGGAGACTTGCAGAGCCGCTCGGCGCGCCTGATCATCAACCAGGTGGTTCCCGCGCTGCGCACCAAGGATGACCTTGGCTACGGGGAAGCCGCGGGCGCCATGTCCGGCCGCTCGCTGACGCTCGCCGCCACGGGCCTCGGGATCACCGAGCCGCGAGTATCCACCGGAGAGGTCGGCCCGCAGGATCCCCCGGCCACGCCGCGCAACGCCGTCAGAGCCTACGTCGGCGGCCTTCCCGCGGTTGCGACCGCCCGGCTGTCTTCCGAGCGCGTCGGTGAGTTCGACATCACCGTTGAGGTTCCTCCGGAATCCCAGCCCGGCGACATCATCGCGCTGCTTTTGGGCAATCAGGAGGCCAACCGCGCCACCTTCAACCGCATTACTTCTCCCGATGTTCAATTCCTGCGACTGCCCCAGGGAACACCGGAGCTGCGCCGGCTGGCCAGCTCGGACCTGCGCGGCAACTACCTGGTGGCCAACGGCGCCCGGGCCAGTGACGGCTGCTATCCGAGCTACCTGTTCGATTTCGGCCGCAGCCGCGCCGCCCGCCTCGAGTCCTGCCTGGTGGCCGGCAACCAGAACGCCATCTCGCCGATCGCGACGTTCAACAACAACCACGTCCTGGCTTCCTTCGTCGGCCCGGCGCTAGGCGAACCCGGTCGTACCAGCGCGAAGGTGCAGATATTCAACCCCGCGAGAGGCGAACCGGTCAATGTCGAACTGCCGTCGCCCGCCGCGCAGCTCCAGCCGAATCCGGACGGCAACATCATCGCCCTCATCCCGGGGGATCCGCCGTCGCGGTTCCTCATCGATGTGCAATCGGGGCAAGTGCGCGAGGCTCCCGCGAGCGGTCCGGCACAGCCGGGGCCGGCGCCAGGGCTGCCGCGCGATCCGGGGCAGCAGCCACTGGCGGGCCTGGAACTGGACCTGGGCGACGGGATCCGCCACATTCTGTCGATTCCCTCGCCGTTCGGGCCCGGTCAACTTGCCGTGGTAGTGGGCAACGATGAGAACAAGCCCACCAAGGCGAAGCTGGCGGTCCTCAACCAGCGCGGCGAATTTCAGGCGGCGCGCGATTTCCCCGAGCCCTGGCTTCCCCTGGTTCCTCCACAACCCGCGCGGCCCGGCGGCGGCATGCAGCCGCGTCCCGGCGACCCTGGCCCGGGCGGCGGCGCGGCAGTCAACTTCCGCGTGTCGGTCACTTTCGACGCGCTCACGCGCACCCTGTTCGTGTTGAGCCAGAACGCCGACGGCTCCGCGCACGGCTTCTCGACGTTTGCCGCCGATGGCGCCGATGCCAAAGTGGCGACGTTACCGGAAGGATGGTTCGTCGCCGGCTGCACGGCCAACATCCGAGGCTTCAACCTGGAGCTGTCCCGCCGGGTGGCCTACTTCGGAGCGCGCGCCGCCGATAGCGAGTTCCGCAATATCTGCCCGTCCCACGGTTTCCTGCTGCTTGAGCCAAGCACCGCATCGATCACAGCGGTGCCGTTGCCAGCGCAGGGACAGCTCAACGCCAGCGCCAACCTCGGCGACGTAAACGACTACCTGTACGGCACCAATTCGGATCCCACCAATCCCCAGGTGGTCGACACGCTGTATGTGCTGGATGGAGTCTCCGGGTCAGCGTTCAGCTTGAGCCTCCCCACCGGGATAACCTCCTTTGCCGGCGTGACGCCCGTCCCGTTGCTCGGGGCGCTGGTCGCCACCGCGAGAACCCGCACACCGGGCGATGGCGGGCTGATCTGGTTCGATCTGGAGAACGAGACTTCCCGCATCCTCCCGGTTCCATCCGGATTTGCCTCCATTCAGCTTGTGGCGGTGTATGAAACCACGCGCAAGGTGATAGCACGCGGTATCCGTCCCGATAACGCCGGCTCACAGTACCTGATCTTCGACCTGATCACCGGGGACCTGGTGATGGCGCCCAACCCGGAGGGTGTGGTTTTCGTCGGCGCGCTTCCCGCCCAGCAGGCCCCAGGCGGCGGGGGTGGCGGCGGCCAGCAACCGCAGCAACCGCAGCAGCCCGCGCAGCTCCAGGTGGTGAACGAGAAGTCCAACTTCCTCGCCGGGGTGGCGTTCAACGAGCAGCGCCGCCAGGTGGGTGTGGTGGCGGTGCGGGTCCACTGAGCAGAAGCTGGCCCGCCGCTTCGCTCTCCAGCGGCGGTGAGAACAGGTAGCCCTGGGCGAAATCGCAACCCATCGCGCTCAGGGTGTGCAACTGCTGCTCGGTCTCCACTCCTTCGGCGACCGTCTCCATGTTCAGATCCCGGGCCAGCGTGACGATAGCGCTCACTACGGCGCACTCGCCGCCGCCGGGGCGCAGCCGCTGGACAAAGCTGCGATCGATCTTCAGCGTGTCGATGGGAAAGTTGAGCAGCCGACTCAACGAGGAGTAGCCGGTGCCGAAGTCGTCGAGCGCCAGTCCGACGCCGAGCCTGCGGAGCTGCTGGAGCTTGGCGATGATAGTGGCGCAGTGCTCCATGATGATCGTCTCGACGATTTCCAGCTTCACCCAAGAGGGTTCGACGCAGGTTTCCTCCAGAATGTCCGTCAGACGTTGCACCAGGTCCGGCTGGAGGAACTGCCTGCCGCTGAGGTTGACGCTGACGCTGAGCGTAGACTGCGGCGGCAGGCGCCGGCGCCATTCGCGAATCTGGCGGCAGACTTCGTGGAAGACCCACCATCCGATGGGAATCACCAGGCCGGTCTCCTCGGCCAGCGGGAGGAATTCGGCCGGAGGCAGGATTCCCCGTTCGGGGTGGCGCCAGCGCAACAGCGCCTCGAAGCCGGTAATTCGCCGCGACCCGAGCGAACGAATCTCCTGATAGTAGACGACGAAATCCTGCCGCTCGACGGCGCGGCGCAGTTCGCTCTCCAGGCACACAGGAAACGAATCGATGATTTCGCGCATCTCCGTATCGCCCTTCGCGGGAAGCGAAGAGCGCTCTCACTACGGTGAACGCATGGGGTCCGTTTCTCTCAGCTCAGTTGAAGGAAACCGCTCCCTGCGGTCGCGGCTCGGTTACGGCTCGTTATCGCACGACGGGCTACACAGTGCTTATGCACCGGTGACAGCACCGAACGAGGATTGAACCAAGGCGTCCACCTGCTCCGCAACCAGCGGCGGGGAGAAATAATTGCCCTGCCCTGCTTCGCAGCCAAGCTCGCGCAGCCTCGCGCACTGGAACTCGGTTTCCACTCCCTCGGCGATGGTGGCGATTCCCAGGTGTCGCGCCAGCTCGATGATGGCCACAACGATGGGCGAGATGTGCTGCGAGTCGCGGATCGATTCGACGAAGCTGCGATCGATCTTCAGCGTGTCAATGGGAAAACTATGCAGGCGGCTCAAGGAAGAGTAGCCGGTGCCGAAGTCATCCAGTTGGAGACCAACACCCAGGGCCTTCAAGGCCCGCAGCCGGGGCTCGATGGATCCTTCGTGCTGCATAGCGACCGTTTCTGTAATCTCCAGCGTCAATCGCTCGTGCGCAAGGCCGGCTTGATCCAGGATGTCCGACAACCGCTCCACCAGGTCCGGCTGCGCGCACTGTCGACCGGAAAGGTTTACGCTCACCGTGAACGCAGCCTGGGAGCGCCCGAGCCGCTGCCAGTGTGCCATGCGCCGGCAGGCTTCCTCCAGCGTCCACCAGCCGATCGGCACGATCAGGCCGGTCTCCTCGGCCGCCGGCAGGAAGTCCGCGGGATGCAACAGGCCGCGCGTGGGATGGCGCCAGCGCAGCAATGCCTCCAGCCCCTTCAGACGACCGTCCGCGAGCGTCTGGATTTTCTGATAATGGATCTCGAATTCGCCGCGCGCCACGGCCCGCCGCAGGTCGGCCTCCAGGCTCAGCAACGCCACCACGTGGGCATGCATGCCGGCATCAAAGACCGCATAGCACGCCCGGCCGCGTTCCTTGGCGCGATACATGGCCGTATCGGCGTCTCGAACCAGCTCCCTGGGATTGGACATGCCGGGGTGGCTCACCGCGATGCCGATGCTGGCGGTGGTGAAAATCTCCTGCCCGTCGTGGTGGAAAGGATCCCGCAATGCGGCCTGGATGCGTTCGGCCACCTGGATGGTTTCGGCAGTGTCCCGTAAATCTTCCAGCAGGACGGCGAACTCATCGCCCCCCAGGCGGGCCACCGTGTCGCCGTCGCGCAGGCAGCCTATCAGCCGGGCCGCGATGCCGATCAGCAAATGGTCCCCGGCCTGGTGCCCCAGGCTGTCGTTGATCACTTTGAACCGGTCCAGGTCGAGAAACAGAACCGCGAACGGCCGGCCCGGGCTGCGCCGGTAACGCTTCAGGGCATGATCGAGGCGCTCGTCGAACAGCGCGCGGTTGGGCAGACCGGTGAGAGTGTCGTGCAGGGCGTTGTGCTTCAATTCATCTTCCAGCCGGATGCGCTCGCTGACGTCCACCATCACGCCCCGCACCTCCACCGCCTCGTCGTTCTCCACGATGACGGTGACGATGTCCCGCAGCCAGACGTCGCGCCCGTCGGCGGCAACCATGCGGTAGGTCATCTCGTGGGCCCGCTTTTCGCCGATTTCGCGGATACAATAATCCACCACCCATTGGCGATCATCCGGGTGGATGTGGTCCACCCAGAAGCCCGGCGAGGCCAGCCATTGCTCCACCGGGTAGCCGAGAAGTTTTTTCGCCTGCTTGCTGACAAAGGAAAACAGAAACGTTTTGGGATCGGCCTTCCAGACGATGCCGTCCATGGTGTTGACCAGGTCCTCGTAGTTCTGGCGGGAATCGCGCAGCTCCCTTTCGGCCTGTAAGCGCTCCAGCTCGGAGGAGGCGCGCAAGGCGCAGATTTGGAGGATGGCCCTGGCATGCTCGGGGTCGCGCAGCGTGCCGCTCCCCAGCACCACCAGCAGGCCGAGCGGCCGGCCGGCCGAGGCGAACAGAGGTACGCCCATGTAACTGTCCACGCCCATGTCCACCAGCAGCCGGTCCTCGGGAAACTGTTCCTGAACGCCCGAGGGGTAATAGCACAACTCGCGCCCGACGACGTTCGCGCACGGAGTGCCCGCCAGCGCATACTCCAGGTTATCGACGATCTGACCCCTAGCCCAGACCGCCACTGTCCGGCTGATCTCCTGATCCGCCTGGACCAGCTCGCCGACGAAGGCATAATCGGCCTCCAGTGCTTTGCCGAGGCTCGCAACGAGGCGGCGGAAGAATTCCTCGCCCAAGGCTCCGGAGAGCGCTTCCACCAGCAGGCTCATGCTCTGCTCGGCGCGCCGCCGTTCGGTGATGTCCAGGGCCACGCCGGTGACACCGACGATTTCGCCGCGCTGGTCGCGCAGCGGCTCGACGTGGCAGTCATATGCGCGGCCCGCATACTCCCATTCGTAGCTCACCGATTCGCCTCCGAGGGCACGCCGGTGCGCCAGAATCGGCAAATCCCCCTCTTCCGCTCCCAAGAAATCGACCAGGTTAGTGCCCACAACCTGCTGGTTCTTTGAGGAGAGCGTGAACCGCAGGTCGCAATCTACGGCCCACAGCACGACCGGCGTCTGCCCGATGGTCTGCCGCAGCCGCGATTCGGTCACCCGCAGAGCGTCATCGGCCAGCTTGCGCTGCCGGCGCATCCCGGTCTCATTGAGCGCACGCCGGACCGACGACACAAGTCTCGCCAGGTTTCCCTGTGGAATGTAATCCCAGGCGCCTGCGTCCAGGACCCGCTGCGCGTGCTCCTCGCCGACCCAACTGGAAACCAGGATGAACGGAAGGTCCACCTCGAGCCGGCCGAGCTCAGCGAGCGCATTCGCCGCCTGGTATCGTGACGTCGAATGTTCGGAGAGAATCAGGTCCCAGGTTTGGCCCGTAAGCGCTTCTCGCAACTCCTCGGCCGACTCCACTCGCCGGTGGATTGGCGCAAAGCCCCCGCGCCGCAACTCCCGGACCATGGCCGCGGCGTCGTCTTCTGAGTCTTCGACGATCAGCAGACGCAGAGTTTCGCCCATACGCCCCTTCGAGGCGTTTAAGTCGTTATATCATACACCATTTCAGGGAAGGATGAGCATGCAATCTCCATATGAGTAAAATCGGTAACACTTGTCGATTGCGTGACGATACGCCGCCAGGGTCAGTTCCGTGCCCGCCAGAGCGCACACCACGAGCAGCAGGCTAGATCGCGGGTATTTGTTTACCAGCCTGAGAAGCCACTAAATTCGGCCTTCTGAGAGATTTCGCTGGACAAAAGCCACGGTTTCGGCTACCGTAAGGTGGATGAAACCAGTTGGGCGGCCGCGGAGCGAGCAGT
>Ga0247727_10002348_pt1 | contig 43489 bp, 42 predicted proteins | sample WisWelCaveWW1625_FD_202498 | JGI IMG/M metagenome (GOLD analysis project Ga0247727, IMG submission 202498) | Biofilm microbial communities from Wishing Well Cave, Virginia, United States - WW16-25 | ecosystem: Environmental > Aquatic > Deep subsurface > Groundwater > Cave microbial mat | place...
ATTCGGTACTGGGCTCTTGAGAACTGTTTACAAGCGTTGGCCAGCACGGCACTGGAACACGACGCGACCGTCCACATGCCTCGCATCGGATCAGGCCAAGCGGGCGGATCGTGGGAACTGGTCAGCGAGTTAATTGACGATGCCCTGTGCCGACGAGGCGTCAAAGTGACTGTTTATGACCTGCCGGGCACGGAGATCCCAAAGGAGCGTGAGAGGCTGTTGTTTCAGTAATTCACTCAAATCGCGGTTACGACGCCACCGTGCCCATCAAAATCGTACTTCTGTCTGGACCTGTTTGTGCGGGTAAAACGTCGCTCGCGAAGGAGCTTGCCCGCGAGTATGCCGAGTACGGCATTTTGCATCAGAAGACGTTGGACTTCTTGCGAGCTCTCGACCCAACCGCAGAATCTGAGCGTGGATCTCTGCAGGCGCTTGGGGAATTGTACGATCGTCGCACAGGCGGAGCATGGGTAAGAGATGGAGTGGAGCAAGTAATACGATCGCGCAAACTCGCCGACAACTCCATTGTCATTCTTGATGCCGTTCGTATCGAGGGGCAGGTGGATGGGATTCGCCGAGCCTATGGCCCACAAGTTTTGCACATCCATCTGACCGCCCCCGTTGAGGTCCTTGCCAAACGCTACAAGCAGTCAAAGCGCAGCGACATCAGGGAACTGCCTTCGTATGACGACGTCTTGGCCAACAAGACTGAGAGCCAAGTCGAAGACTTGAAAGGGATTGCCGATATTCTCATCAACACGCAGCAAAACACGCTGGCCGACGTAGTTGCACGCGCTGCATCACACATTGGTTTGCATGGACGGCAGTACGATCGGCTCGTGGACGTGATTGTGGGCGGGCAGTACGGGAGTGAAGGAAAGGGCCAGCTTGCCGCATACCTCGCATCGGACTACGACGTGCTTGTTCGCGTGGGTGGACCGAATGCCGGTCATTCGGTCTTCGAGGACCCAAAACCCTATGTTTTTCACCAACTCCCTTCTGGGACACGTGCAAGCGCGGCCCGGCTGGTTATTGGTCCGGGCGCCCTAATCCATGTGCCAACTCTCTTGCGGGAGATTGCGGATTGTTCCGTAGAGTACGAACGTCTTTCAATTGATCCACAAGCGATGGTCATCACAGACGCTGACATCAACGAAGAGGAAGTCTTGCAAGCAACCATCGGGTCGACCGGTCGAGGCGTCGGGTCAGCGACGGCACGGAAGATTCGTGGCAGATCTGACGGGCAAACCATGTTGGCTCGCGATGTCCCTGAATTCAAACCGTTCATCCGAGACACTTGGGGAATCCTGGAGCGTGCCTTTTTCAATCAGCAACGAGTTTTGTTGGAAGGCACCCAAGGCACCGGCCTAAGTTTGCATCACGGATCATACCCTCACGTGACATCGCGCGACACGACCGTCGCGGGTTGCCTGGCCGAAGCGGGGATATCCCCGAGTCGCGTTCGGAAGGTGATCATGGTGTGTCGAACCTACCCGATTCGAGTCGAATCACCGGCGACAGACGGATGTACGTCGGGGCCGATGTCGCAAGAGATTAGCTGGCAGGAAATCAGCAGGCGTTCCGGCATTCCGCACAGTGAACTGAAAAAGCACGAAGTAACGTCGACGACCCACCGTTCCAGACGTGTTGGCGAATTCGACTGGGCACTCTTGCGAAAAGCTGCGTCGCTCAACGCTCCGACGGATATCTCGCTCACTTTCGTCGACTACTTGAGCATCAAGAATCGAGAGGCGAGGCGATTTGATCAACTCCAGCCGGATACGATTCGCTTTGTAGGCGAAGTTGAGCGCGTTGCCGCTGCCCCAGTCTCCCTCATCTCGACACGATTTCACTTTCGGAGCATTATTGATCGCCGTTCATGGTGAGTGGGCAGGAAATCTTCAGCCTACTAGATGCGCGGCGACCGAACATCGGGGAGGACTTGCATGCCCTTTTCGTTGGCTGAATACGAACGAAAACGCCCGTACCTCTACCACCATACGGCGCGTCAGAACCTTCAACGTCTCCGTCACCTCTTACGGCTCGACTGTGCAGCGATCTTGCTCGACGCCGGTGGACTGAGCCACCTTCTGAAAGTTAAGCGGCGCGGCCCGACTGAAGTTCAAGTTGGCCGGTACCGTGTACAGATTCGCGACCAAGATCCATTGTACGAGGGGAACATGTCCCTCCAGGGGGGATGGTCGTTTGCGGACCTGATCCATCACCTAAACCAGCACGTGTTCTTTTGGTCGGGCACGGAGACCGGTCCTGTAACTTACGGTCAGCGACACTTCGGACGATACCGCGATGAAACCCCCGTATTCCTGCGTGCCACATTCGCAGAGTTGCTTTCGCTGAACCCAGCGGCAGAACCATTATTCTGCAAGTACAATTCAGGCGCACCGCGATGCTCGAAAGGGAAAGGCAGTCCGCGCGGCCCTGAGACGTTCGCAACTGCGAGTCAGACGACGTTCAATCTTGGCAGTGTGGTCGAAGTTGCATTCAGAAACGCCGTAATGCTCCCTGCGACAACGCAGTGCGCGGACAAACTCAACGGTCGCTGGAGTCCGCTTTAGCCGTTTGGAACGAGTCCAAACATAGCCTGTGCGTTCGATCAATTCGCCGAGTGCTATCCATGCCTTGACCAGTCATTTCTAGGTCCTCGTTGTCGCATTCGTTTTAGTGGACCGGACCAATAGCACGGTGTCACCCGCACACTTCGGGCGGTTGAACACCATTGCGCCTCAGGAGGTTCCCTGTCACACTCAGCCCCTTGCTGCCCTGTTGGTGGCAAGGACCGTCTGAGAATCGGCTCTTTCCAATCATCGAACTTCTAGCCACGAAAGGAGGCATTCGCCATGGCGAACCTCACGCAAGCGAGCCGGGAATTGTTTTCTCGGCCGCCCGACGAACGCTTTGAGTCCGTTGACGAACTCTTGCGCCATTGCCAGTCGCTGCGACAGAGTTCAACCGACCGCTGGCAGCTTCCGCAGACGTTCCGGCCATCCGCCAACGCGGACCGTTTGGTTCTCGCGCTGGGCGATGACGGGGCGTTCCACTTGAATCCCGGCGCGCCGGGATTCACGCAGCTCTGCGGAATGGCGGGCATCGCCAAGGAAACGATCAACCGCCTCTCACCGGAGACGGCGAGTCGCGCTCTGCAAGAGACATTGCCCACCGCAGACAAGCCCGTGCAGATCCTCACGATGGACCACTCGATTCGGTCCATCCACGGCGTCAGCTACACACGGCTGTGGAACGAGGAACTGCTCCGCATGGTCCGCGACGTGGCGGTCGATTTCCAACCGCCACCCAAGGGCTTCAACGGAGCGACCGGTCTGTACTGCGGCGAGCAGGACATGTTCCTGTTCATGATCGATCCGACGGGCTGGACCGAGATCGGAGGCCAGAACTTCGCACCCGGATTTTTCGGATGGAATTCCGAGGTCGGAAGGCGCTCGATCGGAGTCACGACGTTTTGGTACCAAAGCGTATGCGCGAATCATATTTGCTGGCAATGTGCCGACGTGACCACTGTGACTCGCAAGCACACGCGAAGCGTTGGCGACGCACTCACGGAAATCCGCGTGGCGATCAACCAACTCGTGGACAAGCGAGACGCCGCGCGCGATCAGTTCGTCGCCACCATCCGCAAGGCGATGAACGAGCCGACGGGCGACAAGGAGGAAACGCTTCACATCTTGGCGGACCACGGCATCAATCGCCCGCTCGCCAAGAAGGCCGTCGAGCTTGCCGCGTCGCGTGGACAACGATTCACGATCTGGTCAGTCGTGGACGCGCTCACGCAACTGTCGCGCGACTCCAAATACGCAGCCAGCCGCGTGGAAGCAGACCAGAGGGCCTCAGCACTGCTGGCCCTCGCAGCGTAACTTTCCGCCGATTCTCAGACATAGAAGCCCTGTGCCACTGCGCGCAGGGCTTCTTAAAGATGAGTCCGCAATTCCTTTTCCCGAGGAGAACTGGCTTGGCCCAGCCGCTCCGCCGGCTGGTGGTTTGCGCGCCAGCGTGGGCTCCGTTAGTATTTGCCGCCTATGCCCGGCTCAAAGAGGTCATCCGAAATCGCCGAGACAGAGCAGCTCACGGCTGCGGTGCGAGAACTGGCCCAACAGGTCGAGGTCTTGCGCAACGCGCTCGACGAGATTCGGTCTGTCTTCGCCTGGGCCGTTCGCAACGACAAACTGCGCTGTCCCGGGCCATCAGCCGCTTACGCTCACCCGCCGGCTAGTGCCACCATCGAACTCGACGAGCAGCAGTTGGAGGCGATGACCAAGAATGTCACCGAGAGCATCCAGGATCTCGCCGGCGATCTGGAAGGAGCAGTCCGAGATGGTCTCAAGGAGGAGTTTGCAAACTTCAGGGATTCCGTGGATCAGTTTTCTCTCGACGTTCAGTTTGCGGCCCGCAGGATTCATGAAAAGCCCGCTGCCGAGCTTTCCGATCTGCGTGAAACCCTGCAGGGGGAGATCGTGGATCTTCGCGGTTCCCTGGAACAGTTCATGATCGAAATATACGATGCGATTGGAGTCGCTGTGCCCGTCGCCATCGCGGAACCGGCGGCACCGACCCCGAACCAAGAACTGGAGGCCGAGGAGCAGCCGGAACCCAAGACTGACGAATGCTCGACCGATCTCCAGTGGCTCTCCCGCAAGGCGTTCACTGCCAGCGCTGCCGTCGCGCATGCCGCACAATCCGAACGGCAAGAGCACCCGCCTTCTCAACCCGACAGGCAGCGTTCCTTTTTTTGACCCATGAGCAGCCTTTTCAAAACCGAGCATGAGATTGAGCAGGCAGAAGAACACGTGCGCCGTCTGCGACAGCGTCGTCAACAAGAAATCGTCCAGCAATGGCAGCAGTCGCGGTCGCAGGAGCCCCCTGACCCCGAACAGCTCATCCAAGGGTATCCGTGGCCAAGCTCTCGGTTGACCCGAGCCGACATGATCCGCCTGACCGAGCTTCGAAGAATGACGCACAAACCGATCACGAAACTCCTGCATGAAGCCGTGACGGCGCTGTACGAGCTGCTTGCTGGAAACAGAAATCTGGAGATCGTTCCTTGGCACGGGGAGGGCAGAAGTTTGTGGTACGTCGTAGACGCCGACGCTGCAAGCGACGAGCAACCCTGCGTCGTGGCTACCGCCGGCAGCATCGAAATGGCTCGGGCAATTCTCCGATCTCTCACGAACGGCGAGGATTCTTCACCCGGAACCCAAGGTAAACCTGAAGAACAGGCCCATCCGTGACCTTTTCACTTTCCCCCAACTTGCTCGACGCTTGCCCAGACTGCGCACAACCGAATGCACTCCAGATCCAGGTGATCCACGGAGACTGCTTTCAAGTTCTCCCCACGCTGCCGCAACGCTGCGCGCAGACCGCGTTCGTCGATCCGCCGTACAACATCGGCGTGGACTACGGGACCGGTCGAACCGCGGATCTACTCCCTCCCGAGCAGTACATCTCACGCATCGCTCAGCTCATCCGCGAGTGCGTGCACCGCTTGACTTCCACCGGGAGCCTCTGGTTCTTGTCACCGGAACGTTGGGCCGACCAAGTAGGCAGCTTGCTCACCGAGCGGCTCCCACGGCGCAACCGGATCATCTGGCGCGAGACCTTCGGCCAGTACCGCGAAGACTGCTTCCCCAGTGGTCATCGCCACCTGTTCTGGCACGTGATGGACTCTGCTCACTCTCCCTTCCACACCCAGGACATCCGCGTCCCGTCTCGACGGATGGAGGCGGGCGACAAGCGTGCCCACGGCCCGCGCGTGCCGGATGACGTTTGGGAGTTCCCCCGGCTGGTGGGCAACGCTCACGAACGCATTGCCGGTCATCCCTGTCAGTTACCCGAGGCTCTGCTGAGACGGGTTATTCTCGGCTCAACCAGCCCCGGCGATCTCGTCGTTGACCCCATGGCAGGTACCGGCACCACACTGCGAGTGGCCCAACGTCTCGGCCGTCGCTACCTCGGAATCGAACAACAGTCCGAGTACGTGTCGCTCATCCAACGCAGACTGAGACAGTCCTATCAGCAAGACTTGTTCTCCTCCTAAGCTGTATCCTGTACCGCCCACAACTTCCCAGCACCACCCATGACTGAAGGCGCCGAACCACTGCCACCGCCGAACCCTGTCCTCAAGTGCGAAGTCAGCCACGAGATCATCGCAAGGCTGTACCAGGTCCGCGACCGCTCCGGACTCAGCATCCGTGAAATCCTGAGCCAAGCAATCGACTTCGCTTGGCACGTAGAGTTTTCGGAGGAGCTGTCCGGTCGGTACAATGCCACTGACGCACAACAGCAAGGGACCCCGACGGACGCACCACGCAAAACGCCCCCCGTTCTACCTGCCGAAGGCAGTGAACGGCTACTTGCTCAAGTCGAACTCGGCGACATTGTCAGGCTCAAGAAGCCGTACCAGCCGGTCATCGGCACCGATCGCCAGCCCGGCCCATTCGGCTTCGGCATCGTGGCCGAGATCATCCACGTCCTGCCAGACGGTCGCACCCGCAACGTCAGTCTGTACCTGTACGACCCCGAACGCCGCGAAATCTTCCTCGGTCCAAACGGGATATGCGAGTTCGTCGACTTCCATTGCTCGGAGCTTGAACTTTACAAGCGAGCAACCGAGCAGGGCTACATCCCACTCTTGACGCGAAATCGGTGGGCCATGAGCAAAGGATCACGCCACCAGGCCCAGACCGATCATCCGCCTTTTCAGCCTGATGCCGAGTGAATCCTGTCCGGCAGATTCGGAGGCTCTGCCAAGGCGGCAAACACGTGCTAGACCATACATCCGTTGTTGCACTCCTTCCGTCTGATGCAGCCAGTTCCTTCGCTCCGGCTTGCCCCCGTCACGTGGAGAACCGCGCGGCACTTCGTGTCGCAGAATCACCGTCATCAATTCTATTCGAACGAGGCGATTGCGACGGCGATCGCGTACGCTTGCTACCGCACGAAGCTCGGCGGACTGCTGCCCCTGGGCTGGATTGATGCTGCATTCGTAATTGTCGAAGCCGTGTTCATTGCGACAAGTCGCGATACGCTCAACAAGTACTACACACGAAGTCGGCAACTGCTCGCGCGGTGACGGGATTGCGGTCTCACGATTTCTTCCGTCGTTGCCGCTGCTTTTCAACGCGTGCAATCAGGCCGGAAGCCGACACGCCCATCGCGTCGCACAGCCGCAAGAGCATTTCGACCGTGGGCGACTTCCGATCGTTTTCAAGCTGACTGATGTAGCTGCGGTCCACGCCCGCCCGGAACGACAGCTCCTCCTGGGTCATTCCGGCCGCCTCACGCGCACGTTGTATTTCGCGACCAAGCATCTCGGCAAATTAGCCTCTTGACCAGCGATGGTCTGTTGACTATAGTCAACAGACGGAATCAACGACTGGTTCCCAAGAACACGTTCGGTTGATTCGATTGTCCAAGACACGATTCTTCTCAGTCAGAAAGGAGGGAGCAATGGCCAACGGCGGTCATCCGACGACAGCCTCGAAGCCCAAAGGCACGAAGCCCGCGGGCAAGGTCGCTTCGAAGCGGGCCAAAGCCGCTCAGAAGCGGTAGGCGGAAGTTTCCTGCAAACTGGCAAGCCGCAACAGCCTGGCCGAGGAAAAGATGCCTCGGCCAGGCTCCCTTCGTTCTCGGGCACATCCCTCGCAAAGCTCGCTTCAGATCAACCACTGCCCTCAGAAGCTTGCGCCGGAACGGCATTCGTGCCAGCATGTGCTCCTTGCCAGCTCGTCGCCAGCAAGGAAAGTCTGAGATCGTGGCCCTTTGAAAGCATCGGCTGTGCTCAGAATCGAATGGAGGTTCTCATGCCACACGACAAGAGTACCGAGAAAGCGGTGAACCGCCCCGAGAAGAAGTTCGGTCCGTACCCCGGAGGCATCGGGGTCGCTGTCTGGCTCAACACGATCGAGACCGACAGCGGTTCCAGGAAGGTCCGCAGCATCAGCGTTGCCCCGCGTCGCTATCGCGATGGCAAGACCGGGGAGTGGAAGGATGCACCGAGCTACAGACCTGGGGACTTGCCGGCCTTGATCTTTGCCCTTCAGCAGGCTCAGGCGTTTGTGATCTCGGAACCCATTCCGGGGCGCGAACACGAAGAAGATGAAGAGATCCCGTATTAACCGATTTACTCAGCCCGATCTCAGACGAGCCCCGTGCAGAGCAGATTGCACGGGGCTTTTCATCGGAGCCTCACGGAATCACGTCTGGACGCACTGGAACCGACCTGCAGTCTCAGCCAAAACATCGGTCAAGTCCCACCAACGATCGTTCTAAACTCCGAGCGGCACGCACGTCTCACGTCTACTTCCCGCCAGGACATTTGGGCGAATGAGACGCCGACGCGACACGACTTACGTGCGCTGTTTCGACGCAACTCTAATCGTGTCCGTCGCTCGGCCAGTCACGCACATGCCCTCAGTAGAATTCTCTTGAGAAAGGAGGGCACTGCTATGCCCGTGACAAGGCTGTCCGTTGACGACCTGCCGCCCGACCAGCTCAAGAAGCTCGGCCTCAAGGTGGCCCGCAAGCACGGCTTCACCAAGGAGACCGTGCGGAGCTGGTCGCTTCGCGTGCTCGCCGAGCTCGCTGGCCTGACCCAAGACCAACGCCGGCGAGTGCTGGATCACGCGCTCAAGGTTAACCGCCTCTAATCGAAGTCAAATTCCAACTGCAGCTCAGGGGCTGGCCGCTCCAGGAACACCTTGCCCTGCGCTGCGCGCCAGAACTGTCCGAGTTCAATCCGGAGCTTGTGACGGACCACTTCGGCCTCTGCGAGCGTGACGGCCGCCAGGAATTCCTGCTTTGTCGCCCGCTTCGCTCTCGTGACGAGCGATCGGTATCCACGTCCCAGAACACGCTTCATCTCCCGCCGTTGCAGGAACCGCCGGTTGTAGACGCTATTTTCCCGATACAGGTACAGCACTCGCTGCGGATCGACCGGATCATCCGGCTGAAGCGGCATCACCCACGGCCCTACTCCCCAGTTCTTCCCCTTCGCCGAACTCAGGCATGAACCAAGGTCCGCGATCACGATTGCCTGTTCGTACTCTACTCGCACCGGCGGGTTCCTTCGGACGCTGTCTTCGGTGTATGGCAAAGATGGGTCCACGATCATCTGCCGCATGCACACGTTTTCCAGTGCGGCTTGCACCAGCACTTTCGCAATCACTGCCGCCCGCTCCGCCCGCCAGCGGAACTGCTCATCGCTCTCGCCTTCAAACCGAAGCTCAATCGTCACGTGCAGCCACCATGCTGCCACAAGCCCGTCTGCCCAATCTCTTCCCGAGGTGATTTCATCTGCGGCCCGCTCCGCCGGGCCGGTCCACTCCAACCTGACGGTGTGATTATGTCGAAGTCGGATTCGGCAAACCCTGGACAACCGGCCGGAGTTGTGTGCCAGTGGGCTATTGAAGGATGTCATGTCGAGCGTACGCTGAAGGCGCCTGTACGACCGCACGAGCGACGCGATTGACCTGTCCGAGATTGAGCGGATACGATTGGTGTGAACGTTCAGGGGGAGAAAGGCCCACAGCCGCCGATTTCATCGCAAATCGGGAGCACTGCCGAGTGCCGGAAGCACGGGCTCGGTCGAAACAGAGTCTAATAGCTGTAGTCTGTCAAGCTCGCCCAGGACACCGAGCACCGTCAGTAAATCGGTATCGTCGCGCGCGCGAGCCGAGCAACCGTCCCCGCGGCGGAATCCCTGCTTGACCGCTCCAGGGTCATGGCCGTGCTCCTGCAGGTATGAAATCTCCCGTCGTTTCCAAGCGACGTACTGATAAAACTCGTGAGCATCTGACTCTTCGACGACGGTAGTAAAGTCGGCTATGGCTTCGGCGTGGTTCCCGATTTCCTGGTACGCAGCTCCCCGGCACAAGTAGTTGGGTCCTGGGGCAGCACCCAGGGAGATCGCTGTTGTGAAGTCACGGATTGCCGACTGAGATTGTCTGAGCCGGATCAGAACAGCTCCACGACGGAAGTACGAATAACTATTTTCGGGTCGGCTGTTAATAGCCTCCGTCCAGGCTGAGAGTGCTTCGGGGTAGCGACAGAGGGCACTCTCCACATACCTCGCTCTAGAGGTCAATTCTGCATGCTCGTCGTCTGACGCCTTGCTACCGCTTTGGCCAGCTTGATCGCTAGGCCTGTCAGTTCGTTCACGGTGGTCATCAACAGACCTAACAATTGCAAGGTCGCGGTCTGTTGCGGTGCTGGCTTCCCCCTCGCACACCCGCTGCAACACCAAGTACATGACCGCCAGCGGGTATCCGTAAACCTTACGGAGTTGCTGCCACAATGCAGCCCGGTCGAGTACCTGCTTCAAGTCAACGCCCAGCTCCTGCATGATGGAGCGGGCAAGCTCGTCCCCGGAGCCCAGCTTTCGCGTCAATCGATCTTCAACTTCGTGCGTCCAAGCCTCCAGACTCTCGGGGTTCTCCGGCAACTCTAGCTTCAGGTCGTAGACGAGATCGGCAATTCGCTGTACCTGGGATTCCTCGAAACATTCCTCGCCGAGCGCTTTGTTGACGTAAGGATTGACTTTTCGCATGTCGCGAACAGCGACGACTCTGGGAGCCGGTGTGATCTTGGCCAGGCTGGACCCAATTGCGATCAAGTAATCATCGAGCTTGCCAGCAGTCCATTTTTCTACATACCCATCTTTGAGTAGCCGTGATATGGTCCACTCCCGTAGACCCAAGTACGTGGCAAGCTGTCGCTGCGTCCAACCTTTCAGCTCCATATAGGCCCTGAACTCCCCCTTGACAGCCTCCTGCCGGAGTTCACGGCGCGTCTCCTCGATGATCCTGGCGATCCAGCGCCTTCGGATCTTGAGCGTCCTCTTTCCCTTGCGGGTGTCGAGGGTCACGTCCCACACCAGGCCCTCTGAGCCAGCCAGTCTCTCTGAGGACGTGTTCTGGCCAGCCTTCGCTCTTGAACGCTTCTGCAATCCTGGCACGGAACCGTTCCTCCTCAGCTTCTACCTCCCTGATCCACCAACGTAGCCGTTTGACTGCTTGCCGGTGACGGATGATAAGCCGTGCGGCCCTGCCCCACTCCGCAGGCGGTAAGAGCTTCCTGGCTACCTGTTCAATGAGATCTTCCGTGACCTCCATACTACCAGCGTAAGGCACAAGACCCTACCAAGTCCAGGCCACCACAACTGTCCGAGCGCGCTTGCGCGCCGTGCAAGGCGAGAGGGTGCCGCGCCGGATAATCTACGTGCCCAAACTTTGATTGAGCCCGATTGTGCGTTTCAACGGGGAGACCAAGATGCCAAGCAACAAGGAACTGCAGAAAGCGCTCAGCGGCGGCAACGGACGAGGCGTTTCAGTGGCGATACCAGCCCTGGGTGGTCCGGATGATCCAGACAAGAAGCTGATGACCGTCAAGGAAGCCGCGGCTGTACTGCGCATCAGGACCGACACTCTGTACATGTGATGCCGGTATGGAGAGTTTCCCCACTACCGACTCGGCCCTGGTAAGAAACAGTCGATCCGCATCTCCCGATCACAGATTCAAACGTACCTGCGACCGCACGCGGTCAGGCCGTTTGACCTAGAGGAGGAGAAACCGCTGTGACGATAGCCTGTCGGAGATCGTCGTACTTTTGGCTGAGGTGATCGTAGTGCTTTTCAATCATCCTATACGTAGTGTGGCCAACTACCGCGGCGACCTTCGCGACAGGAACTCCCCGCGCGAGGGCTTCGGTGATGAACGTGTGCCGGTAGCAGTACGCCACGACTTTTTTTCCCAGGCCGAGCCGTTCGCGAATGTTGCGAATTCTGCAACGGATCGCATTGCACGTGAATGCCTGGCCCTTGGTGTTGACGAACAACGGTCCTTCGGGGTGTTCGCGCATCAATCTGGCGGTCAGCTTTTTCATTGGGTCGATGAGGACGATAGTCCTCGGCTTGCCAGTTCGCTTGGCGGTCTTGTGTTTGGTCAGTCGCCAGATTCCTTCCGTCAGGTCGACATGGGCAGCCGTGACGCTGGCGATTTCTCCGGGTCGAGCACCGGTGTTGGCAAGTGCGTAGAGGAATATCCGGAACTCACGATCCTTCACGCTTGTCAGGATCGCCCGTCGATCCTCGGGAGCCAGAAGGTGGTCCCGACTCTCCATTGCGGGCCGCTCAAGATCAGCCAGCGGGTTATTAAGCAGCAGCCGCTTGCGTACGGCCCGGTTGAAGGTGCTGCGCAGGCAGTTGACGACCGAATGGCGCGTGGACGAACTCCATTTGAGGACGCGATATGGACGACGCTGGCCCTTCGGAGCTCGCCCGACCGGGACACGCTTCTGTGCCTCCAGCCACTGCGAGACGTTGGCCACTTTCAGCCGCGACGCGATGCAGCAGCCGAAGGTACGGGTGAATTGTCCGAGAAAACGTTCGTACCAATCAACGGTGTTGGGCGCCAATTGCCCTCGGGCATGGTCGAGAAATGCCTTGCAGATGTCGGCCACGGTGAGCTTGTGCGCTCGCGGAAGCCGTTGCACGTCTTCCGCGAGGAGTTGATTGAAGGCCTGCTGCGCCTCGGTCTTGTTATCGAAGCCTTCGGCGAGCTTGACCTGCTGACGGCCGAACTGCGTGTACCAGGCGCCCTTGCTTTTGCGGAACCAGATTTTTCGAGGCATGACGAACCCTCCGGTAACAGGAATTTGGAAAACCCGTCGGACCGAAAGGTTCGATTTGACTCCCGCGAGCTTGTCCCTCGCGGGGGTCAGTTTTGTAGAGGCTGCCCCGAAGGCTGCCCGGATTCGCAGGTCACTTCACGTAAGTCCTTGGCGGACTTGAGTGGAGGATAGGGGAGTTGAACCCCTGACCTCGTGAATGCCATTCACGCGCTCTCCCAACTGAGCTAATCCCCCGGTGCTGCAAGATTGTGCTGTTCTCAGCCACTTCGTGGTTCCAAGGATCCCAACGGTACTTGGTTTTCGGGACTTGAAGCCATTTTCACCGTCAATCGCTGCCTGACACAAGTTGGATTCTACGCGACAAAGCTGTCTGGTTCATCCCCAAAAGTCCCATAAATCCAGATCGGAAGCGCAATCACTCCTTGAGAACGCGGAGTTTGACCTTGTCGACTTATTTTGAGGCATGGCTTGATATTCGAGTCGCAATATTTCTCCTACATCTTGTCGGCTAGCCTGCAGGCTTGATGAATTAGTGATGAATTGAAGGCGATCGCCTTGTGCCGGGATACTATTGCTCCTTTTCGTTGAGCCCCATCAGGAAATCGGCCAGATCGTCTTCGCCAACTGGCTTAGAACTTGTCGCTTGGTCGGTGTCGTCCTCGACGACAAAATCGGTTTGATCGCTCGCCGCGGGTTCTGGCGTACCTTGGGCTGGCATTTGGGGAGCGGGTGGTGCCGCTTTAGATTTTGGCGCGGGTGGTGGTTCGACTGCTTCCGGTTTCGCTTTTTCCTTCTTGTTCTTCTTCCCAAACAACCGACCAAACAGGCCGCCTTTTTTCTTTTTGGATTTTTCGGGAGGCGGGGCAGACTCGGCTTCTTCTTCGACAACGACAGCGTCTGCAGGTTGATCGCTCGATTGGTCTGATCCTTCGATGTCGGCAAACTTCATGTCGTGGACGGTGTCACCTTCTGGCGAGGCAGGTTCCGCGACAACGAAATCGGCCTCTTCGTCGCTGGTCGCTTCTTCGTTCACGACGAAATCGGCTTCTTCGGCGGCCGGGGCTTCTTCCGCGGTGACGACGAACTCTGCAGCTTCGGTGGTGGGCGCTTCTTCCTCGGCTACAATCTCCGCGGCCTCGGCCGTTTCGACTTCTTCGGCCACGACAAAGTCGGCGGCATCATCGGCCGGAGCCGCGGCGGCGGCAGCGCGGTGAGGTCGTGCGGTATCTGACGGCGAGACTGCCGCTCCGCCCAGTTGAACGATGAAAGTGATTGGCCCAACGCCTAGGGTATCGCCCGACTTCAGTTCCTTTTGTTTGATCTTCGTTCCGTTGACGAACGTTCCGTTTGAGCTGCCGAGATCTTTGGCAATCAGTCGTTCGCCGGCGCGCGTCAATTCGCAATGTTGACGACTGACTAAGGGCGACGGGATGCGCAGACCACAATCCGTCTTCCGGCCGATGATCGTGGTAACCGAACTAAGTGGAATCTCCTTGACGGCAGTCTTCCCTTTGGCAACGACTAATTTGGCTTCCATCGGTGCGATTCCTTGCTGAATAGCTGGACCAAGACTCAGTGCCTACCCATTGGACACCAGCAGGCTGTAGGAATCAAGTATTAGCGAAGCGATGCTTGACGGTGTAAGGAACTTTGACCGTGGCGTGGGCGTCCCCCTCAGCCAGTGTAGATGAGACCTGCTCACTTTGGGCAAAGTATGACCCATTGGTGTGGACGAGTCACTCATGAAAAACACGTATGCACGGTTGATCCGCAGGGCAGGCCTTGTCTTGCAAAGACCGAACGCTTACCTATAATTGCCGCGAGAAGGCTGAAAACGTTGCATGTTGTGGCTGAATTTCTTGTGTTCTGATTTGGCGCGGGTGTAGCTCAGTTGGTAGAGCACCACGTTGCCAACGTGGTTGTCGTGGGTTCGAATCCCATCACCCGCTCCATTTTTTGTATTACTAGTTCTCGTTTGGCTCGTGAACTACCTGTCGCATGAACTCACTGGACAGGCCAAGCGTTGGCCTTGGGGTGGGTTCGATCTCGAACAAAGGCTGTGCAGCAATGAGTACTGGAGAAACCAAAACCCAGGACGAAACCACGGAGGCGAAGGGCGAGGCCGAGGAACAAGGCGAGGGGAAGGATGAGAAGAAGCGGCTGAACTTGACCGTGGACGTCCACAACGCCGGTCCTTGCCGGAAGCGAATCAAAATCACGGTCCCACCGGAAGACATCACCGGGCATTTCAACGAGCAGTTCACGGAGCTAGTGGAAAACGCCGAGGTGCCGGGTTTTCGTCCCGGACATGCCCCGCGGCGACTCATTGAAAAGAAATATCGCAAGGAAGTGGCCGACCAAGTCAAACGCAAGCTGCTGATGGAGAGCCTGGAACAAGTCGGCGAAGAGCAGCACATCGAGGCGATCAGCGAACCGAAGATCGATTTCTCGGCGATCAATCTCCCGGATAACGGGCCGATGGTTTACGAGTTTGAAGTCGAGGTGAGCCCCGAATTCAAGCTGCCGAATTACAAGGGCCTGAAGATCAAACGGCCCGTGAAGGATTTTGCCGAGGCAGACGTAAACAAGCAGCTCAAATCGTTCATGGAGCGATATGGCCAGTTGGTGCCCAAGTCGGACCCGGCGACGATCGGCGACTACATCATTGCCGATGTGGTGTTCCGGGACGGCGGGCAGGACATCAGCCGGTCGGATGAGCTTTCGCTGCGAATTCAACCAACGCTTCGTTTCCGAGATGGGACGATCGAGAAGTTCGACAAAGAGATGGTGGGGTCGGTCGCGGGAGACGTGCGAAAGCTCGGCGTGGTCATTTCGAATGAGGCGCCAAACGAGGCCTTGCGCGGCAAGACGATCGAAGCCGAGTTCAGCATCAAGGATTTGAAACGATTGCGATTGCCGGAATTGGATCAGGAGTTCTTGGAGAAAGTGGGTTACGAGACCGAGGAGCAGTTGCGAGACGCATTACACAGTGTGTTGCGGCGCCGGTTGGAATACGAGCAACGGCGAGTCGCTCGGCAGCAGCTCATGGACCAGCTCACCTCCGCGGTGCAAATCGATCTACCTCCGGATCTGGTCAAGCGGCAAGTGCAATCCACATTGCGGCGAAAGATCATGGAGATGCGCGATGCTGGTTTCGGCGAAGATGAAATCCGGCACCGCTACGTCGAATTGCAGCAGAATAGCCTGAGCGCGACAAACCTGTCGCTTCGCGAGCATTTCATCCTGGCGAAAATTGCGGAGGCGGAAGAGTTGGAGGTCAAGCCGGAGGACATCGAGAATCAGATCGAAGTGATGGCTCTCCAGGCCGACGAAAGCCCGCGAAAAGTCCGGTCGCGACTGGATAAAGACGGGCTGATGGGGACGCTGGAGATTCAGATCCTCGAACAACTGGCAGTGGACCGGGCGCTCGAGTTTGCGGAACACGAGAATGTTCCGCTGGAGGAAAAGGAAGAAGCGGAAGAGGCGGTGGACCAGGCAGCGGCCGCGGGCGAAGAGCCCGGCGAACCGGAAACGGCTCAGCCAGCCGCCGCCGCGCCTGCCGAAAGTTCCTAACTAGAACAGACAGCCGAAAGGGAATTCGATGCGCGACGAACCAATCTGGAACCCGCCGATGATTCAGCGATACCGCGAGTATCAGCGGCAGCGGCAAATGACGTTGGGCGATTTGCTCCTGGAAAACCGCATCGTTTTCCTGGAAGGGGTGATCAACGATGCGATGGCAAACGTCACGGTCATGAAGCTGCTTTTCCTGCAATACGAGAACAAGAATCAGGAGATCAGCTTTTACATCAACAGCCCCGGCGGGTCTGTGACGGCGACGCTGGCGATTTACGACACGATGCAATTCCTGCAGTGCCCGATTTCGACGTACTGCGTGGGTCTTGCCGCCAGCGGTGGTGCGATCTTGCTGGCAGGCGGCTCCAAAGGAAAGCGCTTCGCACTGCCTCACGCCAAGGTCATGATTCACCAGCCTTGGGGCCAAGTGGGTGGCCAGGTTTCCGACATCCAAATCCAAGCGGAAGAAATCCTGCGCAATCGCGAAACGCTCAACCAGATTCTCGCCACACACACGGGGCAACCCATCGAGCGCATCGCCAGGGAGACCGAGCGCGATCGCTATCTGACCGCCATGGAGGCAAAAGAGTACGGGCTGGTCGATGATGTGCTGGAGAAGATGAAGGATGAGAAGAAGACGTGAGGAGTGAGTGGTGAGTTGTGAGTGGTGAGTGGTCGGTTCTGGTCAGTCGGCTTAGGTTGCCATTCATTCCTCACAACTTACCACTCACCACTCACCACTCACTTTGGAGACTGCCATGTCAGTACTGGTTCCATTCGTAATCGAACGAAGCGGTCGCGAAGAACGGGCGATGGACATTTACAGTCGCCTGCTGAAGGATCGCATCATTTTTCTGGGGTCGGCAATCGATGACAATGTCGCCAACATCATCGTGGCCCAACTGCTGTTCCTGCAGTTTGATGCCACGAAATCGGACATCAGCCTCTACATCAACTCGCCGGGCGGTTCGGTATCGGCCGGGTTGGCGATCTACGACACGATGCAATTCGTGAGCTGCGATGTGGCGACGTATTGCGTCGGTCAAGCCAGCTCGATGGCCGCCGTGTTGCTCGCGGCCGGTCGGGCGGGAAAGCGAAATGCACTGCCCAACGCCCGCATCATGATCCACCAGCCATTGGCAGGCATGGAAGGCACAGCCTCGGACATTCAGATTCACGCGCGCGAGGCGATTCGAATTCGCCAGCGACTCAACGAGATTCTGATCAAGCACACCGGCCAGTCGCTGGAGAAGATCGAGCAAGACACCGACCGCGACAAATTCATGTCCGCCCAGGAAGCCAAAGACTACGGCATCGTCGATTGCATTATGGATCGACTGCCGAAGCCGGAATCGATGGCCCAAGCGGGCCAGTAGCCGTTCGAGAACCGCCTACCAGGTCTGGAGCACCTGGCGGATCAGGGCCACGATGTTCTGTGGGTCGCGAGCCAGTTCCCAGACGGGAAAGGCCAAGACCAACCCGCCGGCCGCGGCCATGCACAGTCCCGTTAACGACCAACCGCTTCGCGTCGCGGATAACAATTCGATCAAGTCGTCGTGAATCTGGATGAACAGCTCGCGGTCGCGTATGCCGCGAAAATAGACCGAGGAGTTTTTGAGTGCGGGGAATGAATCCAGTTCCAGGCTCACGCCGCGGTCCGGCAAGATCCAGCCGCCCGGGACCTCCTGGTGTTTCAGGCTCGACCGGTCAAAAACCGCACGCATGGCGGCAACCACCGATGATTCCGTGCAGTTGTAGATGATCAGCCGTTCGTGGCTGCGGGGCAGGAACGCGGCGACGAGCAAAAGATAGAGCCCAAAACCAAATAAATGACTGTGTACTAAAAAGTCAGGCAGCATGCGGCTATGCAGGATGTAGTCAATCGGACCGGTCACCATCAGGCCTGCCAGCGCTAGAGCCAATGCCAGGTAGTCTCGCACGCCGGTTGTTAGCAGCGGACGGCCGATCGCGTGAAAAAGACCCAGCACACAAAGGTAAGTTCCGATCGGCAGCAGATTGGTGCAAACTACGACTTGGCCTGGCATGACCGATTTGCCTCATCCGGACCATTGAGGGATATCGAACACATCTTATTTTTGAAACAACAACGGGTCAACGAATCGTCGCGGAACTCAATCACCAATACACCTCGAAGTGAATATTGCCGTGTTCGCGCGGTCTGTCGCATTGGAGTCCGCGAGATTCCAGCAGTTCGACGACTCCGGTTGGTTGCGGATAGGTTAGTTTTCCTTCCGGCGATTTTTTGGGCACGCCGATCATCTTGGGATTGCCGCAGAGGTACACGTGCGTGTTTGCGGGATCCAGCGGTTTGCCAATTCGTACTTCAAGCTGGCCGGTGCGAACGAGATCCTGGATATACAGTTTGTTCTTGAGATTCTGCTCTTCGCGCGTGGTCAAAGTAATGTAGCGATAGTTGGGCACTTGGCTCATGACCTTTTCGTGAGTGGCCAGGTAGGCCAGGTCGCCGCGAAATCGCACGCAGACCACCGAGGCGATCATTCCTGTGTGCCCGCGGCGAAGCAACTCCAGGAGCATCTTGTTGTGCGGGGCCTCGCCGGTCCCGGTGGCCATTAAGATCACCGTGTCCTGAGGTTTCACTAAATCCAAGGTGTAGTGCCCGGTGATCTTCTCGCTAAGAAACAGCCGGCTGCCAACTTGCATCGCGAAAAGTCGCGGGGTCAGGGCGGGCGGCCGTTTTTCGGCGTCCCGCACCAACACGACGTAGAATTCCAACGAATCCTCGTGCTCCGCACGCAACAGTTGACCGTCGCAGCCAAGGATCGGGCAAGAAATCGAATAGGCCCGCTTGACGACTTTAGTGAGCTGGTCGGGCTCAAGATGTTCCGGCTGGCATCCGGGCACGCGCGGCTCCCAATATCCCGCGCCGATGCTTGTGTATTGACCGGCTTTGTGTGGCGGGATGGCAAAATCAGGCCGGACTCGCACGATCGCCAGTTCGTCATGGGTCCGTTGAAAGTAGATCACTGTAGCGTTGTATTCTTGCTCGCGCAGGCGGTTGATTTCTTCGGGCGAAAGTGTTTGTTCCATGGGAATCTCAGTAGTTCTGACGTTGGAGTGACTGCAGTCTTTCGACCAATTCTTTCATGCTTCCAATCCTTCGTTTTGGATTTTGCGCGATCGAATGCAGCATGAGCTTAGCTAACTCCTCGTCAAGCTCCGGATTCAAATCCCTGGGATCTTTCGGTGGTGCGTTCATGTGCATGACCATCATCTGCATGCTGTCGGGAGCGTCCCAGGGGAATTTGCCGGTCAGGCACTCGTAGGTCATGACGCCGAATGAAAAAATATCGACCCGCTCGTCGGTCGGTTCTCGCTTGATCAATTCAGGAGCCATGTAATTGGCGGTGCCGGCCCGGTTGCCGGGGCGTCGGAATTCAGGTGCATTGGGCACGGCCAAGCCAAAGTCGATCAGCTTCACGACATTTTCTGGTGTCACCATGAGATTACGCGGGCATACGTCGCGGTGAATGTATTTTTGCTCGTGTACGTAGGCCAGACCCTTGGCGGCCTGGATCAAGTAGTCGATTCGTTTGCCTGCCACCTGGGACGATTTTGTTTCCACCAAGAAGTTCAGGCTCACGCCCTCGATGAATTCCATGACGATAAATTCTTCGTTTTTGGTGCTAATGCCATGATCGAAAGTCTGAACCACATTGGGATCCCGCATGGTCATTAACACTTCGGATTCGGTCGGCGGCGACTTGCCTTTGTAGGCGCGGGCCATGCGTTGCTTTTGTTTGGCCAAGATTCTCATGTCCAGAACCTTCAGCGCGACCGTTCGGCCGGACATGAGGTCGCGTGCTCGCCAGAGCTTGGACATGCTTCCCTGGCCGACTCGTGCGAGGGTGTGGAATCGCTTCTCGAGGTCTACTTTCCCTCGTTTGGACGCGAACAGAGATTTGAGTTTGGAAAGGACGTCCATCAAGATTGTAGAAGAGGTTGGAGATCATAGGTCAAGGGGTCAGGGGTCAGACGATACACCGGTTAGTTCTCTTTCTGAATCCTGATTCCTGATCCCTGATTCCTTCGCCTACGCCTCACTTCTCGCAGAAATCGATGATCGATGCGATTTCGCTGCCCAGCTCCGGGCGGTGTACTATTCGGTCGATGAATCCGTGTTGCAACAGGAACTCACTGGTTTGAAATCCTTCGGGCAACTCGATTCGCACGGTGGACCAGATCGTTCGAGGCCCGGCGAACCCGATCAGCGCCTTCGGTTCGGCCAGAATAACATCACCGAGGGAGGCAAAGCTAGCTGCGACTCCGCCCATGGTGGGGTTCGTCATGACGGAGATGAAGAGGCCGCCGGCGTCATCGAGGCGCGCCAGGGCCGCCGATACCTTGGCCATTTGCATGAGCGACAGAATCCCTTCGTGCATGCGAGCGCCGCCGCCGGAGGCACTGATGATAACCAGGGGTATTCCGAGCTTTGTGGCTTGTTCGGTGGCTCGCGTCAGTTTTTCGCCGACGACCGAGGCCATGCTGCCCATGATAAATGCCGAATCGGTGATGCCGAGTACGACGGGCCGGCCGCGAATGTAGCCCCGGCCTACGGTGGCCGCCTCGCTCAGCCCGGTTTTCGCTTGCTCGTCGCGCAGCCGATCCGAATAGGTTTTGCGATCTTTGAAACCGAGAGGATCGGTCGAACGCAGCTCCGTGTACCATTCCTCGAAGCTGTCTTCGTCAAGCAGGTTGTTGATCCGGTCGGCGGCCGAAATGTAAAAGTGGTATTGGCACTCCGGGCAGACATTGAGCCGTTTCTCCATTTCCTTGCGGAAAATAGTGGCCTTGCAGCCATCGCATCGGACCCAAAGACCCTCCGGCACGCCGCGCTTCGAGCGTTTCGGCGGTAGATCATCATCCGATGGGCCGTCTGCCTCGCGATTCATGAACTCTCCTGGATTTCGACGGGCGATGCCTTCGGTGCCGATTCCTCTGCAACCTCGATCACCTGGAATGGCCCATCGCCGCTCGAATTCTCCCAAACTCGGCCCAACTCAACTTTCATCAAGTAACATCGAATGACGCTCGCCAAGGGTTCCGGCACAACGAGGCCGATCACTTCCTCGCGATGCCGTTTCAACAACGGCTTCAGCACTCGAACCGCTCGTTGATGAGCGTCTGTGATCGTCTCGCCGCTCGGTGGGCAGACCGTTGTCGGCGACTCACACCATTGCCGATAAACCTTTGGGTGCTTGCGTCGAACCTCCTCAACTTGAAGACCTTGCCACAGGCCCTGGTTGAGATTCTGTAGCTTATCAAGTTTCCGAACTCGAACACCAAGTGTTTTGCCGATCACTCTCGCGGTCTCGCTGGCTGCCACACCGGAACAAGCGTAAAGGCGATTGAGTTCGAATTGGCGAAGCCCGTTGGCAGTCTGAGAGGCTTGTTCGGCTCCGTGATCGTTGAGCGGAATATCGAGCGTTCCCTGGATGCGGTTCTGCTCGTCGTAGTCAGTGGCTCCAGGCCGAATCAAAACTACCCGCGTCATGGGTTACCTCGTTTTGTGCGTTCGGCCGCTTCCCTGGCCAACCGATCAAGCTCCGCCAACTCCACGCCGTAGTCCTTCGCCCGAAAAATCGCCGAGCCGACAACGAGGAGATTTGCGCCGCCGGCGGCTGCCGAAGCAATCGTGCGGCGGTTCAGACCGCCATCCATTTCAATCAGCGTTCCCGGTCGGGCCATCGCACGAATCTCGGTCAGCTTCGGAATCGTCGAGGCATCAAATTCCTGACCGCCGAATCCCGGCATCACACTCATGACCAGCACCAGATCGGCATCGACGATGGCGTCGCGCAGCGTGTGAGACGGAGTAGGTGGATTCAAACTGATCCCGGCCAGGCAACCCCGGCTCTTGATTCTCTCGAATAGCCGCCGAGGTTCACTGACCGCTTCGACGTGGAAAGTCAGGCTATCGCACCCGGCACCGATGAAGGCATCGAGGTGCTTTTCGGGCTGGCTGATCATGAGGTGTGTGTCGAGCAGCAGGTTCGTCACGCGGCGAATGCACTCGATTACCGGCGGACCGTAGCTCAGATTCGGCACGAAATGGCCGTCCATCACGTCGAGGTGAAGCAAGGCGGCCCCCGCGGCTTCCACCGCCTGGATTTCGTCTTTGAGCCTCGCGAAATCACAACTCAAGATGGACGGTGCAATCTGCGGAAGGTTCAAGGATCGTACCGCGGCCAGTCGCCGGGGCCGATCATTCGCACTCGCGCCACCGAGTGATGATCGGTCAGTTTTCAAAGGTGGTTCCGCGGGATAAGTCCGTTCCATCGAATTATTATTCCAGAATCCAGTTTGCACTGGAAACGAGTCTTATCGGTCGTCAATGGCTTGGAGTGATTCAAACTGCTCGCCGCCCAGGTAGGCGAGGAAAGCACCGCCGCCGGTAGAAACATGCGTCAAGCGGCCGTCGAGTCCGAGTTGCTCCACGGCATCGGCCGTCTCACCGCCGCCAACGACTGTAACCGCCTTCGAACTGGCCATCGCGTTCGCAATTGCGGTTGTTCCACGGCGAAACGGCACATCTTCAAATTTTCCGACCGGTCCGTTCCAGACCACCGTGCCGGCTGCTCGTATTGAGCTTTCATATTCGGCGATCGTCTCGGGTCCGATGTCCATGCCAAACCAGTCGGCCGCAAAATCTCCCGTGATGATCTGCGTCTTGGCAGTCGCATCCGGTCGGTCGGCGACCACGTGATCGATGGGCAATTGTATTTTGTCTCCGGCCAACTCAGACAATCGGCGAGCCACATCGAGACTTTCCTTTTCAACCTTGGATCGACCCACGTGGTGACCAGCAGCAGCCAAGAACGTGTAGGCCATCGCGCCACCGATCAAAAATCGATGCACGCGCGGTATCAAACTCTCGATAAGCCTAATTTTGTCCGAAACTTTTGCCCCGCCCAGCACCGCAATCATCGGCTGCCGGGGGGTTGTGAGTAAACCATCGATCACTATCAGCTCACGCTCGACGAGCAGCCCGACCACACGATTGCCGGTTGGAAAATGTTTCGGCGTGGCCACCATCGAAGCGTCTAGATTGTGGCAGGTTCCGAATGCATCGTTCACATAAACGTCGGCGAGCGATGCAAGCTCAGCGGCCAGGGTATCGTCGTTATTCTTTTCGCCCGGATGAAAGCGGAGGTTTTCCAGCACGAACACCTCGCCCGGTTTCAGTGATCGGGCCACACGGCTCACGTCTGAACCCACAACCTGGTCTGCCTTCCGCACGGGCCGATTCAGCAGCTCAGCGAGTCGAGCTGCCACGCAGTCCATTTGAAGCTTCGCGTCTTTCTTCGGATCACCACTCGGTCGGCCGAGGTGGCTCATGAGAATGGCGGCGGCTCCGGCCCGCTGAGCAGCCTGAATAGTTGGAATCGTGGAACGAATGCGGCGATCGTTGGATATGGTCCCTTTTTCCATGAGCGGCACGTTGAAGTCCGCCCGGATCAGGACCTTTCGCCCATCGATCGCCACATCGCGAATCGTTTTCTTGGCCACGTTGAAGACCTTGGAAACAAAAATTGCAATCTCAAGCACCGGCCCTCGCCTTCAAGGGTCAGGGAGCGATCAGCCGGCAATTGGGAAACTCCCTTTCCTCGTGGATGAGGACTGGCGTGAGGGGTGAAACTCAAATCAGTTTCGCCACGCGCGAAATCAAGTCCACGGTCCGACACGAATAACCCCATTCGTTGTCGTACCATCCGAACACCTTGACGGTGGTTCCCCGGCCCTTCGGGATGACCATCGTACACTTGGAGTCGAAAATGCAACTGTGTGGATTGTCGATGATGTCGGATGAGACGATCGGCTCGTCGGTGTATTCGAGCACGCCCTTGAGCGGTCCTGCGGCCGCCTCCTTGAACGCGGCGTTCACCTCTTCGGGGCTGACGTCGCGTTTTAGTTCCGCCGTCAAATCGGTAATGCTGCCATCGGCCACCGGGACGCGCAGCGCGATGCCGTCGAGCTTGCCGTCCAATTCCGGAATCACTTGGCCAATCGCACGTGCCGCCCCGGTCGTGCTCGGCAGAATGTTCATCGCCGCCGCCCGCGCCCGCCGCAAATCTTCATGGATCAGGTCCGCGACCCGCTGGTCGTTCGTGTAGGCATGAACGGTCGTCATCAGGCCACGCACCAGTCCAAACTTGTCGTTCAATACCTTGACCATGGGCCCCAGGCAATTCGTGGTGCAGCTTGCGTTCGAGATGAACGTGTGGCTTCGGTCGAGCTTTTGGTCGTTGACCCCGAGCACGACGGTGATGTCCGGTCCCTTGGCCGGCGCGGAGATGACCACTTTCTTGGCTCCGCCCTTGAGATGATCGCTGAAACCGCCTTTCGGCCCTTCGCGGTCGGTGAAGAAGCCGGTGGATTCAACCACAACATCCACACCCAGTTGGCCCCAAGGCAATTTCGCCGGCTCCCGTTCCTTTAGAACCTTGATCGCCTTGCCGTTCACGACCAGGCTTTCTTCGCCCGCTTCCACCGTGCCGCCGAATCTGCCGTGGACGGTGTCGTACTTCAAAAGCACAGCCAGCGACTTGGGGTCTGTCAAATCGTTTACGGCCACGACGTCAAATTCTGCTGCGCGGGCGGCCATAGCCCGAAAAACCAAGCGACCAATTCGTCCAAACCCGTTAATTCCGACACGAACTGCCATGGTGCAACACTCCTCGTTGAAGAATCTCAGGGGTCAGGTTTGAGGTTTGATGACCGAATGCCCTGAGTCACGCCTCGCGGGCTTTCGTCCTGTGGGCGGGATTATAGGGGGGTCCGGCGGCAGGTGTCAACGAATCGGATCGCCCCCGCTCGCCTTTACTGCTTGAAATGCTTGGAGTTCAGGAATATGAATTGATCAATTCGGCCACTACGGACTCATTCGCTTCGGGAAACCGGTAAGCCCCCAAATCGTCCCGGGGCACCCAGCCAAACCTGGGGTCGAGCTTTTCAGAGTCGGTTTCTGGCAGCGGCCGACAATCGAAAAAGTGCAGGTGAACGGTTCCGTACGGAAACGTGTGCTGAAAATCGCATCGCAGGCGAATGACATCAACCTTCAGCCCGGTTTCTTCGAGACATTCGCGAACGGCACAGTTGGCCGGCGACTCGCCAGGCTCGCACTTGCCGCCAGGAAACTCGAAGTATCCCGCCAGCGGGCCGTCCGGGCCGCGACGACCGACGAGGTAACAGCCGTTTTGAGCCACCAGCGCGACGGCAACTTGGGTAATCACTTCTTTTGGCCCGCGAGTCGCTCGACGGCGTGTCCTGGGCTACCCATCTGGTTGAAACCGCAATCGACGTGGTGGATTTCACCGGTAGTGGCCGTGGACATGTCACCCAACAGGTATGCAGCCGCCTTGCCGAGTTCCTCCGGTTCGACGTTCCGTCCGAGCGGGGCGACCGCAGAATGAAGGCCCAGCATCTGGTCGAAGTCGCCGACGGCCGAGGCGGCCAGCGTCTTCATCGGACCCGCGCTGATCGCATTGACACGAATCTTTTTCGGACCCAAATCGTGGGCGAGGTATTTCACCGTACACTCGAGCGCCGCCTTGCACACGCCCATCAGGTTGTAGCCCAGGACTACTTTCTCCCCACCGAAATAGGTCATCGTCACGACTGAGCCGCCATTGGGCATCAAATCGGCCGCGGCGCGAGTCACCGAGATCAGGCTGTAAACACTGATGTCCATCGCGACGTGAAAGCCGTTGCGGCTTGCCTGAACGGTTGGGCAGCGAATGTCTTCGATCGGTGCGAAGGCGATCGAGTGCAGCAGAAAGTCGATCGTGCCGTAAGTTTCCTTGGCCTTCGCGAAGAACGTTTTCACGTCGTCGTCTTTGGCCACGTCGCACGGCATGATGAACTTCGACCCGATCGGCTCGGCCAACTGCCTGACGCGCCGCTCCATTCGCTTACGGTCGTCCTTGTCCGGCAAGTGGTTGAACCCCAAGTCGGCACCCTGTGAGTGCAGATAGCTAGCGATTGCCCATGCGATCGAATGATCGTTGGCCACGCCCATCACAATGCCCTTTTTGCCGTCGAACAAACCCATGCTTGAAACCTCCAGAAAAGTGCTTTGCGGCATCACGATAGCGGCTGTCCCCGTTCCACTCAACGCCAGAAGGAGCTTGGCTCGTGGTGACCACACACATGCCGCCTGCCAGGCCTTCAATGAATTGAATCACTTCAACCACGCCCGCTTGCGGCGTTTTGAACTCTGCCGCACAATACAGCCAAGGAGGATCATCAGGCAATGCCGCCAGCGGATTGGGTTAATGTGCGACGAGGCGATTTGTCGGAGACGGTGGACTCGATGAGTCCGGCCGCACTACGTGCCGCCGTCAAACTGCTGGACGGCGCGATCCACGGCCCGGTGAGTGTGCCAACGTCGGATCGGTTGGGCGAAGGATTAGTCGGGACGTTCGGGGCTGATTGTGTGGAGTTGATCAACGGCCAGAACGGGTGGAAGGGCGAATGGACTTGGCCGAGATCGTCACGCATGGCCACGAATGAACGGCCCACAACCGTGTTCAGCGAGGCACTCGATCGCGGAGCCGCCGCCGCAGTTGCAACCGCAGGACGACAGAACCTGCTCATCTCACCGCTTGACCCAACAACTCTTCCTAACCGGCTACTGATCGTGAGTCGATCGCGCGGCCCGTATCAGCGAACAGAACTGGAGCTGCTGGCCTCACTAGTTTCAACGATCTCGACCGTGATTGTGCATGGCGGCGCGGGGGACCATGCACGACAGCGGGTCGTGCGACTTGAAGCTATTCTCAATGTGAGCCGTCAGCTTGCACTGGCCCGCGACACGCAGTCGCTCATGGAACGAATCGCCGCCGAGGCGACCCGACTCCTGGACTCTGACCGAGCGAGCATCTTCATCTGGGACCGTGAAAATCATCAGGTGGTCGCTCGGCCGGCACTGGGAATGCCGGGCGGCGAACTGCGGCTGGCCGATAATTTTGGCGTCGTGGGCAACGTGCTTGCTACAGGCCAGACGGCGATCGTCAACGACGTGCGACAAGATCCGCGGTTCGGGGCCTCCGTCGATACAAAATCGGGCTATCAAACTCGCAGCCTCATCTGCATCCCGCTGGTGGACTCGGAAGGACAACGCGTCGGCGCCTTCGAGGTCATCAACAAGAACCACGGGCAATTCACGAATGATGATCGTGAAACACTCGAGTTGCTCGGCGCTCAAGTGGTCGTGGCCCTGGCCAACACGATGGAGCGCGAAAGTCTGCTCCGCACGAATGCCCAGCTCATGGACGAGGTGAGCACGAGGGCCCAGATCATCGGCACGGCCCCGGCGATCGAATCGTTGCGTTCGACCGTCCAGCGCGTGGCCGGCACAAATTTACCCGTGCTAATCTTGGGTGAAAGCGGGACCGGGAAAGAGGTCGTGGCCCGCTCGATTCACTTCGGCAGCCCGCGACGCAATCAGCCGTTCATCGCGGTCAACTGTGCCGCCATCGCCGAGACTCTTTTGGAAAGCGAGCTGTTTGGCCACGAGAAGGGTGCGTTCACCGACGCACGCGAATCGCGGCAGGGCAAATTTGAGCTGGCCTCCGGCGGCACGCTGTTTCTCGATGAAATCGGCGACATGTCAGCCGGCGGCCAGGCCAAATTGCTCCGCGTGCTCGAAGAAAAAATCGTGTACCGCGTCGGTGGCTCGCAACCCATTCACACAGACGTTCGCATCATTGCCGCCACCAATCACAATCTGGCTGACTCGGTGCAAGCCGGAAAATTCCGCCAAGACCTGTTCTTCCGCCTGACCGTGGTCACCATAGAAATCCCGCCGCTTCGCGACCGCCGTGACGACGTGATTATCCTGGCCGAACACTTCCTGGAACAATTTTGCCGCGACGCCCGCCGGGCTCGCTTGAAACTCTCGGCGGAGGCCAAGAAGCGGCTGATCGCACACGAGTGGCCGGGAAACGTCCGCGAACTGAGAAACCTGATGGAGCGACTTGCCTTCCTTTGTCCTAACCCCACCATCGAAGCCAGCGATCTCGCGTTCATCCTCATGCCGCCGGCGGAATCGGCCAGCGGCGATTCCGGCGTCCCGACCGGCCTGAGCCTTTCCGAGGCCACGGACCTCTTCCAGCGCCACTACATTGCCACCGCACTGGACCGCTCTCGCGGCAACCAGGCCGAAGCCGCACGGTTGCTCGGCCTGCATCGCTCCAACCTGTACCGCAAGATGCGCCAGCTCAGCATGGAAACCACCTAACCGCCCATCCAAATCGGACAGGTACCAATCGGCTAGAGCTTGTCCAATTTCAAATCACAAATCTCGCCCCTCGACAACCGTCATTGCTATCGCAAAGCTGTGAGTCGTCCATTGACGCTTCTGTCACCAGATTTATTCGCCGATCCATTCAGAAGAATAGACTAAGCCGATTCACGTTCGCTCGTCGGGTCTCACCACTGATCAAATTTCTGTTGAAGGAAATGAATCTACTCACATCGTTTGATTCAAAGGGGGAGAATTATGCGCCGCTTGATGCACCGGCTAGTAGGTTTGACGACATGTTTTGGCAAGGCAAATGGGGGGGGCAAACTAGGGGAAATCAAAACATGGCGTCGGTCGACGCGGAGTCGTAAGGACAGAAGGCAAGTTTTACTGGAGCATCTTGAAAATCGGTTGCTTCTTTCTCATTTCGGCAGTTCACCCGTTCTTTTGGATGATGGTCTACTCATAGCGGAGGCAGGAGACACGGATGACGTAGTGTCGTTTGGGTTTCCGAATCCGACCACAGCACGGCTGACAATAAACGGCGTGGACTACGACTATCAACGCGATGCCGTGCGGGAACTCGATGTGAGTGGCGGCGGTGGAAATGACCGAATCGAGGCGCCGGATGTGGACATTCGCGTACGTCTGAGTGGCGGCGATGGCGATGATACGCTGGTGGGCGGTGCCGATTGGGACGTGCTGGACAGTGGCAGCGGTGCCGATTCATTGGTGGGCGGCAGCGGGAACGACGAGGTTTCTTTCAAGCCTGGCGACACGGTTCTAAGTGGTGACGGCAGCGACTCGCTTCAATTGTTCGTGTTCGGCGGCGAGGCTGCCGACGTGGCGCAGTTTGCAAACCTGGATGCGCTCACCGTGCGGCTTTCGTTCAATGGACAGACGATTGACTATGACCGCGCGGAGTTGGTCTCCGTCGCCATCGCCGCAGGTGCTGGCGATGATTCGGTGTGGTTGAATGCGGATGTTTCGGTTCCGGCGGTAATCTTGGGGGGCGATGGGAACGACACGCTTCGTGGCGGTGCCGAGGCTGACTTTCTCGACAGCGGCCTCGGCTCGGACTGGCTCGAAGGCGGTGGCGGCAATGATCAACTCCTGTTCAAGCCCAACGATACGGTAATCAGCGGCGAGGGTGCGGATTCCCTGGGCGTTCAGGTAACGGGTACGACCGGGCCGGACGCGGTTCAAGTCGCGAACCTGGCGGATGGCATCACAACGCGACTCACCATCAATGGCGCAATCTACGACTTCGATCGTGCGGAGTTTGCCCTGCTCGCCGTCGTTGTGGTGACGGCGATGACGTAGTGGCTCTCGCGGCCGATGTCACGGTCGCCGCGCAGGTGCTGGCCGGAGATGGCAACGATTCGTTGGTGGGCGGTGCCGCTGCGGACGCGTTGGATGGCGAAATCGGCAATGACTCAATCGTCGGCCAAGACGGTGCCGACGTGCTATCGGGCGGCGATGGCAATGACACGATCGATGCCGGTTTGGGCGATGACCGTGTGGACGGCGGATTCGAAATCGACAGCCTGACTGCCGGCGGTGGCAACGACACCGTTTCGGGCTGGGACGATAACGACACAATCTTCGGGGGTGACGGCGACGATTCAATCGAAGGTGGACCCGGCGATGATTCAATCGAGGGTGGCTCAGGTAGCGACACGATGATCGGCGGCGCGGGCAATGACGTGGTCGATGGTCAAGCGGGAAACGATTTTGTCTACGGAGGATTTGGCCATGACTCGCTCAGCGGTGGCGTGGGCGACGACACGGTCGGGTCAGACCAGGGCAACGACACCATTTTCGGCGGCGACGGCAACGACCGGCTGGCCGGCGGTGGCGATAATGATTGGATCGATGGCGGCGAAGGAAACGATATGCTCGACGGCGGCCCCGGTGCGGACAAGTTGATCGGCGGAAATCGTGACGTACCGGTGGGGCTTCGTCGAGGTTGCGATAATGACATTCTTCGAGGCGGGTACGATGACGACACGCTGGACGGCGGGCGCGGCGTGGATTTGCTCGCCGGGCAAGACGGCGTGAACGATATCACAGCCGATCGCGGCCGCGACATCATTGAACGCGACCGGGGAATCCAAAACGTTCGTCACATTCGTAAGAACGACCCACCCTGCACGCCCGGCCGCGCGGCCGCCCAGAATCGTGGCAGCAAGTTCAGGCAATTCCAACGCATTCGCCAGGAACTAAAACGCGAAGCCGCCGAGAACCCCGATACCGGCCCGATGCGACAACCCCCAGCACCAGCAATCTTGGCACCGGCGATTCGGAACCACGGAGGCGCTCATGCCGATCTGCGAATCATTCAGGCGGGTTTCACTCCAACTCAACCCGAGTACGGCTCCGAAATCACGTACACGATCAAAATCAAGAACGCCGGTCCCAAGGCGGCACAAGGCGTTGTGTTCTACGACGAAACCTCGAAGAGCGTGCTGCACTATGACGCGCGATCGAACAAGGCAGACTGTACGGGAATAGGGACCATTGTCTGTGGAATCGACAGGCTTCCCGACAATGATCAAGTGACGGTGACGTTGCCCGGAACGGTAATCGACGACAATGTGAACCCCATCAGCAATTTCCCGTTGGTCCAGCCGGGAACACCGAGCGATCCGAACCTCATTGATAACCGCACAACGATCAACGTTCCAATGCCGAAGGCAGACTTGGAATTGTTCATTACCCATGTTCCAGACCAGCCACAGCCGGGTTCCTATTTCATCTATTACCTATCGGTGCAAAACCATTCGGCCGATGTGGCCAGCGACGTCCAGATCGAAGATCCACTTCCGGAAAAGGTCCAGTTCTTCGGTTCCTCGCCGCAATGCACCTACCAATCGGGTGTCGTCACTTGCAATATCGGCCCGGTGAGCGCCTACACAACGACATCGGGGTATTCCGTAACCGTGTTCCTTCCGGCGACGACTCAAGGAACTATCGATAATTGCGCCACAGTCTCTGCGCCGGCGAATACGAATCCACTCAATGATCGAAAGTGTGATGTGGTTAACGCCACTCCACCCCCTCCTCCACCCCCACCCCCGCCCCCGCCACCACCCCCACCGACGCCGGGCGACTTGGTGATTGACAAGACGTGTACGCCGAATCCGGTGGTCGCAACCAACGGCGTATTTGGCCCGGTCACATGTACGCTGGTTGCCATAATGAACGGCACTCTTGACACGGCAACGAACGTCCGCATCACCGACGTCTTACCGCGCGGCGTAACGTTTCTGTCCGCAACCTCTATCGACGCCACCGGCACGCCCGGTCCCTGCTTCGGCACCATACGTGCCACCTGCTATGTCGGCTTACTTCGCCCCGGCCAATCCGCGACGGCGACTATCGTGTACCGACCGACTAATGCAGGCAGCATCGTCAACTCGGGATGTGCCGTTAGCGATTTCGTCGATCCGAATACCAGCAATAACTGCGACACAGAACCGATAAAGGGAGTTGAGGTAGATCTCGACATCAGCCATTCTCGCACCATGGAAACAGACAATCCAGGAAGGCCAGTACCGGAGGCTGAAGAGGATACCATTGGAGGATTCGCTGTTGCGAATCTAAATGATACGAACGCTAGTGGGACGGCGGATTGGAAAGAAGACCCCGTCAAGAAAGATGGCGCAGCCGCGCCCCGATTCGGTCGCAATGAGGTCGACCTCATGGGGCTCACTATCACAGTCACACCACGCGATTTCTCCGGCCCAGTTCTCATTGAAGTCACGTCGGGAGACAATGGTGCCTTGTGGCGAACATCCCGAAAAGAGGGAAAAGGGCAAAATGGTTTTGGAACGCAACGTGTTACACTAACAGTTGACGAACTGGGCAAATTGCCCACGCCTAACGTAATTTGGCTCGAGGCAACGAAGGCCAGTGAGAAACTCCGAGACATCGTTATTCGAGCTTACCCCAATGGTGCGCCAGATAAAGGAGACGACGTACATGCGACGGGAGTATGGACAAAGGTCGGCACAAATGAACCTAGGTTCGCGCATGACGACATGACTGCTGACAACCTGCTAAAACTGCCTGACTGGACCGAGATGAACCCTGGTGCAATTACCTACCTGAAAATGGTTGGTGGCGTCGGCCCCTTATCAAGCCGCGTCGTTCCAGAAATCAGTAGAAACCCCGGACTCTTCAATGGAATCGCCATTCGGTTCACCGTCACCCCTGACGGCATTGGTAAGCAGCCAAAAGTTGCTTTCGACATTTCGCGACAGATTGAGTACAGAACATTGGATTATGCTGGGACGAATATCTTGCGAAATAAGTTTGTTCCGTTTCCGCTCACAGAAGAACAGGCAAATGATGACCCGGACAACAAAGATGAAAGCAACACGGTCACTCACAGTAACTACTTCTTTGTTTACGACAGCCCCGGATTTGTCTATGGTGCAGCAGGAACGGAGGCAATTGCGCGGCTGAATGCCCGCGAGTTCGTCCGCGTGGCGTTCGACAACCAGCGGCCCGTCGCCAACATCTCAAAGGATGTTAATCCCAACAACCTGAACCCACGATTGGGAGTGGAAGGGTCAAGAGCTTCTCCATACATTCCGTGGTTATCCAGAACACGCGCCATAAAGGTGGAAACTGCATGGATGCGTGATCCACCGGCACCACCGGAAAACGAGCAGAACCGAATTGAGCCCCTCAAGCCAGGGACTGAATTTCCCTCTGTTTGAAAACGAGGTTTTTTAGGAGACAACGATGCGTCGGGTCGCTATCTGGTATTTCGTTTTCGTTGTTCTTGGAATGCCCGCGAATGGCTGCACGCGACAAGCTCAAAAAACTGCACCAAAGGAATTGGCGATGCTTTCCGCTCTTGATGCAGAGACGAGGTCGAATGCGGCAACCGAAGTCAGAGTTGAGCGAAGGAAAACCATCCAAAAACTCTTAGAACTCTCAGCCTTTGAGGGGGAACAAAACTACGACATTCGGCAAAAGGCCATCAGCCTCTTGGGTGCTTTCCCGGACTCAGAGGCAGCGGACTTCCTAGTAGCGCGAGTAGCAACAGAATTTGATTACTTCGTTTCGATCCAAGATCCGGCGGGTAATTTTGTTTCTGTTCGATCGTTGAGAGAGATGGGCAATCCAGTGGCCTGGCGGGCAATTCTTGGCAGGCTGCACTCGCCGTTGTCGAAACAGGAACAGGCACTATTTGTTGCGGTCATTAAGGATATTGATGGTCATGACGTTGGTCTTTTCCGCCTCAAAAAAGAACTCGAAAAAGACCATGGCACCATCGAGATGGAGGAAAACCTGAAGGCAATGGTCGCGATGTACGAAAGTGAAGAATACACAAAATACTTCTTCGCTGAGCATCCACAGGAAGAACGCTTCTGATACGGCGAGCCGGATAAACTTAATTCAAGCTAGCCGATCATATGCCCCAACTCGACAACGCGAGGTCGAGCGCCAACTCGTAATCACCGCGACGACCGCCGTTTGAGCGAACTCGAATCCAATAGGTTTGCCCGGCAACGACGTCCAGCGAGACGTGGCTATCGGTCGTGTTGGGGCCGGCGTTGTCGTTTTGGGCCACTTGCCGGCTGGGCACAAACAAAGGGGTCGGGTGGGTCGGGTGAATTTTCAACCAACGCAACTACATCGCAACCGCACTGGATCGCTCCCGTGGCAACCAGGCCGAAGCCGCCCGCTTGCTCGGCCTGCACCGCTCTAACCTGTTTCGCAAAATGCGCCAGCTTGGGATGCAGGAATCCTCGTAGTGCGTGCCGGGCTGCGGTCGGTCACGGAACTTTGTCGTCGAGATGATAAATGATATAGGTCATGCCCGGCCTGTTGATTCGCGCGGACTCCTTGGCGCCCGTGGCAAGGATCAGGGCTTCGGCTTGTTCCGCACTTGCACGGAGCAGATCGGTGTCCGTAGCGACTACGAGCACGATCTCGGGAGGCGTTGGTGTGCGATTGGTGATGGGAGACTTGCTTTGCTCAGCTGCGCGAAGAATGGCCTGGCGGAAAAAGCGGCGAGCCTCGTCGGTCCAAAACAGCGGCAGGCTAAGACGCTTATAGCCACCCACCAAATACATCCGGCCGAGACGACACGAGACATAATCGTGAAAGACCGCATCATTTAGGTAGCCCGGCACCAGTGACATTTCGGTCAACCCGGAGGAAACCAGAACTAATCGGACTTGTACCGGTGTAGCACTCGGTGTGAGAGGCGTAGTTCGTCCGGCGATTTCGCTTAAATCGACATAGCGCGACGAGCCTTTCCATGCGGTATCGACTGCATTCGGGAGAGTCTGCGCATGATGAAGCTGCACACTCAGGTTTTGGATGGGCCGGCCCCGCATCGGACGTACCTGCCAGCCGATGCCGATCGCGATGCAAGCGAGGATCGGCGCCACGGTGCCACGGAGAGACGACAGCAGAGCCGCCAAAATCAACACAGATGCCGGCACGTAAATGACCAGGTATCGCGCGGCCGCCAGACTGTGAAACCAGTACCGCCCGAGCAACCACAACCCACCGACGGGGAAAACGAACCAGATCACCATACGACCGAAAAGCAAACCGGCCGACTTCCACCAGGCCGGTTCAAACCAGTTTTTGGGACTTGGACGGTGAGCGACAAGGAGCCAAAGTACCGGCGTCGCCAGAAGACCCCACCAGGGCGGGTATTCGAGCCAATCGTGATGGACCGGCAAGGCCAGCGCCCAGAGGTCGCCGATGCTTGTCGATCCGGTCGTCCAATTCAGGTACAGCCGGTGGTCCCAAACGCGAAGCAGTCCCGGTGACACGGAGACCGCCAGCGCGAGCAGGATCGCGCCCGCACCAACGACACGACGGAACGAAAACGGTCGGCCTGCGGCCGGCCAGGCAAGCCACAGAAGTTCAGCCACCCAAAGCACCGCGAACAGGTAGTGAGTCTGAACGAGGGCGAGATTGACCAGTATCCACGCAATCCAACGGCGGCGCGAACTCGGCTGTTCGCCTAGCCTGCTCGTCGCCAGCATCGCCAGGACGCCGAGCAGCATGCCCAGACTGTATGGCCGGCCGACGACAGCATAATCTTGCGCCGCAGGTTGAGTGGCCATCAGCAGCGCGGCCAATCCGCCGCACAGCGGTCTGAATTGGCTGCGGCCCACCCACCACACGGCCACGATCGCGCCTAAAAAGCTCGCCGCTGCCGGCAATCGCAGCGCCCATTCGCGATCGCCGAATGCCGTCAAGCTCGCACTCTGCAGCAGAAAGAACAGCGGCGGCGTCGCTGAATAGTTAAAGCTGCGATCCAGTAGATTGCTCGGACCGGACCGGTCGGCAATCCAAAAGCTCACGTGTTCATCGATGGCCAGGCAATCCACGAAAAACGATCGCCAGTTCAGAATCACTCCAAGCGCAAGAGCGAGCACGAGCAACGCTGCATCTAGCTGGAAGTGTTTGGCAATCCAATTCACCGAGAGATTCCTCATGCGAAAATCAGCCGTTACGGCCAGAGCCTAGCAGATCAATCGAAGGCCAGGTAGCCGCCGGCCGTTGCAAAACGGGAATGGAAACCAGCTTCCATTTGAGTTGAAACCCGATAGACTAACATCCAATCGCTGTGCGCGAGAACTAATCGTTGGTCGATCCTGCTTGAGTTTCCGCGATGAACAGACAAGCAATCACAAGTGCTGGCCGCGACGGGTTCCCGTGCGGGCGCACGCGCCGGGAGTTCATCTGGGAAACCGGGGCAGGGTTCACGTCGCTCGCGCTGGCCTATCTGCTCGGGCGTGATGGATTCATGGCGGGTCAATCCAAAGCGGCTGAAGTTGCGGGATACGTCAATCCGCTGGCCCCGAAAAAATCGCATTTCGCGCCGCAGGCCAAGTCGGTGATTTTTCTCTTCATGTACGGCGGGCCCAGCCAAGTCGATCTGTTCGACCCGAAACCGGAACTGCAACAGAAGCACGGCAAGACGATTGACATCGAGCAGCGCAAAGACCAGGTGAAACCGGGCACGTTGCTGGGGAGCACTTGGAAATTTCAGAAATACGGCCAAGCCGGAATCGAGATTTCCGACCTGTACCGAAACCTGGCTCAGCACGCCGACGAAATGGCAATCATCCGCTCGATGTACGCCGACAGCTTCGCTCACGGGTCAGCCATTTTGCAGATGAACACCGGTTCGCTGTTTCAAGGCAAGCCATCGCTGGGATCGTGGACAACGTACGGTCTTGGCTCGGAGAGCGAAAACCTACCTGCATTTGTCGTGGTACTCGATCCGCGCGGCGGCCCGATCAGCGGCCCGCCGAACTGGTCGGCCGGGTTCATGCCTGCGGCCTTTCAAGGGACTCTGCTGCGTGCGACCGGCGACCCGATCGTGGATCTGCACCCGCCCGCCGGTGTCACTCGCGAGCAGCAGCGGCAGCAACTCGATCTTCTCGGCCGCCTGAACGAGATGCACCGCCAGGGTCATCAAAAGGAAACCGAACTGGCGGCCCGGATCGCGAGTTATGAGTTGGCTTTTCGCATGCAAGCAGCGGCCCCGGAGGCGGTGGATCTTGCGGACGAATCCGAAACGACGAAGTCGCTCTACGGCATGAACCAGGACATTTCGCGAGACTTTGGCCGCAAGTGCCTGTTGGCTCGCCGGCTGGTCGAGCGAGGCGTGCGGTTCGTTCAGATTTATTCCGGCGGCGGACACAACGACGAGAATTGGGACGCCCACTCGAACGTGAATGCCAACCACGAACTACACTGCGGCGAGACCGACCGGCCAATCGCGGGCCTGATCACTGATTTGAAACGCCGCGGGCTACTCGATTCGACGTTGATTGTCTGGGGCGGCGAATTCGGCCGCATGCCGATCTCTCAGAACTCGCTCGGCCGCGACCACAACCCCAAAGGATTTACCTGCTGGCTTGCGGGCGGCGGCGTGAAGGGCGGTCAGGTGGTCGGGGCGACGGACGAAATTGGCTACGCCGCAGCCGAAAACCGCGTTCACGTTCACGACCTGCACTCCACCATCCTGCACCTCTTGGGCATCGACCACACGTTGCTCACCTACTTCCACGGCGGCCGCAACCAGCGACTCACCGACGTACACGGCAACCTGATTCAGCAAATCATCTAGCACATGTTGAACCGATCGGACATCGAGTCATTTGTACCGCGTGCTCGTCGGCCGGCGGATTTCGACTCCTTTTGGGCCGACGTGCTTGAGCAAACCCGGGCGGTGCAGCTCAGGCCGCAGTTGGAACGAGTGCCGTTGCGATCCACGCCGGAAGTGGACGTATTTCGAGTTCATTTCGACAGCCTCGATCTCGTGCGGATTGCCGGTTGGTATTGCGTGCCCGCGGGTGCGAGCGAGCCGCTGCCGGGGATGCTATTGCTGCCCGGGTACATCAGCGATCCGCCGATCCCGCGACGCATGGCTGCGAGTGGACTCGCCGTTTTGAGCATCGGCCCGCGCGGTAAGCTCGGCTCGAACTCGCAATTCAATCCGGGCTATCCCGGCCTGTTGACCCACAACATCGTGGACCGTAACACGTACGCCTATCGCGGGTTTTACATGGACGCCGTCAAGGCCTTCGAATTCCTGATGACGAGGCCCGAGGTGGACGCCGGGCGCATCGCGGTGCAGGGGGCGAGTCAGGGGGGAGGATTGTCGGTTGTCACGGCGGCTTTGTGTCCCGAAGTGCGAGCGGCGGTGATTGGAGTTCCGTACCTCTGTGCGTTTCGCGATTCGGTCGAGTTGGCGGGGACGAATCCGTATCAAGAAATCTCGGACTACCTGCGGCTGTATCCCGATCGGGCCGACGCTGTGTGGAACACGCTTGAGTACTTTGACGGTTTGCATTTCGCGCCGCTCATCCGCTGCCCGGCCTTGGTCTACGTCGGGCTGCAAGATAACGTGTGTCCGCCGGCAACGGGCTACGCACTCTATCGAACGATCGCTTCGAAGAACAAAGCGTTTCGAGCCTTCGATGGCTACGGACACGATGGAGGGAGGCACGGGCACAACGGAATGATCGATGACTTTCTGGCTCAACATCTTGGTTGAAGCGTATCGGCGAGCGACGCCTGGAGAAACCGGTTGCCATTTTCACCGACAAACAAGAAGCCGTCTGACTTCGATTCGTACTGGGAGCATGTTTCCGACGAACTTGCCCGAACCCCGGCCGCACCGGAGATTCATCCGATTCCACTGCGCTCGACCGACGCTGCGGATTGCTACGGCGTTCGATTGACGAGTATCGGGCCATATCGCATCTTCGGATACTTGAGCATTCCGCACGGGCCCGGCCCGTTTCCGGCCATCTACTTTCTTCCGCGATACCTGAGCGTCGTGGAGGTCATTCCCCAGGGGGACGCCACGGCGAAGCGAAGTCGATTCGTCACATTTTCCATCGCCGTCCGTGGTCAGCGCAATGCCGATCAGCCTTTTGCGGCTCAGTTCCCAGGTCTTTTGACTGAGGGTATCACCGATCGGGCGAGTTACATTTTTCGCGGCATCGTGGCTGATTGTTGTCGCGGGCTGGAGTATTTGCTGGCTCGGCCCGAGGTCGATCGTGGCCGCGTGGCCGCCGTGGCACCGAACGAGCTGCCCATCCTGACCGCGGCTCTGCGTCCAGGAATCACGCACGTGGTCGCAAGCCCCGCTCTTTTTTATGCCGCACGCGACTTTGCGCCAATGGCCTGCGACTATCCGCTCGAAGAACTGGTCGACTTTGTGCGAGCGTTTCCCGACCAATCCGATGCCGCCTGGCACACGCTTAATTACTTCGACCCTCGATGGTTTGCACCCCTGGTTACTTCCAAAACGTTGCTGTGGGCAGATAGCGAGGGCCCGCCGTGGACGCGCGAAATTGCCCTGCCGCTGGCGGCTGCCTTCGGCGGACCGGTCGAACTACGCGAAAGCCGACATTCACGCTTCAAAGATGGAATGTTTCAGGAGACGTGGATCAGCGGCCAGTTCGGATTCAACGAGCCGATCATTCCGAACTCCTGGAAGGCTCAGGTCAATCAAGAATGATATCGACCACCTGGCCGTCCTTGGCAACTTCAAATCGGAGCGGAGTCGTCTGGAGATTGCCGTATTTTGAAATGATGGTCTTCGTTTCGTCCTGGGTCAGATTATTCTTCAGCGGCGATGGCGGCGGCGCGCCGGGCTCCGTTAATGTCTCATGCATGTCTGGTCCCTCATTCGGGTGGACTTGCCCGTCCCCGGCAAAGCTGGCCGGCTGCGCTTGATTGAATTCCACAAAAACCTTGTGCGAGCCAATCCGCGCACCATCTTCTTCTTTCGTGTAATACAACTTGTATCGACCCTGCTCGTCGGTCAACCCCCAACTTGGGCGGCCTTCGTCGGGAACGAAATTGACAATCAGGTCGCCGACGGGCTTTCCACCGCGCGTGACCGTTCCGGTTACTCGGGCCCAATCGGGTGCGTCACCTCGACCGCATCCTGCGAAAAAGCTCAACGTGACTATGATAAACCCCAAGCAAATTGGCCGAGCGACAAGTGAGCGCATGCCTGTGGCTCCCGTGGTTGGCAGCAGAAGCTTCCCGATCAGTACCCGATCGATTTGTTGTCGGTCTCGTTTCCATGCCTTGTAAACATGGCACGGTAAGTGCGAAAGTCGATGTGATCGCTGATCCATCGAACGCTTCCGTCAGCCATGGCCGCCTGGACGCCGCCCGGATGCATACCGTGCGATCCGCGGTGATTGAAGAGCGTCGTGTTCGGCGGTGTTGGGGTTCGCGGTCCGTTATCGTTATTCGAAACCACGTAGCCTTGAGAGATGTGGCTGACAAAGAACAGATGATTCGACCCCTGGTTGGGTGCGGTCCAGCTATGATTTCCCGTGTGGGCGGTTTCAAGGAATGCGAACGTATTGGACGTGCCGTCGGTGATATCGCGAATGGCCGTGGAGGTATTCCAGCCACCGATGCCGTCCAGATCGCTGCGACGCTCGGGGCAGCAGCCGATTGTGCTGCCACCGTTGATTCCATAATCCTTGAACTGACGTCCGAGCCGCACGGCAATAACCGAAGGGCATGCGAACACGCCAAGCCGCCCCTGCATGACCGTGGAGTTTGCCAGATTTCCCGCCGGGCCGCGTTCCGTGGGAACTCCGTTGATGTTGGTGGGCCGGTTTTCAATCAGCGTATCGGTGTAAGAAGCCAGGCGAAAGTTCATGGAGTTGAAAGTTCCAGCGCCATCGAGATAGGGCAGAAGGTATGAAGCCCAACCCCAATGTCCCCAGGGGCAGGCACCAAATGCGCCGCAACCAACTCCGGGGTCGCTCCATCCTGGCGTACCGCCCGGAGGACCCATGTTGCCCATGGGGAGTACCGTGTATTGATCGGCGTAGTTGTGTAGTGCCAACGCGAGCTGGTGCAGATTATTGCGACACTGCGTGCGACGGGCTGCCTCTCGCGCATTTTGGACCGCGGGCAGCAAGAGCGCGATCAAGACGGCAATGATGGCGATCACGACCAACAACTCGATGAGCGTAAATCCAAGGCGTTTCATGTTCGATCTCCTCACGAAGAAATGAGAATGGATAAAACGCAACGGCGGCTATGTTATCAGCACAATCTGCCAAAGTCACTAGCGGGCCGACAGATTTGATTCGGCAAGTGGCTTCGCCAGACTCGTTCAGGCCTCGGGCGTAAACCCCGGCACGATGTCAAATCGAGCGGCCAACTCGCGGATACGAGAATTCTTGACCGGGGCAAAATCGATCGTCAGTGCATCGCGGGCCTTCTGGTCTTTCAAGGATCGATAGATGCCGTCGCGTGCGTTCAGCGGTTCTCCTTTGACGTAGCATTGCGAGGTCCACTTTTGGCGACCCTTTATCTTCACGGCGAAGTGAATGTGCGGAGTGCGGCCCGGATAGGGAACCGGCTTGATCGTGCGAAAGTAATATTCACCGTTCGAGGCAGTGAGGAACCGGCCGAATCCCTGAAAATTCTTGTCCTGCTTGTTGTGGTTCTCACTGCCCTCGTGCAAATAGGCCCCGTTGTTGTCCACCTGCCAGATTTCCACGAGCACATTGCGGATGGGATCGCCTTTGGAGTCCAGAATTCGTCCGCTGAGGTGCGTGATCTCACCCACAGCGGGTGTGATCGTATCGTTGACGATGATCAAGTCGTTGTCGGTGTCGAGCGGCAGCTTGTTGGGATAAAACGGCCCTTCGGTTTGTTGCGGCGTTTTCATCAATTCATCGGCGAACACGCCCGGCGCGTGAAGTGCCACCACACCCAAGCCCAGCCCTCCCAGAAATCGTCGTCGTGAACAATACGAGTGAATTGTGGTCATGGAATTTGGTCCTCTTTCAAAAGGTGAAGGGAATGGATCGTGAGTAATTGCGAGACAGTTGTCGTTTGGGTCATGGTCATTTGTCGCGGCGATTTGGGTTTCCAGGATTCTGTTCGCGAACGCGGGCTTCGGCCGGGTCGGTCACGGGCAATGCCGTCTCCCAAAACATGCCGAGCCGCCGGCCGTCGCGCACATGAGAGCCAAGCGTGCGATCATCGTCCTTGTGCCGAGCCGCGCCCATTCGAAGCGCCGTTTCGATCTCGAACGTGGATGCACTCGGCCCGCACTGGCTCAAGATTGTTCCCTGCAAACCAAATCTATCCGGCTGCAGAACGAGCACGCCGCCTTTCGTGCCGGCGCCTTCGATCGCCTTCCGGTCCTCGGCGTCGGACGCGATCGCGTAGGTGAACCGACCAACGAACGATTCCGACCAGGCCAGGCTTCGTACTCGGGCCGCCAACTCGTCGCGACTTTCGGGGTCTTTCGCGTTGATTACCACGAGCGGCAGATTGTCGCTTGCCGCGATGTTCAGCCCCAGCCGGACACTGTCAACGGTCGGCAACGCCGGGTTCTTGTCGCGCAACGCCGTTCCGTCTTCGAATCGCTTGGCGATCCGGTTCATGGCCTCCACCATTCGCTCGACGGTTCCAAATGTCTGGTTTGCCCCGCGGGAAACGCGGACGAGCGGCCGCTGGCCGTCCGGCGACAGAATCGTAAACGTGGTGTTCTCCTGTTCGCCCGACCGGCCGACGTACAGCTTAGATACAAACTCGGCTTCGTCTTTGTTTTCATACGTGGCCAGACGCACGCACACAAAATTTCGCGAGGCCGCGATGACATCGCCCTGGGACAGGAAACTCCTGTCCATCTCGACCTTGCCGGGTCACCACGTGCCCGGCACGCCGCTGCAATGCGGTGCGGCGGTGAGGAACAAGATCGGGCGGTTCGTGCGCCGGGCCTCGCTCAATGCTGTGGCAAGCGTAGTAAACCATTGAATGCTGCCTGTCGCTCCGCCCTCGGCCGGTGCAGGCGGTTCGTTGCCGACTGGCTTCGCGGCCGGATCCTGCGTCGCCGGACTGTTTGGTTCCGGGGGCCGGACCGGTCCGCGCTCCCGCATTTCGTCAAGTTGCCTTTTCTGGTCCGCGGTCAGAATCTTGTCGAGTCGCCCCCTTACCTCCGATTCCAATTCGTTCAATTGGCTTTCCTGATCGGCGCTCAATTTGAGCTGCTCTTTCAGTGGCGTGGGCAGCACCTGCCCCGGGGTGAGCCGGCCACGATTCTCACCGCCACCCAGACCACTGCCAGCCGGGCCGGCTGGACCGCCGGGCCCGCCCCGTTCGCCGCGCGGGCCTGCCGGACCGCTCGTGCCCCGCCCACCGGGACCACCGCCGGGCAACATCGGACGCAATTCGTCCTCACTCAATTTGCCGTCCTGATTTTTATCGAGTTTCTTGAGCGACTCGACGGCGTTTTTGATTTCATCCGCCGAGATGATTCCGTCCTTATTCGCATCCAACCCCTCTACGATTAGATGAGGTGGCGGCGGTTGCGGAGCCCCCCGTTCGCCACCGGGACCGCGACCCCCCGGCGGCTGTCCCGCCCCGCCCGGTCGTTGTGCCGAAACCGTGGGCACAAACATGGCGCCCAGCCCGATGCC